>MTKW01005662.1_pt1 | contig 26132 bp, 20 predicted proteins | sample 1042761 | NCBI WGS metagenome assembly MTKW01 (sample SAMN06205366, study PRJNA360243) | anaerobic digester metagenome | biome: Wastewater treatment plant; feature: Anaerobic digester sludge; material: sludge; isolation source: anaerobic digester fed with sludge from wastewater treatment plant ...
GTTTTAATTTTGCACAAAACTTTTTTAAAGGGCGATTCTCAATATGAAGCAATTTTAAAATCGATTTTAGAAAAAGCTGAGGGGATAGCAGTTAATTTGGTTGCGGTTCTAAACCCAGACCTTTTAGTTCTCGGAGGCAAGGTAACCGAAATATTTTCTGAAATTCTTCAAGAAAGGATAATTCAAAGACTTCAACGATCAGTTCTTTTCTCGCCTCAGGTGAAAACCGTTACTCTGGGAAAAAATGAGGAAATCATGTGTACACTTTTTTTTGCTATCGATGATTACTTCCGACGATTAACAGGAAATAATCAAGGGTTAACCTCCGCCTTTTTAAAAAGATACAGCCCCCAGCTCTGGAATCAATGAATTATAAAAGTGGTCTTTTTTGGGAGTGAGGAAAATCTTAAGATTCCCTCACTCCTGAATCAAATCAACTCATCCTCGAGGAGGAATTAATATGGTGGAGATTTCAGTCTGTTTTGAACCGCTATTTAACGGGAAAACTGATTTAGAAAAAATACAAACCATCCATAGTCTCGGCTACAATGCGGTAGAATTTTGGGATTTAGCCGGTAAAGATCTAAAAGCAATCACCGCTTATTGTCAAAAAACCGGTCTTAAAATTGGTATCTGTACCCTGAAGGATCCCTGGGGAAATATTCGTTTACACGCCGACACCAATTCCTACCTGCAACACTTTTCAGAATCTCTCGAATTACTGAAGCAGGTTGGTTCCAAAAGAGTTATTGTTCTTACTGGAGAAGATGACGGACAAAACAAAAAATTACAAATGAACCAAATTATAAAAAACTTAAAAGCCGTCAGCAGCCTGGCAGAAAAAGCCGAAATCGTGGTTTGCTTAGAAGTTCTGAATTCAAAAGTCGATCATAAAGGGTATTTCTTAGATTCAACAACGCTTGGTTTTGAAATCGTTCGACAAGTTAATAGTCCTTCAATCAAAGTTCTCTACGATATTTACCATATGCAAATCATGGAAGGAAACATCATTTCAACCATTCAAGAAAATATTGAGCTGATTGGTCACTTTCATTCCGCCGGTGTACCAGGACGTCATGAACATTTTTATGGTGAGTTAGATTATCGAAATATATTTTTGGCTATACAGGAAACTGGTTACAACGGCTATTTTGGACTAGAATATTGGCCAACTCTGCCTGATGAAAAATCATTAGAAAAGCTGCGGGAATATTTTCTTGATGAATAACTGGTAACCATTTAAGGTAAAATATGATTAGACGTTCAAGCTGTTTTGCAACACCAGATAAGGATGAAAACCAAGATTCGACACGCCATGGCATGTCGCTACATTAATCGGGTGCAATACATTATGCCCCTACAATTTTATATTCTTTGGTAGGGGTCTGATTTATCATGCCCGTGGATTTTCAGGATCGAGGAGATTGTATAAATAAAATTTATGATATAAATAGTAACAATTAAAAGGAGGGAAAAACACCTTGAAATTGAATCAAATGGAAGTATTGTCTCAAGAAGAAATCCGCCTCATCCATGAAGCAACACTGGAAATACTCGAGCAAGAAGGTGTGGTGGTTCTAAGTGATTTTATTCGATATTTCCTGGCCGAGAAAGGCTTACCAGTCGATCATAACTCTGGAGTAGTCCGGATACCCTCATCAGTAGCAACCGCCTGCTTACAACAAGTCCCTTCTTCTTTTGCACTCTATTCGGTGGATGACCAACCTTGGAAAAGAATTGGGCAAGGAGACCCTCTTTTTGCCTGTGGACATAACGCAGTTTTTTTACTTGATCAACAAACTGGCAACCGAAGAGATTCTTTGGTTGAGGATGTTGAGAAATTTGTCTGTATAGCTGACCAACTAGATGAAATTGATCTAATTGGCATTCCGGTTATGCCGCAGGATACCCCGGCTGAATCTACTCTTCTTTATGCCGTCAAGGCTGCCCTCAACAATTCAACCAAACCTCTCTTTTATTCCTCAGAAAGTACCACTATCAACCAAGCCATAATACAAATGGCCAAAACAATTAATCGAGAGGTCTCGAACCATCCCTTCTTGATTAGCCAGCTTTCCCCAACCAGCCCGCTTTTTTGGGAAAAAGGGACGATTGAGGCTTTGTATGAGGTATGTTCGAACGGCATCCCTCTTGCCATTCTTCCCGAGCCAATTGCTGGAGCTTCCGCCCCCTATACCCTTGCTGGTCTTTTAACCATGCATAATGCTGAGTGTCTCTCGGGCATTGTCTTTTCTCAACTGATTCGAGAAAAAACCCCAGTCATGTATGCCAGTTCCTGGACTGCATACGATATGCGCTCCAATATGGCAGTAATCGGGACTCCTGAAACTCATATTTTAAGAATAGCCGGTGCACAAATGGCTGCTTTTTACCGCATTCCTTCTCATACTACAGCTCCCAATTCTGATTCCCATTTTCACGATGAGCAAAACTCCTGGGAGAGAACCCTCAGCGCTTTTGTTTCAGCATTGGCCGGTAACCATTTAATCGTCAATGCCGGAATGTTCGCCACTGGTCTCACCATAAGCCTGGAACAGCTCATCCTTGATGCAGAAATCATAGGGCAGATCAAACGAATTTTAAGAGGCATGGAAGTGAACCGAGAGATGATATTTCTCGATGAAATCCGCCGAGTTGGTCAGCGAGGAAATTACCTGACTGAAGATTCTACTCTCACCCATTTGAGAAGCGGCCAATTTTGGAAAAGCTCGGTTTCTATCTTGGATCATTATCAAAATTGCCTGAATTCTGGAATGACCGATGTTGTTTTATCCGCTCATCAAAAGATCGATACTTATTTAGCCCGTATTTCAAAAAAATCACTATCTCAAAATATTCTTCACAAAATGGACCAAATTATCAATTCTTTTGAAGAAAGGAGGGATAAAGAGTAAATATTGAAAAGGGTATTGATTATAAAAAACCTTTTAGAAAGGAGAATTGCCATGAATAAAAGTCGATGGTTTTTAGCCCTGGTTATGTTAATACTCAGTTTCACTCTTGCTGTTCCAGCTTTAGCGAAATCCACGGTGAGCTTTCATAGCTGGATGGCAGCGGAGGTTACTTCGGGGGGAATTAGCGTTTTACAGGAGGCGGAGAAAAAATTTGAAGAGATGAATCCCGATATTGACATTGAAACCGTCCCTCTCCCTTATGAAGAAACACCTGACCAATTAGCCATAATGATAGCTGCCGGGAATCCACCGGATATTACCACCGTCGATGTCATCTGGTTGGAACAATTGGCAGCCATGGGTGGTTTGGAACCCTTAAGTGCATATTTTTCCGAAGACCTTTTAAAAGATCTTTTCCCTAGTTCGGTCGATTTGGGAAAGGCTCAGGGAGATCAATATGCTTTAGTTTGGAATGATAATCCCAATCTCCTCTGCTATAATCGGGTCCTTTTGGAAAAAGCTGGGTTCAATCCCGATCAACCACCTTCAACCATGGATGACTTCAATCAAGCCATTGCTGCCATATCCGGTTTGGGAGAAGACATTTTAGGGATAGAACTGAATATGTCCAAAGATTCATTCTCAGCCGATTATTTACATCCCTGGTTATGGAACTTTGGAGCTGAGGTATTTAATCCAGATGGAGAGATTATCCTCAACAATGCTGCTGGAGTCGAGGCGGTCGAATGGGTAAATAGTCTGGCAAAGAATAAATATATGGATCCCGGTCTTGGCATCAGGGAAATTCGAGTCATTTTTGCCCAGGAAAAGCTTGGCTTTATGCTGGAAGGACCCTGGATTCGAGGGATTTTGCGTGGTCTAAACCCCCGTCAGGAAGAATTCGATAAAGACTGGGCACTGGCTCCTATTCCTAAGGGATCCGCCATTCCTAACGATGTTCCCTATGGATATTCAAACCCAAGTTCTCACATGTTAGTCCTATCCAAAGATAGTAAAAATAAAGAAGCAGCCTGGAAATACATGGAATTTCTCATCAGCGACCCTGAAATCACTAAAACCTACTACCAAGATACTGGTCTCATGCCTACCCGGATTTCACTCCTCAACGATCCGATATACAAGGACGATCCTTTCGTCCGGCAGGTACTGAATCAGACTGAGTACATGAAAAAGCCACTCGGTTGGGGACCTCGTTGGGGTCGGGTTGGAGAAATCGTCATGGCAGCCGTTCAAGAAGTGGTTTTGATGGGTCGGGATGTACAAAGCGCCTTGGATGAAGCTGTTCGTCAGATCGATATTGAGCTTTCAATGTAAATAATCAGGGAGAAGAACAGAAATGTCAATTGGGAAAAAACGAAGCGATAAAAGGCTCTATTTCCTCTTAATACTTCCGTCGGCAACCATTTTGATCTTAACCATTGGCTATCCTCTGATTAATGGGATTATTCTGGGTTTCCATTATTATCGGCTCACCGATCCAGCACGGGGGGTGGTTTTCAATAGTCTACAGAATTTTCGGATGCTGTTGTTTGGAAATCGAATATTCTGGATATCTCTTTATCGAACCTTTCTCTATTGTCTTGGTTCTACTGGGGTTTCCTTTTTATTCGGTTTCCTTATTGCTCTCCTGCTCTATGGTCCGATTCGAAATCGGAGTCTCTTTCGCAGCCTGTTTCTTCTCCCTTGGGTCATTCCCTCAACTGTTGTAGCTTTGCTATGGCTTTGGATTTTCAATCCTCAGTATGGTATTTTAAACTTCCTCCTTAAAGATCTGGGATTAATCAGACAATTCCAATCGTGGCTGGTTAATCCCAGCTTAGCGTTACCTTCGGTAATTCTGGCCACGAGTTGGAAATATTTTCCCTTCTTTATGCTGATGCTTTTAGCCGGCCTTGAAACTATTCCTAAAGAACTCTTTGAAGCATCTACCATTGATGGGGCGACTTTTTTTCAGCGACTTCGATATATAATTCTGCCAAGTCTCAAGGAAATAATCATCATCGTAACCATCCTGGAAATCATTTGGGAATTCCAAAACTTTACTATCATCTGGATTCTTACCAAGGGAGGCCCAGTGTATCAGACAACGACCATGGGGATTCAGATCTACCGAACTGCTTTTCGGAATTATGATATGGGGATGGGAGCAGCTATGGGTTCTTTATCTCTAGTAGCTATGTTGATTTTCAGTTTATCCTATATTAAAACCTTAAAATTCGGGGAAGGTGATTGATATGTCACGTTACCGAAACATCCGCCTCCTGTCGAGTACCGCTCAGTATCTAATCATCGTCATTTTACTCGTAGCCGTATTGTTTCCAATAGCCTGGATGGTATCGACTTCTTTCAAAAACCATCACGATCTTTTTGAAACACCACCCCGCTGGATTCCTCGCAACCCAACCGCTGCTGCCTACCAACGCATTTTTATTTCTCGAGCTGGAGCTGGAGGGGTAAATTTCCTAACTTATTTTAAAAACAGCCTCATAGTTTGCGGTGCTACTGTAATATTCTGTATCCTATTAGCAATTTTTTCCGGATATGCACTTTCTCGTTTCCATCGGCGAGGAAGGAAAAGTATTTTTACCAGTATCCTTATCACTCAGATGTTTCCTCTCCCAATGTTTTTAATTACCTTTTATATCATGTTTATGCGATTGAAACTTTTAAATTCTTATACTGGTTTGATAATTGCCTACACCAGCTTCTCATTACCTTTTTGCATCTGGATGATAAAAGGATTCTTTGATAAAATTCCCTTAGAACTCGAAGAAGCTGCCTTGATCGATGGCTGTAGTCGGATGAGTGCTCTTTGGCGGGTGGTCATTCCTTTAGTATCTCCTGGAGTTGTTGCCATTGGCATTTTTGCATTTCTCTCTGCCTGGGATGAGTTTATGTTTTCCCTCACCCTCATGTCTCAAGATGCTATGCGGACTCTTCCTCCCGGAATAGTTCTCTCTTTTGTAGGCGAATTTGACGTTCGCTGGGAGGATATGATGGCTGCCAGTGTCGTTGCCACCCTTCCGGTTTTAATAGTTTTTTTAATTCTTCAAAAATACCTGGTTGAAGGATTAACCGCCGGTGCCGTTAAGGGATAGTTTTTATTTATTATAAAGTTTTTTCTTATTTTTTAGGATTGAACGGTGAAAAAAAGTAAGAACAAAAGGAAGAGTGCTCCATTCCGGAATTATAAAGGCAAGAACTAAACCTATCAGTGACGTGATAATGAAAAAAAGATGATGTGATTTTTTTTCAAAAATGATTTCTTCGTTTATATCAGAAACAATTAATTCTTTATTAGAAATAGCGTTTACCCAGTTTAGATAAAGAAATATTTTGATCACCAGCAAGTTGGATATAAAAAAAGCAGCTGCAATTGATTGGCTCGAGTAGTCTCCCATAAGTGATGTAGAAAATGGAAACAAAGCAACAAATAAGAGATTTAATATATTAATCCAAAGTGCCTTACGATTGATTTTCTTTATGTAATAAAACTGTTGATGGTGTTCAACCCAAAAAAGTGATAATAGAATAAAACTTAAAACATAATGAAAAAAGTCTGGCCATAAACTGAAGAGGTATTTCCCGAGAAATTCGGGATCTATTTTATGGGGCGTACTGGGGAGATCTATATTAATAACCAATAGTGTCATTGCAAAGGCAAATATTCCATCGGTGAGTGATTGAATACGTTCGCTAGATAATTCAAATTTATCTTGACTCATTTTAAATTCTCTTCCTTAGAAGGGTTGGTTTCTATTTAGATTAACTTAAAACATCTTTTCTTTTGAAAAAATAGCATTGAGTTAAAAACAACATCATCTTGAGCAGTGACTTCCCCCTTGAGAATCTCATCTTTTAAAAGTTGTGGAATTGGAATAGATAAGATTCTCACGTCGAAAAATACGTTCCTAAGAATGACAGGCCAATAAAACCGTATTTTCATTTTCACCTGGTACCAACATGTGGTACCAAGGCCTCTCCTGATAATTACAAAACCCGAATCAATTTTTTAATTTTAAAAAAGGTAAAAACCATTAATAAATTCTTTATTAATTTCACAAAACTGCTCACGACCCTTCAGTTGTGATTCAGAATGAGCAGTTTTGTGCCAATAAATTCCTTTTATTATCATTGTTACCTTGAAGAATTATTCATTTGTTTCGGGTACAGAAACAGAAACCGGGGGATCTATAAATCCAAAATTTATAAGTTCGCATTCAGTATTAGGAGCGATTTCTACAGTAACTGTAAAGGTCTTTTTGGTAACACCATCCTGGGCAGTGACTAAGTACTCAACTGGATTGGTAAAATCGTTTGGAGTTATTCCACTCACTTGAACTACGTTTCCCACTGTTACGGTGGCTTCTTCCGAGGTGGCAAAAGACGTAACTAAGTTGGAAATATTGGTTCCATAAGGAACAGTAAGAGTGATGTTGTTATCAGCAATCATCCCAATCATCTCAGAATCGAAAGAGGAAAATTTCATTTCGGTGATTTCACACTCGGTATTAGGAGCAATCACTACCGAAATAGTATAGGTTTTTTTGGTAACACCATCCTGGGCGGTGATCACATATTCCACCGGTCGAGAGAAATCATTGGGAGTCACTCCACTTTCCTGAACTACATTTCCAACTGTTACAGCTGCTCCTTCTGAAGTGGTAAAGGTAGCAACTAAGTTGGAAACATCGGTGCCATAGGGAACGGTAAGAGTGATGTTGGTATCCGCGGTAGCACTGTCCTCGCTAAAGTCCAATGCATAAGCTGTGGATCGATTGTTAAACCGGAGTTTTAAGGAGGAAAATCCGCTTTTTTTATCAGCAACCAATGCGTACTGAGCTTTAACGGTTTTTTCCCGAAGTGATTGTCCATCAATTCCAGTTTGAGCAAGAACTAATAACATATAATTTTGGACGGCTGGATTTTTTGTCGGATTTTTGTTGCTCAACAAAGCAACATCGATGGAATGGACTAAATCGGAAAAGTATTGATTCTTTGAATAGAGCTCCAAATCAACATCCTCTGGAGTCTGTTCTCTCTTATTGAGCTCTTGATACAATAAAGCAATGGCAGTTGATTCAGCGTCAATAAGCCGGATACTTTTACTTTCCCCCAACCTCATAACCGGTGTCACCTTCGAAATTCGCAGATTTTCTTTTTCAGCTTGGACAACATAAGGACCCCCTGGGGGTACCTGAAGAGAATATAAACCCTCTTGGTCGGAATTTGATTGAGTAATGGTTAAACCGGATGTCGGATCAATAATGTGAACAATCGCACCAGCAACCTTTTGCTCAGATATCGTCTTATCCTGTTTGTTTACAACCTGTCTTATAATTTGCCCTTTAATGGTAGTTTTGTTTGGAGCAAAAATCGGTTTTTGAAAGCATCCTCCTTCGACAATAATTGCCAGAATAAGAATAATTATTGGTATCAAAATCTTAAAATACCGCAATTTATATCCCTCCTTTTTTAAATGACAAACTTGATAATAGTAATTAAACCAGTATGATTTTATCAATACGCATGGTGAGTAAATTTGCGTACAATTATGATATTCCGTTATTCGAACCTTTTTAATTCGCTTTCTTTCCAACGAGTGGTTCAAAGTTATCGAATATCCTGAGTTTTGAATAAAAACAACAATTTTCCCAAATGATAATTTTCTAAATGATGTAGTGATATAATCGTCCATTTCATGAAATGTATTAATTCAAAGGAATTCTATTCTGTAAATACCAGAACGATTTTTTATAGGTAACTCATTTTGAGCAACTAACCAGGATCTCATTCTGTGCTTTTACCCTCATCCTCACCTCCTCCCATCAAGGGAAAAGGAACATTGACTCGTCATTCAGACTGTGTCACAATTATTCTGTAAATTATTTACTCCCATTTATACTAATATTTTATAGCAATATTGGGAATAGATAGCTAAAAAATGAAGAAAAATATACTGTGTCCTCCAATTTCAATCTATTCTTGGTGAAAGAAAGGAATTGTGACACAGCCTGATTGCCAGGAACAGAGTGACGTGGCAATCTCATGAACTCAATCTTTTTTTTGTTTTTCACCCTTTGGACAAAGGGAGATTAAGAGGGATTCGATTGGTTTCCAAAAATTCAAATCCCCTTACCCCCTTTTCTAAAGGAAGAGATTCATTTCTGAATGAGTAATTTTCATCCTCGGCTGGTGCCACCAAAGTAGTATATAAGTCTATACTGAAAAACCACGGGCATGATAAATCAAGCCCCTACAAAAGAATATAAAATTGTAGGGGCACAATGTATTGTACCCATTCTTTAATTAATGTAGCGGCATGCCATGGCAAGTCAAATCTTTGGTTTTTCATCCTCACCTGGAGCCACACTGTAACCTGAGAGTCTACCCACCTTTTTTTAATAATCAATATTTATATAACCCATGGTCAGTAAATCTATTGAAGAAAAGTTTTAGTTGCAATTAGGGAATAGTTTTAAGAAGAATTTGAGGAATAATAAAATAAATCTTGGATTTAATTAATGGGAGAGGCTCAGGTTAGAACAAGCTCACCCCTAGCTCATTTTAACCTAAGCCCTCTCCTCCCCTGAGGGGGAAATTAGAATGAGGGTTAGAATGAATACGATTTCATAAAAAACCTTAAATTAAGCTTCTCCAATAAATGATACATATTTTTAAAAATATTGCAAGTCCCTTCAAAAAAAATAATATCAATTATTGATTTAATTATAAAATTATTCATATCCTTTTTAAGAGATGTTATAAAGCTCAATCATTCCCTGAACAATTTATTGATGAAAACAAACTATATCATATTTTAAACATACCATAAACAAAAAGTGATGCTTTAGAAGAATTCTTACTATAAAAACCATTTAAACCTCCAAGGTTTGGATGGATTTGGAGTTAAACTGACTCATATATAGGTTATAATAAAAACCCTTTTTATCCAATAACTGTTGGTGGTTTCCCTGTTCAACAATTTCACCTTGGTTGATAACTAAAATCAGATCGGCATTGCGAATGGTGCTTAATCGATGAGCGATCACCAAGCTGGTTCTTCCCTTCATAAGATTAAGCATAGCTTTCTGAACGTATTTTTCCGTTCGGGTATCAATGCTACTGGTTGCCTCATCCAAAATCAAAATTGAAGGATTCGCTAGCAATACCCGGGATATGGCAATAAGTTGTCTTTGCCCCTGACTGAGATCGCTCCCATCTTCAGTGAGGATAGTATCATAACCGTTTGGTAAATGTCGAATAAACTGTTCAGCATTAGCTAGGCGTGCCACATCTTGAATTTCTTGATCCGAAGCATCAAGACGTCCATAACGAATGTTGTCCCGAACTGATTCGGCAAAAAGATAAGTGTCCTGTAAAACAATACCCAGTAGCGATCGCAAGGCTGATCGTTTGATATCACGAATATCAATTCCATCAATGAAGATTTTTCCAGATTCGACATCATAAAAACGAGTTAAAAGATTAACTATGGTCGTTTTTCCCGCACCAGTTGGTCCGACTATAGCAACGGTTTGCCCGGGAAAAATATGAAAACTAATGTTTTTTAAAACTGGTTCTTCAGGTTTATAACTAAAGCTCACCTCTCGAAATTCAACCTCTCCCCTAATATCCCAAGTCTCAGCAACATCAGGCGAATCAGCTGTTTCGGGTGGCTCATTCATAACATCAAAAACTCGCTCAGCACTGGATAGTCCCGACTGAATTATATTGAACTGATTGGCTAATTCATTCAAAGGACGAGCAAAATGACGTGAATAAGTTATAAAACTGGCAATAACACCTATGGTTATGATTTGACGAATTGCCATATAACCACCCACACCTGCTACAACGGCGAAACCGAAGTTATTTAACAAATTCATTAATGGAGGGAGAATACCCGAATAAATTTGAGCACGTATTGCTATTCCTTTTAAAGCAGTGTTTTGTTTTTCAAATTCCTCAATCTCTTGCTTTTCTCGATTGAAGATTTTTACAACCTTCTGCCCAGAAATATTCTCTTCTATTAAACCATTCAAATCGCCCAATTGTGACTGTTGTCGAAGAAAGGATTCACGAGTTCGGCTAGCGATCATTCGTGTGAACAAAAACACCAAGGGAATAACAGTTAGACTCACTGCGGTTAGGAGTGGACTGAGCCAGAGCATCATAATAACCGTTCCAATCAGGGTAATAATGCTGGTAAAAACTTGTACAATACTTGAACTGAGAGCATTGCTGATCAAGTCAATATCATTGGTTAAACGGCTCATTAAATCTCCGTGCAGGTGTTGATCAAAATATTTTATTGGAAGATATTGTAATCGGGAAAACAAATCCTCTCTCAAGTGAAATACTGTTTTTTGTGCAACCTGAATCATAAGACGGTTTTGAATATAGGTAAAAAGTGAAACCAAGATATAAATACTAATCAGCATCAAAGCCATTCTCATCAAACCATTAAAATCACCGGGGATTATATAATCATCGATAGCTTTTCCAATGAAATAAGGTCCTACTAAATTTAAAATTGAAGATAACAACACCGAGATAAATATAAAAAGCAGGGTTCCACGATGGTCTTTTAAATAAACCCATAACTGTTTTACTGTTTTTCGAGTATCTTTTGGTTTTGAAATCGGTCCCGGCATTTGATGAGGACCATGTCCTCCAATTCCACCCATGGGGCGACCTGGTTGCCGAGATCCAGAATAAAATCCTGACTTTGAAGCTCTCGGATCAATCATATATTGTCACCCCTTCTCCCAATTGAGACTGATATATCTCTTGATAGATAGAATTGTTCTTCATGAGCTGGGAATGATTTCCTTGACCAACAATCCGCCCATTGTCCAAAAGTAAAATACAATCAGCATCTAAAACGGTGCTAATCCTCTGGGCTACAATAAAAATTGTAGTGTCAACCAGAGTCTCCTTTAAAGCCGAAAGAATCTTTTTTTCTGTTGCCAAATCTACAGCGCTGGTGCTATCATCCAGTATTAAAATGAGCGGCTTTTTTATAATAGCCCGCGCAATGGCAACCCGCTGTTTTTGACCACCAGAGAGGTTTGTTCCTCCTTGACTAATCGACGTATCATAACCCTCAGGAAATTGACTGATAAACTGATCGGCTTGAGCTATTTTTGCAGCAGCAATAACATCTTGATCGGTTGCCCGAGTATTGCCCCATTTAATATTTTCTTTTATAGTTCCGGAAAAAAGGACGGTATCTTGGGGTACCATACCAATTGACGATCGTAAAGTTGTAAAATCGAAAGTACGAACATCTCTTCCATCAACCTTGACTCTCCCCTGGTTAACATCATAGAGTCGTGGAATTAAATTCATTAAAGTTGATTTCCCTGATCCCGTTCTACCTAATATAGCAACGATTTCCCCTGGTTGAGCGGCAAAGGAAATATCTTTCAAAGCTGGTTCGTTTCCATCTTCTCCATATTGAAAGGTAATCTTTTCAAATTCAACCATTCCCTTATTTAATGGAGCTTGGTCGGGTTGAGAAGGGTCCTGAATCTGGGGGACAATGGATAAAACCTCATGAATACGTTCTGCAGATGCATTTGCCCTAGTTATGAATATAAATATAGCACTCACCATCATTAGGGAAAAAAGAATTTGCATAAAGTAATTAATAAATGCCATGATCTCTCCAACCTTCATTGTTCCCCCACTTACTTGTATACCACCAAACCAAATCACTGCCACCAAACTTAAATTCATGATTAACATCATAACCGGCATTATTGATATGACCAACTTAAAGGCTTTTATTGTGTTGTTCATTAATTCACTATTGGTTATCGAAAATCGTTTTTTTTCGTATGTTGAACGGTTAAAAACTTTTATCAATCGAATCCCTGACAAATTTTCTCTCATCACAGCATTTACTCGATCTAACTTCTGCTGAACCATGGTAAATAAAGGAAAGCTTTTTTGAATAACAAAAAACAAGATAAGTAAAAGGGCAGGCACAGAAGCCAAGAGAATCATAGCTAACCGAGCGTTGATAGAAATAGCCATAATGATTCCCCCAACACCTAAAAGCGGAGCTCTTACCATGATTCGTAATGACATGAGGACCAACATCTGAACTTGGGCAATATCATTGGTTAAACGAGTGATTAAGGTCGATATCTTAAAAGTTTCCAGATCAGCATAAGAAAAACTTTGAATTTTTTTAAAGAGGTCAGACCGAAGATCAGTCCCAAAGCTCTGACTGGCAATACTGGCTGCAACTGTGCAACCCATTCCTCCCAACATACCAATCAGGGCTATACCAATCATAAAAAGACCGGTTCTCATAACCAAGGTTAAATCCTGACCGGCAATTCCTACATCCACAATCTTCGCCAATAAGGTTGGTTGAAGAAGGTCGACTATTACTTCGACTATCATTAAGAGTGGCGCTAAAACCACCAATTTCCAATACGGCTTTAAATAGGCGAGTAGTTTTCTCAATATGTTGCCTCCGAAGAGAATGAATAATGACCTTGTTTTCTTTATCCCTAATTACGCATTGGATCAGAATCGAACTCGATAAAAAAGCATAGTCCCAGTAAAGGGCTTGTGTCAATAACCTGATCGAATCGAATTGCTCAAATTTTTGCTTAAAACGAACGTTGAAGAGAAAAATCTGATGAAAGAGCAACTGATTTTCTTGACTTTCACCGATTTTCGGTTTTTGGCTATCCACAAATCATTACCGACTATCGCCAATTTTTTTCTTTTTAAATAAAGGCTTCAGGGTTGGATACAATTTTGCATAGAATTGAAACAAGTTTTTATATATCTCTCGGTTCTTTTCATGAGGGTAAAATTGTCGACCTTGAGTCCATAAAGGTTCAATATCGGAAAAACCTCTTTTTATCTTCATCCCCACCAAAGCACAAAGCGCAGCACCGAAACAAGGGCCTATGGAGCTTCCGGTTGGAACTGTTACTTTACAACCGCATACATCAGCTATTATTTGACTCCATACCTTGCTTTGGCTTCCACCACCTGTCACAACCATCTCCTTTATTTTGGTCGGATCCATCGTTATTTCAAGAGCTTGCCGAACTCCAAAAGCCACTCCCTCTAAAGTTGCTCGGATCATGTCAAGATCGGTTGTCTGATCAGTAAGTCCAAAAAAAACTCCAGTGGCATTTGAATCTCGGTAGGGACATCGTTCTCCAACTAAATAGGGCAAAAAGAACAATCCATTCGATCCATAAGGGATGGTAGAAAGAAGGTGTTCCATTTCATGATATTTCCTTTTCTTTTCTCCTATTATAACCCTTAAAATCCAATCATAGGCACGACCAGCGTTGAGCAATGGTGCAATATATAAATATTGGTATAAATCTGGGCCACTGAGAACAAAAAGTCCTTCAGATTGAGGTATAGAGTACTCAGATTTTACCGTCGCAACCCATCCGGTGGTTCCCAGATAACAATGTGAACGGTCGGATCCGACCACTCCCGATCCTAACTGTGATGCGCCGGCATCCCCCAACCCACAAAAAATCGGACACCCAGCAGTGATTCCAGTTTGCATTGATGCGTCTTGACTGACGACACCAACCTGTTCTGTTGCTGGAACGATAGGAGGAAAAAGGGAACTGCTTAAACCAATATCTTCTATAATTGCCTTTTCCCACTGTCGTGAAAGGATATTCATGGAACCGGTTGTTGAAGCATTAGTTGGATCGGTTACATATTGGTCGGTAAAACGAAAAATAATAAAATCCTTGGCTCCGCTCACCACTGTTTTGGCCAAATGATACCATTCTGGATGATGCCTTTTTATCCAGAGTAATTTTGCTACAGTCGTGGCGTGGTCAATTCGATTTCCAAAAATTTGTTGGATTCTTTTTTTCCCTATTCTTCTACTGATCAAATCAGCTTCTCCGGTCGCACGAGAATCGGAATAGAGCAATACTCGATGAAGAGGATTACCAGATTGATCAAGAAGTAAGCAGTTTTCCATTTGGCCACTCAAACCGATCGCCACAATTTGTTGAGGATTTAAATTCCTCTTCCAAAAAGTATCCAATCCATGAATGACCGCATTCCACCAATCCTCTGGCGATTGCTCAATCCATCCCGGATAGGGATAATAAGTTGGATATTCTTCTCTTGTAGAAAGTATTTCATTCCCTTCAAAATCATAAAAAGCCATTTTCATCCCGCTGGTCCCAACATCAATTCCAAGAACCCCGGGTTGCTTTGGGATCGATTGCATGGTATCACCATCTACTTAGTAAACTGCATTAGAAACGCAGCCTACAGTGTAATGAAAATATTTAAAAGATTAGACCCTCACGACTTCCTAATACGAAGTCTCAGGATGATTCATCATTATATATAGTTCTTTCTTGATGGGAAAAGTCAAAATGGGGATGAAGTTTTTACTATTCTCCACCCACAATTTACTACTCACTGTATTAACAAGATAATCCTTATTTTCACCTTCTCATGGCTTATCTGCTGTTGGAGTTGGTCATGGTGAGAAAAAATATTTTTCATTTTTTTGGATTGTTTTAAACACACTGAATTATCCTCTCCACTCATCGATATGCTGCAATATGACCGCAAGAATAACAATCATTCCAGTCACGATGTCTTGGAGAAAATAGGGAACCTGCAGCATGGTCAACCCATTAGCCACTACCCCGATGAGTAAGCTACCGATGAAGGTACCCCAGATATTAGGGATGCCAGCCTTAAATGCTGTCATTCCTAAGAAAACAGCAGCATATGCCTGAAGAAGCATTCCGCTCCCACCGGTAGGATGGGCAGATCCAAGTCGAGATGCTAAAATAACTCCGGTAAAAGCTGATAAAAGTGAAGATAGCCCAAAAGCATGGGTTTTATCGCGACTCACATGAACACCGCTCAATCGGGATGCAACCGGGTTCCCCCCAATCGCATATAATCGGCGACCGAACTCCGTCCAGCTAAAAATAAACCAGAAAAAAACCACCACTGCAATCATGAGAATGGTTGGAACTGGAATAAAGCCGATTTTCGCCTGACCGAGCCACAGAAAAGAATCGGGAATACCACCAAAAATGGTTGCTCCTCCAGTATACCAAAAGGTAACCCCTCCTAATATTGTTCCCGTTGAGAGAGTCGCAATAAATGAAAATATCCGAAAGCGGGTGATCAAATATCCGTTTCCTAACCCAAATAGAAACGACAACCCAATTGGAATGAGCATCGAGAGAACGACATTCATTCCTTGAACGGTAAATCCGGCAGCTAGGACTCCACCAAAGCTGGCCACTGCTCCGATAGAAAGGTCAAATTCAGCAACCACCATAGCAATGGTCGCTCCAACCGAAATAATGGTAAGAAGTGAAATTTGACGAGTAATATTGACCAAATTGGCAAAGGTTGGAAAAGCTCCTGGCTTTAAAGCCGAGAAAATTACCACAACCACCAATAAAGCAATAAGAGTTCCATATTGTCTTAGAATTTTATTGCTCATTCTGTTTCATTCCTTAAACAGCTCCGAGATAAAATATCAGTTTTGGTGATATTTTCATTGGGAAATATATCAACGAGTTCTCCATGGTTCATGACCCCAATACGGTGGCTGATTGCTAATATTTCCTCAATGTCTGCTGAACAGACAATGATTCCCGTACCCTGTCGGGCAAGATCATAGAGAAAACGGTAAATTTCTCTCCTCGAAACAACATCGACTCCAAGTGTCGGTTCATTACACAATAAGACCTTAGCACCATATCCAATCCACTTGGATAAGACGACCTTCTGCTGGTTTCCTCCACTCAGTGTGGCCACATTTTGTTCCCCTCCCGATGTTCGTATATTTAAGTTAGTTATCATTTCACCAACCAACTTATTTTCTTTTCTTCGATCGGGAATCGGAAAAAGCCAATTCTTTCGAAACCGCCATAACATAGGTAAGGTGATATTTTCTCTCACATTGAAGGGAAAAATGAGACCTTGGAGAAGTCGATCTCCGGGAACGAGTAGAATTCCATTTTGTATTGCAGATCGGGGATTTTGTATGTTTACTTTTTCTCCATCGATCAAAATGGTTCCCGAAAAAGGAACATGCATTCCAAACAATGTTTCGACCAATTCACCTTGCCCAGCACCAACCAATCCAAATATTCCCAGTATTTCACCTTTCCTTAGAGAGAAATTGATATTTTTTATTTGTTCCCGTGGAACGGTGAGCAATTGAACCGATAAAACAGTTGGCGAAAATCCAATTGGAGGAGGCGGTGGAAATGTGCTTAATACTGTTTCTCCAGCCATCAAAGAAACGATATCCGATTTTTTCGCTTCGTGAATGGGGAGGGTCTTCATAACCTTTCCATTTCGTAATACAGTCACCGAATCAGCAACTTCAAATATTTCGTCAATGCGATGGGAAACATATACAAATGTGACTCCCTGGTCTTTTAGAGTCCGGATGGCTTGAAATAAGAGTTGAGTTTCTGCGTTAGTTAGTGTCGCTGTAGGTTCATCCAATACAATTAAATTGGTTTTATCCAGAAGTGTTCGGACAATTTCGATCATGGTTTGTTCGCCAGCTGGTAATTCTTGGATCGGCTTGTCCATATTTACCAAGAGGTGATACCGGGAAATAACTGCCTTCACTTCTTCCCTTATTTTTTTCCAATAAATCAGACCGGTTGGTTTTCGAGGATAGGGTCGACCAAGATAAATATTCTCAAATCCAGAAAAAAAGGGAATTAAGCTTCTATTTTGATGGATAAATGCTATACCAATCTGTCGTGCCTTCCAAGGATAATTCAGAGATACCGGCTGACCCATCCAAAACAAAGAACCAGCATCAGGTTGGAGAGCACCGGTCATGATTTTTATTAAAGTCGATTTTCCTGCTCCATTTTCCCCTACTAAGGCACGAATCTCACCTTTTTGTAAAGAAAAATCGACATTTTGGAGAGCAACGACCCCGGGAAATTTTTTGTAAATTTCCTTGAGTTCTAATAAATATTCCATGGTCGACCCATTCCACTCATTTTATTCTTTATAGATTAACTTCGATGGTGTGTATACTTCAATGGATATGGGGTTCTTCCCGCTAAAAATTCGTTCCAACTGCTCAACGAGGATCACCATCATTCCTTCGAAATCCTGAGATACGGTAGCAATCAAAGGTGTCCCCTTTTCGATAAGTTCAATTGCTTGGCTCGTTCCATCAACCCCCGCAACTACAATTTCATTTTGCCTGCCGGCGGCAATAATCGCCTGAGTTGCTCCAATAGCTGGTTCATCCCACCCTGCCCAAACCGCCTGAATGGAGCCAGGTTGAGGATTAGCAATCAAGATGCTTTCCATTGCCTTTCGCGCATCTTCTATGGGACCTGGAACTTGAACGTGGTGTTCAGTAATGACTTTGATATCCGGATTTTCAATTAAAATAGCATCCAGAATCAAGGTTCTTTTTCTCACTCCATGGTGAGGCCGGTGAGTGAAAACCACAATATTCCCTTTTCGATCGATTGCATTAAACAAAAAGGTGGTCATCATCGCCGACATAACATAATTGTCAGAAGTGACATTACAGGTTACTCCCGGAATCCAACCGGCATCGGCTCCTAAAACCGGGATACCAACCTCATTTGACTTCTTTATTTGATCTTTAAGTTGGTTGGGATCTGCTGATCCCAATACGATTGCATCAACCTTTCGAGCGATCATATCTTCCATCCGGCTTGCCAGTGCTCCAAAATCACCTTTGGTGTCAACAGTAACCACATTCCATCCTTTCGATTTGGCTTCTCTTTCAAAGGCTTTAATCATCTGATTGGTCGTTACTGAAGCCAAGTAGGGAGTAATCACAGCTACGGTCTTGGTCTCTTCAGCAAACGCCGATGGAACAGCTAAAATAATGATGCAAACTAAAATTGATAAAAAGATTTTTTTCATTTTTCTTTCACCTTCCTTCTATTTTTAAAAGAAAGTCACTTGGTTAAACCTTCTTTTAAAATCCTAAATAGCACTCGCTTAATCCAGTGCTTGACGATATTGGGATAGATATCCAGCAAATTTGCTCATCAATTCAGGATCATCGCTGTGTTGAGCAATAAAGCCTACTACTGCACTCCCTACAATCACACCATCAGCAATTATCGCTAATTCCCGGGCCATTTCAGGCGAATTGACACCAAAACCGATGAGGAGAGGAATTGTGGTTGTTTTTCTCAAATCATTAATCACCGGTTTGATTTGTTCAAGGTCGATATTGGTTTTTCCGGTGATTCCTTTTCCAGAAACGATATAAACGAAACCACGGCTTTCTTGCCCAATTTTTCGTAATCTTTCAGCCGATGTATTAGTTGAAGCAAGGATGATAACTGAAAGCATTTCTTTCAGATTATCAAGCATCCGGGAAGTTTCCAAAGGGAAATCAGCTACGATTAAACCTTGAAAACCAGCCTGGCGATAATCCTTCCCGAAGCGCTCGATTCCATAATGAAAAACAATATTTCCATAGGTCATAGCAATAAGAGGAACCTTTAGCTGGACACTGGAGAGAATCTCTGGAATCATCTCCGGTGTGACTCCATTTTTTAAGGCATGATATGAAGATTCTTGAAGTATCGGACCGTCAGCAACTGGATCAGAATGGGGAATCCCAATTTCAATAGCATCAACACCTTGATCCTGGCATATCTTCAATAAATCTAAAAATTTTGGGATATTCGGATATCCAAAGGTTAAATAAGGAAGGAAAAGTTTCTTTTTTCCAATTTTCCTGGTGTTTAAAATTTCCGCTAACCGATCAGTCATTTTTTTTCATCCCTTCCTGATATTTAATAACTTCTTCCACATCTTTATCCCCCCGTCCTGATAAACAGATTAAAATAATTGAATCTTTCGGAGCACTTGGAGCTACTTGTAACACATATGCGACTGCGTGAGCGCTTTCCAGAGCTGGAATAATACCTTCCAAGTGGGAAAGAGCTAAGAAAGCTTCAACTGCTTCTGAATCAGTGACTGCGGTATATCGTGCTCGTCCGTCGACCGATAGAAAACTATGTTCCGGGCCAACTCCCGGATAGTCAAGACCCGCCGCAACCGAATGCGTTTCAAGGATTTGCCCATATTGATCTTGAAGAACGTAACTTAAACTACCGTGGAGAATCCCTTTCGAGCCTTTCCCAATGCTTGCCGAGTGTTTTCCGGTCTCTAACCCCAACCCTCCAGCTTCTACTCCGATGAGCTCGACCTGGAGATCATTTCGAAAACCTTGAAAAATTCCCATGGCATTACTTCCTCCTCCAACACAAGCGACAACTTTGTCGGGAAGTCGATTCTCAGCATCAAGAATCTGTTGGCGAGCTTCACCACCAATAATTGACTGAAAATCTCGTACCATACGAGGATAGGGATCCGGACCCACTACCGATCCGATGACATAGTGGGTATTATCTACATTCTGCACCCAATCTCGCATCGCCTCATTAATCGCATCTTTTAAGGTTTGAGTACCAGACTTAACCGGTATAACTTCAGTTCCTAAAATTTGCATTCGATAGACGTTGAGTTTTTGTCTTTCCACATCAACGGCTCCCATGTACACTTGACATTCCATTCCAAGAAGGGCGCAGACAGTGGCAGTTGCCACTCCATGCTGTCCTGCCCCGGTTTCAGCAATGATTCTTTTCTTTCCCATCTTTTTTGCCAATAATACTTGTCCCAGGGTATTGTTAATTTTGTGGGAACCAGTATGATTGAGGTCTTCCCGTTTCAGATATACTTTTCGTCCCTGACAACGCTCACTTAGCCTTGAGGCGTAATACAGCGGTGAAGGACGTCCGGAATAACGGTATAGATAATATCCAAGTTCCTCGTGAAATGATCGATCATTAGAATAATATTCATATGACTCTTCTAACTCATTCAAGGGATACATGAGAATTTCTGGGACAAACCGTCCTCCGAATTCTCCCATAAATCCTTTGGTATACATGGCTCTCACTCACTTTCTCTTTGGAATTATATTGGTCTTCCAGTACATCATCAGCAATAAAAAAAGCCCTCGTCAAGAGACGAGGGCTTTCACTCGCGGTACCACTCTTATTAATGGCAATTACTGCCATTCACTCTCTCAGGTACGGGATTACTCCGATACCCGCCTTTCTTTAAAGGGAAAGTCCCTTCTCACCCTACTCGCATTGGCTTTCGTAGAGCCGCTCCAAGGCCCATTCACTTCTGTTGCAACACCAGGCTCCCACCCTTTATCCTGGCTCTCTCTGGATGCATGATTCAGAAGCTACTCTTCCTTTTCTCAGCGTTTATTTATTCTCGAATGTGAATATTTGACCATATGATTTGCCTTTTGTCAATACTATATTGAAAATACCATCTAATGGTTTCCTCCATTGAGGAGGGTTAGGGGGGTGTACCTTTCATCCGGTCATCCTGAGCGGTGCTTTTCCGCGTGAGGATCTCTTCTGACACCACACTCGTCATCCTGAGCCCTCGTTTTTTGAGGGCGTGAGGATCTCATCTTTTAGGTTCTTTCTTCATAAATACTTTAAAGGATGAAATTCTCACGTCGCATAAGACGCTCCTCAGAATGACTCATTGAGTAAATGAGATTACCACGTCGCTGCGCTCCTCACGATGACGGAACAGTAAAAATTCAAATCCCCCTTTATCCCTTTTTACTAAAAGGGGAGATTGGTTCCTGAATAGGTATTGTCATCCTCAGTTGGTGCCGTGAAGTGACATGGGTGGCTTATTCTGAATCAGGAAATATTTTCCCGGGATTGAGAATTCCTTTTGGATCAAAAGCTTTTTTAATATTTCTCATCAAGTTTATTTCTTCTAGTGAATAAAATTGTGAGAGATAGTTTTTTCTTTTCAATCCAACTCCATGCTCTCCACTTAACACCCCTCCCAATTCTTTTACCTTTCCATAAAACGTTTTGCGGATAACTGGTTCGTCTTTCCTCCAGTCTTTTTTTCGTTTTGGCGCAAAAGTCACATGTAAATTCCCATCTCCAATATGACCATACACCGGGGAAAATAAATGATACTGTTGGCTCAATTTTTCAACAATAAGCAGAAGGTCTCCGATTTTCTGGATTGGAAGTGATATGTCTTCGTTCATTTCCACAGGAAGAGCAAGGTGAATGGCTTCTGGCACGGCTCGTCTCATCTTCCAGATTTCTTCAATTAAAACCGAGTTATCAGCCATGTAGACTTCTTTTGCTCCCATATCAAATAACCGATTCCCTATTTTTTCTGAGAGCGAAAACACTCTATCTTCATCATCACCATCTATCTCAACCAAGATATGAGACTTCGCTTCCGGGAATGGATAAGAACGGTTGCAATAATTATAGGTAAAATCCAGGCTTTCATGATTCATGAATTCTAATGATGTGGGCACCACTGCCATTTCTTTCAGCAAAATGACTGGTAGTCGTAAAGCTTGATTCACATCATCAAAAGGGGCCAGCAAAACAATTCTTTCCCTAGGAAGGGGAATGACTTTAAGATAGATTTTGGTAATGATTCCGAGAGTTCCCTCCGATCCCACCATAAGATGAACGATATCGTAAGCGGAAACATCTTTATAAATTTTCCCTCCGAAATGAACTAAATCTCCCGATGCAGTAACAAACTCCACTCCCCGAACATAATGACCGGTAACACCATACTTAACTGCCTTGCCCCCTCCAGCATTTTCAGCAACATTTCCTCCTATCTGACAGGTTTCCAGACTCATCGGATAGCCGGCGTAAAAAAGACCATAGCTTTTTAATTGACGGTTAATGTCGTTGGTTATGACTCCTGGTTCGACAACCACGATTAAATTTTCAATATCGATTTCTAAAATCCGGTTCATTCTCTCCAAAGACAACACAACACCACCATAGGCTGGAATTGACCCACCCGAAAGACCACTGCCCGCTCCCCGCGGGGTTATCGCTATATTTTTTTCAAAACAATATCGGGTTATAAGCTGGATTTCCTTATTGGTGGTTGGTTTTATAACCACTTCGGGTAATAATCGCAGAGTTTCATCGGGAGTCTCATCCTTTGAGTAATTCTTAAGGACTTCTGGATCTCCAGATACGAATTGCTCTCCAATAATTGTTTTAAAATATTGAATATCCTGATCATTGATTGGTTTGAATTGATTCATTTATTTTTCCTCTGTTTTAAAATTCGAATGACCTGAGGGAGGATTTCTAATACATCTCCAACAATACCAAAGTCGGCGAGATGAAAGATTTGCGCTTCTGGGTCCCGATTGATAGCTATGATATAACGAGACGTTTGCATTCCAGCTAAATGCTGAATCGCTCCTGATATTCCAAGAGCAATATAAAATTCAGGTGATACAGTTTTTCCGCTCAAACCTACTTGATGAGGAAAAGAGGTCCATCCTTGCTCTACCGCCACTCGACTTCCACCCACACAACCATTTAAATATTGTGCTAATTCTTCAAGGAGAAAAAAGTTTTTGGCATTTTTTAATCCCCGACCACCACTGCATAGGATTTTTGCTTTGGTTATATCAAGATTATGATTTCCTTCGATAAATTCATTTTTTAAGAAACCACTGGAGTAGGTTGAATTATCCTCCTCGATCACAAGAGCTGAATCAGGGAATTCACTCTGAACTGGCTTAAAAGTATTGGGACGAACTGTTGCCATTTGGGGGAAGGTTCTGGTTTTTATAGTTGCCATAATGTTTCCACCAATAGCCGGTCGAATTTGCAACAGAGCCCCGTCTTTAGAGTCGATATCAAAACCAGTACAATCAGCGGTTAAGCCAGTATGGAGTTTAGCTGCCAGATAGGGCATGAGAGTGGTTCCTTGGGTGGTAGCTGCTGCTAAAATGATGGTAGGTTTGAATTTTTGTATGATATTTATGATGAATTGTGTTGACTGGTGAAAGGCTAACTCATCAAATATGGGATTTTTAATCCCGTAAACATAATTTGCTCCAAACTGAAGTGGACTTTGCAATTCTTCTATATTGAATTCGCTTGATCCAAAAAAAACGCCAACCTTTTCCACTCCTTTACTACGAAGCTGTTGAGCTGCTCCTAATATCTCAAAAGTAGTCGGATCGACTTTACCCCGACGAATTTCACCTATGATCAGTAAATGGTGATTCATTTACCAAGCTCCTCGATCAATTAAAAACTGAACCAATTGATCTGCCATGATAGTCGGATCCATATCTTTTAAAATCTTTCCTCTTCGTTCAATTTTAAAGTTTTCGACTTTTACGACTCGGGTAGGCGAACCAGATAATCCTACCGAATCTACTGAAATACCCAGAGAATGAGCATTGAATTTTTGTATTTCTTGTTGCCGGGCGGATATTTTCCCCCTCAGGGTAGGAAATCGGGGGACATTCATCCCTTTGGTAACGGTAATCAAAAAAGGAGGAGGTAGCGTGATTCTTTGAACTCCGGATTCAATGGTTCTTTCGATTAAAAAAAGAGAGCTTTTAATCAATTGACATTGAATGGCATAGGTGAGAATAGGAATATTTAAAAACGATGCTACAGCCGGGCCAACCTGACCAGTATCACCATCAATAGCTTTTTCTCCGGTAATGATAATTTCCCAAGGTTTTAAAAAAGTAACCAATTGGGTTAAGGCATAAGCAGTTGCATAGGTATCGGAGGCGGCAAATTCCTGACCGGTGAGAAGAAAAGCCTCATCGCATCCCAGGGCTAATGCTTCTCGTAAGGCTTTCTCGGCCGATTCTGGTCCCATAGTTATTACTCGTACCTTACCGCCATGCTCCTCTTTTATCTGAAGAGCCAATTCAATGGCATTCAAATCGATTGGATTAATGGTGAGTGGTATTCCTTTTCGATTTAAGGTTCCGGTCTGGGGATCGATCTTAGCCTCTCCAATTTCTGGTACCTGCTTAATCAATACAATCATTTCCATGGATAAAAACCTCTTCGATTTTCAATTTCATCTAATGACTCATTGAACAAATCCCTTCCAATTTTTCAATGTTAACTTTTTGCTCTAATAAAATCAATGATCCCAATTGAAAATAATGCCCCTTTTATCATTCCATTAAAAGTAGGTCAAAAAGAAAGAATGAACTTGAAATGAAGAATCTCAAAGCTGGACATAAAAAAGTAACTATCTTTTTGATTTTTTTAATAAACCTCTCTTTGAGCCATTTCCAAAGCTCCGAAAAGTTTTTGATACACCAACTAATTCAAATAAATGATTAAAGAGAATTTATTTACTTTCTTTATTTGATCAATTCGGATAGGAGATCGAGATAATTTTCTAATAATCGAATTATCAGGAAGTTATTTCGGACGTGCTCTTTCCCTTTTTCTCCCATTTCTACTCCCATTTCAGGATCTTCAAGAAGAGAAATGATCTTCTCAACAGTGCCTTTTTTGTCGTGAGGATCGATCAAAAAGCCACTTTCTCCATCTTGAATTTGTAAGGGGATCCCTCCAATGTTGGAAGCAATCACCGGTTTACCCTTCCAAAGTGCTTCGGTCACCGTCAAGCCAAAACCTTCTCGGGTTGATTTCTGAATAACAACATTTGCTTGACGCTGCAAGGCGTTAACTAGAATACTATTTTCGGTGGTAAGCAGTATTAAATCTCGCTTTTTAATAAGATCGGTATGCTTTTTTAAAATTTTTGAATAAATTTTATATCCTTCGGGATCATCACTGGCCATACTTCCACACAAAACCAATCGACAATCTATTGCTTTTCGAACTTCTCGATAAATATCAATGACTCCTTCGGGATCTTTCCATTTATCAAAACGAGAAATCTGAGTAAGGATCGGTTTATTGAGAGGAACTCTGAATTTTTTCATGGTTTTTTGAATCGTATATTCGGTAAGTGGTTTATTTTTTGGTGACAGAGGATCAATGGCTGGTGGAATGATAATTTGCCTAACTGGAAGATCTTTTCTGAGATATTTTTCATTCGAAATAATTACCAGGTCATATTTTAATATAAAACTCTTTAAGAAATTCCAGAGCCGTTGATTGGGATCGGTCAGATCAATATGGCACCGCCAAATCCATGGTTGTCTTTTTTTATAAAAACGAATTAAGGGCAATGGTTGGGGATCGTGAATAATGCAAGCATCATGGTCAAGATGGGTAAATTGCGAAAAGTCTTCGTTGTTTTTAACATATAAATCCCTCTTAATAT
>MTKW01023118.1_pt1 | contig 26132 bp, 21 predicted proteins | sample 1042761 | NCBI WGS metagenome assembly MTKW01 (sample SAMN06205366, study PRJNA360243) | anaerobic digester metagenome | biome: Wastewater treatment plant; feature: Anaerobic digester sludge; material: sludge; isolation source: anaerobic digester fed with sludge from wastewater treatment plant ...
ACGAAGAAGAAATACTGGCCGGCCTTGCCGGCAGTAAGCGGCGCGCGATCCGAAACGGCATGAAAAATGATCCCGTATTCAGTACAGGTCGGACTGAAGGACATCTGTTGCACTTCGAACGGATGTATCAGGAGATGACGGACAGAAAACAGATTGGACGCCGTCCCTACGATTATTTCGTTCGCCTGATGGACGCTTTTCCCGCTGCCTACTTCGCCGAGGCATCATTAGACGGAGCGCCCATTTGCAGTCATCTAATGCTGCCGTATGGGCAGACGATGACGTATCTTTACGGTGCTTCGACGGCGGCTGTCGATCGAGCATGTATCCCGGATGCCCTGCATTGGCAACAGATCGTAGAAGCCAAAAAACACGGTTACTGCCTCTATGATTTCGGTAGCGTATTTCAGCTCGATGTCTCCTGCGGCCTCTATCGCTTCAAGCATGGATACTGTAAACAAGAAGGCATCACTGCTTATATCGGGGAGCTCGATCTCGTCCTGGACGAAAACGCTTATGCGGCGTTTATCGGGGAATAAGCCTGTCAATTAGAAACGATTTATTTTTCGAGCCGAAAGTTCCTCAGACGATGGCACAGATTGCATCGAACGGTTTCCTTTTTAATTGACATTGACGCCCGTATACCTATACTTTAATCAAACAGCTATTTATCCGGATGCGACCATTTATGTAATCTATTCATAGATCGTATGTCATTCGGAGAATTAAGGGAGGAATACATGAAAAAACTACTGCTTATGGCGCTCAGTCTCGTGCTCGTTCTCGGACTGATCGCTGGATGCACACCGGCCACACCGACCACCACGACATCCGCGCCGAAGGTGACGGAAACGGAACCGCCGAAGACGGAGGCACCGGAGAAAACCGAACCGACGGATACGGATGCACCTGAAGAGACGGATCCGCCGGCAGAAACCGACCCGCCGGAAACGGAACCTGCTGAAGAGACCGATCCGCCGGCGACCGGTGACAAGGTCTACAATATCGCTAATCTGGTGAACGGCAACCTCGGTGACAAATCGTTCTTTGACTCGGCGTATGCCGGTCTGCAGCAGCTTGAAGCGGACGGCCGCATCAAGTTCAGAACGATCGAGATGGGCGGACGTGACGAAGATCAGCCGAAATGGCTGGAGACGCTCTACGACGTCGCGGAATCAGGCGAATACGATCTGATCATCTGCGGCACGTACCAGATGCCCGAGTACTTGACGGAAGTCGCAGCTGCGTATCCGGATCAGAAATTCCTGATCTATGACTCACAGGCTGAAGGCGACAACATCGTCAACATCAACTACAAACAAAATGACATGGGTTACCTGATCGGTATCGTAGCCGCCGGTGTGACGGCCGACACGAGCATTGACAAGATCAATGAAGATTCGGTCATCGGCTTTGTCGGCGGCGTCGACAGCCCGGTCATCAATGACTTCCTCTATGGTTTCCTTCTGGGCGCGCAGAGCGTGAACGAGGACATCATGGTCGATACGCGCTACGTCAACAACTACGTTGACCCGGCGAAGGGCAAAGAACTCGCCACCTCCATGATCAACGACAAGGGCGTTGACGTGGTCTGGGGCGTGGCCGGTTTGTCCGGTAACGGCGCAGCGGAAGCAGCGGAAGAAACGGGTAAAGCCTGGTTCATCGGCGTCGACTCCGACCAGGAGCTGACCTTGTCGAAAGAACTGGCAGCCGTCACCTTGACCTCCGGTCTGAAAAACATCGGCAACTCGATCATCTGGTACATCGATGAACTCGATGCCGGTCGTGAGCATTACGGTGATACGATTCTGCTCGGTCTGACGGAAGGCGGCGTCGGCATCGTGACCGACAAGAACTTCGACAAGATCGTGCCGGAAAACGTCAAACAACTCGTGAAGGAAGCAGAAGAGAAGATCGCCGCCGGTGAGCTTGAAGTGCCGACCGCGATCGGTTTGGAAACGAAGGAACTCGAGGAATTGAGGGACAAGCTGCAGCCCTAATCATTCTGATTGATTAGCAGTAATAGCCGTTTAACGGCATGTGCGCTTCGAACAGCCGGGCGGTACGCCCGCCCGAGCTGTCCGCGGCGCTTTTCAAAAGGGGAGTCAAATAGACGTGGAGACGTTGAAGACCGAACAAGTGGAAGTGGCCGCTTCGACCGACAATGCCGTCGATATGATCGGGATTTCCAAGGTGTATCCGAACGGGATCGCGGCGAACCGCGATGTCGATTTTTCGGTGAAAAAAGGGGAGATACACGCCCTGATCGGAGAAAACGGTGCCGGGAAGAGTACGCTCGTCAAGATTCTTTTCGGCATGGAAGAACCGACCGAGGGTGAGATTCGTATACACGGTGAACCGGTGAAGCTCGGTTCTCCGGCGGAGGCGATTGCGCACGGCATCGGTATGGTGCACCAGCACTTTATGCTCGTGCCGTCACTGACCGTCGCGGAGAATATGGTGCTCGGCATGCCGCCGAAGAAGGGGCTGGTCATCGATTACAAGAAGGCCGTAAAGATGACGACCGAGATCGCCGAGCGCTACGGGTTCAGTGTGCATCCGGAAGCCAGAGTCATGGATATTCCGGTCGGTATGAAGCAGAAAGTCGAGATTTTGAAAGCGCTGTTGCGCGGTGCCAAGATCTTGATTCTGGACGAACCGACCGCCGTGTTGACGTCGCAGGAAACGGTGGAACTTTTTCGACAGCTCCGGGTGCTGAGAGATGAAGGATTTACGATTATCTTTATCTCTCACCGATTGAATGAGATCAAGGAGTTGACGGACCGCATGACGATTATGCGGGGCGGTCGCTCGATGGGTGTCTACCAGACGGAAGGTATCACGGAACAACAGATTTCACAGCTGATGGTCGGCCGTGACGTCATCTTGAAAGTGCAAAAAGAAAAGTCAACACCGGGCGAGGTCGTGCTCGAAATCGACAATCTCTCCTATATCAACGAGTGGGATAAGCTGATGCTGGACGGTGTCTCATTTAACCTGAGAGCCGGTGAGATTTTGGGTATCGCCGGCGTTGAAGGAAACGGACAGCGCGAACTCGTCGATATTCTGTTTAATTTAAAAGAGCCGGAGTCAGGCAGCATCTACGTCGGAAAAACGGAGATTACGAAGCTGCCGCAAAGAAAAATCCGTGACTTAGGCGTCGCTTTGATTCCGGAGGATCGGATGGTCTTCGGGATCGCGGCTGAGGCCGGCATCGCCGAGAACATGATCTCCGATCGTTTCGATAAGAAAAAGTATAATCACGGACCGCTCTTCAACATGAAAGCGATCAACGAAGAGACGGATCGGTTGATCAAGGAGTATCGGGTACTCGCGAAAAACCGCAGCCAAAAGGTCGGCATGCTCTCCGGCGGTAATATCCAAAAGGTCGTCGTAGCACGTGAGTTTTCAAGTGATCCGATTTTAATTATCGCCGATCAGCCGACGAGAGGCATCGATGTCGGCGCTACTGAATTTATCAGGGCAAGGCTGGTGGAATTGAGTCGCCAGGGCGCGGCCGTCCTTTTAGTCTCAGCCGACTTGAACGAGGTGATGGAGCTCGCAGATCGTCTCCTGATTTTCTACGGAGGTCAGATCGCGGCGAGCTTCGATGACACGACGACGGTGACCGATGAGATTATGGGTGAGTATATGCTGGGCCTTAGGAAGCAGGATGCCGAAGTGAGAGAGGAGTTGACTCATGTCTAGTCGTAATCGCCTACTGGCGTTTTCCGTGATCCGCGGGGTGGCAGCGATACTGGTCGCGCTCCTCGTGGCCACAGTCTTTATCTTTTTGACTTCGAAAGAACCGTTGACGGCTCTGCAGCATCTATTGATTTCTCCGATCGTCTCGTTTAGAGGCGAGGCACCGAGCATCGATCTGCAGTCGATCTATACGATTCTCGCCGCCATGATCCCGACGATTTTTACAGCGCTCGGTGTCTGCGTGATGTTCTCGGCCAATGAATTCAACCTCGGTGCCGAGGGTGGTGCGATGGCCGGTGGTTTCGTCGCCGCGCTGGTCGGTGTCTACCTGCCTCTGGTGGCGGGCGTGCATCCGGTCGTCGCTATACTGGCTGGTGCCCTGACGGCCGGCCTGATCACGTTGCTGCCCGGGTTCCTGAAGGTCTCTTTCGGGGCGAGCGAGATGGTCTCGTCCCTGATGTTGAACTATGTCGTGATGTATGTCGTCTTACACTTCTTAAATAACGACTTCGCCGACAGGAGCAAGGGCGCGACGCAGACCTACCCGTTTCTCGATACGGCGAAGATCGGGCAGATGGTCAGAGGCGGCTCGAAACTGAGCTATGGCTTTATCGTCGCTTTGGTCGTCGCGGTGCTCGTCGGTATTTTCATGTACCGTACGCGCTGGGGCTACCAGATCCGCATGATCGGTATCAATCAGAACTTTGCGACCTATTCGGGTATGAAGGTGACCGGCGTTGTCTTACTGGCGCATTTCCTCGGTGGTTTTCTGGCCGGCACGGGTGGTGCCATTGAGGTCCTGGGACGCTTCAATACATTTCTCTGGAAGGAACTTCCCGGATTTGGCTGGACCGGGATCACGATCGCGATCCTGGCCAAGAATAATCCTTTCGGTGTGCCGTTTGCCGCTTTCTTTATCGCCTATCTGAACAAGGGGTGCCAGATTATGGCGACCCGCTCGGACGTGCCGTCTGAAATGATCGCGATCATTCAGGCTAGCATCTTCTTGTTCTTCGCGGCTGAGCACTTCCTCTCCGGCTTGCGACAGAGAATTGTCGTGAAGAGCACACAACAGGAGCTGGCGGCGATGGCTGCGCCGGCTTCAGTGAAAGAGGAGGCGAACTGATATGGCAGCGTTTTTTGAAACGATCTTTAAACCGGATTTCGTCTTCGCGATTTTACGTATCTCCTCGCCGATTCTGTTTGCCGCTCTGGCATCGGTCATCGCTGAGAAGGCCGGTGTCGTCAATATCGGTCTGGAAGGCATGATGATGATCTCGGCGCTCTTTGGCACCTTGATCTCCTACTGGACACAGAGTTGGCTGGTCGGTGTACTCGGCGCTATCGTGATCGGTGTGATGCTCGGCGCGATGATGGGATTCTTCTCACTTCGTATGCGCACGAATATCATCCTGGTCGGTATCGCGATCAATATGCTCGGTGCCGGAGGTACCGTCTTTTTGCTCTATATGTTCACAGGCATGCGGGGCAACACGAGTTCTCTCAGCTCGCCGAATATCCTGATCCCGACGATCGATATTCCGCTTATTAAAGATATTCCGATCGTCGGACAGATCTTGTCAGGCCATGCCTTATTGACGTATATCGCTTTCTTTTTGGTGTTCGTGGTCTGGTTCATGCTGTATAAGACGTCGCTCGGTTTGAATATCCGTGCCGTCGGTGAGAACGGAAATGCGGCGCGTTCTGTCGGCATCTCGGTGACCAGGATCCGCTACGTCGCATTGATGCTTTCCGGCGCCTTGGCCGGTCTCGGCGGCGCTTACATGTCGATGTACTATTCGCAGAGCTGGAACAACGGTATCGTCGCCGGACGCGGGTTTATCGCGCTCGCAGCTCAGGCGATGGGACGCGGTGAGCCGGTCGGGACGATGTTTTCGTCCTTGCTCTTCGGTCTCGCGCAGGCGCTCGAGACGAGGGTGTCCGGTCTGCAGAATGTCTCTTCGTATCTCGTGGCCTCGATTCCTTATGTGGTGACGATCCTCGGCCTCGTCATCTATATGATCTCTGCCAGAAGAAAGGTCAGACGTATGCATCAGAAGATGAAGCGGGAGCAGATGGAAACGATCAAGGACAGCAGTACACATGGCGGTACGCATGATAGATAAAAAAATACCGGTCATATTGGACGGCGATCCGGGGCACGATGATGCGATCGCCTGGGTGCTGGCGGCGGTCGAAGAAAAACTGGATATACTGGCCGTGACGTCGGTCAGTGGCAACCAGACGATAGAGAAGACGACCTTGAATGCGTCCAAGATTCTGACCTTGATCGAGCGGCCGCTGCCGCTCGCCAGGGGGGCGGCCAGACCGCTCTTTGCCGAGCCGATGGTGGCGCCATCGGTGCACGGAAAGACGGGGCTTGACGGGCCTGCGCTGCCGGAGCCGAAGGTACCGGTGTTGGAAAAGGGAGCGGTTACGCTCATGGCCGAGACGCTCGAAGCGCATCCTGAAGTGGTGACGATTATCGCGACCGGCCCTTTGACCAATGTCGCGCTGCTCTTACTTACGTATCCGGAACTTAAGGAAAAAATTGCCGCCATCTATTTCATGGGTGGCGGCATTCGCCACGGCAACTGGACGCCGGCGGCGGAGTTCAATATTCTGGTCGACCCGGAGGCGGCTAAGATTGTGCTCGAATCGGGGTTGACGCTTGTGATGTGCGGGCTCGATGTCACCGAAAGAGCCCTTATTATGCCGTCCGAGTTTGACGAGATTGAAGCGCTCGGCAGCGAGGTTGCGAAGATCGTCGCCGGTTGGTTACGTTTCTTTTACGAGTTCCACGCGGCCAAAGGTTATACCGGTGCACCGCTACACGATGCAGTAGCGGTCGCAGCTTTGACGGCGCCCGAACTGCTCGATTTCAAAGCACTTTCAGTGGAAGTCGAATTGACCGGCGATTATTGCCGCGGTGCCACCGTAGCCGATTGGTATGGACTCTTCGGCAAAGCGCCGAATGTCAAGGTGGCGATGGGGATCGACAGGGATAAGTTTTTCTCCTGGATCAAGTCGCATCTTGAAAAGTACGGGAGGAGCGCATAAATGGCACGGTATAAAGTGTGGATTGACTGTGATCCCGGAGTCGATGACGCGGCGGCGCTGATGCTTGCCGCGAAGATGCCGGAGATCGAGGTCGTCGGTATCTCGGCGACGGCCGGCAATGTTGAACTGAATTACACGTATCGTAATGCGCGTAATCTGGCTGCTTATGTCGGCCTCGACGTGCCGGTCTATAAAGGTGCAAACGCCCCCTTGATTCGAAAACCGGTGTATGCGAAAGAGGTTCACGGCAAAACGGGGCTCGGTGGTGAGGCACTGCCGATGTCGGCCGCGCCTGATATGACAAAACCGGCCTGGGATGCGCTATATGAAGCGGCGGTGAAGTCGCAGAGCGAGCTCGTCTTGATCTTTATCGGTCCGTTGACGAACCTGGCGTTGGCGCTTAGAAAATATCCGGATCTGCCGCAATATGTGTCCCGCCTCATTCTGATGGGCGGATCGTCGAGCTTTGGCAACACGACAGCGGCGGCGGAGTTCAATATCGTCTTCGATCCAGAGGCGGCGGCTGTCGTCTTCGAATCGGATCTCACGATCTCGATGCTCGGCCTTGATGTGACGATGCAGGCGAGTTTGAAGCAAGACGATCTGGAGATGCTCGCCCGCATTGGTGGCGAGACCGGCCGCTTTTTGAAAGACAGTCTTCAAGTGTCGCTCAATTGGTTGAAGACGCTTGGTCTTGATGCGGTTGCGATGCACGATCCATGCACGCTTTTATATCTCGTCTATCCGGCTATGTTCAAGTCGGAGATGGCCGGTGTCAAGGTTGAGACGAGAGGCGAATTGACCTATGGTAAGACGGTGACGGATCTTTATTCGGATACACGTTTTCCGGTACAAAACGTTGATGTGGTGTTGGAAATCGACCATGCAGAATTTATGAAGGTGTTTGCCGAGATTTTAGGCAAATATAAGGAGTCTTCGCATGGCGCATGATTTTCCGAAAATAGACCTGCATCTTCATTTGGACGGCAGCGTGTTGCCGGAGACGATGTGGGAGCTTGCGAAAAAAGAAGGCGTTCTACTTCCGGCTGACGATCTCGATGGATTTAAGGACTATTTGGTGACGAGTGCCGACTGTCGAAACGTTAATGAGTATCTTGAACGTTTTGAGTTGCCGTTACAGCTATTGCAAGAACCGGAAGCGCTGACCCGCGTCACGCGTGAACTTATTACGTTGCTTGAAAGTCATGGACTAGCCTATGCTGAAATACGCTTTGCGCCGCAGCTACACACGCGTCGGAAGATGACACAAAAGGATGCGGTCGAAGCCGTTCTTAGCGGCATGAAAGAAGCCCTGTCCGAGGGCAGTCGCATCGCGATCGGCATCTTACTTTGTGCCATGAGTTTCGGTGATGCGTCGAAAAACGAACAAGAAAACCTTGAGACGGCGAGAGTCGCAGCAGACTACCTGGGCCAAGGAGTGGTCGGGATTGATCTGGCAGGATATGAGGGGATGTGTCCAGTATCGGATTTTGCGTATGTATTCACTGAAGCGGACAAGTATAATCTACCGCGTACCGTGCATGCCGGCGATAGTGCCGGCCCGGAGTCTGTCTGGGACGCATTGGCGTTTGGTACGAGGCGTATAGGCCACGGGCATCGTTCGATAGAAGATCCTAAGCTGATTGAAGAGCTTTTGGAGAAAGGCGTGACGCTTGAAGTCTGCCCGACGAGCAATATCCAGTGTCAGACGCAGGCATCTTATGAAACACATCCACTCAAGGCGCTCTTTGACCTCGGTGTGAAGGTGACGATCAATACGGATAACATGGTGCTGGCGAATGTCGATTTGGTGCATGAATATGATGTTGCTATCGAAAAGATGGGATTCACTAAAGACGATATCATCCGTATGAACATCAATGCCGCAAGTGCTTCGTTTATGCCGGAGGCAAAAAAGCGAAAAGTGATTGATTCATTAGATACAATCATTACTTAATTCTAACAATATTAATACAATTTAGTGGGTTTTTGTGATAAAATCGCAACACTTCATGATTAAAGTCTAAGGGGGGACGGATCTATGAAGAGGCTTTGTCGTTTTATCGCGTTATTATTACCTGTTTTGATTATGTTGGTCGCCTTTACGCCATCAATGCTTTTGAGGGCTGAAGGTGAGACGACATATGAGGTTTTTGTCAAGATTCCCCACTATGACGACAGCCAGAGCGCGGTCGATAAAGAGAATCCTTCAGGTGAGCTTGACCCGGGCATATATGATGTGCTCGACAGAGAGTTCGAGATGTTGCTTCTTGAGAAGTCACCTGAAGATGGCGGTGTATGGATAAATCCGGAGGAAAATAATGAGCCGGATCCGGGGGAGCCTGTACCAACACCGGAGCCAACGCCCGAGCCTACACCGGAGCCAACGCCCGAGCCTACACCTAAGCCTACCCCCGCACCTACTCCGAAACCTACCCCTGCTCCTACTCCGAAGCCAACTCCAGTACCTACGCCGAAACCAACCCCGGCGCCTACCCCGAAGCCAACTCCGGCACCTACGCCGAAACCAACTCCGGCGCCAACTCCGACACCTACACCGGCACCCACGCCAGTGCCGACTCCTAAACCGACGCCGGTGCCAACACCTGCACCGACACCTACGCCGCCACCAGTCGTAAAAACCGTGGAAACGGCTACGGCGAACTACAATGTGAATATGCGCCGAGGTCCCGGTGTGGCAAATGGCCGTATTCTGACGATTCCGCGTGGACAAACGGCTACAGTTGTCTCGCGTCATGCAAACGGTTGGATCCAGCTCGACTATCGTGGGTCGAGAGGCTGGTCGAACGGACGGCTGTTTAGGATTCAAAAGATTCAGGTCGTTGAACCTGCGCCAGGTCAGCAACCGCCTCCGGCGCAGACAGTGACCACAGCGACTGCGAATTACGCGATCAATATGAGGCGAGGGCCGGGCGTTTCAAACGGGAGAATATTAACGATCCCGAGAGGACAGACGGCGACAGTTGTCTCGCGTCATGCAAACGGCTGGATACAGATCGATTACCGTGGTACGAGAGGCTGGTCGAATGGAAGGCTGTTCACGATTCGTACGCAGACGGTGACACAGCCTGTTCCTTCAACACCGCAGCCTCCGGCTACGCCAACGCCACCACCCTCAACACCACAACCGACGACAGTGACCACAGCGACCGCGAATTATGCGATCAACATGCGGCGCGGACCTGGAGTGTCAAACGGGCTGATCCTGACGATTCCGCGAGGACAGACAGCAACCGTTGTCTCACGTCACGCAAACGGTTGGATTCAACTTGATTACCGCGGCTCAAGAGGATGGTCCAACGGGCGTTTATTCAGTATCAGGACTCAGACGGTAGCTGCACCCACAACACCTCAAGCGACGCCGACACCGGCTCCAGCCGCGCCTGTGCCTGCGCCAAAGCCGGCACCGGGAGGAAAGTACATTGCGCTGACCTTTGATGATGGACCGAGTGCGCATACGCCGAGATTGCTCGATGCGTTACGAGCGAATAATGCGAAAGCGACATTCTTTGTTATCGGAAGTCTTGTCGGCGGCAGAGAATCGACACTACGCAGAATGGTCAATGAAGGGCATGAGATCGGAAACCATACTTACGGTCATCCGGATCTCAGACGTCTCTCAAGGTCCGGGGTCTCATCTCAGATTACGAGTACAGACAACCGCATACGAAACGTCACGGGTGTGACTCCGCGTCTCATGCGGCCTCCATATGGCAGCCGCAACAATACGGTGATGAGCGTCGCCGGAAGTACCGGTAAGGCAGTGATTCTCTGGAGTGTCGACACGAATGACTGGCGCTATAGAAATTCGTCGCGTCTCGTCAACTATATTCTCAATAATGCGAAAGACGGGGATATCATCCTGATGCACGATTCACATGCGACGACCGTGAATGGCGTGATTTCTGTACTGCCGCTGTTACGTGCCAGAGGATTTACGATGGTTACAGTGTCTCAGTTGATGGCCATAAAAGGCAAATCGCTTAGATCCGGCGCAGCCTATTCTCACGCCAGATAAAAGAATCGTTGCTTCTCAAAGACAGTATTCGGCCGGTCGATTGACCGGCCGTTTCGTTCACATCTGTTTTGCAACTCCATTCCGCTCTTCAATGACCAATTGGTATGACGCTGTCATGGCTTAGAGTCGCGGCCGATATTTGTTGTGGGTGTGTTTTTATTTGCCGGCTAAGTGAAATACGGCATAATACTGGCTAACGTAATCTATTGGAGGAGTGCGGCATGAGTAATCCACATGACATGTCGAGGGCTGTTAATCTATTGCAGGCACTGGTGCGTATTAATACGTGTCAACCGGCTGGTAATGAATCGGTGGTAGTCGATTTTCTGGAATCACAGTTTGCACCGTTTGAGGATGTCGTTTGGAAACAGCGCATCGATCATGGGGCGAATCGGAGTTCTCTTCTTTTGCGGATCGGTCCTGATGTGCCCGGTGGACTTGCGATTATCGGTCATCTCGACACGGTAACCGTAGGAAATATTGATGATTGGAAACACGATCCGTTTTCCGGGGACATTATAGACGGAACGGTCTATGGTCGCGGCAGTGTCGACATGAAAGGCGGCGTCGCCATTATGACCGATCTCGCACTCGCACTTTTGGAAAGTCGTTCTGAGTTAAAGAAACCGCTTTATCTCGTTTACACGGCGGATGAGGAAAAAGGGTTGACCGGTGTGCGAGCGATCGTTGAGGCGCAAACGCTTTCCGAGATCGATGCCTTGATCATTGCGGAGCCGACGAATAATAAGGTTGCGATCGCAGAGAAAGGTGCGCTGTGGTTTCGCTTTGTCGTTCACGGTCGGCTGGCACACGGCTCGAAACCGGATGAAGGGATTAATGCGGTCGAGATTGCGATAAAGATCGCGCAGTATGTTCAGGAAGTCGTCGCCTCTGATGTTGAACCACATGCACTCCTTGGTCCGGCCACGGCATCTATTAATAGATTGTCGGGTGGCATCATGACTAACGTGATCCCTGCTCTGGCGGAAGTCGAAGTCGACTGTCGAACGCTGCCGTCCCAAGATAATGCGAAGATCCGTAAAGCGGTCGAGGCGTTTGTCGAACAGCTGATGGCGGATACACCGGGATTGCGAGTTGAGACGGAACTGATCAACGATCATCCGGCGATCGGTGCGGATGCTGAAGATCCGTTTATTCTTTCCGTACAGGAAGCTGTACGAGAGAACGGATACAGCGATGCGCCCTGCGGGATGACGTATTATACGGATGGAGGTTTTCTGGTACCGAAAATAAATGTTCCGTTTGTTATTATGGGGCCTGGTGATGAATCGTTGACGCATCAGGTGAATGAGGCGATGGATGTTGATAGTTTTCTAGCCGGTCGCCAAATATTTGAAGATGTCATCACCGATTATGTGATGTGAAAACAACCAGAGGTAAATGTTTAATGAGTGAATTGAGCAAATATGTCAGAGTGTCGGATGCGGTCCGGGAAGCGCTTGAGGGCGGACGTCCCGTTGTTGCGTTGGAATCGACGATTATCTCTCACGGCATGCCGTATCCGAAAAACGTTGAGACGGCACTGCGTGTTGAGGAGATGGTGCGCAGAAACGGCGCCTTGCCCGCAACCACGGCGCTTTTGGATGGACAAATTGTTGTCGGATTGACCGAGGAGGAGATTGAGCGGGTCGGTCAAGCGGGACTTTCATCGACCAAGACGTCGCGCCGTGATATTCCGATCGTACTGGCGGAAAAGAAAATCGGATCGACGACGGTGACCGGTACGATGCTGGCCGCTCATCTGGCCGGTATTTCTGTGTTGGCTACGGGTGGCATCGGCGGTGTACATCGTCGTGGGGAGACCACGATGGATATCTCGGCCGATCTCGAGGAACTGTCCCAGACATCGGTGATGGTGGTCTGTTCAGGGGCGAAATCCGTGCTCGACATTGGTCGAACGCTGGAGTATCTGGAGACGAAAGGCGTGCCCGTGATCGGTTTTCAGACGGATCGCATGCCGGCGTTCTACACGAGAGACAGTGGATTTTCTCTGGCAGCGAGGCTCGATGAACCGGCAGATATAGCGAGAGCATTTGAGATCAAGAGATCGCTAGGACTCTCCGGTGGCATGATGGTCGCGAATCCGATTCCTGTTGAGAATGAGATGGATGCGGAAGCGATTGAGAACACCATTCAGGAGGCGTTGCGGGAAGTCGAAGATCAGGGTGTTGTTGGAAAAGATATTACACCGTTCCTGCTTGATCGGATTCACTCAATCACTGGTGGCAAGAGCTTGGAGTCAAATATTGCGCTCGTACTAAACAACGCGCGTGTGGCTGCTTTAATCGCGGTGGAATTGAGTAAGGAAAGTGAGTAAGAAAGCATGAGTAATAAGAACGCTGGCCTTATCACACAGATTTATGGTATTCGCACTCTTGAGGATGCATTGATGTGCGCTGAACTCGGTGCCGACCACATTGGTATAGAGTTTGGTGAAGTGAAACGCACCGGCCCTTGGCAGATGAGTGGAGAGGAGGCGAAAGCCATCTTTGACCAACTACCTGAGAGCGTTGTGAAGATTGGTTTAACGATCGCTCCGGATGTGGATGAGATATTGAATGACCTATCCATCTACTGCCCCGACGTGCTTCATCTGTCGGGTAATGTGGAAGACTTCTCGCCTGAGAAAGTTAAACGGATAAGAGAGGCGTTTCCAGCATTGCGTATTATGCAGGCGTTGCCGGTCCTCGCAGGTGTACCGTACGAAGCCCAGTGGCCTCATATCTTGAAGGTCATTAGAGACTATGAGTCGTTATCGGATTTCTTCTTGATCGATACGAAAGACCCGGATAGTGATATCGGTATCGGTGTCACAGGACTCACCCACGATTGGCGAATAGACCGGGCGATTATTGAAGCGACCGCGGTTCCCTGTATTATCGCGGGTGGTTTGGATGGAGACAATGTGGCAGAAGCGATTCGCATGACGAAACCGTATGGTGTTGACAGCAATAGTCGTACGAGTATTCCTGAATCTATGAGAGAGCCCGGTGGAAACGGGAAGGATCCTGAAAAAGTAAAAGCCTTTATTGAGGCAGCACTCAATGCCTGATCTGTCCGACAGAGCGATTGTCTTGGGAGACGCTTGCGTCGACGTTATGGTTCCGATGATGCAGATTGCCGATCGGAACAACGTTTTGTCGCCCAGCGACAAGACGCTTGAACCGGTATTGTCTGCCGGAGGTACCGGAGCTAATACGGCGGCAGCGCTAAGTAAGCTTGGGATAAAGACGGCGTATATGGGTACTCTCGGCGCTGATTACGGAGGTCGCTTTTTACTGGAAGATCTCAAGCAGAGGGACATTCACTCTGAGCTGACCCTGATCGATGAAAACAGCAATACGGTTTATGTTTTTGCTTTTATAGATGAACAAGGAGAGCGTCATCCGTGGGCGTTTCCAAGAACGGGTGTGTCATATGCCGACTATGACTTGGAAAAGATCGATCTAAGCATTATCCGGAAGGCAAAGTGGCTACACTCATCTGGAATGACGATCTTATTCGATGGAACACTCAGAAAACATTTGCCTCATATTTTCAAAACAGCATATGAAGCCGGTGTACCGACTTCCTTTGACTTGAATACGAGAGTAAATCATCTTGATAAACTCGAACCGGGAATAGTCGATGCTATTCGGCAGACGATTCCATATGTGAAGTATCTATTGGGTTCCGGTCAGGATGAGTTTTTCAGCTTTAATCCTCAAGATGACTGGCGCGATAGCGTACGATCCTTTAAAGAGAACGGCCGCGTCGTGATCGCTCGGATGGGGAAAGACGGTGCATTTTTAGTTGATGCAGATAGAGAAGAGCAGCAGAAAGCATTTGATGTACCGGTCGTAAATACGATAGGAGCAGGAGATGCTTTCAATGCCGGATTCATTGCAGCCATATTGAAAGGACATTCGCATTCAGAAGCTATGAAATGGGGTAATGCGGTCGCATCGTATAAGGTGTCGGGAAACAGCGCGAGGCATACACCGGACGAAGCGACTTTATTGTCCTTTCTTCGGGGTGATAAGGATAACGCACGGTAAATCGATTAGCTGCTAGTTCCAATCTCTGAGCTTACTCCAGATAAAACACGTGCTTTAGCGGTGTAACCACAGGACTATTATCATCATTTGTCTCCATCAGGTCAGCCATATAGTCCCACCATTTGCGGCAAATCGCTGTGTCTGCACTTTCGTCGTAGCGCTCGGGATCTGCTACCGTGATCACGCCAAATAGCGTGTTCGTCTCTTCGTCTAAGAAGATAGAGTAATTGCTCCCGCCGTACTCATGAATCATGTCAATCATTTCAGGCCAAATCTCGTTGTGACGTTTCTCGTATTCCTCTGCTTTGCCAGGGTATAGTTTCATTTTGAATCCGCGTATCATGGGTACCTCCTTAAATGGAAAGTCCAACGCCGAGGCGTTGGACTTTCGTGTCAACAAATATGCTGCTTAATAGACTGTTTTCCACTCGTCAATGTTCGAGGGATCGAATTTGAATGGTGGGCCAAGGATGACTTCGGTGCCACCGTCTCCAGCCGCAACGATTGTGTAATCACCGAGATGTCCAGCTTTAAACTGGTCGCCTTCGGCACCTGTGATCGAGCCATCAACGAGGGCAGCTGCCGTATAGCCTGCGAGGTATCCGATATCGATCGGATTCCACAGATACATGTAGGGGCAGGGGAATCCTTCGCCTTCACCGATGTACTCTGCCATTTCAGACGGCAGTCCGAGACCTGTTAGCACGACGCTCGATTTTTCATCCTTCAGGACTTTACCGGCAGCCATAATGCCGACCGTTGTCGGGGCGCAGATGACTTTCAGATCCGGGAAGTTCTTCAAGAGTGCTTGCGTCTGGTCAACTGATTTTTGATACTCATCGTCACCATAAGCGACTTCAACCAACTCGATGTCGGCGTATTTCTCGTCTTCGAGAATGCTTCTCATCGAGGCGATCCATGCGTTCTGGTTCGAGGCCTGACTCGTTGCCGACAGGATTGCGAATTGACCTGATCCTCCGGAGAGGTCATAGACGGCATCGACCAATGCTTGACCGATAAGCTCGGTACCCGCCTGATTGACGTGCACCATGCGGCTGTCCGGATTGACAGCAGAGTCAAGTGAGAGCACCTTAATGCCGGCTTCTCTTGCCTGAGTCAACGCCGGTTGCAGTGCATCAAAATCGTTACCTGCGATCGCGATCGCGTCGACTCTCTGGGCAACGAGCTCACCGATCATGGTGATTTGATCCTCAGCAGAAGCTTTTTCAGGCTGCTTGATGACGACTTCGCCACCGAATTCCTGTGCCGCTTTAGTGAAGCCTTCAGCTTCTTTCTCGTTGTACGGGTTTCCCGCACTCTTTACGAGTAGGGCAAAGGTTTTGCCTTCGACACCACCTTGTGCCGGCGGATCAGTTTCGTCCGCAGGCGGATCCGTCTCATCGGCGGGGGGATCGGTGACATCAGCAGGTGCGTCTGTTTTTTCCACTGGTGCAGCTGTAGTTGTGGGTGTTTNNCGTCTGTTTTTTCCACTGGTGCAGCTGTAGTCGCGGGTGTTTTCCCGCCGTCGCAGGCGACTGCGGTACCGAACAACGCCAGAACCAACAGAATCATGACAATTTTTTTCATAGGTTACCTCCTATTATTTGACTATTCACGCTTCGACTGTATGTCGAAGTTTAGTCCCTTTTCAGGTTTCGTCGTAGTCGAAGATTGGGTACCATGACCGCTACAATGAGCAACGTTCCAATAATAACCATCATCAATTGCGACTGAACATTGATCAGACCCAGGCCATAGCGCAGGAATCCGAGTGTAAAGATGGAGATGATCGCACCGACGAAATTGCCTTTACCTCCATCTGTGAGGATACCGCCGAGCACGCACATCGAAATGATGTCAAGTTCATAACCGATCGCCACATTCGGTCTCGTTGATCCCATGCGTGCTACCAGGAATATGGCGGTGATTGCGGAGAACAAGCCCGACAACGTATAGACAATTAATCTCGACCGTTCGACACGTATACCGGAGTATTTTGCTGCGACGCGGTTGCTTCCGATCGCAAACAATCTTTTACCAAAAGTCGTCTTGTGGAGTATGAACCCCATGATGACGGCCAGAACGACAAACGCTATGAACATATAGGGAACGGGGCCGATTTTGCCCCAGTACAAGTTTGAGTACCAGCGGATGGAAGTAAAACCGCCTGAGGCCCTGTCGCCAAGTATGATAAGTGCGATACCGCGATAAAGGATTTGCGTCCCGAGAGTCACAATCATCGGAGCGAGTTCTCGAAAACGGGTCAGAATCAGACCATTTATGAATCCGCATAGCGTGCCAACGAGCAGGCAGACCAGTAGTGCGACGCCCATGGGTAGTTGTAGGGTATTGTACGATTCAGCCATGACGACACTCGAAAGCGCGACGATGGAGGCTACGGAAATGTCGATCTCACCGATGATCAGGACAAAGACCATCGACAGCGCGATGAAGGCTTTCTCAAGAAATGAGTTGGTCGCCGTGAATAAACCGTTCACGCTGAGATAGTGGTCGGAAATAAAGCTGTTCATGATATTGACAGCCACGAAAATCAGCAGCAAGAACCATTCCCATTTGAAGAAGAATCGCTTCAATGAAAAGGTGCGCTCATCATTAATTGTGCGTAGTTCAGGCTGATTCATGTGTGTTTCCTCCGCCGCAGATTGGATGCCACGATCGACCTTTGCGTCAGGGCGTTCAGGATAATCGCCATCAGAATGATCAGTCCCTTCAAGCCGTTTTGATAAAACTGTGAGATTCCCACTAGGGGAAGTGCATTGCCTAAAATTGCCATAATCAACGCGCCGAGAAAGACGCCGACGACATTACCGCGACCGCCACTTAGACTTACACCTCCGATGACGCAGGCGGCGATAACATCCATTTCGATGCCCATGGCCATATCTCCTTGGGCTGAGGCGTAGATCGAGACCCAGAGGGCGCCGACCAAACCGGACAGTAGCCCCATCGTTCCATAAGCAACGAATTTAATGCGATTCGTGTTTATACCGCTGAACTGAGCCGCTTCCACGTTGCTACCGGTCGCATAGATCCGACGCCCAGTTTTCGTGTAACGGAGGAAAAAGTAGAAAACGATGTAACAGACCAACATTACCGTGATCATATTGTTGATCAGGCCGAAACTGAGATAATTGCTCGTTGCGAACTGTTTATACGCATTCGGAATCTGATAAGCCGGGACCCATTGATTTCGCGCGACAAGGTAGGTTAGTCCACGATAAATGTTCATGAAACCGAGGGTCGCGATGATCGGAGGCACTTTCCCCTTGATAATTACGGCACCGGTTAAAAGGCCACAGAAAAGACCAACGGCCAACGAGATAAGAAATGCGAGCGGCACCGGAATATTCGGATTGTCGCGCATAATCAGTGCGCTGAGCATACCGGAGAGGGCGATCGTCGCACCGATACTGATATCAATGCCGCCGATCAACAAGACGAGCATCATGCCAAGAGCGAGGATCATCGTCGTCGAGTAGTTGGTCAGCATGTCCGTAATGTTCTTAAGTGATATAAAGACGGGATTGGATACGGTGATGGCGATGACAATCGCGACCAACACGATAAGCAGACTGAATTCACGCGAAGCGGCAAGCGTTTTTAAAGGACCTTTTTTCATCATGATGCCGTCGCCTCCGTTTCTTCGACCTTAGTCATGGCCAGTTGCAAAATCTCTTCTTGAGTTGCATCCGGAGTAAGGAAACCTGACACACGTCCCTCACACATAACCATGATGCGATCCGACATGCCGAGAATTTCAGGCATTTCCGATGACACCATGATGATCGCATAGCCGAGATTGGCAAGCTCACTGATAATCTCGTAGATTTGAGCTTTGGCTCCGACATCTACGCCTTTGGTCGGTTCATCGAGGATCAGTACATCGAGATCACTGGCTAGAAGTTTGGCGACGACGACCTTTTGTTGATTACCGCCGGACAGTGTTTTGGCCAAGGTGAAGATACTTTTTGCTTTGACACTCAGCTTTTCCGCGAGTGATTTTGCTTTGATGCGTTCGGCTTTCTCGTTCATCATTCCGGCGCTTCCGAGTTCCGAGATAATTGGCAGCGTAATATTGTCTTTGATACTCCAGTCCAGAATCAGTCCTTGATGTTGACGATCCTCGGTTAAGAGCCCTATTCCGTGTTTCATCGCATCCTGAGGATGGTTGATTTGAACTTTTTTGCCGTTGACATATATCGTTCCGGAGGTCGGCTTTCTCGCACCGAAAACCGTCTGCATGACTTCCGTTCTACGTGCGCCGACCAGACCGATCACTCCCAAAATCTCGCCCTTTGAAACATGGAAAGATACGTCGTGGAAATAGCCGGTCAGTGAGAGGTTTTCAACTCTTAATGCTTCTTCACCGATTGTCTGGTTCGATTTGGGAAATAACTCCGATGTTTCTCTTCCGACCATCGCTTTGATCAGGTCGCTTCTTTCAATTTCATCGACTTGATACGTACCGATATACTGCGCATCGCGGAAAACCGTGACCCTCGATGCCAGACGGTACATGTCCTCAAAACGATGCGAAATAAAGATGACAGACGTTCCGTTGTCGCGTAAGCGCTCCGTGATCGTATAAAGATGTTCGGACTCCTGTTTTGTCAAGGCGGCGGTAGGCTCGTCCATGATGATGATTCTACTGTCGAGCGCCAATGCCTTGGCAATCTCAACCATCTGCTGTTGAGCGACACTTAACGCCTCGATTTCATCGGTTGATTTGAAGTCGGCGCCGAGTTCTCTCAGCAGTTCGTCCGAACGGCGATACATCTCTTTCCACTGGATGACGCCGCGCTTTACGAGCTCGTGCCCGGTGAAAATATTCTCCGCCACGCTGAGCTGCGGATAAGAAGTCACGTGTTGATAGATTGTCGCAATGCCGGCATCTCTGGCATCCTTTGTACCGCGGAAGACACGTTCCTCGCCATCAAGGAAAATCTGCCCGCCGTCAGGCTGATGCACGCCGGATATTACCTTAATAAGGGTCGATTTTCCCGCTCCATTTTCGCCCATGAGCGCGTGGATTTCGCCTCTCCTCAGGTCAAAGTGAACCGAGTCGAGCGCTTTCACGCCGGGGAATAGCTTGGTGATCCCTCTCAGTTCTAAGACTGTCTCAGCTACTGGAACGTTTGTCATCCTACTTCCACCGTTTCAATATTCATAAGGTCGCCCGTTTTCTTCATGAGTGACGATATATGACCGACCGCCATCGCGAAATGGTGCGTGAGTCCCTCGGCAAACCACATATCCATATAAGTGTCTGGATCCTGTCTGAATTTAACTGCCGTCTGGGTATTGCCGATCGTCATTATCGTTCCATCCGTTGACTCGGCATCGGTACAGATGAACTTTAGTCTGCCGTGGCGCGTTTGCGTCAGACCGACGGTCGTGATCGGACCTTGTTTAACTTTCGCCTCAACTGAGACACCGGTGCCCTGCTTACCATGGTAAAGCCCCATGCCACGCAGAATCGGTTTTTCTCTCGCTATTTCGAGATGAAACGGACCGTCATGGCCGAGGAGCATCGTACCTTCTACATAGTCCGTTGTGACGATTTCGCAGTAGCTGCCACCGGCCGCTAAAATATCACATACCTTCATCGCGATACATGTCTTCATGTCGCCTTCGCCGGCACAGGGAATACCTTTGGCCGTCAAAAGTGAGTGACCGACAATAAAACCGGCTTGGAGCTGTTCGTATGCTCCGCCCGGTGCTCCATGATAATAGTAGGTCAGCGCGTCGAGATCATGTTTTTCAACAAGTTTATCGAGCGCGACTGCGACGCGGGCAGACCAATCGAGTTGGAGTTCAGTCGGCTTTTTTGCGATCGGATCAGCTGCATCTGTCTCACTGATCGCAAAGAAGGCAGCAATCTCCTCTCGTTTACGCGAAACTTCAGCGTCGACGACTGTATCCATTTCTGCTTGCACATCACACATTTCAAGGATTTCAACATGGATACCGGTCTGAGCCTGAAGCATCGTGAAGTCACTATAGAGGTCGAGCATGCCGCTGTATGTGTTACCGAGGAAGCCAAATCGTGCACCCCTCAAATTGCGCTTGACCTTGGCGGCAGAGAGCCACTCGGCGATTTTTTTCCAAGCACGAATCGCTTCAGGTCGATCGGCGCTGACCTCATCGGTGAGCGATATCTGCGGTGTTTTTTCAAGTCCAAGCAGGCCGTTGATGACAACTGCGTCAATGCCGGAGCGATCGAGAGCATTTAAAATCTCAGGCGTAGGACACGCACCGCAATGCGCGAGCCATTCGCCCGTTGTAGTTTTCTCATAATTGAGTTGAGGGGCCGGTTGAAGATTGAGGATTATTGGCTTGGCTTTGCAGATCTGATGTACCGGTAAGACAGAAGCGCTTGTAATGTAAGTGGCGGCATGTGCGAAGACGAGATCGACGTCTTGGCTTTGAAAGTAGAGTCCTGCCTCTCTGCCACGTACGGCGTCATCGACCAGTCCGAAATTGCAAACGTCGGCACCGAGCTCGATTAGTTTTTGCTCAATGAATACACCATAATCAATCAACCGTTCGCGAAGTCCCGGGAATTGTGCCCAATAGGCATTCAATCCCATTGAATATAGTCCGACTTTTGGTTTTTCATATGCTACATGTGTCATTGGCCTCTCCCTTTTGCTGACGTTTTTAGTCGCCATGTCGGGTCTTTTAAGTGGTTATCAAAATCTTGCGGATATAAAAGTGACCTGAATTTATGTTTGGTACCTCTTAATAATTTATTGTGTGTCATTCAAAGCTTCGAATCAAATGACATTTTCCCCGCATTTTTCCACCAATTCATCTAAGTTTAAAGTTGACAGCAAGATATTGCATCCATTACTCTTGTTGAAAAATAGTAGTATCTTGTCCTATCAGTCTTTCGTCGGAAATGGGGTAATGACAAATGAGCAAGAAAAAATTATTTGAACGACTTTCTTTCGATTGGACGGAAGACTCTATCCGTCTTTTTGTCAGCCCGACTCCGCTTAGCAAAACGCTGCCATACTTCATTCAGGAAGTAGGCGATTTCAAGACTTTCTATCCTTACTATACGGAGCGGACCAACCTCAAGTCTTATCAGTTGATATACACGTTGAACGGCGAAGGACATTTGGAATATCTTGGGAAGAAATTTGTCATTAGGCCGGGGCAACTTTTTATCATCAACTGCATGATCAACCACAGATATTACACGCTCAAAGATGAAAACTGGGATTTTCTTTGGATTCACTTTTGGGGAAGTCAAGCAAAAGTCTATTTCCAAGAATTGGTTAAAAGTGGCTACCGTATTTTCGATGTCACAAATCGATTCCAGATTGAAAGTTACATGCGGCGTGTGTTGGCATTGAACCAGAAAAAGTTGCTCGGCTATGACGTTTTGAGTTCGCATTTGATCGATACGTTGCTAACTGAAATCATGCTCCATTTGCTGGCTGAAAAACAGCCGAGCTTAACGATGCCTAAAGACATTGAAAATGTGATTCACGATATCGAGAACCACTACGCCGAGCCCTTGTCACTCGATATCCTGGCTAACCGCCACGGCATAAGTAAGTATTACCTCGCCCATAAGTTTAAGGCGCATACGTTGACTACCGTCAACGAGTTTATCATTGGCACGCGCATCGCGAATGCGAAAAGCCTGCTTCGCAGCACTGATTTGACAGTCACCCAGATTACTTTTGAAGTGGGCATGAACAACGTCACGCACTTCATCAATTTGTTCAAGGATCGCGAAGGCATGACGCCGCTCGTCTATCGGAAAGTATGGCTTTCGGGAGACAAAAAAGACTACGGCTATGTGAACATCATTAAGTAGATTGTTCGGAAATCTGCTGCCTGTATTTCTCTGACTCCCAACTACCGATAAAGGCTTGAGCCTCCTCACCCATCACCGATAGTTTCAATCCTTTTCGAGCGATCGTCTCCACGATAAAAATGACCGATGTTAACGTCTCTTCGATGACTTGTGCTTTGTTTTGTGTCATTCGGTATGAAACGCTACCGTCCGGATGTACAGTCGCTTTTCCGTCTTCAGCCACATCGCCGAAAACCAGCGTGTCTTGTAAAAATACCTGTTGATCCGGATAAAGGAGTGTAGTGTTGAAAAATGATTCATCGTACTTGTCACCGGCCAGATGTTTTTTTAAGAAAGGAGTGGCCGATTGGAAACCATCTGCTGTAACTGCGATGCTGACTTCTGGAAAGGCATCGACCGAAACATCAAAATAAGCGGCGAGACGTTGATTCGCGTCCGCATGAATCGATAGACATTCGTCGACATCGTCAGCAGATACGATCAGGCCATGGTTTTGCATGATGATCACCTTAGGTATAACGCCATGCATCTTTTGTACGCGTTGTCGTTCTTCATTGATCGCAAAGGCGAGTCTGGCGCCGGGATCCGTATAGGGCACAAGTCCCCATTGATAATCGGCACCGGCAAAGGCTACATCAAGTACCTCAGCGGAATTTTGCGTGCAGGCAGCCAGGTTGGCGAACACACTGTGACTGTGAGCCACATATCGTTCCAATATCGCATGAAAGCCTGCTTCAACTGATGGTCTCACTATGTCGAGCCCGTCGACCTCAACCGTCGCCGCTTTCGCTTCAGCAGCTCCGCTTGCTTCAACATCGGAGAAATCCGTCGCCTTGTGTTCAAGATAAAAAGCTCTGAGTGGCTGATAGGACATGACGGCATATCCTTTGGCTGGCTCGACATCACTCAGTTTGTAACCGGAGGCTTTGATCGCCATCAGTTCATCATCCAGTTTGACAGATGTATTACCGCCGCCGCCTTGAACATTATAGACATGCTCACCGATCGCCGATGATAGTTTCACGTACGCTTGCAGACGATCCCGGTACTTCTTGACAAAACTAATGTCTGATTTCATATACGATCCACCAGAGTTTTCTGTTCATAGTTCTTCATATCTGCAATCCATTCGCTTCCTTGGGGCACATCCTGCTGGAGACAATAGTAGTTCCAGACGGCCGTAGCAGGCAGATTCTTTCGCTCTTCCTGAAGCGCCAGCCTGAGCGTATAGTCTGCATCGTATTCTGCTTGCCTTATTTCCTTATAGGGAGCGAGTGCCGAAAACAGTAACGCCTTTCGTGTATTGCGAAGCCCTATAGCCCAGGCAGCGATCCGATTGATGGAAGCATCGAAGAAGTCCGTACCGATGAAAACACGATCCTCAAACTGATTCCACACGATTTCATCCGCAATTCGTTGGAGCTCATCGTCGAAGGTGACTACATGGTCGCTGTCCCAGCGTACAGGACGACTGACATGAAGAAGGACTTTATCGAGAAACTGCAAAACAGCTGAAAGCTTTGCACTGATTACTTCTGTCGGGTGGAAGTGTCCGGCATCGAGGCAATAGAGAATTCCTCTTGATAAAGCGTAGCTCAAGGCATACTCATGGCTCGCGACCGTATAACTCTCGGCACCGATACCGAATAGCTTGCTTTCAACTGCAGGCCACACCTTTTCGCGGTCATACGTTGTTTTAAATATCTCATCGAGGGATTCAGTCATCAGCTGTCGGTGTTTGACACTGTCTGCCGGATAATCTTTGTAACTATCAGGCATCCAGAAATTGATGACGGATGCTTTTCCTAATCTCTTGGCAAATTGATCTGCGATTTCAAGTGAGCGCTTTCCATGCTCGACCCAAAAAGATCGGGTGCTGCTGTCTAGCGATGAAAGAGAAAAATTTCCGTCCATTCGTGGATGGGCAAAAAATGTGGGGTTGAAATCGAGCCCCGTATCCATCTTTTTAGCCCAGTCAATCCAGGGCAAAAAATCGTCTACTGTATACGCGTCACGATCTTTGCCTGTATCGGATTTGATAGCGTAGCTGGCATGCAGATTCAGCTTCTTGACGCCGGGTATGTAGCTATACGCTTTCTCTAAATCACTCGTCAGTTCATCAAAAGTCCGTGCCCTACCCGGATGATTGCCTGTCGTCGCAATTCCACCAGAAAGACTGTCGGCACCATCGAAGCCGATGACATCATCACCTTGCCAGCAATTTACCGATAGTGGTATAAGGTTGACGCTTTCCATCGCGCGATCTGTATCGACACCGTGTTCCATAAACACTTCTTTAGCGTATTCATATCCGGCAATGATGATTTTCTCGTTCATACAAATTCCTTCTTTCGAACCGATGCGTAGGATCCTTAAATAATAGTTTTTAGTTAGAAACGGACACACTACTCCACAAGCATATTCGCTCGTTTACGGGATTGCATCAGATATTGTTGGGCAAATATCATTTAATCTTGCGATCATAGATGAAGGTAACTTTATTTTTTTGAGTTACGTGCGAAAGATTTCTTTAAACCTTTCGTAGGCACGATCCCAAGTATCGGTATGCTTCGGTTCATAGTGGATCGTATCTGTTGATTTGGCAATGATGGATCTCGCTTCTTGCAGCGTGTTGATGCTACCTTCGGCAATCAACTGGATTGCGATGTTACCCAAAGCCGTTGCTTCAATCGGTCCCGTGACGACTTTCGTGTTGGTTGCATCGGCTGTGAATTGTGACAGCATCTCGTTTTGTGTGCCACCTCCGATAATGTGGATATTGGGATAAGTTTTATGTGTTACTAACTGGAGAAGATCTCTTGTTTCACGGTATTTCAAAGCGAGGCCTTCGTAAATAATGCGAACCACGTCACCGATGCTCTCCGGCACCGGTTGGTTTGTTTCCCTGCAGACTTCACGAATGCGGCTTGGTATATCTCCAGGCGAGGCAAAACGATCATCGTCAGGGTCGATGATGCTGGCAAACGGTTTTGCTTTCGTTGCCATTTCCTGAAGCTCTGAGAAACTGAACGTTTGTCCTTCGCGAATCCACTGCCGCCTCGCTTCTTGAATCAGCCATAATCCCATGATGTTTTTCAAATAACGGATCGTTCCTCCGAATCCACCTTCGTTCGTGAAATTGGCACGATAACTTTCTTCAGTTAAAATCGGTGAATCTGTCTCTATGCCCATCAGGGACCATGTGCCTGACGAGATATAAATGAAGTCGCTTCCTTCGGCCGGTACGGCAACGACGGCGGATGCGGTGTCATGTGATGCCACGCGATAAACAGGTTTCGAGTCGAAGCCTTGTTCGCGACATAGATTCTCGCTTAAATAACCGGCAAGTGTTCCCGGTTGTTTGACCGGAGCAAACAAATCCGGCGAAATACCGATCATTTTTAGCAGCTCTTCGTCC
>MTKW01004298.1_pt1 | contig 26102 bp, 22 predicted proteins | sample 1042761 | NCBI WGS metagenome assembly MTKW01 (sample SAMN06205366, study PRJNA360243) | anaerobic digester metagenome | biome: Wastewater treatment plant; feature: Anaerobic digester sludge; material: sludge; isolation source: anaerobic digester fed with sludge from wastewater treatment plant ...
CCCTTGCGGGTTTATGCTGGCTGGGAGCTTACATAGTTATAGATTTACCGGGAGTTTAGGTTTTCAATGCGAATCGTTCAGATATGGATCATCGCCGCGCGATACAGAACAAGTTCCATATAAATTGCGAGTGTGCAAAAAACAAGCGCCACTAATATACGCGACACGGCCATTCGCATCGACAACATCGAACCGGATGAGCGTTCAAGCATGCGAAAAAGGATGTCTACAACGACCGCGGCGATCAGCCAGCTTAGCGGGATAAGGAACACTTCCCACCTTGTTCCCATACGCTCAATCACGGTAAACGCGAGGATGCGAGCGGGCACTTTTTCCGGCATGAGAAAGAAGAGCGGAATGGCTGTCACGAACGGAGCCACCGAGAAGAACCAATAAATGCCGTGTGTTACGTCTTTTCTCATTATCTTTTATTCGCAGATGGCATCTAACGGTGCGTCGATACCGACGTGTCCCATGACGAGATGACCGCCCGCTCCACTACCCATTCCTCTTCTTTATTTTAACTGGCCCATATAAGGTTCCAGACGTTTCTGGAGCCTTTCAAGGGCGTATACAATTTGCTCCTCAGTATGTTCGCTTGTCAAACAGAAGCGAAGTCTCGCCTGTCCTCGCGCCACTGCCGGGAACACGGCGGGCGGCACGATGATACCGTCTTCTTCAAGTTGTTTCGAGAGCATAAATGCGAGCTCATCCGACCCGATGAGAATCGGCGTGACGGCCGTCTCACCGGCAAGGCAAGTGTCAAAACCGTGGCGCTCCGCTTCGCGCATGAAGGTGGCGATGTTCCGATGCAATCTTACGACGCGGCTGTTGTCGCGCTCCATAATCTCGATTGCTTTGACGACGGCAGCGGCAAGCGGCGGACTGATGCCGACGGAAAAGACGAAGCCGGGCAAATTGTAACGGAGGTACTCAATGAGATTGTGGCTGCCTGCCAAATAACCGCCGCAAGTCCCGAACCCTTTCGACAGCGTGCCCATGTGGATGTCGATCTCTTTCGGATCGATGCCGAAATACTCATCCACACCACGCCCCGTTTCGCCGAGAACGAGCATCGAGTGCGCTTCATCGACCATCAGGAAGCAGTCGTATTCATTCTTGATCCGGACGAATTCGGGGACGGGAGCGACATCGCCGTCCATACTGTATGCGCCCTCAATAACGATAAGGACTTTCTCGTAGCGATCGCGACGATTCTCTAATATATTCTCGAGAGCACGGTAATCGTTGTGCGGAAACGGCCTCGCATCGGCAAGCGACATGCGGATGCCTTCCGTAATTGAATTGTGGATTAACACATCGTACAAGATCAGGTCTTGCTCTGAACAGAAATTGCCAATGAAGGTAACGTTCGTCGAGTGTCCGCCTACGAGCACGATCGCATCTTCCGTTCCCTTCCAGTTTGCGAGTTTTCGCTCCAATTCCTGGTGGACCGTTTTCTCTCCCGCCAACAGCCGGCTTCCGCTGGCGGACGTTCCGTACTGCTTGACGGCTTCTATCGCCGCTTCGTTGACTTCCGGATCGCCCGACATGCCGACGTAATTATATGAAGCGAAGTTGATCATTTTCTTGTCGCCGATATAAGAAACATCACGAAGTGATGAGTCCTGTGCGACAAAATACGGGTTTCCAAATACTTCAATGGCAGACGCGAGTGAATCGCGACGCGCTTTAAACGCCAGATATTCCGGTGTTTCTTCAAATGTTTTAATGCGCTGAACAGACTTTTCTTCCGGCGCACTGTCTGTTGCGCGCGAATCGGCGGCAAATTCACCGCCGATTCTTCTGTAAACGAGCGCCGCGATGTCGTTGACCGTCAAATCACGATTGAAAAGGCGCTCATCGATTGACAAATCGTATTTCTCTTCCGCATAGGTGAGAAGCGAGATGCTTTGCAGACTGTCACCGCCGAGATCTTGAGCGAACCACGACGTCGGTCTAACTTGATCGAGGGGAAGCGTCAGTATTTCGGCAATCATCTCCCGCACCGACTTCCGCACTTCAAAAAAGGCGGGATCTGCCGCAAGCTCCGGTATGAAATAAGTGGAGGATTGCGTTTCAATATCGGTCAGCATTTCTTCTTCGGTGACGACTTGTTGAGACGTCAGAGGGTATTCTTGCATAGGCCATTCACCGTTTGCGACAGCATCAGCTACGGGACCCCTGCGTACTTTTGCCGAAGCGGATAACTCCAGGGGTTTCTCCGAGACGAAGAAGCGCTGAACTTGCTGGCCCATCGGCACTTTGGCATTGATGTCGGCGACCATCTCGGCGAGCGTATTCGGATCGGCGCCGGGCACCGGCTCAACCAAAAGCGCCACCTCATCATAGTGACCGTCGGACAAACCGAAAATGACAAGGCGTTGCACGCCGGGAATCGTGGAATAGGCGCCCTCAAGCTCGTCGGGATAGATGTTCTCGCCGTCAGCTTTCAAAATAATGTCTTTCACGCGACCGTCCAAAAAAACGTTGCCGTTCTGATATCGCCCAATGTCACCTGTCCGGAACCACTCGTTGCGGTCGCGCTTGTAGAAACGCCCGCCCTTCAACGTGCCGACAAAGACAACGCCATTGCGCACGAGCAGCTCTCCATGTCCGTCCACATCACCTTCCGCCGATACTCCGTCAGGAAGATCGATCCGTAACGAATCGTGATAGAAGGGTCGTCCGACATTCCCATCGAGGCGGAGGTCGACATCCTCATTGTTCACGACGGAGAAGATGCCAATCTCCGTCATGCCATACCCGTTGACGAGATAATACCCGAGACCGTTGATCGTACGAAGAGCCTCGGGCAGAATGTATCCTCCCCCGCTGATGCCGAGGTGCAATGTGTCACCGAACAGCTGGCTGCGAATAACGCCGAGAATTCCGGCAACCATAGGAGGCAAATCGACGCCGGCCTTTTGGTAGGAAAGAGAGAGGTCAATCATGGCATCAAACTCTTCTTCCGTTTTACCGGTCGCTTCGACGAAACGTTTTTTAACAATGCGAGCGAGACCGTTCCATACGGCAGGTATTGCGACAAGTTGCGTCACGCCGCTTCCTTGACAAGCCTGAATAATGGCCTCCGGTGATGGTTTAGCCGGAATCACCATCGTGTTGCCCATCGCCTGCGGGAATATGAAACAGACAATAAAACCGAAAACGTGATGCCACGGAATGAAGGCGAGTGTTTTCTCGCGGACGCCCGCGCGTACCCAACGGTTGGTTTCTTTAGTCAAGGGAATTAGGGACATATACTGTTCTGCGATCCCTTTGTCATCGTGCACGTAACAGCGTGACAACCCCGTTGTTCCGCTCGTACAGAGGGTGATGTGCCCTGACCAGCCCGGACGATCCTCCGCTTTATCGCGAGTCTCATCTCCGTCTTTTCTGGCATACGTCTGTAATGTTTGCGGATCGCTCCAATCAGGAACGAAACGATCCGCCGTCACGATCACGTACGGTGTTTCGCGCTTAGGCGCTTCATCGGTAATCAGCGCGATGATACCCGTTTCCCTCGCCAGAATATCTGTCAAAGGGTCGGACGCACGAGAATCGATGAGAACGATCGGGTGTCCTGAAGCCATCACGGCCCAGAACAACGAGGCAAACGTCGGGCTGTTTGGCAACTTGATGCCGACCCATCCGCGCCTACCGGGATCATCTTCATCGAGTTCCCGCGCTTTCGCCTCTATGGCGCGCTTCATGTCGCTCGTATCGAAAAACGCCGATATACGGCGCGTCGTCTCATCCACCAGTCCGAAAAATTGAGGATAAGTGATTTTCACGACACCTTCGCCGGTGTACATCTCCATCACGTCACCTTCGCCGAACTTCACCATCAACTTGAAAATAGTTCGGTAACTCGGGTCTTTTCTCAATTCTGTAGCGTTTTTTTCTATATCAAGCATTTCTTCAACCTCCTCGTGCGAAAGAGCTCTCCCTCCGTTTCGAGCCTGACGGCGATTAGTACAATCATTGCCGTTCCACGGGATCGATCGTTCCCGTTGACAAAGTGTACGACCGACGCTCGTTCGGAAAAGCTCTTTGCGTAGATGATATTATCTCACGCAATTGTGACCAAGTTATTAATGTGACAAAAATAAGGCTTTTCGTCACATTTTCTTCGTATTCTGGTGCTAAACTGAAATTTGTGCGCGGCTCTGTAGTTAAACGGCAACACTTCAAGGTTAGTAAAAATACACTCCCAAAGGACGAGGACAAGAACGAATGACGCATTCACATGAGCAACTGACTCACTTAGACAACGGACACACGATCGCGCGTTATAGGATCATTTATCAGGACTGCAATCCTCAATGTCATGTACACTTACACCGACTGATGGCTCTCGCGCAAGACAGCGATGACCACAGCTGCGGTCGATTTGACGGCAAGTCGGATGACGTTCGCGCACGCGGATTCTGTTGGATACTCCTCTCAAACACGTTCACTTTTACGGGCGAACTCCCGAAAGCCGAGGACGTATTGATTGTCGATACGTGGCCTCGAGGAACGCACGGCATCCGATTGTTCCGTGAAAACCGCTACTTCAAAAACTCTCTTGATGAAGCCTCCTATTTCGGTGCGGCATCGTCCGAATGGATCTTGTGCACGCTTGACGACCACAGGCCGATGCGACCGAAGTCTGTCATCGATCTGGATAAAATGGCGAAAGTCTACGACCCGGCCGTTGGCAACATGGAAAACATCCCGCGATTGAAATCCGTACTCGACAACCCGGAAGAACGTGAAGTCATGCGTTATCAAGTGCAGATCGGCGACCTTGATACGAACACGCACTTTCACAGTTCTTACTATGTGAGACTCGCCGTCGACGCAACCGGCGCTTATCTCTCGATCGATCCCTTAAATGAAGAAATCGTCGTGCGCCGATTCCATATTCAATACATGAACGAAGCCAGGTTGTTTGACCGCCTTGTGGTCTATGTAATCCCCGATCACGATCAAGACCGTCGTCTTTTCATTGAAGGACGTCTCGTCGATTCGGATGAGGTCGCCTTCCTCGTCACACTGGAATATGAGTTGGAGACGCGCTCCGCTCCTGATGAAGCGTAGGGACAGCTCCATGCGCGTACTTGTAATAGAAGCAGTGATCCACCTGCCGTGGAGCACATCGCTCAAAGATAAGCGCAAGGTCCGGTATGGGCTGATCGACCGGCTGACGCGTCGCCATCGTATCTCCGTCAAAGAAGTCGATTGCCAAGATGCCCAACAGACGCTGTGTCTGGGCATTGCGGGCATTGTCCTCTCGGAGGTCGGCGGGCGCGAACTCGAACAATCCATCCTTAAAACAATTGAAAAACACTGCGACGGCGAGATCCGGGAGTGGAACGCCGAAATAATTTAACGGCTCCCGGACGATAGAATCAAGCAATTAATTATACCTGAAGGATGTATTTACAAAGATCTTACACGTCGTAATTCCATCCATTCTCCCCTGACATGCCGACTCCGTTCATTTGGTACAATGAGCTCATAAGACGTAATGCGGAGGTAACCATGTCAAAATCAACCGGGAAACTCGATTATAAGAAAACGCTGCTGTTGGGCTTCGGTTTTTTAGCGAGCTCGCTGGCTTGGAGCCTTTACAACAGCTTGGTACCTGTCCTCCTCGAGGAGCGGTTCCTGCTCTCCACGACGATTATCGGCGCCATCATGACGATCGACAACGTCTTCGGCATCATCTTTCAGCCTCTGGTCGGCGCCTTGAGCGATAGAACGTTCACGCGGTATGGACGACGGATGCCGTGGATCATCGTAGGCATTCCGCTTTCCGCATTCTTCTTCTTTTTGATTCCATGGGCAAAAACGCTTTGGCTCATGATGGGATTCATCGTGTGCTTCAATTTAATCATGTCGTTCTGGCGTTCGCCCGTCATCGCGCTCATGCCTGACGTCACGCCGCGCCCCTTACGAAGCAAGGCGAACGGTCTCATTAACTTAATGGGCGGAATCGGCAGCATCATCGCTTTTCTGGCCGGCGGCTACCTTGCAAAGATAGACGAGTCGGGCAGACTCACCTTCGGCATGGGTTCCGTGATCATGGTTGCCGCCCTCATCTGCTTAATTTTCTTCGTCCGCGAACCTGTCGCCGATATGTGGCGTCGCGCCCAACGCGAAACACTTACAAAGCGTCTCACGGCGAAAGAATTTGCCGAAACATACTTAAAAGACCAAGAAGAGGCCAAAGAAATCAAAGAAATGGGCGGGGTCGACCGCAAGCTGACCGCCGCCGAAAAACGCAGCCTCGTCCTGCTCCTAGGAGCGATCTTTTTCTGGTTCTGCGCTTACAACGCCATCGAGACCTTCTTTACGCTCTTCGCGACGAATACATTGCATGTAGGCAAGGGAACGGCAACGATTATGTTGACTTCATTTTCGTTGACGTTCGTCGCGTTCGCGCTCCCCGCTGGCCTGATCGCAAGCAAGCGCGGGCGCAAGAAAACAATCGTCACGGGACTCGTTCTTCTCTTGCTCTTCCTGATGCCGATGGTCTTTATCAATCCCATCCTGACGGCCTTCGGCGTCGATGTGATGAGTGCTTCTTCCGCCACGATCAAACAGGTCGTCGTCATCGCGCTCTTGGCGTGCGCGGGTATCGGCTGGGCATGCGTCAACATCAACTCGCTCCCCATGGTCGTCGAGCTCGCATCGCATGACAAGATCGGACGCTTCACGGGTTACTACTATTTCTTCTCGTTTTCCGCATCAATCTTCAGCCCCATCCTCTTCGGGTGGATTCGCGATATGACGCAGAATTACAACACCTTATTCGTGTATGCCGTTATCTGTTTCGGTCTCGCACTCCTCTGCACATCATTCGTCAAGCACGGAGAAGTCACGGATCCGAAAGCGAGTGACCAAGAAGGATTGTCAACACTTGAGAACATGTAAAACAGAAGAAACGGTAAAGCCTGCCATTTTCGCGCATCGCGGTATTCATCGGCATTTCCCCGAGAACACGATGTCAGCTTTTCGCGCGGTGCAAGGTCTCCGTGCGGACGGTATTGAGCTTGACCTCCAAAGGACGGCGGACGGCACGCTCGTCATCTGTCACGATGAAAACTTGAAACGTCTGGCTGGCAAGAATGTCGACTTGAAAGATTTGACGTGGCGTCAGCTGTCCGAGCTGAATGCGGCCTATTCCTTCCCGGGAGCGCCGGAAGAGCGGTTCCCCTCGCTGGAGGAATTTTTAAGCTGGTTCGCTTGGGAGTCGCTCACGGTCAATATTGAGATCAAAAACAGCATCCACCCGTATCCGCTCATCGAGTCGGAACTCCTATACGCGATTGATCAATACAGACTCCGCGATCGTGTCATTGTTTCGTCGTTCAACTTAGACAGTGTCGTCGAAATGAAGCGGCTTGCTCCCGATCTCGAATGTGCATTCCTCTTCAAGTCGCGTCCTTTCCGCGCTTTGAAAGCGGCACGTGAAAATGGGCTCGACGCGCTCCACCCGCACTTTCTTAATATGTACGTTCCCGGTTTTGTCCCTCTCTGTCAATATCTCGACATTTCCGTCCGCTTTTGGACGGTGAACGTGCCTCGCGTCATGCGGCACGCCATCCGAAAGAAGGGCGTTGACGCACTTATCACGGACGACCTGACGTTGGCGCTGTCGCTCCGCGAAGAAAGGCGAAGAAAAACTCGTAAAGTATGAAATCGCGGCTTTGCCACGGATCCCGTCCGAACGGTCAAGCTGAACCTCTAAGTACGCATTCAAGAACTTCGGCGTCCCTGCATCAAGGTAATGTGTTAATCTGTGAGACATAGCATCGCTCCGTTGCGGCTAACAGTTATGAAAATCAAACAGGAAGGATTCTTGTAAACGCTTATGAATATAATTCTCACCGGTGATCGCCCGACAGGGCGCCTCCATCTCGGCCATTACGTCGGATCATTGCGGAGGCGTGTTGAACTTCAGAATTCAGGTAATTTTGATGAAATCTATATCATGATCGCCGACGCACAGGCGCTGACCGACAATGCGGAGAATCCTGAAAAGATACGCGAGAACGTCTTGGAAGTGGCTCTGGACAATCTCTCCGCAGGACTCGATCCTGAGAAAACGGCACTCTTTATTCAATCGGGTGTCCCGGCTCTCACGGAACTCTGCTTCTACTACACAAACCTTGTCACGGTCGCCCGCCTGCAGCGCAACCCGACCGTCAAGACGGAAATTAAAATGAGAGGTTTCGAGTCGAGCATTCCTGTCGGTTTTTTCAATTATCCGATCAGCCAGGCTGCCGACATCACGGCGTTCGACGCAACAGTCGTCCCGGTCGGCGAGGATCAGCTCCCCATGCTCGAGCAATGCACCGAGATCGTGCACAAGTTTAATACTGTATACGGCGAGACGCTCGTCATGCCGAAAGCCCTGTTGCCTGAGACGGAGGCCGGCATGCGCCTTCCCGGGCTCGACGGAGACGCAAAAATGAGCAAATCGCTCGGCAACTGTATCTATCTGACCGACTCGCCTGAAGAAGTGCGCAAAAAGGTTATGTCGATGTTCACCGATCCGAATCACCTGCGCGTGGAAGATCCGGGAACGGTCGAGGGGAACCCCGTGTTCACGTACCTCGACGCATTCTCAAAGACTGAACATTTCGCGCGGTTCCTGCCTGAATACGAGAATCTCGACGCGATGAAAGCTCACTATCGTCGCGGCGGGCTTGGCGACGTCAAGGTCAAAAGATTCCTCATCAACGTGCTGGAAGACGTGCTCGTGCCGATTCGCGAACGTCGCCGTTACTGGGAATCTCGACTCCCCGAAATTATCAAATACCTCGAGGAATCGACGAAGATCGCGAGCCGCAAGGCGGACCAAACCGTCGAACGTGTCCGTGCCGCCATGCGCATCAACTATTTCGAAGGCGACTCGTTCCTCGAGGAAGCGATTGAGCGCTATCCGACCGTTTGAACGACTAGCAGATTGATTCCCTCCCGGGATTGATTTGCTTTATTGTGATGTGAATAAAACACAGGGACTTCACAAGCGACGTCCCTGTGTTTAATTCGTGCAAATATTCTCTGACTCAGTGGATTTACCGTTCCGATCACACAGTATCTTCATTTGTTTGCACCTATTATACTGGATAACAACCGCTAATCGCCTTACCCCAAGGCTTTGATACCTGCGCAGTAGTCTCTAAACTATATCTCTGTCCTTATTAGAGACTCTAATGCTATTATAAGACCATCTTCTTTTGCCTTTGCAATAGCCTCCGGATAATGGTTAAAATCTTCGGGACCAACAAACTCGAAAGCCGGTCCGTCGGCTGCTGCGACGCATCCTGTTTTTATATTATTAATCCCGCATATCGTAAACAGTACCGAGGCCTCGTTTTCATAAGCGATGGTATTTGCTTTTTGCAAAATTCTGTTGTTGGTACTTAAGAGACTGGGATAAAAAACTCCACCGGTTACAACTTTACCTATGTAAACATTTTTTGCATCTATCTCTTTTGCCACATCTTCCATGTTTTTGACAATATCGTAAGAAGCAACGGCAGGATATGATGCCGGAACCATCTGATTTGTTATTCCGTCCTCTCGACATGCTGAAGTTGCAATTATGATTGAACCCTCCGGCATACCTTCTTGCATTGTACCGCAGGTGCCAAATCGAATTATACATTTTGCACCGGCAAGTATTAGACCTTCAAAACTAACAGAAGCTCCTGATCCCCCGACACCGTGCGAAGATATCGTAATCGGAACCCCTTTATAGGTGCAATTGTATGTCCAATATTCACGCACTTTCGCAACGACCTCTACATTCTCCAACCTATTTGCTATTGTTTCCGCCCTAAAAGGATCTCCACACACCAAGACTCTTTCCGCAATTTTGTTGTAAGGGACATCGATTATGGGTATTAACTTTTCCATATTTCTCCTCCTTGACTAGTGACTTTTCAGCAACATTCTTCTGCTTTTTGCCCTATTTGAATATATAACTAACGCTACTATTGTAACAACATATGGAATTGTTCCTATCATTTCCGAGGGCAAACCGATAAAATTCTGCATATCAGGATTAATGGCTACAGCATCCGCTATCCCGAAAAGTACGCAAGCTAAAAATATATTCTTCACTTTTCCGTTGCCAAGAGCTGTTGCAGCTATAGCTATAAATCCTCTGCCCGCAACCATATCTCCTACGAACAAAGATACATATCCCATCGACATATATGCGCCGCCCGCCGCTGCAAAGATGCCTGACGCTATTAAGGCCGAATATCTAACTCTCCTGACGTTTATTCCTACTGATTCTAAAGCTTCGGGGGCTTCACCGGCACTTCTTATATGTAAACCCCAAACGGTATCGGAGAAGATGTATGAAACTGCCGGCAACAGGAGCAAAATTAAATATGTAAATAAGTTGTGTCCGGAAAGTAATGCGCCTACAAAGGGGATATCCTTTACTAAGGGTATATTTATATTTGGTATGGTCCCGCTTATTAATGAGGCAGAATTTCCTTTTTCGCCAGTTGCCAAGAAAAGCAGGAAAATACTTACTCCGGCAGCAAACAAGTTATATGATATACCCGCTATGATAGGGTCGCACTTGAGTTTCATAACCAGGTAGCCTAGTAAAAAACCGGCTAAAGCCCCGAATACTAAAGACACCAGTAAACCTGCAAGTGCACTACCGCCAAACATAGAACTGGTAATAACTGAAATTATTGCACTTAACAGCATTATGCCTTCAATACCTATATTAGATATCCCACATTCTTCCGCGAATAAACTGGAAATGGAACCATATAACAACGGTGTGGTCATTCTAAAAATAGAAAACACAAAAGAAATCGAGAACAATGTCGATAAAATATTCATCATTCTTCACCTTTCTTTTCGCCAATCTTCTCTTCGACGATTCTTCTCTTTCGCCATGTCTCTAAAAAGCCTTGGGACGCAACCAAAACAATAATTATTGATTGCACTATGGATACTATTTCATTTTGAACATCGGTACTTCTGCTCATTATTTCCGAACCGACTCTTAAATACGCCAGTATCAAAGATGTAATGGGTATCATGGCAGGATTGTTTTTTGCCATAATGGCTATTACAAGTCCGTCCCAACCGTATCCGCTTCTCCATTGCCAACCCAATCTTGAATGGGTACCCAACATATATGTTGCCCCTCCGAGACCGGAAACAAAACCGGCAATAATTTGAGTTGTCAGTATTATTTTGCCGACCTTCATGCCGCTTATATTTGCCAGATTGGGGTTTTGACCCGTCAGTCTGATTTCATAGCCATGCTTTGTTTTATAAAGCATAATCCATGAAATAATTAATAAAACAATTACAATATATACTCCGGACGAAAACAGGCCGAAAGACTCCGGTAATCTTGCGGAATTATGAAACTTATAACTTGTTACATGAGTTGAACTCGGATCTCTCAGGAAAGTTCTTAAAGTCCAATCTCCCAGTTTAAACAAAATATAATTTAACATCAAAGAGGACACAACTTCGTTTGCCTCAAATTTCAATTTAAGTATTCCCGGGATAAAAACGACTACCGCGCCGACGATACCCCCTATAAGTAGAGCTACAAATGCATGAACACCCGTAAGCATTGTGACCATACAGGCAATGGCTGAAGCCATTACGCCACCACAATAGAAAGCACCTTCTAGGGAAAGGTTAAAGACTTTCACATTAAAAATAAACGCTGCCGCAAGCCCTGTGAACATAAGCGGCATCATTTTATCTAAAACATCGCCCAAATATCGTTTTGACGATAATGGCGCAACTAAAAACTTGCTAATCGCCTCAATGCGTTGATCGCTTACAATTAAAATAATAACTATTGTTACAAAAATTGAGAGCAATAATGCAAATAGTACTCTAATTACATCATAATTTAATTTTATACTATTTATCTTCATGGCATGCCCTTCTTATTTCTTCCTCTGACTGCTTTCTTACTCCCAACATATAGAGACCCAACTCTTCTTCGCTTATCTTGCTCGCATCTTCGAAATAAGCCGTTACTTCACCGTTTGCAAAAACAATAATACTGTCCGACAGTTCAAGTATTTCGTTCAAATCTGCAGAAATAAGAAGAATCCCTGCCCCTTCTTGTCTAATCTCTATCAATTTTTCGTGGATGAGTTTGATAGCGCCCACGTCCACACCCCTGGTCGGTTGATTCGCAATTAAGACACCCGGATTGCATGCTATCTCTTTTGCCACAACGACTTTCTGCATGTTCCCGCCGGACAACATACCTGCTTCTTGATCTCCCGATTCAGCTTTTATCTCGTAATCTTTAATAGATTGTGTCGTGAATTTTTCTATAGCATTTTGGTTATAGAATCCGGATTTTAGAAATTTCTCAGAATCGTATTCCGTTGCTATTAAATTTTCCTTGACTGACATATTAGGTGCTATGCCATGAAGCATTCTATCTTGCGGAATGAAACCTAAACCGTTTTCTCTTCTGTCTTTTATACTGAACTTGCTGCACTCAACACCTTGTAAACTTATTCCGGCTTCGCCTTTCTGAAGAAACTTTAAGCCAAGCAGCAATTCTACCAATTCGTCTTGACCGCTACCGTCTATTCCGGCGACACCTAGGATTTCTCCGCCTCTTAAGTCGAAGGATGTTGCAGATAATTTTTCTTTACCGAAATAATCTCTATAACTCAAATTTCTAACAGATAAACATACATTGCCTTTTCTGATTTCGGGCTTATCTATATCCAATACAATATCTCTCCCTACCATTAACCTGCTTATATCTTCTTCGCTGATATCGGATACTATATGCGTGCCCATTGATTTACCGTTTCTTAAAATAGTCAATCTATCGCATAGAGCTTTTATTTCCTCCAGTTTATGAGAGATAAAAATGATGGTTATCCCCTGATCTCTCATTTCTTTGAGTTGTTCAAACAGTTCTTCGGTTTCCTGAGGGGTTAAAACTGCTGTAGGCTCGTCCATTATAATAAGTTTTGCGTCTCTATAAATGGCCTTGAGTATTTCCAATTTTTGCTTTTTGCTTACAGAAATTTCTTCGACAATGTCTGTTGCTTCCAATTCAAAGTTAAATCTTTCGGACATTTTTTCCGTAATTTCAATGGCCTTTTCGTAGTTGAATATCCCTTTAGAAGCAGGCTCTTTACCCAGCACTAAATTTTCTGCAACCGTTAAAGAAGAAACCAATTTAAAGTGCTGATGAACCATGCCGATTCCACTTTCTATGGCGTCGTTCGGACTACTGAATTTAACTTCTTTGTCGTCAAAGAAAATCCTGCCCTTGGTCGGCTTTTCCAGTCCGAAAGCTATCTTCATTAAAGTTGATTTTCCGGCACCGTTTTCTCCGACAAGGGCATGTATTTCTCCCTTTTTCACTGAAAAATTAACACCTTCATTCGCGACAACTCCATTGTCGTAGACCAAGGTGATATTTTCCATCTTCAGTAAATTTTCGCTCATTATTAATACCCCAATACCCTGAGTGGATTAAAATCCACTCAGGGTAATCATAATAAAATAAGATACGTTAACTAAGGTTGGACTGACTTTTTAATTGCTTCAACTTCACTTTCTGACATCTTGAAAGCACTTGAAACTTTGACTTCTCCGTTTGCTAAAGCTTTTTTATGTTTTTCAACTTCCGTTTTTACATCGTCGCTTACATTCTTTTGATACCACTCGTTGTCGGCCAGTTCTATACAACCTTCGGAAACTCCGAATTCATAATTTGAACCGAATTTCAGTTCTCCTGCTATGTATGCATCTATGGTTTGCTCAATTGAAAGGTCGACTCGCTTCATGGCAGAGGACAGGATAGTATTGGCTTTTGCTTCGTCGTCTTTAAATATATCCGACTGATCGCTATCGGTACCTATAGCATATCTGCCCACTTCAACAGCCGCATCTATAACTCCGAGTCCTGCTCCGCCCGCAGCCTGAACAACTATATCAGCTCCCGAATTATACAACCCTAAAGCAACTTCTTTTCCTTTTGCTGCATCGGTAAAGCTATCGATATAAGCAACGCTTACCTTGACATCACTATTTACTTTTTGAGCTCCTTCGATAAATCCAACCACCCAATCGTTGATTAACGGAATGTTAAACCCGCCTGCAATTCCTATTATATTTTCGGGATTCGCTTTTTCCATGTCCGATTTTGTAACCAGACCGGCTAAAATACCTGCCAGATACCCGCCTTCATTTTGACGATAAGTTATTGTAGCTACATTGCTGTTTTGTCCGTCCGAAAAATCTACCGTCTCGTCGAAAAGCATGAATTTCTGGTCCGGATACTTTTCCGCCATTTCCTGCATGGGTTGAGAAATATTAATTCCGCCCACTAAGATAATGTCCCATCCTTCTTCAATAGTGTCTTCAATTGTGGGGACATACTTCTCTACGTCTGTTGTCATCTCGATAACCGAAGTTTTGCAGCCGTGCTTTTTTTCTATTATCTTGAGACCGTTTGCTGCGGAATCAAAGAAAGACTTGTCTCCCAATGTTCCGGGAACCAAAAAAATAACGCTGGGCGCCTGTGAGTCTTCACCTCCGCCATCTCCGCTTGGTTTGCCGTCTCCGCCACCTCCGCAGGCAACAAGACTTAAAACTAAAACTACACTAAGCAATACAGATAGAAATTTTTTCATATTTTCCTCCTATAATCTCTCTGCAAAATATTGCCAACCATTGTAGCACTATGGCTCGTTAAATGTCACCGAATTAGTTGTCGCTTATCCCTCCTCTCCCTTTTACTCGTATCGCTTAAAATCATCTTCAATATCCTCCATTCTGCTACCGGTTTTCATTATTAATGTATTTTAATTTAATAACGCTCTCTTTTTCTTTCTTCTCGCTGCTTCAAATATATTTTCAATTTTTCATGGCAGCCATATTATCTGTAATGATGGAGACAGCCACACCCGATTAGTTTTTCCACATATTATTTCAACAATCAAATTTGATAGGTCCGGTTAACTCATCTATTATCTTTCTTCGCGAAGGATACTTTTTAATTAAATCTTCTTTGTTGCCAACTTCAAAACCCGAATCCTCATAACCCGGATGCATTGTAGTCCCAAGTAGCGCCCAACCATGCTTACCGCCCTTTATAAGCCTTGTCCCCTGCCACACATTTTTGGGAGCTAACAACTGAATCTTTTCATTCTTCCTGATATTATTGCCAAGTATATATATCTCTGACGTTCCGTCTTCAAATAAATGCAACTGTTCACAAGGATCGCCCATATAAAAATGAAATATTTCGTCGCTATCCAATTTATGCATGCTCGAATATGATTCTTCTGTGACAAGATAGAATATAGCGGTTCCTAAAGAACGCTCTTCATTTATCTCAGGCAAAGACTCTTTCGGCAAAATAATCTCGCTTCTATAAGTTTCGTTACTATAGCCGCCCTCTCCCTCTAAAGGTTTTAAATCCAACAATTTTATGATTTCATCGGCTTTTAATTTTTCCATCGTCATCATCCTCACAGACCTGCGCCCAACCCTGTAGGCTTCATATCATATTCGGAATTATTAAATGCTAATCCATTCAGAATTGTTCAGAGCGCTATTATATGCAGCATTACATATCAGGACATTATGTACTCCATCCTCCAAAGTCGGATATTTGATGTAGTTTTCAACTTTTTCTTTTCCGATATCAGAATAGTATGAATTGAAAAACTTTCGATATGTATCTGCAAAACCGCCACCGAAAGGCTCGCTCATTCTTCTGAATCCTTTGTTCTTCTCACCTATAAAATATGTATTTACATCTTCGCTGTTCCATTTTAGAGTCATTCTGTCGCTTACTATTTCTAAAGCCAAATAATTAACTCTGCCGGGAGAAGACTCGGACAAAACGCAGTTGCCTACAACTTCGTCGTTGAATCTCATTGTAATAATCGCAGCGTCTTCCGACTCGACATTGATTACATCGCCTTCGTCGTGGTCCAAGGGATACATGACGTTATCGACAATTTTTCGTTTTTTAGAAAACTTTACAAATGTTGAAGATACATCGGTAATTTTTTTCGATGTAACATATTGCACCAGATCGAACCAGTGAGAGCCTATTTCCGTTACCGCCCTCATCTTTCCGGCAGTTTTTTCGTTGTATCTCCAGTCTTTTAAAGCAGGAAAGGCATTATATTCTTGCAGATATTCCCCGTGTATAAGCCTCAATGAACCGAATTCATCCGAATCAATAATTCTTTTAACTTCCTGAATACCTTGGTGAAAACGTATATTAAATCCCACACCTGTCAATATATTTTTCTCTTTAACTTTTTCCACCAGATCCAATGCCTCCTGATTATTTAAAACCAGAGGCTTCTCACAAATAAAATTACAATCTATATTAATCAGTGTTATTAATGCCGCATAGTGAAGATTTGCAGGCAAACATACATGAACAGCATCTACGTTAGAATTCAGTAACTCGTCTTTGTCTGTCGTTACTTTTTTCGCATTGCATAATTTGGCAACGTTCTTTGCATTATCAATATTTATGTCGCAAACCACCTCGACTTCGACACCCACATCGCTCAATGCTCTTGCATGTGTTTGTCCTATCGAACCTGCACCCCATATTGCAGCCCTGTATTTATTTTTAATCATAGATTCCCGCCTCCTGTAACTTTTATATAAAAATTGGAACCGTAAGTACCTGCTTCAATTACACAAAACATCGGCATGTCCTTACATTCAGCTCTGTCGTGTACTGATGGTCTGCCAAGGATTCCCTCCCGATCACAGGAGGAGAACCCTTGAACAAATGAGAGTTGTCTTTTCACATAAAGTATCAGTTATTTTTCTTTTCATTTAGTCGACTCAATCACTCAATCCTTCACGCATAGATTTGGTCTTATGTTTTTTACAATTTAAGAGTCCAACAATGTCTTGACGATCGCAATAAAAGCTTTCACTCCCGGGATTAGAACACTCTCATCAAAATCGAAAGTGTTCGTATGGTATCCTCCAACCACCACTGCATTTAAGCCCATATAGGTAGCTAATTTGCCCCTGTCTTGCATATACTTAATCATGTAAGCAAAATCATCGGTGGCTCCTGTGCAATTCTCAGTTAACAAAAACTCTTTAAACTCGGGCACTACTTTAGCAGCATCAATCGCTTTTTGAGCGAGCACCAAGTCTCCATCACCTGTTGGCGCATACCCCATTATTTCTATCTCGTACTCACAGCCATGAGCCTTGCATGCTGCTTCAATACAACCGACTGCTGCTTTATTCAAGCGACTTTCGATTTCGGTGCTTGCTCCTCGCGTTTCAGCGCGGAAAAAGCATTTTTCAGGGATTACATTTCGACCGCTGCCACCTTCTATTGTTCCAATATTTAAGCGCGTTTGTCCTCGGCCGTCTTGTAAAAAACCATACATTGCTTGTATCGCCATGCAAGAAGCCAAAATGGCATTGTGACCTCTTTCCGGTAACGCCCCCGCATGTGAAGCCTTTCCTGTTATGGTTACGTCAAACTTCGTGCTGGCATACAGCCCAACTTTTGAGCCAACGAGACCCGGCGTGTTTTCCTTGGTTCCGCTACCAAGATGTACGGACAGCAAGGCATCGACATCATCGAGCACGCCGGATTCAGTCATCGACTGTCCACCTTTAATGCCTTCTTCTCCTAACTGAAAAATTATTTTAATCTTTCCGGAAAACTGGTCTTTCATCCTATTAAGAACAGCGGCAGTCACTAAACCCATCGCGGTATGACCATCATGCCCACATGCATGCATCCAACCGCTATTCACTGAGGCAAAATTTTCCACATTTGGCAAATGGCTGTCTGCTGTTGTTTCATTTAGTTCTATACAATCGATATCAAATCGAAGACCGACTACCTTTCCCGGTTTTCCGCTATCAATTTCCGCAACACAGCCGGTATAATCGCCCATCAAGTCAATGTTTTCCTGTGAGGCTCCTTGAGCTAATGCCCTTTCCTTATGTGCTTCGAGCACTTCTTTTGTCGGGTACGACCATAAGTAATCTGTATTAACAACATCACGGCCACAGAGAAAAGGAATATTATTAGCCTTGAGGAAGTCAATAATTTTTGATGTTGTTCGATACTCTCCCCATCCGATTTCAGGATATTTGTGTAGATCCCGCCGAATTTCGACAATGTCACTTGCATATTCTTCCACTAGGGAAAAAATTCGATCGTAGTTCATTTTCATCCTCCTACTTCTTAGTCTAATCTTGTCAGATGCATCTTAATCAGGTTAACTAATCTCTTATCCTTCGACGACGTCTATTAAACGTCTATTAAATGGGTTTCTAGAATTTGGCTTTCCTTGAAGTCTTCTAAGTTAAGAACATGCTTAAACGCCGCAATGATTGCCTCCAATTTAATGGGGCCAACTAATTCAGAGCTGACTACATGGGTGCCATTCGCCAAAGCTTCAGTACAAACAAATTGATGAACACGAGTAATTGGGGTGTTGATGCAGTCGAACATATTCATGGAAACGACGACCCCTTCATGTTCAGGGAACTTTACACCGACTGCCCTAATTGACGAAAATCCGCCGCTGGGGCCTCTCACTGCTCTTGCTATTTTTTTCGCAATAGCCAAATCCTCTGTAGCAAGATAAATATTGTATGCCGTTAAACCTGTCTGCTCAGCACTTACTATCGTCATGCCTGCTTTCTCGTCAAGTAGACCGTCTACACTCAAATCCGGTTTGCGAGCTTCATATTCTTCTTGACGATCCGGATCATCCTTGGTGTCGATTAACAACTGCTTTAATCCTTCATACTGACCTTTGCGCACGAAGGCATATGCTCGTCGTTCTTCAGTTCTGGCATTTTCTCCACAGTAAATTACAGGAATTTGAGTTTTTGCGAAAAATTCTTGGCCAATTTCCTCAGCTAGCTGAGTAACTTCTTCTAGACTGATATTTCTTAGTGGAAAGATTGGCAAAGTGTCCTCAGCGCCAATTCTTGGATGGCTTCCGGATTGCTCACGCATATCAATGTTTTCGGCTGCTGAGGTCCCCAGCGTAATGAGAGCTTCCTTAATAGACGAGGGTTCTCCAATCATTGTAACGACAGTTCTATTGAAATCCGCTTCTGGTTCAACACCTATCACTTTCACACCTCTTATTTTGCGGACGGGAGCAACAATTTTGTCTACTAAGTCTAAATCTCTACCTTCACTGAAATTAGGCACTGCCAATACATACTTATCCTTAGCGCTCATTAAGAACCTCCTGCATGCATAATCTAAATCGAAGTTCACTTATGTTATTAATTATGTTAATAATTATGTTATCAGTTTGCCACGGGAAACAACATTTACTAAACAAGTTGAAAGACAAAAACACCCGATCATTTTTAGTTGTTTTACCAATTTTTTCTAATATAATTACGTTGACTTGTGCGCTTGCCAAACATTTGCATGCTACGTATGCAATTCTAATGAATAGCATGAAACTTAGAAAGAATACTAAATAAAGCTAAAGCATAATACCCTGCTACTAATACAACATCATACTGGACTTATTAGCCTCTGAAAGTTAAAATATATATTTAACTTAGTAGCATTCCGAGGAGGGCAGATATAAGGGGGGATTATCCATGAATTTGGACCAAACAGATAAGACCATATTGAAGTTATTGCTTGCTGATAGCGATTTGACATTGAAAGATCTTGCCAAACAAATTCACCTGAGTGCGCCCGCTGCTTCGGAAAGATTAAAACGGTTGAAAGAAAGTGGTGTCATTAGAAAATATACTATCGACATAGACCACAAAATGCTGGGCTTTGACATAATTGCAGATATCCTTGTTTTATTTTGGGATATGTCTGAAAAAGAAGGCTTTATAGATTTTATTCAGGGGGAACCGGAAATAACAACTGCCTTTGAGACGATGGGCAGAAGTGATGTGATGCTGAGAGTAATATGTAAAAACATGAACAATTTATTATCTCTGGTAAAAAGAATTCAAAAATACGGTCACACTGAAACTTATATGCACATGGGCACTTACAAAGATTTTCGCTTTGAATTGGATTCCCTATACGATGCCTAAAAATTATAGTGACTCCCTAAGCAATGAGATTTTGTAAAGTAATTTACAGAGAGTAAAAATAGAGGCTTAGATTTTGACTGTCCGTGAACACCTTATTGAGAGTCAGGTGATCGGGTCACCGTGTATGTATCCAACGATATTCTCTCCGCTGGTCAGGCGTACAAAAATAGATTGCTGCTTTCCAAATTTTTCAAATTTATGTATATTCTCACATCTGCCTTGATGTTTTATCGGCAAATGCTTGCTGTGTAATTCAATGATCGTGTCTGAATTGACTACTTTTCTGACTTTAACCCTGCTCCGCACATCGGGATAAGACAATCATGTAAGGGGCCGACAGTTTCTACGAACTCTTGGTAGGCAGCGTACGTAGCAGCTGAAGTATGTTCACAAAAGATTCCTTTATGAGCCAATTCTTTTCTCGCATCCAAAATCCTGTCTTCCGGTGAGGTGAGCATGACAACATCGTATTTATAGATGTATTGCAGTATCTCGTCGCCCCTTAAAGGAACACCCACTGCGACGCCCTCCGCCAACGTTTCTTTTGCGATGATCGTTTCGGGTTTAGTTTTATTGCTCTTCCAGGCCTGAAAGATAGGGGCGCAGTATTCGCTCTGCACAGCGAAAATTTGAGGCATTTGTTCTAATATCCCACTCCTGTACAATTCTTCCAGAGCTTTGACAATGCCAATGAATAACGTGCCATTCCCCAGAGGGACGAACAGGTTCTCCGGGATTCTTCCCAATTGTTCATATACTTCATAGATATAGGTTTTAGTACCTTCGAAAAAGAAGGGATTAAACACATGACTTGCATAGTATTCATGATTATTAATGACTCTATTGCGGCATGCTTCTGCGCAAACATCCCGCCCTCCGGGGATGACATGTACTTTTGCGTTATGCGATTCTATCATTTTAATCTTGGCTGCAGAGGTTCCCTCCGGCACATAAATTTCGCACTTAATTCCCGCTCTGGCGCTGTATGCGGCTACGCTATTTCCTGCATTTCCACTGCTATCTTGCAAGACGGATGTTACTCCAATGGTTTTGCAATGAGTCATCAGCAAGGCTGCTCCGCGATCTTTAAAGGAAAGCGTAGGCATAAAATAATCCATTTTAAGCAAAACATCGTCATTTAACTTGATGATTGGAGTCCTCCCCTCACCTAGAGTTATCCGTTTCCAATCATCTCCTACAATCGGAAGAAATTTCCTATATCGGAACAAACTCCACTCTTGCTGATCAACCAGATCCATTGAAAACGCGGGTGTTTTAAAATCGAGTTGCCATAGACCTCCGCATGAACATAGAGGTTCCAGCGTTGTAACCGGATTTGTAGAACCACATCTTGAGCAGACATAGTTGATTTGACTTAGGCTTTCTAACATTATTTACTCCCCCTATTGTCACAGCAAGCTACGACGTCCATTTCAACTTTAAACCCATAATGCAATTCAGGAATTGCAACAATCGTTCTGGAATGCCTGGAACTGCCGAAGAACTCGCTGTACACTCTGTCAGCTTCACTCCAATTATCGAGGCTATTAATGTATAGTGTTGACTTCATTATATTTTCTCGGCGGCTTCCTGCTTCATGTAATATCAAATCGATATTATTGAGAATTTGTTTCAATTCTTGATCAATAGTTCCAAACAACTTATTACCGGTCTCCGGGTCAACTGAGAACTGTCCGGATAAGTAAACATAATTTCCATCGGTAGTTGCAAGAGAATAGTGACCATTAGTTGGTAACTCTTTAACTTTATTAATCGTTCTAAGCATAGCTGCCTCCCTCGGTCATTTTACGTAACTTACAGTATACACGCTCAATTAATCAATTCAAGTTCAATGAGAAGCCAATCGCGCTGTTCTGGAATAGGGTGCTGGCGATAGCCTCAGTAATGTGGGCATCTATGCGGGCAGCGCGATTGGCTCGGTTCGTTCTATTGTTTGACACCCCCTCTTACAGGTCTTATAATGAGGGCCGTTGCCCGAAAGCGTTTTTCGCCTGAGGGCTTTCACATATGACCTCGTTGAAGCAGCTGAAAGAGGCAAGGTGAATGATAAGCAATTCGCGCTATCCTTGATCTAATCCTGACATGAATTGGCTGCTGACACAGAAACTCTTATATTGCTTATCCGGAGGTACAGATGGACCTTAAAGCGTTCCCACGAAAAATCTATACAGAATATGAGACACCGATTCAGCATATGCCGAATCTCGGCAAGAGCATCGGCCATGATGGAGTCTATATAAAAAGAGACGACCTGCTAGGCTTGTCCGCAGGGGGAAATAAAACCCGTAAACTTGAGTTTCTTATGGCAGATGCCCTTGACAAAGGCGCTAATGCGATCATCACTTGTGGTGCAGTACAATCCAATCATTGCCGCTTGACTTTGTCAGCTGCCGTTAAAGAAGGACTAAAATGTTACTTGGTCTTAGAAGAAAGAGTGCCCGCTAGCTATAAGTTTGATGCTTCGGGAAACAATTTTCTTTATCACTTATTAGGTGTAAGTGGAATTCGAGTAGTTTCCGGGGGATCTGACATGATGAAAGAGATGAAAGATCTCGCGTGCGAACTTGAAAATCAGGGTTTGATTCCATACATTATTCCCGGAGGCGGGTCCAACGCTCTGGGAGCACTGGGATATGTTTCCTGTGCAACAGAAATCTTAAGACAGATGAAGAAACAAGATTTAAGCATTGACAAGGTAGTTGTTGCCAGTGGCAGTGCCGGAACACATGCAGGATTACTTGCAGGATTTGCCGTAAACGAAGCGCATATCCCGGTTGTAGGGATCAGTGTAAATCGAGATAAAGTCTCTCAAGTTTCTGTAGTTTTGAAACTCGCCAACAACATTCTGGATATTCTAGAAAGCTCTCACAGCTTATCGAAGGAAGATGTTATTGTCTTTGACCAATACGTTGGGGAAGGGTATTCCCGCGTTACTTCAGGAATGGTCCGAGCGGTTAATCTGTTGGCAAAGACTGAGGGTATCCTGCTGGATCCTGTCTATACAGGGAAAGCGATGGATGGAATGCTGGATCTGATTGAACAGGAATATTTAAAGAAATGGGAAAACATCCTGTTTATACATACGGGGGGGAGCCCTGCCCTTTATGTGTATGAAGACGATTTGGCATGGAATCACAGGAATTAGTGTGCTGATGGGCATCTTTGGCCTTGAATAACCGATTTTCTGACACAAGAACATAAGAAACGCGTGTGCCTAAGGAATATGAGATGAGATAAAAAGTGAGAGTATTAGGGGGAATGGGCACCGCATTAAAGGCCCATTTTCTTCAGAAGATTGTTGATGCTCCAGATGTGGTCTCCGATCAGGATCATATTGATTTTGTCCTAGTCAATTATGCTTCGTTGCCGTCCCGTCCTGTTATAGAAAAAAGATAGAAGTATAATTCCTAAAGGATGACAGCGCTAAAGACCAAAGATGGGAACTTAGGTTTGCACTTGAGCAATCTAAAAGGCGCTGTTCACAGAATGAATTATTAGTCGGTTTAAATTATATATGTTTAATTTTACAAGAAATTTTTGAACAAATAACTAAAAAAAAGAAAACGAAAAGCCCAAAATCAAAATTTAATAAAAAAAATAGTCATGACTACATGGTAAAATATTGGTATAAATAACGCGGAAAATGTTTAGAGTAATGGAATTAACTTGTTTTTATAACAGTTGTTTGTAGTGAGGAGCTCCGTGTTTGATCACACATAAGGGGGGTGTTATTTGAATAATCGTTAACATGTTTTGGCTGTTCCGAGTTTTAGCGAGGACGGAGGTGTGAGCAAATGGGAGAAAAATTTTGATAGGCTTGAGCGACTAAAATTTCACCCTAGCATGCGAGTTCACTCAACAAGCTACCTTGTTCCGTCCTGTTACAGGAACCTGTGGACCGATCAACGTCCGGCGCTTCAAAGCTAATCATAAGGCTAGGGGAACTGACCTCACTATAACTTCCCTTAGAAGGCGGCTCAAAGAGGAACGAGAAGCTCTCCTCTATTACCTTTTGCTGCCTTTGTCAAACAGGGCGTTAGATGCGTCGACCTAGAGAGAAAATGAAAAAGCTCTTCCCCTCAAAACAATTATGGTGCACGACAACTGATCACTTGAGGGCTGGAGAGCAAGGTTTTAAGCTTTAGCATGGAGTGGGGAAATACCCGAAAAAGAGCACTCCAACGGCGCCGCCGTGGAGAAGCAAGCAGTTGTACCTTACAGCAAACACAAGAAACGGTTCCAGCTGTTTGGTACTTAAAAGCACATGATGATTATGTTTTTTAGGAGAAATAACATGTCTAAGCCCTCAAAAAAGGAGAAAAAGAAAAGGACTAAAGGTGTTCTCGGCACAATAGAATTGGTCGGGAACGCACTGCCTCATCCAAGCTACATATTCATGATTCTCTTTGTTGTGGTCGTGTTTCTATCGGCTGCTCTCAGCAAAGTAACCTTTTTGCATCCGGGCACAGGAGAGACTCAAGGGATTAATAGCTTACTGGGCGCCACCGGGCTTCAATGGTTTTTGAAAACGATGATCGATAATTTTATCCGTTTTCGCCCGCTTGGCATGGTGCTCGTTACGGCAATGGGGATTGGTTTAGCCGAGGAGTCCGGTTTGCTTCGGACAGCACTGCAGTCCAGTATCGTAAAGGCTCCGCCATATCTAATTACCGCTATCGTTGTATTTTCGGGCATTATGGGAAACTTAGCGAGCTCAGCGAGTTTTGTCATTATTCCGCCTCTTGGTGCCATGATGTTTAAAGCGCTTGGAAGACACCCAATTGCCGGAATGTGCGCAGGCTTTGGAGGAGTTGCAGCCGGACTTTCCGCGAACCTGATTATTGCTCCGACAGATATCTTGCTATCCGGGATAACCGAAAGCGCAGCGCAAATCATGGATCCGAATTTCACTGTCAACCCGACTGTAAACTGGTACTTCATGGCAGTTTCAACGATTGTCCTTACGATTGTCGGTACGCTTGTCAATGAGCTGGTTGTTGAGAAAAGATTAGGGAAATACGATCCTGCACAAGCATCGGAAGACACGGCTGAAGATGTTGAACTTATGACAATTGGCACAGACCAAAAAAGGGGCATGCGTTTTGCAGGAATTGCCGGGCTAATCTTTATCGTCCTTCTTTTAATTGCTATTGTGCCAAACAATGGTATTCTGAGAAGTCCGGAAGGCAAGCTTATTCCTTCGCCATTCCTTGATTCTATTGCTCCTCTCTTTACCCTGTTGTTTGCTTCTTTAGGCATTGCGTATGGAGTAGGAGCCCGCACAATCAAAAAATCGACCGACATCATTAAAATGTTGTCTAAATCTGCAAGCGGATTAGCCGGCTTTATCGTGCTTTGCTTCTTTGCTGCACAATTTGTGGAAGCATTTTCTTACACAAATATTGGCCTGTTCGTCTCAGTGAAAGGTGCTGAATTCCTTGAAACGACAGGGTTTGACGGCATCCCTTTGATTCTGAGTTTCCTTATTCTATCGTTGCTGATCGACTTCTTCATTGGGAGCGCGAGCGCAAAATGGGTTCTGCTCTCTCCGATCTTTGTGCCAATGTTCATGCGACTGAATTTAACGCCGTTTTTCACACAAGCTGCGTATAGAATTGGCGACTCGATCACGAATGCCATTTCGCCCTTAGAGCCGTTTATGCCTTATATGATAGCAACTGCACAGAAATACGATAAAAAAGCAGGATTGGGCACAGTTATTTCTAACATGATGCCGATTGCTTTGGCTTATCTCGTTTCTTGGGCAGCTCTGCTAGTTATCTGGTATGTGTTTGATATTCCTCTTGGACCCGGAGCTGGAATTTTCATGAATTAGGGTCTATCATTTGGGGAATTTCATATTTTATGGGTTTCACCTAGCTTCGCATGAATTCCGATAGATCGTTCACATGAATTTGCAACGCGAAGCATAATCGGGTAGGATCCCGGCCATTACTTGGCCGGGAGACCTCCCACACCACCGTACGTACCGT
>MTKW01005457.1_pt2 | contig 26096 bp, 17 predicted proteins | sample 1042761 | NCBI WGS metagenome assembly MTKW01 (sample SAMN06205366, study PRJNA360243) | anaerobic digester metagenome | biome: Wastewater treatment plant; feature: Anaerobic digester sludge; material: sludge; isolation source: anaerobic digester fed with sludge from wastewater treatment plant ...
ATCTCAATGCAACTTGGCGAAAAAGTAATGTCAGCCGGGGCTTTCTCCAGCGAAACACTTGAAGCCCTTGGACGGCCCTGAAACGCCGGGACGGTCCTAACGTTTCATCCGATTGCCATCTTCGCCATTGAAGGTTTCGTCCGTCCGGCACACCAGCACACCAGCACACCGGCACACTTCTTCCTGTACGGCCTGCCATTCCCGGGGTTTCGGCACAAGGGGCAGGTATCACAAGCTTCAGAGCGAATATGAGTCTTAAGATAGGCGGAGCTCCGAATACACGAGGCAAATGAGTATGGGAGCTTTCTGAATGGAAAAATCTTGGTGCGGCAATCATGAAACGAGACGAGAGACTCCTGAATACCGGACCTACTTGAAGACTGTTAGGGGGAGAGTTATGGAACAGATGAAATTCGATCATTATTATTGCTATGCCGAGTTGGAAAACTTCCTGAAGTCCCTGGCCCAAGAGCACCCTGGGCTTACCCGCCTCGAGTCGGCCGGCAAGAGCGGCGAAGGCAGGGAGATTTGGGTTATGACCCTGTCAGACATGAGTACCGGTGATCCGGAGGATAAGCCTGCAATCTATATAGACGGGAATTTTCACGCGGGGGAAGTAACCGGCTCCATGATCAATCTATATACAATCAGGCATACTCTCGAGAACTACGGTAACGATGAGCGAATTACCAAACTCCTGCAAAGATATACGTTGTACGTGATACCCAGGGTATCTCCGGACGGGGCTGAGATGTATCTCACAACGCCAGAGACGCTTAGGTCAGTTCCCAGGCCGTATCCTTTTCCTAATCCTGATGAACAAGAAGGTTTATACCCGGCCGACATAGATGGTGATGGGCATATTCTAATGATGCGGGTGAAAGATGATACAGGTGAATGGAAGGTTTCTCCCAGGGATCCCAGAGCCATGGTACGGCGGGCACCTGACGAAGACGAAGGTACGTTTTACCGGGTTTACACTGAGGGGTTCTTAAGGGAACATCAGGGAGGGGAAGTTAAGGTTGCGCCTGGGAAATGGGGCCTTGACTTCAACCGTAATTTTCCTTTCGGGTGGGTCCCTGAGGTGCAGCAATCAGGAGCCGGAGAGTTTCCCTTATCGGAACCTGAGACCCGTGCTGTTGCAGAGTTTGTCGTCAAGCATCCGAATATTTCACTTGCCCTCACATATCACACTACAGGCGGAGTTATATTGCGGGTTCCCGGTGCCCACTCCCACACAAAAAGCCCTCGCGAGGATATTCAAGCCATGATAGCAATTGGGGAAATGGGTGCTGAGGAGACAGGGTATCCGTGTGTTCCCTGTTACGAGGAGTTTTATGGCGGCGGTGATGATTTCAGCAAGGGCGCTTATGACGACTGGCTGTTTGATCACCGTGGTATCCTGGCTTACACGGTTGAAACCTGGAACCTTGCCCAGCGGGCCGGGATACACCAGTTCCCGCGCAAAGAAAAGACTCCGAAAGAGCAAGAGGAAGATTATTTGAAGATGCTTTCCTGGAATGACCGGGAATTGGGCGGTAAGGGGTTTGAGAACTGGCGGACGTTCAACCACCCTCAGCTTGGCGAGGTTGAAATTGGGGGATGGTACTCGAAATATGTGGTGCAAAATGCTCCTCCGATGTTTCTTGAGGCCGAGTGCCACAAGAACTCTATGTTTATATTTAGAGCTGCTGCAACCCTGCCCAGGCTGGAACTTGCCAGTGTTAAGCAAAGGGCCTTGGGCGATGAGGTATATGAGGTATATGAAGTCAGTGCTTTGGTGAAGAACGTAGGCTTTTTACCGACTTTCGGAAGCCACCAGGCAAAGCAGTTGGCGCAAGCCCGGCCGCTGGTTGCAGAATTATGTATAGCAGGCGAAAAAGCCGGTAGGGAAGTAATTGGCAAAGCAAGGAAGGAAATTGGCCACCTTGACGGCAGGTCCGGTTCGACGTCGGCTTTCTCACTGTGGTCGTCACGTTCTGCCGGAGTGAACAGGGTTACCAAGGTTAGTTGGGTAGTAAAGGCGCAACAAGGTTCTGAGATTACTATCAAAGTTGAGGGCGAACGCGCAGGGTATGTCACAGAGGTGATTAAGCTGGAATAGTGGGACGAAACCCCACGGTTTCATTGACTTATTCTGGTGCATACCATATAATGCGAGCAAATCAAGAACATTATTGGCGTATTGGAGAAGGGTACAGACCATAATCGGTACAGGCCATGAAAGGAAGCAGTAGGAAGTTTCCCCGGTTAAGAGAGCCAGGAAAAGGTGGGAGCCTGGTACCGTGAGGAACTCCGAACTCGTCCCGGAGCTTGTGTTACGAATGGCACTCAGCCTGGTAGTAGCACACGAACGGCGCCCGTTAAGCGCTTAGAGTGCGGCTTAGCACTGGAGCAACTTTCAGCTCTTAACCCACAACTTTGGGGGGCAGGTTGCTTTGTATGCCTGGCCGAACCAGGGTGGTACCACGAATTAAGCCGAATTGAGCCCTCGTCCCTAGGATGAGGGCTTTGTGTTTGTCACAGCCTTATAGACAGTAATCTCAAACTGGGGGTAACCAAAATGGTGGACGATAACCGAAACCATGGTGTCAAAGATATTGAGAATCACGAGGCTTACAATGCCCAGGAAATCGAATTAAAGTGGCAGGGAATTTGGCGCGACAATGAAACATATGTAGTACACGAGGATCATGAAAAGCCCAAGTTCTATTGCCTTGAGATGTTCCCGTACCCGTCAGGGGCAATTCACATGGGCCATGTAAGGAACTATACCATCGGCGACGTGATTTCACGATACAAACGTGCAAACGGGTATAACATCTTGCATCCTATGGGCTGGGACGCATTTGGCATGCCTGCTGAAAACGCTGCCATTGAACGAGGAACGCCGCCTGATAAGTGGACGTGGAGCAACATCGCCCACATGAGGGATCAGATAAAGCGGCTTGGATTCACTTACGACTGGTCAAGGGAGATTTGCACAGCCTTTCCTGAGTACTACAAATGGACGCAATGGCTATTTTTGTTGCTCTACAAGCGCGGCCTGGCGTACAAGAAGACTGCCCCGGCCAACTGGTGCCCCCGGTGCCACACGGTTTTAGCAAATGAGCAGGTAGAACAGGGCAAGTGCTGGCGCTGTGATTCTTTGGTGGAAAAACGCCGCATGGACCAGTGGTTTTTCAAAATAACCGACTACGCCGAAAGGCTCCTTGCAGACATTGAAAAACTCGACGGCTGGCCTGAGCACGTTAAAATTATGCAGGCTAACTGGATAGGCAAAAGCGAAGGCGCCGAAATTGATTTCGTAGGGCCGCAAGACGAAAAAATTCCAGTGTTTACTACCCGCCAGGACACGATTTATGGTGTCACATACATGGTCTTGGCACCTGAACACCCGCTTGTTGAGAAATTCATACAGGGAACTGAGTACGAAGCGCCGGTTAGAGAGTTCATAGATAAAGTCACTAGGATGTCTGAAATCGACCGTACAGCAGAGACCCTGGAAAAAGAAGGTGTGTTCACAGGAGTCTATGCCACAAACCCGGTTTCAGGCAAGAAGATTCCGGTTTGGATAGGCAATTATGTGATTTACGAATACGGAACAGGAGCAGTAATGGGTGTTCCTGGACACGACGAAAGAGATTTCAACTTCGCAAAGAAATACGGGTTGCCAATTAAGATAGTCATTCAGAACCAGGATAAGACTCTTTGCCTGGACGAGATGGAAACAGCGTATGTTGACGATGGAATCATGGTTGATTCAGGCTCCTTTACAGGCCTTTTCGGTGAAGACGGAAGGAAGGAAGTTACTAAGTACCTAGAGGCCAATCAAGCAGGACGCAAGAGAGTAACCTACAGAATGAGGGACTGGCTTATTTCCAGGCAAAGGTACTGGGGAGCCCCTATCCCGATTATCTACTGCCCAAAATGCGGTGAAGTTCCTGTTCCAGATGAAGATCTTCCTGTACATTTGCCCTTGGGCTTGAAAGTCACAACTGAAGGGCCGTCTCCTCTGGCGAGACACGAGTCGTTTATTAATGCTACATGCCCTGTATGCGGCGCCCAGGCCAGGCGGGAAACAGATACCATCGATACTTTCGTGTGTTCGTCCTGGTATTTTTTCCGGTTTGCAAGCCCTCATGAAACAGAGGTGGCTTTTTCTAAGCAGGGAGTTGACTATTGGAATCCGGTTGACAGGTACATTGGCGGGGTAGAGCATGCTGTAATGCATCTTTTGTACTCACGGTTTATTACCAAGGTTTTGTACGACGCAGGATTGGCCCCTGCCGACGAGCCATTTGCCAACCTGCTAACTCAGGGAATGGTGGTATTGGGCGGTGCCAAGATGTCTAAGTCCAAGGGAAACGTTGTTTCCCCAGATGACATAGTTTCGAAATACGGCGCGGATGTAGCCCGGGTATTCATGATGTTCGCGGCTCCCCCTGAAAGAGATTTGGAATGGTCAGATCGCGGGGTCGAAGGAGCTCAGAGGTTCTTGCGCAGGGTATGGAAGCAGATTGCTGAAGATGATTCCCATGACACTTCCCTGGATGTCTCGATTGACCCATCTCAAGATGCTATTCAGGTTCAAGGAATTTCCACTGAAGGGTTGCGCAGGATTACCCACCAGAGCATCAAGAAGGTAACTGAGGATTTCAACCGGTTGGCCTTGAATACAGCTGTGTCACAGTTGATGGAACTGTCCAATTACATTGGCCGTTACGCCAGGCTTCCTGAGGCCTCTCAGAACCAGGAAGCACTCAAGGAAGCAAAACTGGCATTGGTCACATTGCTCAACCCATTTGCCCCTCACACAGCACACGAGTTGTGGGAGCATCTTGGCCAGGAAGGAATGGTTGAAGAAGCAAATTGGCCTGAGTTTGATCCGGAGCTGATTAAAGAAAGTGTTGTCACGGTGGTTGTTCAGATTAATGGAAAGGTCCGTGACCGGATCACCGTTCCTGCAGGCAGCAGCGATGAAGAGGTTACAGAAAAGGCCCTCTCGGCTGAAAGGGTTATGAAGATGATCGGTGAAGGGGAAAAAGCCAGGAGCAGGGTGAAGAATGTAATAGTGGTTAAAGACAAACTTGTAAATATAGTCGTTTGAACCACCAGAGACGAAACGTGAAACGCCGGGACGGTCCTAACGTTTCACAACCGGTCAATGAAACGCCGGGACGGTCCTAACGTCTCACAACTTGCCTCTAAAGTGAGGCTACTCTGTTCATCCCGGCGAAAAGGGGGGAAGCGGCTATATGGCAGCCGCTTAGTTGCCAATAGTGCTACCCCCAATTTCCGTTGGCGCATTGTGGGAAATATGGTAGTATATAGCCATGAACCGGCGGCCAGACATAATCGTTTATGCTGTCTCCTTCCTGCTCCTTGTAGGTGCTGCCAGCCTTTGGTGGCAGGGAGTATTCCCGTCCTCAAGCCGGGAACTGGTTCTTCTGCCTGATGAACAGTCCTCAGCCAGGCACAATGAGGGCCCAGGCGAAAGCAACCACCCGGGTTCTTCGGGTATTTACGATGTTTTCGGCGATTCTGAAAGTGGGAACCCATCTGAACCGAAAAGGGCGGAGCCAGACGACTCCATGGCGATTTTCGTTCACGTAGCCGGAGCTGTAAAGTCGCCGGGGGTGTATAGACTTGTAGATGGCCAGAGAGTTTATGAGGCTCTGGAACTTGCTGAACCCCTGGACGATGCTGATCTTGACCTTCTCAACCTTGCCGGCCTTTTGCACGACCAGGATAAGATTTATGTTCCCGAGAAAGGTGAGGTTTCAGGTTCCGGAGAGGCCGGGCAAGGAGGATTTACGTTCGGCCCAGGCCACGGGGGCGGAGGGAGCGGTTCGGGAACGGGTTCGGAAAATTCTGCGTTCCCGATTAACGTTAATACAGCAACTACCCGGGAACTTGAGGCGCTTCCGGGAATAGGCCCGGCCAAAGCCCGGGCCATTGTGGAATTCCGCAGGCAGAGGGGGCCTTTTTCCAAAAAAGAAGATCTGAAGCAAGTGTCGGGTATTGGAGATGTAACTTACTCGAAAATAGAAGGCCTCATAACCATCAGGTAGATTTTCTATTTTCCAATAAATAAATCTGTCTTTTCGGAAATACATGGAGAAATGAATGGTCACTGAAGAAAACGTTGACAATTACTATTGTCAGTCCATATAATAGTTTTCAGTTAGCACTCACCAGTGACGAGTGCTAACAAGAAGCAATTATTAGTTATTCAAGGGGGGTTCGTCTTGATCCTTAAGCCACTTTCAGATCGCGTGGTATTGAAACCTGTTCAAGCAGAAGAGAAGACAAAAGGCGGGATCGTTCTTCCTGATACCGCCAAAGACAAGCCGCAAGAAGGGGAAATCGTTGCGGTCGGTCCTGGCAGGATTCTTGATAACGGCACTAAACTGACGCCTGAAGTCAAGGCCGGAGACCGGGTTATTTATTCGAAATACAGCGGCACTGAAGTCAAAATCGACGGCGAAGAGTACCTGATTGTCCGCGAGAGCGATATTCTTGCAGTCAAAACCAAGGAGTGACGTCCTTTACTTATCTCTGCGCAGTTAACTGACTGGCTTAAGCAAATCTCTAAGGAGGGAACCTATAAGTGCCTGCAAAGATAATTAAGTATGATGTCGAGGCTCGTAAAGCCCTTATGGCTGGAGTTGACGCTGTGGCAGACGCAGTGAAAATCACTCTTGGCCCGAAAGGCCGAAATGTAGTTCTTGACCGAAAGTTTGGTTCGCCTGTCATCACCAAAGATGGTGTGACAGTAGCCAAAGAAATTGAGTTAGAAGATCCTTTTGAAAACATGGGTGCCCAGCTTTGCCGCGAAGTGGCATCTAAGACAAACGACGTAGCCGGTGACGGAACCACTACCGCCACACTTCTTGCACAGGCAATTGTACGAGAAGGCCTAAAGAACGTTGCCGCAGGTGCCAACCCTGTATTCATAAAGCGGGGAATCGACAAGGCTGTTGCCCGGATAGTTGAGGAAATGAAGACCCTTTCAACCCCAGTTGAAGGAAAACAGGATATTGCGCACATAGCTGCTATTTCCGGTAATGACCCCGAGGTCGGGGATCTAATCGCCGATGCCATGGACAAAGTCGGAAAAGACGGAGTCATCACTGTTGAAGAATCAAAGGGTACTGCCACAAGCGTGGAAGTTGTGGAAGGCATGGAGTTTGACAGAGGATATGTATCGGGCTATTTTGTAACCAATACCGATACCATGGAAGCCGAGCTTGAGAATCCATACATCCTTATTTACGAGAAGAAAATCTCTGCTGTTGCTGACATCCTTCCCCTTCTCGAGAAGGTGGCCAGATCAGGCAGGCCCATTCTAATCATCTCCGAGGACCTCGAAGGGGAAGCCCTGGCTACTTTGGTCGTCAACAAGATCCGTGGAACCCTGTCAATCTGTGCCGTTAAGGCTCCTGGATTCGGTGACAGGAGAAAGGCAATGCTTGGCGATATTGCCGCACTTACCGGCGGACAGTTCCTGTCTGAAGATATTGGAGTCAAACTTGAAAACGTCGACCTCGATATGCTCGGCGAAGCTGCAAGGGTTCGGATTGGCAAAGAAAAGACTACCATTGTTGAAGGTAAAGGTAGCCGCGAGGATATTGAAGGCAGGATTAACCAGATCAGGCGGGAACTTGAGGAAACCGATTCTGACTACGACCGGGAGAAGCTCCAGGAAAGGCTCGCAAAGCTCGCAGGCGGCGTAGCAGTTATTAAAGTCGGAGCCGCTTCTGAGACCGAACTCAAAGAGAAGAAGCACCGCTTCGAGGATGCCCTGGCAGCTACCAGAGCTGCTGTTGAGGAAGGCATGGTACCAGGCGGCGGCGTTACTTATGTTAATGTACTCAATGTTCTCGATGAGGTTCAGGTGGAAGGCGACGAGAAAGTCGGCGTTAGCATTGTAAAGAGAGCCCTGGAGGAACCCCTCCGCCAGATCGCCCAGAACGCCGGGCTTGAAGGCTCGATTATTGTCGAGAAAGTAAAGACCAGCGAGAAGAAGGGCTGGGGCCTAAACGCCATAACCGAGGAGTTTGTTGAAGTAGCCAAGGCCGGAATCGTGGATCCTCTCAAGGTTGCCCGTTCTGCCCTTGAAAACGCTGCTTCAGTGGCGTCAATGCTCCTGACCACCGAGGCAGTAGTGGCTGAGAAGCCTGAGAAGGAAAAGACACCTCCTTATCCGCCCCAACCGGATTTTGACTATTAATACGCCAGGGGCTGAGCAGGTGTTTTCCCACAGACCGTTGGGATATGATGTACTGGCTTAGCCGGTACATGGCTCAGGTCAAAGGAACCGGCTGGATGTACTGTTTAGATGTTTGCAGGTAGGCATTTAGGCCGGACTAAGAACACCCGGGTGAGTTTCCCCGGGTGTTTTTGCTGGAACCGGTAGTATACTCAAGGGCAGTTCGGCGTTTGTCTGAAACCAATATCATAAGCCTATCGTACATACCATAGGGAGCCGGCCGGCTCGCCAGCGGAAGACCGGGCTCTTCGACCAGCTGTGTTCGGCTGTGTTCCCGTACATACCATCTGCAAGACGAATATGGGCAGAGTAGTTCAATTTGCAAAGAATGATGAAATAATTGGGAACAAGTTGGACAAAAGAGTCGTCATAAGTGGTTGGGTAACGGCTGTAAGCCGTCAGGTGATTCGTCATTAGGGTTACTGGACTTATTGTTGAGAACCGGCCTCATAAATTAGAGAAATGTGAGCTGCAAAGTGTTGCAGAGGTTGGAGAGGAGAAGATTACATGGATCGGATTCCGGCTAAATGGAAAAAGTGGTTGACTGTTTCTGTCATAGCAGTTGCTGTCTTGGGACTGGGTTACTGGGGAGTTAAGTCCCTTTCAGAAGGGGATAAGCAAGGCAAACTTGTGATGGTGGTAAAACCTGTGACCCGGGGGGAGCTTGAGGTCACAGTCAGAGGATGGGGAATGCTGCAGGCCAGTGAAGAACAGGACGCGCTGTCAGGAGCCGATGGGGTAATCAAAGACATATTCTTTGAGCAGGGCCAGCAGGTTTCAAAAGGGCAGGTTCTTGCTACAGTGGATGCAGGTTCTCTTGAGATAGAAATTAAAGCGAAGGAAATCGAACTGGAACTTGAGAGGGTGAAACTCTCCGAAGCATTTGGAGTCTCACCTGATAAGGTTGCAGATGTAGACCCTAAATCAGCCCTTATAGTGCGAAGCCCTATTTCCGGACAGGTTTCTGATCTAAAGGCCCAAGCAGGAACGAATGCGCCGGACATTATATGCCAGGTGGTTGATAGTTCCAGACTTAGAGTACAGGCGCTATTGCCAAAACCCGTTTTTGACAAGGTGAAAGTAGGCCAGAAGACTTCTTTTATAGCTTCCCGGTTTGAAGGAATAGAGCCCGGAGTGGTAACACAGGCAGATCCTACTCCCATCGCCGGTCAAGCAGCGTACTACTACGAGGTATGGATTGAAATGAGAAACCCTGGGCTCTTGCGGGTTGGCGATAAAGGAACCATCACAATACATACCCCAACGGGAGATGTTCGGGAAGCAGCCGAGATAACCGCTTATGGCGCTCAGGAGGCTGTATCAACACCTTTCAGTGGCAGGGTGAAGACGGTATTCATTAAAGACGGGGCTACCGTAAAGGCCGGAGATCCGATTTTAGAGTTCGAACCCGGTGATGCCCTTTTGGACGCCATGCGACAGCAGCTTAAGTTCAGGCAGAAACTTCTCGAGGTGGAAGAACTTAGAGCCCAGCTAGGGAGCCTTGAAATTGTGAGCCCTCTTGATGGGGTAGCCATGTACAGGAATATCAATATAGGCCAGTCTGTAGGCCGGGGTGTAGCCATAACCAGAGTGTCCAATTTCACTGAAATGAATTTGATGCTGCGGATAGATGAGATTGATGTGCCGAAAATAGCCGAAGGCCAGATGGCTGACATAGAGATTTGGGGGCCTCAGGGTAGGCAGAAGGTCCAGGGCGTAGTGTCCAAAGTGGGAGTATCCGGAAATATGCAGGATGGAATGTCATCTTTCAATATTACCGTAGGCGTAACGAACCCGGGGTTTTTGATGCCGGGTATGGGTGCTTCGGCCTACATTTTTGTTTCAAAGAAAGACGACGTCCTCCTTTGCCCGGTTGAAGCAGTTTACAAAGAAGACGATAAGTGGTTTGTCGACATCAAAGACGGCAATGCGAGAAAACCTGTTGAGATTGAAATTGGTGTCATGAATGACATGCATGCAGAGATACTGAGCGGGCTGACTGAAGGCCAGGAAGTGGTTGTAGCCATGAGCAAAGACCCGGAAAATGAACAAAAAGGCGGGCGCGACATCCGCATATTTTGAGATTTGCAGATGGGATGCAGCTATGAAGTCATAAGGAAGGGCCCGCTATAGGAGGGGATGTTGTGAAACTTTCTGACCTTTTCAGCATGTCATTGCGTGGACTTACAACCAATAAGATGAGATCTGCCCTTACAATGCTGGGTGTAATCATCGGTGTTGCCTCTGTCATTGCTCTGGTCTCAGTGGGCGAAGGGGCCCGTAAAGATGTGATTGAGAATTTCGAGAGCATTGGCACGAACATTTTGAAATTATATATGAACCGGTGGGATACCAGGCTCACTGTTGACCAGATAGATGACCTGAAGAAGAGAGTTCCCGATTTGGAGATGGCTCTGCCGCAGGTACATTGGGGTGGCCGGGTAACATACGAAGGAAAAGAGTGGTACGCTCCGGCACAGGGGGTTACAGAGATATTTCCCAAGATAAGAAACCATGACCTGTATTCAGGAAGGTTTTTTACTGCCGTAGAAGTTGAAATTGCAAGGCCTGTGGTAGTCATCGGCTGGCAGGTTATGCAGGACCTGTTTGCAGGGCGGGATCCTGTAGGGAAGTACATTTTTGTTGAGCAGGAGCCATTTGAGATCATAGGAGTACTGGAGGAAAAAGGCGAGAACCTGGGTGAGGGTGTAGACCAGATGATGTTTGTACCTCTGACTGTCGCCCAAAGAAGGCGAGGTACCGACAAGGTTGACATGGTGCTTCTCAAGGCCAGGGACCAGGATTCTGTTGAAATAGTCCAACTTACAGTTGAACGGATTTTCGAGGCCAGGTATGGTGATGATGCAGTCTGGGTGTGGACTCAGCAGTCTATGCTTGATCAGCTCCAGGAGTCTACCAAGACCATGACTTTGATGCTCGGCGCAATCGCAGGTGTTTCGCTGTTTGTTGGCGGAATTGGAGTAATGAACATAATGCTTGTAGCAGTTTCCGAACGCACCAGGGAAATTGGTTTGAGAAAAGCCCTTGGCGCAAAGCGGTCCCAGATACTTCTGCAGTTTCTGATTGAATCGGCCTGGCTCTGTTCGTTAGGCGGCCTGGTAGGGGTATTATTCGGGATTGGAAGCTCCAGGCTGGTTGCCAGGCTTGGCCCCAAGACTGCAATATCTCCTGTGTCCATAGTAATTGCTTTTGCTTTTGCAGTACTGGTTGGTTTTGTGTTCGGGGTATATCCGGCAGTCCGTGCCGGCAAACTGGAACCGGTTGATGCCCTTAGAAGTGACTGAGGTTGCACTGGCAATCGTGATTTTGCCAAAAATACCGTAAATTGTAAAGGATTTTAAGGCGGTGCCGCAGAAGATGTAAGCATGGCACCGCCTTATTGTTTCAATGAATTTGATCAGAAAGATGTTGGAGAAAAGAATTTTCAGCCGCCGTCTGGATTGCCGGGTTTGCTCAAGAGCCATAAAAGGCCTCTTTTGTGGCCGTGTATAGGGTTTTTGCTGGGTGCCACTTTCCCTTCTTATGTGCCCGGGTTCGTCATGATTCCTTTGTGGATAGCCCTGTTTTGCTCTGTGTTGATTTATTTTAGAAGAATTCTTCGGAAGACAGCTGCCAAAGCTACTGTGTACTCTACAGTCTTCTTATTGGTTGCAGGAGGCTTATTGATTGGAGTAGCCCGGGCCGGTGCCTGGGAAAGCAAAATCTCAGCTGCACAAAGACTGGCTCTTTTTCACCGGCCTCAAGTACAAGGCCGGGTACCCGTTGGAAATCTATCTGCTAGGGTTGAGATCATGAGCAATCCTGGGTCCAGGGCAGGGCGGGCAGTAGAATTTACCGGCAAGATTCATGAGTTAACAAATACAGGTGCATGGTCCGGGCTACCGGGAGAACCGTCAGGTTGCAGAGGCCTTCTTGCCAGGGTATCTATCTACCAGGGGCAATCCTCGCCCCCTGTTGAACACGGAGAAATAGTGGTTATTTCTGGAAAGTTTTCAGTGCCACAGGGTGCCAAAAACCCAGGAGAGTTTGATTACAAGAGACACCTAATGAGCAAGGGGATATTTCTTGAACTTAAAGGCACGATCACAGACAGGATTCCCCGGACCAATTCCAGGACTTTTTGCAACCTTGGGTTTCAGCGGATTTCCCTTTACATTGAAAACAGGATTAATAATGCCTTTGCCGGAGAAGAAAGGGGAATCTTAAAAGCCCTCTTTCTTGGTGACCGGCGTGATCTTTCTCCTTTAGATTCGGTAAGTTTTCGCCTTGCAGGCCTGTACCGGTTCATAGCCATTGCAGGGTTTCACGTTGAATTAGCTGCCAGAGCAGTAGAACGTATTTCCAAAAAGGCCATCAAGAATGTTCATGTATCCAGAATTCTAGGTATACTTGCAGCTTGTTTCTGGGCAGGCATTTCCGGTTGGGCAGTTGGGCCCCTGAGGGCTTTTCTTTGTGTACTCTTAAGGCACCTTGCATTTTGGGCCCGGCGGAAATACGATACCCTGGCAGGATCTGCAGTTTGCGGAATCGTAATAGGGTTTTGGATTCCGTATCCCCTCTTGGACGCATCTTTCCAACTCAGTTTTGCCGGAATGCTATCAGGATGGATTAGCCGTGAGTATGTGGCAGGTTTTGGAGACAGGTTCAGGGTGGGTGTTGTGAGACGATCACTCCTCCAATCCCTGCTGATGGCAGTCTTCATGCTTCCACCCCTGGCTTACCATTTCCAGGATGTGTCTGTAGCAGGCTTCTTTCTGGGAGGGATCTGGGCGCTTTTTGCCACAGCAGGGGCCCTTTCGTTTCTACCGGTACTCTGCCTGCCCGGGGTCTTGGGGAGAGCCCTGGGATGGTTCTCGTTTTTCGTACTTCATGGCATAAGGCGGTTCAGTCACATTGTTGCCCGGATTCCTATTGCATCTTTTGTCTTTCCGGCACCTGGGGCAGTTGAGTCTGTGTCATATTACGGAATTGTGGTTTTGCTGCTGGAATACGGTATGGAATTCTCCATGGAAAAAGGCAGCAAAGAGGCAGGAGAGCATCTTTATTTACTTACAGGTAACAGACACAAGAATGCAAGTCAGGCCTCTACCCGGTATCCGGGCTCCGAAAGGGCAAGGCGAGCCTTATTGCCGGCTTTGTCACTTGCCCTTTTTCTTTCGGTATTCTTGCGCAATTATTCTCCCTGGCCCCAGGTGATCTTCCTCAGTGTAGGCCAGGGGGATTGTGCGGTTTTTCGCACCGGGAGCACAGTGATTGTTGTAGATACAGGCACCCAGGACTATGCCGGCCGGGTATTGATACCTTATTTGAAAAGGATGGGTATTAAACGAATTGACCTGTGCATACTTTCTCATCTGCATTTGGATCACGCGGGAGGACTAGCTGAATTATGCAGCCTGTTTGATGTGAAACAGATCATGACATGCCCTGAAAGCGCCGCCGGTGTAGTTGAGATGATATGTTTGAACCAGTCCGCCCGCTCTCAAGGGCGTTTCCTTGGTTTCGGTGCTGCAAATGAGATCACAGACTCAATTCCGCCTATTACTGAGGCAAAAGCAGGCGAAGCATACCAAATTGGCGGTGCCGCCATTAACGTTTTTTATCCTGAAAAGAGGCATGGCAAGGATTCTAAAGGTAGTTCCGGTGTCTCACTTTCTGATGGGGGAAAGGCCGCAGGTGAAACTGCCGCCGGTTTTTCAAATGACGACTCTCTTGTTTTTACCCTGCGAGTTATAGGGTTTCCAATGTATCTTGAATTTTGGGGTGATGCGCCGGGGAAAGCCGTTTCGGAACTGGTAAATGCATGGGATATGGAAATCGGACCGGGCGAAGAAGGTCAATTGGCTGTGAAAGGCCTTTGCAGTAAGGTTCAGGACGTTCCTTTGGGTGTTATCCCAATAGTGAAGGTACCCCATCACGGAAGCCCGGATTCTTTGGTTTTTGGATTTTATGAAAGACTATCCCATAGAGCCGGAATGGCGGTGATCTCTGTGGGCCCGAACTCTTACGGGCATCCTTCCCCGGATGTTCTCCAATCAGCAGAAGAAAACGGGCTTAAAGTTTTTCGGACTGACCTGGATGGAGCAATAGCCCTCAGGGCATACCGTAAAAAGGTCTATGTTAGGGCGTTTTTGCGGTGACAGGCTGCCCAGTGGTTATATACCGGTGGGATGTATCTCCTGGGTTTGGTGGTTTCTGAGTGGTAGGAATGTGGCCATGTCTGGTAGAATTGTATATGTTACATAACTCTTTAGCGAAATTGTGCAGTATTCACGGAATTGAGTCATGCAATGCAACGATACAGGGCAATCCTATTCCGGAGTGGATAATCAATGAAGGCAACCTGGGACAAGCATAGAATAGTAATTGCAATAGGGGCATTGGCATTGCTGGCTATCTTACTTGCATCTTGCGTTAGGGAAGATGTAGTCAGCCAGAACGTGTGGGCTTTTGGCGTTCCCTTAGGCGGCCTGCCCAAACACGAGGCCATGTCAGTAATCGAAAAGAAAACCCTGGAGATTCAACAAGGCCCGCTGGTGTTTAAGGCCGGGGATATGTCTTGCGAAGTAATTCCAGAAGACCTCCAAATAGTGCCTGATACCGGCCGAATAACTGAGCAACTTGAAAATTACATAGATTCACGTTCGAGACTCATGCCTTCGTTTTTCTTCAGGAATGGGCCTAAGACAGTTATGGCCAGGCCCTCCAGTGTATTGTCACCGGACCTGGGGGAAGTGGCCGAGAAGATTGCCAAGAGCCTGTCTAGAGAACCCCTGAGTGAACGGTACGGGTTTTCTGGATATGACCTTGTAATTCACCCTGCTGAAAAGGGCCAGACAGTTACCTGTCAGGATGTTTTAGCGGCTCTTGAGAATCTTGATGGGACGAAAGTTGAAGTTCCGTTTCAGGAGACTGTACCACCTAATACGGACAGTCTGGAGCCTTTGGAGCTCATTGGATTTCATGAAACCAATTACGAATTGGATGAGACCGACAGAAACGTAAACCTTGATCTCGCTGCCAGGGCTGTTCACGGAAGGGCCCTTATGCCCGGAGAGACCTACAGCTTCAATAAAGAGGCAGGAGAAAGGTCTGTACAGCGAGGATATCGATACGCAAATGTAGTTGTAGGCAACCGTCTTGTTCCCGATGTAGGCGGAGGAATTTGTCAGATTACCACCACGTTGTTTAACGCCGCTGTTGAAGGCGGACTTGAGTTTCCCGAGATTCACGGGCACGGTATACCTGTTGACTATGCTGACCCTGGTTGTGATGCTGCAGTAGCATGGAACTATCTTGATCTTAAGGTGAAGAACACCTTTGACACTCCTGTGGTTTTTGGAGCCTGGGTTGAAGACGGAACGGTCAGCGTACGGGTATTTGGAAAGCCCGGTCAAAGCACATACGAGATACAGCCGGTAATTCTCGAGGAGTACCCTGAAGAAGGTATGAACCCGGGACTTTTGGTTGAAACCTACCGTGTAGAAAAGCAAAATGGGGAAGTGGTAAGGAGACAGCTTCTGGTCAGATCTTATTACCACCCCAGTTATCCCAGGTGATCTGCGGGGAGTCCCAGGATGCCGCTGCTTTTGGCTTTGGGTGGCAAGATGTTTACATAATATAGGAGTGAATTTTCACGTTACCCCTCGAGGCTGAAAAGGAAATCAGAATGGGCAAAACAGCCCCTGTATATTTGGTCTATGGAGATGAGGCCTACTGGCATGACAGGCTCATCAGCCTTTTGTCCAATGTTTTTCCTGACGGAACAGAGCATATATCAGGTGATGAGGCTACCTGGCCTGATATTGCCGAGCTTCTTGTTCAACCTTCTTTTTTCGGCCCGAGGCTCTGGATCGTAAGAGGGGCAAAGTCACTTTTCGACCAAAAACCTGACCGGTGGATAGATATTGTAGCACCAGGGAATTGCCTCTTGCTTTCTTCTGTAACCAGGCAAAATCCTGCTCCAAAGGGGTTTAATCAAGTTTTGGATAAACTATGTGGCAGATTGGTTCATGCAGCCCAACCGTCATTTCGGGATGCATCGTCATGGGCCCGGGGGAGGATCAAGACAGACGGCTATAGCATAACAAGAGAAGCCCTTGAGAATCTCATTGTCATTGTAGGCAGGAGCATAGAGCGTCTGGAAAAAGAAGTCGAGAAACTCGAACTCTTTGTTCAACCATCCCGTGAAATCGCTGTCTCACACGTGCTCGATTGCGTTTCTCCTGATCCAGAAATGAACACTTTTGCTTTCGTTGACGCAGTTGCCACCGGTAATACAGGGAAGGCTTTTTCGGAGCTTGAGGACCTGCGTGCCAGGGGGGTAAATCCGGTCTTCATGATTGCTGTTCTTGGGTCTCATTTCGGGCTTATGTGGAGGGCCAAGGAGGCATCACTGAAAGGAATCACCGGGAATTTATTGGGGAGAACCCTGGGAGTCCATCCGTATTCAGCGAGAAAAGCCCTGGAACAGTCCAGGAATTGGACGTTTCCCAGATTAGAAAAGGCCCTTCGGTTGCTTTGTAGTATTGACGAGTCTCTGAAATCAGGAACCACAGATCCGGTTTCTGCCATGGACTATGTTTTGATAAACCTCACACAGCGCTAGAGTGTCCAGGGTACCAGGCACCGGATTAGGCTGTTGGTTGCTGACCGGAGATTGATAACTGCAAAAGAGGCCATGCCTGAGTCGGAATTCGAGTCTTACTTCGAGCTTGAACTCAGGTAGGCCCCTTTTTGACCTTAGAGTATCCCAGACAGCCTGGACTTGTACCGTGCTCCTGTGTTTGGTTTAAGTACGCCTTTTGAAACAGCTCTATCGATTTGGGCCTGGGCTGCCTTGAAAGTTGCTTGCTTTAGCTCTTCGTCTCCTGTGGCAGCGGCCTCCCTGAACTTGCGGATATGGGTTCTAACTCTGGATTTGACGGCCCTATTTCTCTGGCGACGTTGTTCAGATCGTCTTATGTCTTTTATGCTGGACTTAGTATTAGCCAAAAACGGCACCTCCACCAAAACTTCTCGTGACATCATAGAATCTTATCATCAATAAGCCTATACGACAAGGTTTTACAGGAAACCCACAAACACTTTATCATACGGAAACCGGAATCTGTTAGGGGAATGCAGTCAGAAGGAGTGTAACTGCCCTGTGGTATTTGTGCCGTGTAAGCTGAATTGAGGAAGAGTCGCTGCTGTGAGGGGCGTGAGTCTGCAGTCCTGCTAGAACCATGCAGTCAGGCCAACATCAAGCAGCCGGGCCAACATCAGGCGGCCAGGCTATCCGGCAAGCCGGCTCAGTTTGCTTTGGAATTGTCTGGCGTCATTTTCCGGCCTGGCAAACATGAATCATATTTCCCAGGCCGGGACAGTGTATCCTGAGTAACAGGCCATTTTCAAACTCTTGCCGGCTGATGCAAGGGCACGGCATCTTCTCTGCGACTGTTTTGCAGCTCATCAAAGGCCCTTCAGGCTCTGAACATACTCATCCACCAGATTAATAAGGGCTGTCATTCCTGAAGTGATGCTGGCCCCATCTCCGCCTTGAACCTTGCGGGCTTCCTTAATTGCCTCTTCCATATCTGTGGCAATCTGCAAAGCTACTTCATGGGCGGTCTTGGCCCCGGAATCAGCTGTAAGTTTCGCCAGATCGTCTTTTACCGCGGTGATGTCTTGTTCCATGGAAGCCAGGTTAACTTGGATTTCCTGGCCGAGGTAATACGCATCCCAGAAGCCTATCAAAGATGCCATGGCATTATCAAGGGTGGCAAAGGCCCCTTGAAGTTCTTCTACCATTTCCTTGGCACCTGTTATCGAAAAATCATAGGCGGTGACATCCATGGTCGCCACATAGAGATTGTCGTCTTTGCCCACGATTCCCGACAACTTGGGAAGAGCGCTTTCAGACAGTTTCATGGCCGCTTCTTTAGAACCGGTTACACCGCAGTACACTTTGTGCAGAGGATCAGGGCTCATTACTCCTGCAGGGACTCCTTGCTGGATGGCAAGGGCCGCGGTTTTATCTGCGTTCTCCCGGCTGGAAAAGGCGCCCAGTTGTACTCTGTACAAGGTTAAAGGCTTGGTACTGATCTGGACAGAGACAGTAGAAGCGCCTGACGGCGGTGGCTGGGTTTTATCGCCAGATACAGGCTCTCCGGCAGGTTGCCGTTGAAGCAGGGAAGATAGAAGGAATTTTCCTATTAGATAACCTGAACCCACAAAGACAATGGCAAGTATCAGGAATGTAACAATGCCGGACATAGCTTTATTCCTTGATATGCGGGTTCGCCTCATTGGTCTACACCCCCTCACTGTTGACCGAAGTCAGGTTTGCATTCTGCCAGCGGGATTCCACCGGTAGACCTAAAGTAAAATACCGGTGGTTCTTCTTCTCCTTTCAGACGGGGAACCATAAAAAACAAAGACGGTGTAGTCATAGCCAGTGTTACCATTTGCTCAGGTTCAGGCTCCTGAAATTCTACTGTTATTTCGATCTTTCCCGCAGATCTCTTGATTCCTCTTACATGGATTCGGTAGCCGCCTGTGGGGCAAAGCCCCTGGTGTATTGCAACAAGATAGAATTTGTCAAAATCCACAGTCGAAAGCATTTCAGGCTCAGAGGAAATATCGTAAGTCCTTAGAAAAGACTCCTTATTTCCAAATACGAAGAAGCCCCGTTCTGCGGTTTTCTCAGGCAAATAACCGAAATCCGGAGTTACCGGGAGGAACCGTATTTTACTGCCCATTTCTGCTAGCAAATTCCCCAGGCTAGAGAGCACAAAGATTTCCCCCATATGCAAATTGTCACCCTATCAATTGTTATTCTCCGCCGTACGGTGAAATACCAAACTTGTTCCGGATGAATGTCCTTGCCGGGCCGACGAGGTACAAAGAACCAGAGCAAAGCACTATATCTTCAGACGAAACCCTGCTTAGTGCAAGTTCCAGGGCTTTGTCTGAATTCTCCTCAATGATGACCTTGTCTGTGTATTGTCTCACTTCCCGGGCCAGCAATTCAGGGTCAAGTGCTCTTGGTGTATGGGGCTTGGTTACTATGATTTCATCGCACAAAGGGGCGATGAGGGAAGTTGATTCCTTGTAGCACTTGTTGCCTAAAATCCCGTAAACGCATACGATTCTCTTGCCAGAAAACTTTTGCAGGAACTCAGCAAGCACTTTGGCACCCTGGGGGTTATGGGCACCATCAAGGAGCACAACAGGATTTCTATGCATAACCTCGAGCCGCCCAGGCCACACCGTCCTGGCGATCCCAGCCCTAATTCCCTGCTCGTCCAGGGATATTGAGGCGGGTAAGGCCTGTGAGGCAAAAGGCGAGTTGTCACGTTTTTGTTCTGGGCTTACTCTGCAAACTGTAGATGAAACAGTGGGACTGCCCTTGGGTTTCATGTCTTGATTGAGTTTACCGGTTTCACACAGCAAGGCATCTGTATCGCCAGGGTCAAGAGCAGTCACAGACAGAGGCCGCACTCTGGCAGCTTTAAGGGCAGCGACTGCAAGGGCAGCATTTTGCTGTTGGTGTCTGCCCAAAAGAGGCAATTTGAGATTCCGGAACTCATAACCAGGCCCTGAGATGTTGATTATCTGCCCATCAAGGAAAGACAATTCATCTTTTGACCTGGACTCTTCTTTAGTGGTTTTGATTGAACACGTGACATCTTCCCAGGTGACCGAAGCAAATGGAACATTGCCTACTATAGTGAGGTCAGAGCCACACTCTGCAGCACGTTTTTGGATCACGTTCAGTGCCTCTTGTTCTACAGCCCCTGTTACCACAGGCACTCCCGGTTTTATGATCCCTGCCTTTTCATAGGCAATTTCAGAAAGGCTGTTGCCCAATCTATCCATGTGGTCAAAATCAATAGTTGTAATAACCGAAACTACAGGAGTGACTATGTTGGTTGCATCAAAGCGCCCGCCCATTCCTACTTCAAGGGCCACATAATCGCAATTCTCCTGGGCGAAATACAAAAATCCCAGCGCAGTATTAACTTCAAACTCAGTGGGATGTTCAAAACCTTCTTGTATAAGTTTTTCAACGGCAGGACGAATTCTATCTACAAGACTTGCAGCTTTGCTTTTTGGAATCTTCTTACCATTCAGCATAATTCGCTCGCGGTAGTCTTCCAAATAAGGTGAGATATACATTCCTGTACGGTACCCGGCCTCTTTCAGCACAGATGCGACAATGGATGTTACTGAGCCTTTTCCGTTGGTTCCGGTGACATGTATGAATTTTGTGGTTTTTTGCGGGTTTCCCAGGAGTTCCAGGAGACTGGAGATTCTCTCGAGGCCCAGTTTGGATCCAAAACGCATGCTTGAATGAATCCATTTGAGTGCGTCTTGGTAACCGGCTTCGATATCATGGCTGCATCTGCATCTTTGTGCCTGACATGATAGTTGATTTTTGATATGGCAAACATCGCGACTCATATATTTCCCCGCTTCCATTTCAGAAATCGTCATTGCAACATAAACTGAAAACTTGCGCCTGGGGCCACAGCACTGGGCCAAAACCAGTGAGCAAGCATCTCAAAGTCTTGCCTGGCAGAGCATTTCCAAGCGCTTTTTCAAGGTCTCAAGTTTCTCATTATTGTCCTGATGTCTCTTTCGCTGTTTTTCAACAATATCCTCTGGGGCCTTGGCGAGAAATTCATGGTTGGACAACCGTTCTTCGGTTCTCTCCAGGTCTTGTTTCAGCTCGCCCACTGCCTTTTCCAATCTTGCTATTTCCTTATCAATGTCGATTACACCTGCCAGGGGCAAGAACATTTCAGCACCTATCGCCACTGACGCAAGGGCATGCCGTGGACGTTCCCAGGATTCCTTCAGTGTCTCGGATTTTGTCGTTTCCTTGTATTCTTGAGGCTCTCCGGACCTGGCGGCGCCTTTTTTGCTCAGAATCTCAAGGGGCTCTGTCCAGGCAAGCCTCTTTATATATGAAGCCAGGTTCTCCCATGCAGGCCGATCATCAACCAGCAAAATGGCCTTTTCCCTTTTGCCTGTTGGAATATTGACTTCCGCCCGCATATTACGAATGCCCTTTATTACTTCGATTAAGTTGTCTACCTGTTCTTCCGCGTCAGCATCCAAGGCAAACATGCCGGGTACGGGGTAAGTTGCGATTATAAGGTTGTTTGGTTGACAGGTATTTCTCGAAAGATTGCTGCTATTTGGTTCGTTGGTACTGTTTGTAGGCAGGTATGACCACAGCTCTTCTGTAATGAATGGAGCGAATGGGTGAAGGAGTGCCAGGGAAGTCTTGAGCACCTGATAGAGCACGAACTTAGCTTCCGCCGCAGTCTCAGGATTGGCCAGGTCCTCTTTGGAAAACTCAATGTACCAGTCACAGAACTGGTTCCAAACAAAGTCGATAATTGTGTCCAAGGCTTCACCTGGTTCATACCTGTTCATTGCATCTTCTACGGCGGCTGCAGTTCTTCCCAGCCGGGATAGGATCCACCGGGATGTCAGAGAGGATGCTTGAGACGATGTCTGTGTAGATGCTGTACCAGACGGCTGCCATCCTTCAAGGTTAGCCAGGCAGTACCTTGCTGCATTCCACAGTTTATTGCAAAAGTTTCTGGCACCTTCAACCTTTTCATCAAAGAAGCGCATATCGCTGCCCATTGCCACGCCGCTAATAAGAGATATTCTCAATGCGTCACCACCGTACTTTTCGATGACTTCCAGGGGATCCACGCCGTTTCCAAGGCTCTTGGACATTTTTCGCCCAAGGGAATCCCGTACCAGGCCGTGGATTAACACGTGGTGAAATGGCACCTGTCCCATGAATTCCAAAGACGAGAAGATCATCCTTGCAACCCAGAAGAAAATGATATCGTATCCTGTGATCAAGATGTCAGTAGGGAAGAAGTATTCCAGGTCAGGCGTATTTTCCGGCCACCCCATAGTGGAAAAAGGCCAAAGAGCTGAAGAGAACCATGTATCCAGCACATCTTCGTCCTGCCAGACGGATCCACCGCATTTCGGGCATTTGTCAGGAGCCGACGTTGCTACGATGATTTCGCTGCAATGACTGCAGTACCATGCGGGAATCCTATGGCCCCACCATAGCTGCCTCGAGATGCACCAGTCTCTGATATTCTCCATCCAGTGTTCGTATATCTTTCTGAACCTTTCAGGCACGAAAGTCACCTGGCCATCTTTTACTGCCTCAAGCGCAGGCCGGGCCAGGGGCTTCATTTTCACGAACCACTGTTCGGATATAAGAGGCTCAACAGCCGAATGGCACCTGTGACAGTGGCCTACCGAGTGTTTGAGAGCCTCGGTTTTGATCAAATAACCCTGGGTTTCAAGGTCCGCCAGTACCTTTTTGCGGCATTGGTACCGGTCCAGGCTCTGGTATTTTCCAGCTTCCTTTGTCATCTTGCCTTCTATGTCGATGACCGAGATGAACTCGAGGTCATGCTTCAGTCCCATGTCAAAGTCGTTGGGGTCGTGGGCCGGGGTTACTTTCACGGCCCCTGTACCGAACTCAGGGTCTACGTGTTCGTCGGCTATTATTGGCAAAATGCGGCCTACCAGGGGCAGCACTGCGTACCGGCCTACTAGGCGGCCATATCTGGGGTCATCAGGGTTTACCGCTATTGCTGTGTCTCCAAGCATAGTCTCAGGCCTTGTAGTGGCCACTGCTACAAAGTCCGAATATTCAGATGCAAATCGCCCGGGGTGATTACCCGGGCCTGCCTGGCCCAAATCCAACACCGGATACCTGATGTAATACAGGTGGCCTTCTGTATCTTCATGTTCCACCTCGATGTCCGAGATAACTGTACGGCAGCCCGGGCAGAAGTTTACCATGTATTTGCCACGGTATATGAGCCCTTTTTCATATAGCCTCAAAAAGACTTCGTTTACTGCCCTGGAACAGCCCTCGTCCATTGTAAAACGTTCCCTTGACCAGTCGCAGGACGCACCTATCTTTTTGAGCTGGTCAGTTATGATGTGGCCATACTTGGCTTTCCATTCCCATGCCCGCTCCAAAAACTTCTCTCTGCCAAGTTCCCACCTGGATGTGCCTTCTTCAGCCAGCATTTCTTCGATCTTCGCATGGGTGGCGATTGAAGCGTGGTCGCTTCCAGGCAGCCACAAGGTTTCATTGCCCTGCATCCGGTTATACCTGACAAATATGTCTTGAAGAGTGGTATCCAGGGCATGGCCCATGTGCAGGGCACCTGTTATGTTAGGCGGGGGAATTACTATTGAAAACTTTGGTTTCCCTGGACTGGCATGTGCTTTGAATAGCTCCCGGCCCATCCAGTATGAGTACCATTTCTCCTCAAAAGTTTTGGGTTCATAAGCCTTGGGGAGGCTTTTGCTCGTTTTCCTGTACTCCTTTGCAGTACCTTTCATAGGTTGTCACCCCTTGAGTGAAGTTTCGTTTGCCTGCATGTTGTTTAGGCCCTTACGGCCGCTTCTTTTCAGGCACAAGCCGTCCCGGGCCCATCTCTCATACCGGTTAAGCTTAGCCGGCACGCCTTAGAAAGCCAGTATCTTGCCTTAAGTCCTGAAAACGTCGCTGAAGATTGCCGAAACACCATAATAATTATGGCCCCTCCGGCACAAGGACGAAGGGGCCTGATTCGCGGTACCACCTTGTTTCCTGAATGCCCTGATTTGCTTGTTTTGGCCTAAGTGTGCCATCTTACCGGACCTTGATACCGGCCGCCGAAGCCAATCACGGCCGATCCTCTTTTCAAGGTAAGAATTTGGCTCATGGCCGCGGCGTTCACACTTTGTAATAGCCTGGATCAACCGGTTGGAATCCTGTAAAATTGGCACAACCTCCGGTGTGTTGAGGCAGTCACACTCTGTGATAGCCTAGATCAACCAACCGAGCAATTCCTGGGCAACAGGCTCTCTTGGTTATAACGGGCCTTCCCGTTCAGGCGTTTCCGCCTGAATTCTCAGGAGCGACATTCAGCACAGGCCATCCGCAGGGCTCTCAGCCGGGACCCTGTTCTCTGTGGGAGGTGCTCTGCTTACTCCTCTCCGTCACGGAATTTGAGTATTGGTTTCCTTAATTATAGTCTATGTAGCGAATATTATACTAATTTGAGGTGGGAAATGGAAGAGTTCAGGCTCAGTGTGGAGCGTGCAGAGCATACTGAGGGTTTGCACTGTGGCCGCCGGAAAACCCGGCGCGTTTTGAGTAGAGGTGCCTGAGTATCCGGCGCGAGGGGCGATTTTCCGCCGGATAGCCCGGCGCGCCCTGGGGTTTGCACTGTGGCTGCCGGAAAACCCGGCGCGTTTTGAGTAGAGGTGCCTGAGTATCCGGCGCGAGGGGCGATTTTCCGCTGGATAGCCCGGCGCGCCCTGGGGTTTGCACTGTGGCTGCCGGAAAACCCGGCGCGTTTTGAGTAGAGGTGCCTGAGTATCCGGCGCGAGGCGCGATTTTCCGCCGGATAGCCCGGCGCGCCCTGGGGTTTGCACTGTGGCTGCCGGAAAACCCGGGGTTTTGGAAGTAGGATGCCGCAAAAGAAGACATTGACATAATTTACCACACCATGTAATCCTATTGGAGGAAGCCTTACTGCGAGGGGCCGGCTTACGAAAGTTTCTGAGTATCCCAACAGTCAGCATTTACTCTGTTGAAGTTTCCAAATACCTAAAGGAGGATTGGTCCTAACTGTGCCAACCAACAGAATTTGGGTTCCCACCGAATTGTGGAAGGATTCAAACCTAAACCTACGGCTAAAGGCAATGCATATTCTAATATCAGGCCATAACCCTAAATCGATGACAGAATTGGGGGCGCTGGCAAAAATGGATAGGCGGAGAGCTGCAGAGGCATGCCAGATACTAGCCTCTGCCGGTTGGATTCGCGTTGTTAGAAGCCCCCATGGCAAAACACCGGTTCCCATACTGGCAGAACAAGCCGAAGATGTGCTAATAAGAAGATTCATCAAAGAAAAAGAAATGGCCCCCTTCGAAGGCCAGTTTCTTTGTTTGACTCTGCTGGACATATGCATCGATTCCGATGCATATTATGACAACGCGCGTCCTGACTTTCTTGTCAGTGGAAACGATGAACGACCCCTGGAGTTTGACAGAATCTACTTTGACCTGGACCTTGCAGGTGAATTTCAGGGAGATCAGCACTATCAGACTACTGCCAAATATTCCGACTCTAAGGCCCTTTTTAACCGGCAGTTTCGCGATTTCAGAAAGTCTCGATTAAGCGAGCGGAAAGGAATCACCCTGGTCGAGTTTAGGCCGGAAGATCTTAGCATAGAAGGAATTCTAAACAAACTACCTTCCTGGGTACCTCTTCGGACGATAAACAAAGACTCCAAATACGTTCAGACTGTTGAAAAGCACTGTCAGAACTACATTGAAAGGACGTTTAGAGCCAGGAGTCTATCACGCTAGAGCAACATTCGAAAACTTATTTGGTGGATTAGAGAAGTAAACCGCAGTACGCACCCGGCGCAGATACTGAAGCCAAGTGCCCAAGCGCAAGTTTGATAGATTGGAGAAGGAAGCCGCAGCTGCGGCTTCATATTCGAATAACAAGCGTACTTCTTGCATAGAGCCAGCCCTGGCTCAATATCATTCTTCTGAGCCTAAGTCACGTTAGTCCAAATAAAGCAGGCCGACGCGTGTGTATTCAAGTCGCGTGCAACTGGGCCTGATGGGCCTAAGACATGTGAGTCCAAGTTATGGGGTGATGGCATATGCGAAGGCGTCTCCCTATTGTGATATACCGGCGTAAACGCACAGGGGACCTTAAAAGCGCTTCAAAGAGACTTGCCATGTATTT
>MTKW01002826.1_pt1 | contig 26082 bp, 30 predicted proteins | sample 1042761 | NCBI WGS metagenome assembly MTKW01 (sample SAMN06205366, study PRJNA360243) | anaerobic digester metagenome | biome: Wastewater treatment plant; feature: Anaerobic digester sludge; material: sludge; isolation source: anaerobic digester fed with sludge from wastewater treatment plant ...
GGTCTTGGATAGTTCCCTTTCGATCCTTTCCCATAAATCATAGGTGGTCTAAGTACAACTATCTTAAAATCATCAGACTCTAAATGCTTGATGCCTTCTTCTGCCTGCAGCTTACTGTTTCCATAGAAGTTACTAGGTGTTGGAACTGTATTTCTATCAATAACTCTCTTGCTACTGCTGCTATCGCCATAGACAATAATACTAGACATAAAAATAAACTGCTGTACACCTTCGTTCTTGGCTTTTCTAGCAGTTGCAATAGTAAGGTCTCTATTCACTTTATAGTATAGGTTCTTCAATTTAGGATCAGATGACACATGTGCTATCCCTGCTACATGAAAGACTACATCATACTTGGAAAAGTCTTTTTCTTTCCAGCTTGCACTTGTCATATCTACTGTATCTACTGTGTATTTGTCAGGCCATTGTGATAACCACTTTTCCAATGAAGTACCTATGTAGCTGTCTTTGCCTGTAATCAGTATTTTCTTCATTTATATACCTCACTAAACTATAGGCCAATATTATCTAGAGAACTTGAGTCCTTAGTTTCCACTTTATCTTGTTTCATTTTTGCTATAATACCTGTCCCGCCCTCTATTACACCTTTTCTCCTGAAAACTGCAGTAAATGATCCTAGAAAGCAAATGAAGTCAAACCACAGGCTTCTTCTTTGTACATATTCTCCATCTAGCCTTGCCTTATCCTCAATAGGCAGCTCATCTCTACCATTTATCTGAGCCCAGCCTGTTAAGCCTACAGGTATATCATTAGCACCATACCTATCCCTTTCAGCGATAAGGTCATACTGGTTCCAAAGGGCTGGTCTTGGACCTATAATAGACATTTTGCCTGTTAGTATGTTAAATATCTGTGGTAGCTCATCTAAGGAGGTTTTTCTTAAAAACCTACCCATTCTGGTTATGTACTGGTCTGGGTTTTCAAGTAGATGGGTAGGAGCGTCATGGGGAGTATCTATACTCATAGTCCTAAACTTGAGAATAGTAAAGTGTGTTTTATGTATGCCCACACGCTTTTGTTTAAAAAATACCGGGCCTGGTGAGTCTAGCTTTATAAGCAGAATAATAATTGCAAACAAGGGTAGTAATAGTATAAGTCCAATTAGGGATAGTAGGATGTCACTTAATCTTTTTATTATTGGATACATGCTTGTCTCACCTCTATATGCATAGCTCCGCCATTGCCCCCTCTCTACTGAGAGCGGACATGGAAAAAACTATGTCATTATGCAAAAAGAATCTGCGCCGAAACAGCAAACCCTTTTTTAATAAATTTGTGCATTAGTAACATCTCAATATGATAACATAATAAAATTAAAAAAGTTGTCACAATATGCGTAGAGTATTAATTTTTTTACTTATCTGATACCTCAATATACCCATCATTTATTATTGCCTCTGGGATAGTGTGCAAAATCCTTCTTGCAGCATGGCTCCCAGCCCACTTTGTGAGCTGCCTTGCAGCCTCCTTNNCTTTATTAGCTTTTTGGCAGTCTTGCGTACATGTTTGCCAAAGAGGCCTGTTATGCTACCGGTATTTACCTGAGCTAGAGCTCCTAGGTTTATTAGTGGCTCTAGGGTGCTAGGTTCATGTACTATTCGTCTATTGCGCTCAGGATGGGCTATAATTGGCGTTATCCCATTGATCTTTAGGCTATAGACTACATCCTCTGTATAGATGGGTATATCCATCATAGGTAGCTCTATTAGTAGGTATCTAGAATTATTTATACATAGCTTTTTTAGGTCCTTTATGTGTATTATATTAGGACTTATAAAGACCTCTGCCCCATCTAATATTTTTATATCAGCTGATAGGTCATCTATCAGGGGCTGTACCTGTGATTTGCCTTCTTGTATAGCATCTAGGTAGGTCTCCACCGTATGGTCTTCTTCGCTAAAGTGGTGGCTTGCAATGATGGTCCTGATACCTTCGGTCACTGCAATATCAAGCATAGCCCTAGTTTCTTCTAGGGATATGGGTCCATCATCTACCCCAGGGTATATATGACAATGAAGGTCAATCATAAGGAATCACTCACTTTAGGCTCTTCTAACACCCTTTGAAAAGCTTCGCATCGATTGCTTCTTTAGTAAATCCTGATCATACTCATAGTTATAGCGGCCCTTCTTTTCTATTGGATACCTGTTGAGTACTGCCCCAATTATGTTAGCCCCTACCCTCTCTAGATCATCCTTAGCCTCCTGGGCCATCTCATAGCTGGTAGAGCCATACTCTACAACTAAAATTACCCCGTCTACCAATCTTGATAAAACAGCAGCATCAGTTACAGGTAGGACTGGTGGAGCGTCTATTATCACAGTGTCATATTCACTGGCCACTGTTGTTATAAGGGACTCCATCCTGGCAGTACCTATTAGCTCAGAAGGGTTTGGTGGCTTTGGGCCACTGGTTAATACCTCAAGGTTTTTTACCCCAACAGTGTTACAAATATCCTTGTAATCTATGCTTTGCACTAATACATTTGTAAGCCCCTTTACATTTAAGAGGCTAAGGGCCTTGTGTATATGAGGCCTTCTTAAATCGCTGTCAATGAGTAGTACCCTCTTGTCGGACTGGGCTATAGTTATAGCAAGGTTAGCAGCTGTTGTGCTTTTCCCCTCAGACTGACTAGCTGAGGTCACCATTAATACCTTTAGCTGCTTGTCCAGGCTTGAAAACTGTATATTGGTCCTAAGGGTCTTGTATGCCTCTGCTGCTGAAGCCTTTGATAATTGGTTGCCTTTTAGAATTGTTGAATCTGCCATGCCTGCACCCCTATTCTATTTCCGGGATAACACCTAGAACAGGTAGCCCTAGCTGTTTTTCTATGAAGTCCGGTTCCTTTATAGTCTTGTCCAAGAGCTCTATGATAAAGGCTAGGCCTATCCCTAGCATGAGGCCTAAGATAAGAGAAATAGCAATATTTAGCTTTACATTTGGTTTTACAGGGGAGCTCTGTTCCCTTGCCTCATCAATGATCTGTACATTGTCCATATCCATGAGCTCTTGTATCTCATTTATAAATACTCTGGCAACTGAATTGGCTATATCTCTAGCTGTTTCAGGATTTATATCCTCAACTGAGATCCTAATTATCTCAGTATTACCCTCGGCCCTAACGGATATCTTATTTCGGAGTTGGCCAAGGCTTAGGTCAGACCTAAGTTCAGTGACTACCTTTTCAAGTACCCTATCACTTTTTATGATAACACTATAAGTATCGACTAGGTTACGGGCTAGGTTTATATCACTAAGCTGAACACTGCCTCCATCTTTTCTATTTTCCCTGACTATTAGGGTTGTAGATGAGGCATATATGTCATCTAAGATAAATACACTGAAAATTATGCCCATTAGAAGGGCGAATATTGTGATAGCTGCTATTATCCATATACGTTTAGTGATAATATCTATAATGTCTCTTAAATCCAGCTCTTCCATGGAAACCTCCAAAACTGTTGTATTATATAAAAAAGTACACATATTTAATATAACACAATTGATAATTTAGAACAATACGCAACTTGCATAAAAAAGCCAATTTTTTAACAATTCAGTCTAATCCTTAATTATACTATCACATATATACACATGTAACAACAATTCTTCAAGAAAAAACAAAAGCCAAAGCTCCGGTTTTTTAGTAATCTATTGATATTGCTTTTTATTTTTCTTTAATTTTATATATTTAACTATTAACTCATCAAGCTGCCTGCTAAGGGCTAAAACATCCTTGCTGGTTAATGTTTCACACTCCAAAGTCAACTTGTTTAGCTCGTCCTGCTTTGAGCGGATCTTAAGTTTGATAGTCTCGACTGTCATTATGGGCCCTCCTTTAGGTCACGTATTATAGGTCTTTTTAAAAAATGCCATAATTTAGTATTAACTATATTTACTTGTAATTATTGTACCACCGCTAGCAGGATATATCAACAGGTTTTTTACGCATTTTGCATAATTTCATCGATACAAGTTTGTATTTGTACCTATACCGGGTCACTTGTCACTTTTTGACCCTCTGTTAGCCATTCAGTGTGAAAGGTCCCTTTTTTGTCTATCCTCTGGTAGGTATGGGCCCCAAAGTAGTCTCTTTGTGCCTGTATTAGGTTGGCAGGTAGGGTTTTTGTCCTATAGGAGTCATAATAGGAGATAGCAGAGGAAAAGGCAGCCACTGGTAGGCCTAGCCTTATGGCCTCGCTGACCACCATCCTAAAGGAGTCTTGGGCCCTTTCTACGGCCTCCTTAAAGTAGGGGGCAAGTAGGAGGTTTTCAAGGTCCTTGTCCTTGTCAAAGGCCTCCTTGATATGGTCTAAAAACTGGGCCCTAATAATACAGCCACCCCTCCACATAAGGGCTATCTGGCCAAAGTTTAGGTCCCAGCCGTATTCTATGCTAGCCTCTTTCATCATGGCAAAACCCTGGGCATAGGAGCATATCTTTGAGGCAAAAAGGGCCTGCCTAACAGCCTCGATAAAGTCCTCTTTATTTGCCTTAACTTTCCCTTCGGGTCCCTTTAGGACCTTTGAAGCCTCTACCCTCTGGTCCTTTATAGCGGAGATAAATCTAGCATATACAGCCTCTGTTATAGTAGGGGCTGATACCCCCAGGTCAAGGGCCACCTGGCTAGTCCATTTGCCTGTCCCCTTTTGGCCTGCCGTATCTAGGATTAGTTCCACCATGGGCCTGCCTGTTTCCTTGTCCACCTTTCCTAGGATATCCCTTGTTATCTCGATAAGGTATGAGTTTAGCTCGCCCTCATTCCAGCTGGCAAAGACCTCATGGATCTTTCTCTCCTCCAGGCCTAAACCATGCTTTAGGATATAATAGGCCTCAGCTATTAGCTGCATATCGGCATACTCTATACCATTGTGGACCATCTTTACAAAATGACCTGCCCCGTCACTGCCAACCCAATCACAGCAGGGGGTCCCGTCATCAACCTTGGCTGCTATTTTTTTAAATATTGGCTCTAAATAGGGCCAGGCAGCCTTTGACCCTCCTGGCATAATGGATGGACCCTTTAAGGCTCCCTCCTCGCCACCTGATACGCCTGTTCCTATATAGTAAAGGCCCCTTTCCTCGACCTTTTTTGTCCGCCTAATAGTGTCTGGAAAGTAGCTATTACCTCCATCTATTATAATATCACCAGGGTCTAGTAGGTCTAATAGCCTGTCTATCAGGTCATCTACAGGCCTACCGGCCTTTACCATTAGCATGACCTTTCTAGGCTTTTTAAGTGTGTCCGCCAGCTCTTCTAGTGAATATGTACCGATAATATTTAGGTCCTGCGCCCTAGCCTCTATAAAGCTTGTGACCTTGTCTAGGGTCCTGTTGTAGACAGCCACGGTAAAACCCTTGCTCTCCATATTCATAACTAGGTTTTCGCCCATGACTGCCAGGCCAACTAGACCTATATCAGCCTTGCCAGTATTCATAAAAAATCCTCCTTTTCTAGGCCTTCCAGGGGGGAGTCGCCGGTAGGTAGGCCTTAAACTCCTCTATTAATTTATCCTCGTAGGCCCCTTTGTAACTACCCTGCATTAACCTATCTATTGCTTCTTCGTAAAAGCGCTGCCAGGATATATCCTCATGACCTGGGTTTATAGGATAAAACAGGATGCCGTTTTCCTTGGCAGCCCTTAAATCTCCAGGCGCATCCCCTATCATCAGGACCCTTTCCTTTTGGTACCGGTCAAAAATAGCATAGGCTAGACACTCTTTCTTTGTGCCCATCTCTTGGCCTGCTATGACCTTTACTAGGCCTTTTAACTTGTGCTCTGTCCATTCCCTCTCTAGGGCATCTGTCGGGGTTGCAGAGACCACTATCATATCTGCCAGGGGAGAGAGCCTCTCTAAGGATTCCCTTACATAGGGAAAAGGAGGTACCCCCCTTACTATCTTTTCTACTGAATCATTTACTGCCCTTGACCATTTAAGGGCCCTTTTTAAGGTTAGGTCTCCTGTCCCTTTTACCTTTTCCTCTAGGGCAGGGTTAGCAAGTTTAGTTTCTTCCTCAATCCAGGCCCTTAGGCTATCTAGATTGGGGAGCTTGAAATTCCTTTTTTTAACCTCAGGCCTGTCAGCTAAGAGGTCAAAGACCTTTACAAGGGCGGGAAAACGGTTTATACCCCTAGATACTGAGTATAGGTTTACAAACTCTGCTGCCTCCCTAGCATATTTTGATATGGCCTGTAGGTCCCACTCATTTATTATGTTAGGGATAAAGCACTCCTTGTGCTTTACCTCCATGGTATCAAACACGCAGCCATCTGAATCTATCCCAATTAAAAAGTCATGACTTTTTTCTAGGGTCTTTAACTTTATTGCTGGATCAGTCATGGCTTTTGCCTCCTTTTATCTCCTATAGCCACAGGGGGTATAGGGCTTTAGCTTTTTATCTGCAAAGATGGGCTTAAAGGATGCATACCTCATTAGCCCATTTACCATTGGCACTTGGACTAGGTCCTCCCCTATAAGGGGCCTAGCATAGTTTATAAAGTCATCTGTTACATCAGACAGGGAGTCTTTTATCCACTCTTTTGGAAAGGTCCTCTCTGAATTTGCAACCAGGTCAAGAGGCACCTTGTCATAGTCAACCCGATATATGGGGCCTGGCCTCCTAATAATGGTTGACATATAGCCTGACCCATCATGGACTGAGATTTCGACTGCCTTTTGCCCTAGCCTGTAGGCCTCGTCTAGGTCAACTGGTGATGCTAGCTGGATACTAGCCCTTTGGTCTGTACCTGGCACCTGGCCCCTAGCTGAGCCTGCTACCTTTAGGCCCATGTTATTTAGATGGTTTACTAGTAGCTGGGCTACAGTCATTTGGCTAGCGCCAAACTCAGTATGGCCAAAGCTATCCTTTCTCTCCCCTATATCTACCAGGTCAAGGCCCTCGCCTACTACCACTATGGCCCTCTTTCTAGCCTTTAGTAGGTCATTTATCTCATCTGCAATCCTCTCTAGGGTCACCCCTGCCTCGGTCATGTAGATAAGCAGGGGCATTTCCCTCTTAGGGTCAGCTAGCCTTGCAGCCGCGGGTATAAAGCCTATCCTCCTACCCATGGCCTGCATAACTAGGACCGGGTCTGCAGGGTATGAGCCCTTGTTTTCCTCGTTGGCGTTTTGTACCATGGTGGCCCAGTAGCGGGCTACAGACCCGTAGCCAGGTGTGTGGTCAATTAGCTTAAAGTCCTGGTCACCTACATCGTTGTCTATTGTCTTTGGGACACCGGTTGCGACTAGATCCAGGCCTCGCTCGGCTGCTAGCCGGGCGATCTTGCTAGCTGTATCCATGGAGTCATTTCCACCTATATAATAAAAGTAACCTATATCATGGGCTTTAAACACCTTTATGATCCGGTCAAAGTCCTCCTGCTTTTCTTCTCTTAGCTTGTACCTGCAGGTCCCTATGGTTCCTGCTGTAGGGCTAGTCCGAAGCAGGCCTATCTCATCATCGGACTGGCTAGACAGGTCAAGTAACTCTTCCTTTAAGATGCCCTCAACCCCATGCCAGCCAGCATAGATCCTGCCAAAGCTGTCCCCAAAACTCTTTATAGTTTCAATAACGCCCCTAAGGGAGTTATTTATAACAGGGGTTGGGCCTCCTGATTGGGCCACAACTACATTTTTAGGTCTTGACATCTAGCTCCTCCTAACCCTCTATGCTAATTAGTACTGTTCCATATAGCTTTTCTTCTGCTTTTAGTATGACTGTACCTGTATCCTTTATCCCCTTTTCTGCCATGTTAAAGCCATTATTGCAGTTGGTCACTGGCTCCACTGCGAAAAAGTCCTTTTCTAGGGGTGTGTAAAGTACTAGGTGTTCAAAGTAAGAGTCTGCATCCATTTGCAGCCTAACCCCTGTCCCTGGCCAGTTAATAGTATAGGGACCCTTTTTAGCCTTAAAGCAGTTGTCGATAAACTGATTATTGTCTATGGCCCTTTCCTTGGTAAAGTCCATATTGGCCGGCAGGTCAACATAAGTCCCTGTTGGTATGGTTGTCTCACCGGGGTAAAGGCCAACCTGGGGTAGGGTTAGGTAAACATCCTGGTCCTTGTCGGTTAATTTTTTCTGAAAATAGGGGTGGGTCCCAAGGCCAGCTGGCATTGGCTCGTCACCCTCGTTTTTTATATTGAAAAAGCTAGTAAATAGGCCGCCACTTATGCCAAATCCCATCTTTACACTAAAGGGAAAGGGCCAGTTAATATCATCAAAGTCCCTGGAGTCAAAGGCTAATAGGAGCTCTGACTCGGTCCTAGATAAAACCTTAAAGGGCCTGTTTAAGACATCCCCGTGCATGGCATGGCCTTCTTCGTTAATCTTTAGCTGGTAGGTCTTGCCCATAAAGTTTAGCCTGCCACCCTCTATCCTGTTGGAATAGGGAATCAGGTGGTAGGAGGCAAACTCGGGTGCATCCTTATTTTCTAGTGCTTCCTTGGTCGTAGGCCTCATGATATCTAGCCACTGGTCGTCCTTTTTGTACCTTAGGCTATAGATTGAGCCTCCAAGCTCAGGACATATGACTGCCTCTAGCTTGTCACTTTTGATAGTTACTAAATCCATTTTCATTACCTCCTAAAGAAAATTTTCCTCCAAGGCCCACAGGCCCAAGGCAGGGTTACTGATAAAAAAGATTTCCTCTCCATCTGGCAATATATTAAATCCATCCTCTAAAGATTCAGGACAATAGCGGCTAGTGGCCTCATCATAGTCAATATAAAAGTAGCCTACCCCTTCAATTTGTGATTTAGACAGGTGCTTTGCCCCATAGTAGATATTAAATCTACCGTCAGAGGATCCATGGATTAGGTGGGCTGCAACAGATAGATTAGCCTGTAGGTCCTCCTCTGTCTTGTAAAGGTCTAGTATCTGGTCCCTTCCCCTATAGCCGTACTTTAAGATTAGCCTATCGATCTGACTATCCTCACCAAACTGCCTGACTCCAGGGGCTAGGATAATTAGGTCGCCACCGGTTTTTATAGCCATCCTGGTCCTGTATATGGCCTTGTTGCCCAGCCAGGTGGACCTAAACTCCTCTGGCCTTAGGTAAACTACTACCTTGTCTAAAGGCTTTTTAACTAGGTCTAGGTTTAGCCTCTGGCTAAGGGAGGCTGCCTGCTCAAAGGTCTGCCTACCCTGGCCAATAAAAAGGCCATTTATTTGGTTTTTGCCCCTGTCCCTTGATACTACAGTCAGGCAATAGACAAGGGGTATATCCTTTAAAAAGTTTTCCTGGGCATAGTCAAATACTGCCCTAACGGGGCTATCGGTCCTGCCCATTAGCCTTTCCATCCCATAGACTGCCCCTAGCATATGGCTTTTATGGATAAGGTCTGTACCACCACAGCCCACAAGAATATTTTTTGTATAGTTGGCCATACCTACTACCTCATGGGGGACAACCTGGCCTATAGAGATAACTAGGTCATAGGTCCTGTCAAGTAACCTCTTATTTAAGGTCACCTCAATAGGATAAGAGATTAGGCCTCCTGATACCTTTTCTACAAAGGCCTCGGGTATCTGGCCAACAGTTACTAGGTCATCTCGCCAATTGTGGTCTATAAAGGCCTCCCTGGGTATAAAGGGGCCAAACATCTTTAGCTTTTCTTGCTCCGTCATGGGAAAATGGGTCCCTAGGGCAGGCAGGATATCTACCTTGCATATGGGGGCTAGGAGGGAGTAGTAAAGCTGGGTTAGCCTACCTGCCCCGCTGTGGTAGCGGGTAAAGTCAGGAGGCACTATCAAGACCCTCTCAACCGGTCCCTTGCTAGTATCTAAATAGGTGTCCAAGGATTCCTTTAGGGCTGACAGGATTGGTAGCCGCTCAAGCCCCCCTGAAAGGCAAATCCTTTTTATTATATTCTGCACTAGCTTCAACTCACCTTCTATTTTTGTATCAAATGGTTAAATTTTGTCTATTTATATTCCTGCCTATACCCCGGCATAGGCTGAAAAGCCACCATCGATGGGGATTACGGTACCATTTACAAAGGAAGAGGCCTCTGATGCTAAATAAAGCACTGCCCCTAAGAGGTCCTCGGGCGTCCCGAACCTAGCCATAGGGGTATGGTCTAGGATCCTTTTGCCCCTCTCTGTCATCTGGCCAGTCTCCTCATCTACTAGCAAAAATTCATTTTGCTTGGTTAGGAAAAAACCAGGGGCTATGGCATTTACCCTAATATCCTTTGAATAGTTATGGTTTAGGTGGACTGCCAGCCAGCTAGTAAAGTTATTTATGGCTGCCTTTGCCCCACCATAGGCTAAAACATTTGTTAGAGGCCGCAAAGAGGCCATAGAGGATATATTTATAATAGACCCTTTTTTCTGGTCCACCATAGGCTGGCCAAAGACCTGGCAGGATAGGATAGTCCCTAAAAAGTTTAGGTTAAAGACCCATTCTAGGGCTTCCTGAGGTAGGCTGAAAAAGTCAAGGTCAGCCGAACAGCTTGCCTCCTTTTTGTTGCCTCCAGCACCATTTATGAGTATGTCAATAGAGCCAAACTCCGATAGGACTATGTCTCTAGCTACATTTAAGCTCTCTTTGTCTAATACATCGGCTACTAGGCCAATGGCCTGACCACCCTGGTCCCTTATTTGTCTAGCTATAAGCTGGCCCTGGTCTTCATCTAGGCCTAAAACTGCCGCCTTTACGCCACAGGCTGCAAGCTTTATGGCCATTTGGCTACAAAGTACCCCGGTCCCACCTGTTATGACAGCGGTTTTACCGGACAAATCAAATAGGTTCTCCACTATTTACATCTCCCTTATTGTCGGCCTCCAAGATTAATAGATAAACTTTAGAGTTTTGTAATTTTAAAAGGAAATTTTGCTCAATTTTGTTTAATCTATTATAGCACGCTTTTAGACTTTTAAAAACTTTTGTATAAGTATTTTACCCCGTGAATATGATGTATGGGAGGTGGCATTAGTTTGCAAGACCATAAAAAATCAATCCTAGTTATAATTGTCCTGACCCTAGCTATCCTAACAATCCATATAGGTGGCTATATCTCCTATGAAGCCTTTGCAGATAAGCTAGCCCAGCCTGCACAGGTCCAGCCCATAGTTGACCTAGCTCCAAATAGGGATGGTGATGACAAAAGGGAAACTAAATACGGCTATATTCAGCCCCTTGTAATAGATGGCTTTACAGATAAAGCAATTGAGGGTGCCCAGGTAGTTATACCTGAGCTGGACCTTACCCTCATAACTGGCAAGGATGGCTTGACTGCCCCTATAAAAATACCCCTTCGTCCTGACAATAGCTTTGATAAAATTATGGAAAAGGACTGGGGTGAACTTTGCCTTATTATCTACAAGGAAAACTATATTGAGTATGTCCTCCTCTATACCCAGATATATGAGGATGAAATTAGAAAAGGCCCCTGTATTATGCTCTTTCCAAAGGACCCTGACAGAGAAAACCAGCCCTTTGCGGTTATAGAAAGCCCGCTAGATGACTGGGTCAATAGGCTAGTTGAAAAGTATAGGCCCTCTGGCCAGTAGCTAGCAATTATTGGCCTTAAAAAGGCTTGTCCTTTTAAAAGCCCTCTCCTAGGACCTCACGGACATCGGCAACTAGCACAAAGGCATTTTTATCAAGCTCTAGGATAAGGGACTTTAGCCTTGCTATCTCTCCCCTGTTTACAACGCACAGGAGGACGTTTTTATCCCGGCCTGTATAGGCTCCACTTCCCTTTAGGACCGTTACCCCTCTGTCCATCTCCTCCATGACCCGCCTTGTTATTTCATCTGCATGCTCTGAAATAATTATGGCAGCCTTGGCAGAATTTAAGCCCTCCTGGATTAGGTCAATCATCTTGGCTGATAGGGCCAGGGCTACTATTGCATAAAGGGCCTCACTTGGGCCAAATACTAAGGCCGCTGCCACAACCACAATAAAGTCCACTGCAAAAAGAACCCAGGCAACGCTAATTGAGGGGAAATATTTATGTATCAGGTTTGCAAAAAGGTCTGTACCCCCGGTGGTGGCCTTTGCCCTAAAGACAAGGCCTAGACCAAGGCCCATTAAAAAACCTCCATATATAGAGGCCAGTAGACTATCATCTGTCAGGGAGGGGACCTTTACAAGGTCAATAAAGATGGATAATAGCAGGGTGGCTACTAGGGTCTTGGCTCCAAACCGCCTGCCTGCCATCTTTATACCTATCAGAAACAGGGGGACGTTTAAGACAAGGGTGGTTACACCAACCGGAAAGGAAAAGACATGAAATAGGATTGTAGCTACACCAGACAGGCCCCCTGGGGCAATCTGGTTTGGTATAAAAAACAGGTTAAAGGATAGGGCCATTAGTAGGCAGCCTATAAATATTGTCAAGTACTCTTTTGCTATGTCTCGGTTTAGCTTCATCTTTACCTCCGTCTATTATAGTATTAACCACTGCTTGTCCTAGTTTAAATAAAAAAAGATCTTAGCTTAAAGGCCCTGGTTATAAAGGCAAAAGGCCCTTAGATATCAATCAGACCAAAACTAATCTGCAGGGCTTCATCAGCCTGCTTCATTATATCTGCTGATAGAAAACCTATCTTTTCCTTGAGCCTTTTTTTATCTATGGTCCTTATCTGCTCAAGTAGTATCACAGAGTCCTTTGGTAGCCCATAGTCAGAAGCACCAATCTCCACATGGGTGGGTAGTTTCCCCTTGTTTATCTGGCTAGTTATAGCTGCTATTATAACTGTTGGGCTGTACTTGTTACCTATATCATTTTGCACGATCAAGACAGGCCTGACTCCGCCTTGCTCTGAGCCTATGACTGGACTTAGGTCGGCATAGTATATCTCTCCGCGTCTTACCATAATCACTCACACTCCGATAAAATGGCTTCATAACCCTCCAAAGTCTTCATATCTGAGTTAAGACCCTCCTCAGTTAACTCCATGTTTATTCGGGCCATTTCCTGATAGCCTTTTTTCATTTTCTCCCTAATTTCTATTCTATGCCTCTCCCTTATATAAAGTCTCATAGCTTCTCTAATAAATTCACTTCTGTTTTTCTTTTCTATTGCAACTATCTCATCTACTTCTCTTAATAAGCTATCCGGTAGGCTGACTAAAATCTTTTTTAATTCTGCCACGGAGACACCTCCTAAATATTTTGCGAAAATAATATAGAGTTGAAAATTTATAGCTTGTGGGCTTTTTCCCTCATTTCATAAAGGTCCTTAAAGGCCCTGGCTATCATAAGGGCCATATCATCTGGGGTCATACCTAGCCTGCCCTTTTCTTTAGCAGCCAGGTCCCCAGCTAGGCCATGGACAAAGCAGGCTAAAACTGCTGCATCAAAGGGGTCATAGGCTTGGGCTAGGAGGGCTGCTACTATACCAGTTAGTAGGTCTCCGCTGCCCCCCTTGGCCATGCCCTCATTGCCTGACCTATTTATATAAACCCTACCAGAGGGATCTGCTATAACAGTGGCCGCACCCTTTAATAATACTATGGCTCCTGTCCTTTTTGCTAGTGCCTGGGCACTTTGGATTGGGTCTGACAAAAGCTCTTTTATATCCGTATCCATCAGCCTGGCCATCTCTCCTGGATGGGGCGTCATTATAACAGGGGCTTGGTGCTTGGCTACTATGTCAATATCTGCGGATATATGATTTAATCCATCGGCATCTATTACTATGGATATATTAATTTTGCCAAAAATATTCCTTAATATTTCAAGAATATCCTTATCTTTTCCTAGACCCGGCCCTATTGCAACTGAATCCTTGCCCTCTAAGAGCCTCATTATATCAGGCAGGCTCTCCCTTGTGATATGACCTAGACCCCTATCCTCCAAGGGTAGGGTCATAACCTCAGTTAGCTTGGCCTCCATTATTGGGTTTAAGGAGGCAGGTATGCCTAGGGTTATTAGGCCTGCACCGGACCGAAGGGCACCAATAGAGGTCAGGTATGCTGCCCCTGTAAGGCCAGTTGAGCCTGCTAGGATAGCAAGCTTTCCAAAGCTACCCTTGTGGCCAGCCCTTGGCCTGTCCTTTAAGAGTCTAGCAGCCTCTTTTTTATCTAGGGTAAAGACCTTGTCTGCCCCAATATCTCTAGCAATTTTAGATGGTATACTAATGGGAGCTAGGTATAGGCTACCTACATGTTCTCTAGCTGGATAAAGGACCTGGCCCCTTTTTAGGTAAGCAAAGGTCACCGTTGCACTAGCCTTGATGGCTGTCCCCATTACCCTGCCACTATCACCATGAATGCCAGAGGGTATATCAACAGATAGGATCCTCCTACCACTATTATTTATAATGTCTATAGCGCTAGCAAATAGNNGCTAGGGCCAGCTCTAAGCCTTTTAGGTCCCCAGGTCCCCTTAACCTTTTAATATCTAGTCTGGTCCCTAGGGTCTTTTCCATTAAAAGCTTTTCAGTACCGCTAAAGTCCTGGCCTAAGTCCTGGCTTAGACCATCGCCCATATCCTCTTGGTCCTCTACTAGCCTCTCTAGGATCCTTAGGTTTAGACCTGCATCTCCCTTAGGCTCCCTATCTCCTATTATAAAAAGGCTTGCCCTATAGCCCCTATCTACTAGTAGCCTTGCTAGGGCATAGCCGTCTCCACCGTTGTTGCCGGTCCCAGCCACTATAAGTATACTATCATTTTTATCAATCTTAAAGGTCTTTTCCATAAAGCCAAGAACTGCCAAGGCAGCGTTTTCCATTAGAACAATGCCGGGTATCTTGTAATCCTCTATTGCCCTCTTATCTATATCTCTCATTTCCTGAGCCCTTATTACCAGCATTTAAAAAACCTCCTGGCCTTTACTTTGATATGTCTAATTGTTATGTAAATTCGACTTTAATAGTCTAGAATTGTGCTTGCACCTAACTTGTCTCTAACTTGCTTCTTGCTTTACACTACTTTTCTCTTACTTGAAACTTACTTCCCTATTACTTGAATTTAGTTTACTATTACTTGGCCCTAAGACCCCTCCTGCTTGTCTCTAGGGTATAATCATAATCGCAAAATGAGCCTAGCCCTCAACCACAGCTTGGGCAGCTGCCAGCTCCTTTAAGTGGGTGATGGAAACGAAAACGTTTAAACCACCAATGTCCCTGAGTCTGTCCCTTGCACTAGCCCTTAGCCTTACATAGGGCTTGCCACTGTCTTCTTTTAAAATCTCAATATCCGCCCAGGCTATAGTCCCAAGTCCTGTACCTAGAGCCTTGGCTACTGCTTCCTTTGCTGCAAAGATGCCTGCAGCGCTTTGAGGATTTAGATTTTTCTTTAGCAGGTATTCCTGTTCAGCCTCTGAGTAAACCTTGGCCAAGAAGCGACGATTTTCTAGGGCCCTTTTAACCCTAGGGACCTCAATTATGTCAAGACCAATACCAATAATCAAATTATCCTCCGCCTTTAGCTTTAGATATATCCATAGTATATCCTTTTAGCTATCTTTATTCAACAATTAATAGTGAAATTTGTCTGGGTCAGTCTTGCGAAGACTTGGGCATAATGGTACAATCTCCTAAATAGAGTTGGGATTGCTCAACTGAAGTATTAGACTAACATGAAACTACAATTGGCCACAAGACCAAGATTGATATACAGATACATAAGAAAAAAGGAGAAGCTATTATGGCAGGATCATCAATAGGTAGAAACTTTACAATAACAACTTGGGGAGAATCCCATGGCAAGGCACTAGGGGTAGTGATAGATGGTTGTCCTGCAGGTATTCCCTTGTCAGTAGAGGATATTATGAAGGACCTAGATAGGAGAAAGCCAGGCCAGAGTCGGTTTACAACCCCTAGAAAGGAAGAAGACCAGGTAGATATACTATCTGGTGTCTTTGAGGGCAAAACAACAGGTACCCCGATATCCATGATAATCTATAATACCAACCAGCGGTCTAGGGACTATAGTGATATTAAAGATATCTACAGGCCAGGCCATGCTGACTTTACCTATGATGCTAAATATGGCTTTAGGGACTATCGTGGGGGCGGCAGGTCCTCGGGTAGGGAAACAGCAGCTAGGGTGGCTGCAGGAGCCCTGGCTAAAAAAATCCTGTCTGAACTTGGTATTGATGTCATGGCCTATACCCTGGCTATAGATGAGGTCTATATAGACAGGGAAAGCTTTGACAGGGATGAGATCTATAGAAACAGCCTAGCCATGCCAGATAAAGAGGCTGCTAAAAGGGCAGGCCTCCTACTTGAAAAACGGATGGCTGAAAAGGACTCAGCCGGTGGCATAATAGAAACTGTAGTTACAGGCCTAGCCCCTGGACTGGGTGAGCCAGTATTTGAAAAGCTAGATGCAGCCCTCTCCAAGGCAATCATGTCTATCGGAGCTGTAAAGGGGATTGAGTTTGGGTCTGGCTTTAGGGCAGGAAAAATGAAGGGGTCTGACCACAATGACTCTCTCTACTATGATGAGGATGGGCAGCTAAGAAAAGAGACCAATAATGCCGGCGGCCTAGTAGGCGGTATTAGTGATGGGTCCGATATAGTCTTTAGGGCGGCCATAAAGCCCACCTCCTCAATCTCAAAGGCCCAGCAAAGCGTAAGCAAGGATGGTACTAACAAAAGTATAGTGGTTGAGGGTCGCCATGATCCGATTATTGTACCTAGGGCTGTTGTTGTCTTTGAAGCAATGACTGCGATTGTCCTAGTGGACTTTCTATTTATGCGAATCCTTTCAAATATAGATATGATAAAAAAGGCCTATAAATAGGCCTTTTTCTAGTCAATACTTTTCTTTTTTCTTTTTCTGACGCACTCGGTTAAGAGGTATTCAATCTGGCCGTTTAAGGACCTAAAGTCCTCTTCTGCCCAGGCGGCCAGTTCTTCATATAGTTTTTTTGATATACGAAGGGGCAACTGTTTTTTTCCTTCCATAGTTAATACAAGCTACCACTGTTGACTATGGGCTGGGCATCTCTGTTTCCACATAGGACAACCAAGAGGTTGGATACCATGGCAGCTTTACGCTCCTCATCTAAATTTACTATATCCTTTTCATTTAGCTTTTCCAAGGCCATCTCAACCATACCAACTGCTCCATCGACTATCATAGTTCTAGCATCAATAATAGCGCTAGCCTGCTGTCTTTGTAGCATGGCAGCTGCTATTTCAGGGGCATAGGCTAGGTGGGTTATACGGGCCTCTAGTATCTCAATTCCGGCTATCTCTACCTTATCCTGAATCTGCTTGCGAATACGTTCTGCAACCAGGCTACTAGACCCCCTAAGGCTACCCTCATCAGGCTCACCATCGCCAGTAGTGTCAATGCCTGGGTTCATATCATAAGGGTATATCCTTACTATGTCCCTTAGGGCTGAGTCACATTGGAGGGAGAGGTATTCCTTGTAGTTATCAACGTTAAAGACTGCCTTGGCAGTATCTACGACCCGCCACATAACAGCAATACCTATTTCTATTGGATTGCCTAGGGCGTCATTTACCTTTTGCTTTTGGTTATTTAGGGTCATTGTCTTAAGTGAGATTTTCTTAGATAAGCTACTTATCTGAACATTGCCTCCCTCTACCTTTACACTGCTAGTAGGGATTGTGTTAATATCACCGCTTTGGCTAAGCTGGGTCTTGTAGGCCGGGTTGACCGATGAAGAAAAGGGGTTTACAAAATAAAAGCCAGCCTCCCTAAGGGTTCCTGTGTATTTACCAAAGAGGGTTAGAACCAAGGCCTCCTGGGGCTTTAAAATCTTGAGGCCAATAAAGGGTATATAGCCAATCAAGGCCCAAATTACCCCAACTACCAAGGGAAGTGCCCCTATATTATTGCCCTTGTCTAAATGGATGCCTCCATAGATAATTAGTCCTACCGCCAAGATATAAAGTAAGATAAAAAGGATCAAAAACGGCATACCTGGTCTTGCTTTTAAAACTTTTTCTTTCATATTTGCCCTCCCATATTTGATATTGTTTTGATATCACTAATATATCATATTGACCATAAATATGCAATGGAAATGAAAAAAATCCCACAGAAATTTTTGCAAAACTCTTGTGGGATTTAAGTTTCTTTTTTATAACTCTGTCCTATTGATCTTTCCTAATATAAATTAGCCTTTAGCCCTCTAATATTTTAACTAATACCCTCCGGGTCCTTGGGCCATCAAACTCGCACAGGTAGACACTTTGCCAGGTGCCAAGCCTGAGACTAGCATTTTCAATAATTAGGTTAACAGATGACCCCATAAAGGAAGCCTTTATATGGGCATGGGAATTGCCTTCAAAGTGCAGGTAGTTACCCCTTACAGGAAAGGCCTTGTTAAGACCCTCTATTATATCTGTCACAACATCCGGGTCCCCATTTTCATTGATGGTCACCCCTGCTGTTGTATGGGGGACAAAGACCACAGCTAGGCCCTCCTTTACCCCACTCTCCCTAACAGCATTTTTGATATAGCTAGTAATGTCAATCAGGTCCTGACCCCTTTTAGTAGAAATGGTAAATTCCATACCTATCACCTCAATTAAGCAAAGCCTATCCTTAAGGCTATTATATAGGTCTAGTTATACTTGTTCAAGGCTTGTCCAATTTTTAATAAAATCAGGGGCTAAGAAGTAAGCCCCTATAAGTCCCTATGGATAAATTAGGTCTATTGCCGCCCANNTATAACAGCCTGCATGGTCATGGGACCGTATATCCCATCTAGTGGACCTACATTGTAGCCAGCACTGGCGAGCGCTGACTGAAGATAAAGGACATAGTAGCCCCTGGACCAGAGTCTTAAGACCGGTCTTGGTTCCTGGCATATATAACCACCATTATTATAAAACATTTCCTAGCAGCCTCCTTGTTTAGCTCCTATTGACATGGGATAGGTAAAAAAAATAGCAGGATATATATCCTGCTATATCTTATGAGATTTATGGTTTAGGTGTTACCCTTTAGTACCCTCATGGAATTAAATACTGCTAAAAGGGCTGCACCAACATCGGCAAAGACTGCCTCCCACATACCAGCTAGGCCAAGTAGGCCTAGGGCTAGTACTGCTAGCTTTATGGATAGGGCCATAATAACATTTTGCATAACTACCCTATGGGTCCGCCTGCCCAGACTTATAGCCTGGCCGACCTTTGTAGGCTCATCTGTCATCAGAACTACATCTGCAGCCTCTACGGCAGTATCTGATCCGATGTTTCCCATGACTATGCCCACATCTGCCATAGCCAGGACCGGGGCATCATTTAGGCCATCTCCTACAAAGGCAAGTTTGCCAGACCTTTTATCCTTTATCATTTGCTCTAGCCTTTCAACCTTTTCATGGGGTAAAAGGCCATAGTAGTATTCACTTATACCAGCCTTACTAGCCGCATGCTTAACCGAGGGCTCCCTGTCCCCTGACAAAATCCCTATCCTCTTAACTCCAAGAGACCTTAGCCTATCAACTGCAGCCCTTGTATCTGCCTTTAGACCATCGGCTAGGTCAAGATAGCCATAGTATCTGCCAGCATAGGCTACATGAACCCTGCTATCATCGGTCAAGGGAGAGCCTGCCTGCTCATGGACTAGGATATGATTTTCCTTCATTAGCCTTTTATTGCCTACTAAAAGGGGCTCTCCAGCTAGAAAAGAGCAAGTCCCCTTGCCTGGGATTTCTTTATAGTCTTGTATTTTATCCTTGTCAATCTCCTGGCCATAGGCTGAAATTATGGACCTAGCTAGGGGGTGGTTTGAGTGATACTCGCCCATCGCTGCCAGCCTTAATAGGTCCTTTTCATCTATACCACTAGCAGGACTTATTCCTACTACTTCAAAGGTTCCCTTGGTCAGGGTTCCAGTTTTGTCAAACACAACTGTATCTACATCCTTTAGGGCCTGTAGGCTATTGCCTCCCTTTACTAGGATACCCCGTCTAGAAGCCCCACCTATGCCAGCAAAAAAGCTAAGGGGTATTGATATGACAAGGGCGCAGGGGCAGGATACTACTAAAAAGACCAGACCCCTATAGAGCCAGTCTGAAAATATGGCTCCAGGCACTAAAAGAGGGGGTAGGGTAGCCAAGGCTAGGGCTAATAGGACCACTATGGGTGTATAGACTTTGGCAAAACGACTTATAAACTGCTCGGTGGGTGCCTTTTTACTAGAGGCATTTTCAACTAGGTCAAGTATCCTAGAAACGGTGGAATCGGTAAAGAGCTTTTCTACCCTTAGGGTGAGCAGGCCACTAGTGTTTATTGAGCCACTTAGGACCTGGTCGCCTGGCTCTACTGGCTCAGGCATGGACTCTCCAGTGAGGGCTGATACATCAAGCTCAGACCTACCCTCTATGACCCTACTATCTACCGGGACCCTCTCACCAGGCCTTAGGATAATGGTGTCAGCTAGCTTTAACTTTTCAGGACTAACTGTTAATATATCACCATTTACCAATAGGTTTGCGCTGTCAGGCTTTATGTTTATAAGGGACTTTATTGACCTTCTAGACCGGTTGACTGCTGCCTCCTGAAACTCCTCGCCAATGCGGTAAAAAAGCATAACAGAGACTGCCTCAGGATACTCACCGATGGCAATGGCACCTAGGGTAGCTATGGTCATTAGAAAGTTTTCATCAAAGACCCTACCTCGGGTAATATTTTTCCCTGCTAACAAAAGGACCCTACCACCGATAACTAGGTAGGCCAGGATAAATAGTATGGTTTTTCCTAGGCTAGCTGGCATTAGGATGGCTCCAATAAAGCCAAGGATTCCAAGGCCAAGGATGATTCTCTCTCGGCTAAAAAAGCTACTATCCTCACCTTTTTCATTTTGCTCTCCTTTTACTAGCCTCACACCTGGTTCTACCGAGTCTACTATTTCTCTTATCTGGGCTAGGGTGTCTTCTAGCCTATCCCTTTCCCTTAGCTCTATGCTCAAACTAGAGTCTGCGAAATTGACGCTGGCGCTAGTGATTGTATCCATACGGCTTATCCTATCCTCAATAGTTGCTGCACAGGAGGCACAGGCTAGGCCCTCTAGATAAAACTTTTTTCTTTTTTGTAATGCACTTTTCACTTTATGTCCTCCTACTGATGACTAATATGGTCTAGTCCAATATCTAGTAATTGCTCAATATGTTCATCGTCAAGAGAATAATAGGCCTGCTTTCCCTCCCTGCGGCTTTTAACTAAACGGCCGCCCTTTAGGACCCTTAGCTGGTGGGATACAGCAGATGGGCTCATGTCTAATGAGGCTGCTATATCACAAACACACATTTCACAAATCTGTAGGGCTTGGAGTATCAATAGGCGGGTTCCATCCCCAAATAGCTTAAATAGGCTTTGAAGGTCATCTATCCTTTCATTGGGTAGGAGCTCTTTTTTTACTTTTGCCACTAGGTCCTCATGTATGCACGAGACCTTGCAGGTATCTATTTTTTCCTTTGACATCCTCTTACCTCCTTATCATATGAACAACTGTTCATATGTTCATATGTATTATATACCAAACTGTCCCCTTTTGTCAAAGTTTTTTATCTCTTTTTATTGATTTATAGGCGCAAAATTTAAATGAACTTTTTAAAGAAAAGAAATTTTTGCTAGTATCTTATAGCCTTTTTGATTAGCCTTTTTTATAACTTTTTAAAGTGATTATATAAATTGCTATCAGGCAAATAAAAAAGAGAAGCCACCTTGTTATAAAGTGACTCCTCCTTTTATCTTTAAACTAGACCTCTGCTGAACCGAAGCCGCTAAAAAGTCTACCCCCACTGAATATGATTACGAGTATGAGGAAGAAGAAAAGTAGCTCTGAACCACTTCTAAACAGCCCGCAGTTGCAGAAGAAGATCACAAGAAGCAGGAAGAAGAATAATAAGGAATCATCATCTCTGCCACCAAATAAGCCCATACATATACCTCCTTTTATTGTAAGATTCTAAGCCCCTTTTTATATAAGAAGATTTTTCAAACGTACCGGGGTGTAAAAGCATCTAATTGTCTTTCACTATAGTATATGTAGCTTATATTAATAGGTGTATCTCCTATATTATTTCCTTGACTATTTCTCTTCCTATAGGGCATAAATCATAATTTCTCTTGTATCAAAGCCCTAGAAAATTTATCCCTCTAGCCTATATCCTCGATGGGGTCAGGCTTGTGGCCATAGGATGGGTCTGCCCCGCCTCTTTGGCCTGCCCATCTTGTAGCATTGGCTATTACCCTTTGAATGTCTTTATTGTGATAGGTAGGCAGGGTCTCATGGCCGGGCCTGAAGTAAAATATCTTGCCCTTGCCACGGCTATAGCAGCAGCCACTCCTAAATACCTCGCCCCCTGCAAACCAGGAAACAAAGACCAGGTCATCTGGCTTTGGTATATCAAAATGCTCACCGTACATCTCCTCATGAGCTAGTTCAATATATTCGCCAATCCCCTCTGCTATAGGATGGCTAGGATCTACTACCCAGAGCCTCTCCTTTTCGTCCATCTCCCGCCATTTTAGGTTGCAGGTCGTCCCCATGAGCCTTATAAATATCTTGGACATGTGGCCTGAGTGTAGCACCACTAGTCCCATACCCTCTAATACTCTTTTTTGTATCCTATCTACAATCTCATNNAGTATTTCGTCAGTTAGGCCATGGTCGGGCTCATCTAGGGTAGCTGTCCTTACTATCAGGTCCTCATTCTCCTTTAAAAAACCCGCTATAGTAGTATGGATGCCATCAGGATAGACCTTTTTTACAGGCTCATCTGTTTTTTCCTGGCGAAACTCATTCCATACAGTTACTCTAATCTTTTTTGTCATTAGAAAAATCCGCTCCTATCTAGCATTGTTATGTATTCTATTTCATTCTAACACCATGCTAGCCTTTCGTAAATATGAATCGGTTCAAGGAAAAATCCTCCCTAGTTAGCTACTTAGCTGACCCTTTAGGGAGGATTTTCTTTTACTAATCTAAAGTAGTTTTGGGGGCCTAGGCATACTGCTACAAGCCTAAAATCTAATATGCTTAGACCTTAGCTTAGCTATTGTAATAAGTGTATCTGCCCTATCTGGGCTTTTTGTTTCTATCATCACGGCAGCTCTCAAAGCACTCATTTGCAGCATATAGGTGGTCCCATTTATCTATCATTAGTAGGCCATCGGTAATAAGCTCAACTAGCATGTTTTTATGGCGCTTGTCATCCATGGCATAAAGTACTTTGCGTAGCTTTTTAACCTTGTCTATTGACATCATAAAGGCCTTTTCAATGCCCTCACAATAGGACTTTGGCTTTTCAAACTTGGTATCCTTGCACTTTGCTAGCCTCTCTCCTGTAATCTGGCAGTAGATATGCCTTAGGATCTCGTTTTCCTTTTTAAGATCCTCTAACATACCTGCGATCATATCCTTGTCGTGCTTTGATGGGGCCATTTTCATCATGGCTTCTAAAAATAGTTCTTCATAGCAGTCACCCTCGACAAGCTTGGCTACAAGGTCCAAGGCTGCAACTAGGTTCTGCGGATAGGTATAGTAGTCATTACTTACTTTCGGGCATACTGGCATTGGTGGATGTGGTTCTGGCCAGGGTGGGCAGGGTCGGTCCGGCCAAGGTGGCCAGGGCTGTGGTGGGTATGGTTGATCTCGATAGACCATGGCTGGCCCATCATAGTATGCGTATGGATAATCATCATACCCGTCATCGCATTGTCCTCTGTATAAATAGGGGTCATAGGGGTAATTATCAAAAAAATCCATATCTTTAGCCTCCTAATTGGAATTTTACCTTATACATGTTATGCCGGCTAATAGATATATGTTAACCCTATATTAAAGCTAGCTGATTGCTATGCTGTTGCTAGGTGGACACTAGGTGGTTGCTACGCGATTACTAAGCGATTGATTCGCGGTTACTACGCGGTTACTACTGTTTGCAATGTGGTAACTATCTAGATACTAGACAGTAACTACGGTGTTACTAGGCGGTTACTAGGTGGTTGCTAGGTGATTTGTACCCTGTTACTAGGCGATTAATAGATGGTTCTTAGATGTGCAGTATCAGACAAAAATAAAACCGCCTGAAAGTCTTATCAAGCGGTTTATTTGGTGGAGATAGTCGGAGTTGAACCGACGACCTCTTGACTGCCAGTCAAGCGCTCTGCCAGCTGAGCTATACCCCCAGGTCGTCAAAGGACAAGTTATATTATAATCAAAGTCTATAGATTTGTAAAGGGGGCTTTTTAAATATGTTCCTGCCATATTTTTAAAGCCCCACTTAACTACTTATCTAATTGGTCATACAATCACTTAAAATCCAAATATCCTAATGAAGATACCCGCTACTACTGCAGACCCTATTGTGCTTGCAACTATGGGCCCCATAGCATGCATGAGTAGGTAGTTGTTGGGGTTGTATGTTTGTCCCATAGTTTGGGACACTCTAGCTGCCATAGGCATTGCAGATACACCAGAGTTTCCTATCAAGGGGTTTACCTTGCCTCCAGTTAGCTTGTTTAATAGCTTGGCGATTAGGATACCGCCTATTGTACCAAAGGCAAAGGCTGTTAGACCCAGGATAATTATTATTAGGGTATTAAAGTTTAGGATCCTTTCAGCAGTTGCAGTAGCTCCTATGGAAATACCAATTAGGAGGGTTAAAACATTTAATAGGTGGTTTTGCAGTGTACGGATATAGCGCTCTGTTACACCACTTTCCTTTATGATATTTCCTAGCATAAGCATAGCAATAAGGGTACCAGCCTCAGGAACCAAGATCAAGGTGGCCAAGGTTAGGCCAAAGGCAAAAAATATCTTCTTGCGCTTTGATACGTCTCTTGTAGGAGGCATCTCAACTACCCTTTCCTTTTTGGTGGTCAAGGCCCTCATTATAGGTGGCTGGATAAGGGGAACTAGAGCCATGTATGAATATGCTGCTATAGTTATAACNNATTATACCAACTGAGGCAGCCTCTTTTATGGTAAAGGGGTCAAGACCTGGTATGATCCTAGAAAGGTAAAAGGCACCCGCTGTAGCTACAAAGATACCTAGCTGGCCACCTATTCCGATAAATGCACTCTTGGGAGAGGCGATAAGTGGGCCAATAATAAGGAAAGGCATACCATAACAATCTCAGGTATACCCATTCCCAGTAAAGAAAAATCGCTCAAAAACTCGAACAATTTTGTCAATAATATCAGCTCCTAGTAATTATACTACAACTTCTTGTAATCATTGTCGACAATAATTGCTTCAAGCTTTTCTCCCTTCTTGCACATTGGACATTTGTCCTGATCGAAAATCTGGTAGCCTTCGATGTCTTCACTAGTAAACATAGAATGTATCTTTTGGTCATCTAGTTGTGGCTGGGCACTAAATAGAGCGGATATGCCTACTACCTTGCCCCCGTAATAATTGATAAATTCTAATGTTTTGTCAAGGGTTATGCCTGTAGCTATGGCTGAAACCAGGAGAAGAACGTTTTTGTTAAGTATTAGTTCTTCTAGATTGCTTGTAAAAATAAGTTTTCTGTTAACATTTAGCCTTGGCCTTAGAACATGGATTTCTCTGCCACTATTCATAAGAGATGTACCTTCTGTAAGGAGCTCTTGAGCCAAATAAGCTCCTACTATTTCTGTCCTCTCCATGCACAAAATAGTGTCTACTAGTGTAGTTGATCTATAGGGTATGGCTAAATCTCGGGCCACCTCACGGGCTAGGTTTGCATTAGTCTTTAAGCTAGAAAGCTTTAAGTAATGGGTAACATGAAACCTATTTGTTGCATAGTGTCCTGGGATTACATTCACGCTTATTGTCGGATTGTCGGGTAGTGAGACTGTAAGGACCTTTTTATTCACAAAGATCACTCCTTTTTTTAAATTTGTCTGTCCACTATTTCTTCCCTACACAGCTATGAAGTTGTGTATTAATTTTACATGATAAATAGCTTTATCACAAGTCATATTAAGGCAAAGGGGCTTAGGTCTTTCTACCAACTAGTTCATCTAATAACTCTACTATGGGCTCCTTTGCCTTTCTGTCAGGTAGCTGACTTAGAATATCATGACACCTTTGTATGTAGGTCTTGGCTAGGTCTCTTGCATAAGCAAGGCCCCCACTCTCTTCAACTAGCTGGCTAACCCTTTTAATATCCTCTTGGTCTAGGTC
>MTKW01002079.1_pt1 | contig 26046 bp, 26 predicted proteins | sample 1042761 | NCBI WGS metagenome assembly MTKW01 (sample SAMN06205366, study PRJNA360243) | anaerobic digester metagenome | biome: Wastewater treatment plant; feature: Anaerobic digester sludge; material: sludge; isolation source: anaerobic digester fed with sludge from wastewater treatment plant ...
GACGTTGGTGTCTTTGAAGGCACGAAGATGTTGCTGAAGTCGGGCTTTACGGGACGCACTGTCGTTCTGGGCCTGCGTGAAAACGCAGTTGGACTGGCTCCGGAGAAGTCCAACAGGGCATCAGCATCAGCCACTGCTAAGGCTCGCGAGTGGGCAAACATCATCGCCAAGGGCGAGTACGTAGTTCCAGAGTTCCCTGCCGACGCAGACAAGCTCTACAAGAAGTAGGCAAGGAATGCGGCAACGGTTTTCGACTTCGGTTCTCTTATCCGATTCGAACGAGTGGAGAATCGTGAGTCAGGCTGCTGCTTATGAAGCAGCGCGAACCTAGTGTAATCTGAGGTTGGGCGCCGACTGCCTCAGGGTCTGGCGCCCAATCATAATGTCATCTTACTGGAGGGACTTTTATGGGAAAGCCCCAGAGTGTCCCAGTACTCGAAATGCGCGGCATAACCAAGCAGTTTCCTGGAGTTCTTGCGAACGACAATGTCGATTTCAAGCTTGAGAAGGGCGAAATCCACGCGCTGCTAGGAGAGAATGGCGCCGGAAAAACGACGCTCATGAAGATCCTTTATGGATTGTATGAGGCCGATGAGGGAACGATTCTCGTCGATGGGGAAGAAGTGTCTATCCAGGAACCCAATGACGCCATAAGTCTTGGAATCGGCATGGTGCATCAGCACTTCATGTTGATACCTCCGTTTACTGTTGCCGAGAATCTTGTGCTGGGAGCTGAGCCGAGGAAACATGGGATTTTCATGGACATGGAGAGCGCCATAGCCAGGGCGAATGAGATATCGGAGGCGTATGGCCTGGCCATAGACCCACATGCCAAGGTTATGGATATCTCCGTAGGAATGCAGCAGAGGGTCGAGATACTCAAAGCGCTGCTGCGCGGCGCCGAAATACTAGTGCTTGATGAACCTACAGCAGTGTTGACGCCCCAGGAGGTAACTGAGCTGTTCGAGATCATGCGAAACCTCACCAGGCAGGGCAAATCGATCATATTCATCAGCCACAAGCTTAAAGAGGTGCTCGACATATCAGATCATGTAACTGTGCTCAGGCGGGGCAAGTCAATCGGCACTGTTGCGACTCCGGGGACTACTCAGCAGGAACTAGCGAAAATGATGGTGGGCCGCGATGTAGAACTCGTTGTTGAAAAAGGCCCTGCAAGCCCAGGTGAGAACATACTGGAGATAGATACACTACATGTGCTCGATCACCGGCATCTTCCTGCAGTGCGAGGAGTCTCGTTTTCAGTGCGAGCAGGTGAGATCCTTGGGATTGCAGGTGTTGATGGAAACGGTCAGAGTGAGCTTGTGGAGGCCATAACGGGGATGCGCCGACCATCATCTGGACGCGTTGTGATAAACGGCCGTGATGTGACTGGAGTTCCCCCGCGGCAAGTCTTCGAATCCGGAGTGGTTCACATACCGTCTAACCGCCACCGCCACGGGCTTATCCTCGATTTCACACTTGCAGAGAACATGGTGCTTCAGACTTACTACAGGCCTCCGTTCAGCAAGCGGGGAGAGCTTGACTGGGAGACCATCCATCAAGAGGCGCGTCGGCTGATTGAGGAGTTCGATGTGCGAACTCCAAGCGAGAAGGTTGCGGCTGGGTCTCTGTCAGGAGGAAACCAGCAGAAAGTAATAGTTGCCAGGGAGCTTTCGCGGAAGCCTGAGTTGATAGTGGCCGCTCAGCCTACACGGGGGCTTGACGTTGGCGCCATCGAGTTTGTTCACAGAAAACTGATAGAGGCAAGGGATGACGGAAAAGCTGTTCTCCTTGTCTCACTTGAGCTTGATGAGATCATGGCCCTGGCAGATAGAATTGCAGTGATATATGAAGGCGAGATAGTCGGCATAGCTGATCCTGATACTGTAACAGAAGAAGAGCTGGGCTTGATGATGGCAGGGGCAATGCGCGGCCCGCAGCACAAGGCGGCAGGAGGCGAGAGCAGATGAGCATGAACAGCAAAAGCAAAGCGTGGTGGCGTGAGCTGCTTGTCCCTGTTATTGCAGTACTCGTAGGGCTGGCGATAGGGGCAGTCTTCATGCTATTTACGGGTGCCAATCCCCTTGATGCCTATGGCGCATTGCTCAGCGGTTGCTTCGGTTCGCCGGTGAATCTCTCGGAGACGATCGTCTATGTTACGCCCCTCATATGTACCGGCCTTTCAATCGCAGTAGCGTTTCGTGCAGGCTTGTTTAATATTGGTGCAGAGGGCCAGATGATAGTGGGTATGCTGGCGTCTGCTATCGTCGGTTATACCCTCACCGGGCTGCCGCGCATAATCCATCTTCCCCTTACGATCCTGTCGGGCATGGTTGCTGGCGGGCTTTGGGCTGCAGTTCCGGGCTACCTGAAGGCCAAATTCGGAGTGCATGAAGTAGTGAACAGCATCATGATGAACTACATCGCCTTATATTTCTCCCACTATCTGGTTAATGGTCCGATCAAGGATCCGAATTTGGCATCTCCATATAGCCCTGAGATTGCAGATGCCGCCAAGCTATGGAGGTTTGTCGGCGGGCATGGATCTGAGTTCAGAGTGAACTCCGGGATCATAATTGCGGTTGTCGCAGCCATTCTCATCTATCGTTTGCTCTACAAGACGACGAAGGGGTATGAGATAAGGGCGGTGGGTCTCAATCCGGAAGCTGCACGATATGCAGGCATTGACGTTTCGGCCGCCATGGCAAGGTCAATGCTTATCGCTGGTTCCATGGCTGGTCTGGCAGGTGCCATACAGGTGTGCGGAATTCAGTACAAGTTCCTCGACCTTTTCGCTTTCGAAGGCTTTGGATTTGATGGCATAGCCGTAGCATTGCTTGCAAAGGGCAACCCGTACGGCATCCTGGCGGCAGCTTCACTCTTTGGAGTGCTGAACAGNNGGGAAGGAGGAGACGCGTTAAGATGGAGTTCCTGTATTTCATGGCTGATGCATTGGCTACGACTGTATCCCTAGCTGCGCCTCTGATACTGACAGCCATGGGCGGGGTGTTCTCAGAGAGGTCGGGCGTGGTCAATATAGGGTTAGAAGGCATGATGCTGATCGGCTCATTCATGGGCGTTCTCTTCTCCCACCTGACTGGCAACGCATGGTTAGGCTTCTGGTTAGGTGCTCTTTCGGGAGCTGTTGTAGCTGCCTTACATGCATGGGTATGCATACGGCACCGCGCTAACCAGACTGTGTCAGGCGTGGCGATAAACATACTTGGGGCTGCGCTAACGGGTTACTTGCTCAGAGCCATATTCCATAGGGCTGGGCAGACTGAGCCGGTTCCCGGCCTTGCGTCATGGACTATTCCGTTTTTGAAGAATGTCCCGCTTATTGGTGATATTTTCTATAGGAATATGCCTCCCGTGTACATTGCGTTCATAGTGGTGATAATCGCCCAGATAGTGATCTTCAAGACACCGCTCGGCTTGAGAATAAGGGCTTGTGGTGAACACCCGGAGGCTGCGGATACAGTTGGAGTGAACGTTTCGGGCATTAGGTATCTATGTGTGATATTGAGCGGATTTCTCGCAGGAATGGGAGGGGTCACTCTATCCCTTGGCCAGCTGTCTCTATTCAGAGAGGGCATGAGTGCGGGCAAGGGATTCATAGCTCTGGCGGCAGTCATCTTCGGTAGGTGGACTCCGGTCGGGGCGATGTGGGCCTCACTCCTGTTCGGTCTTGCGGATGGACTTCAGCTGACGGCACAAAACTGGGGCTTTACTGCAATACCAAGAGAGTTCTTGATCATGACGCCGTACATTGTCACAATGGCGGCATTGGCAGGAATAATCGGGCGGTCGGTTCCTCCGGCTGCAAGTGGCAAGCCCTATGTCAGACGGGGCGGCGCCTGATTCGTCCATGTGACGGGTACTGCCCACGCGCCCACGCGCCGGCGTGCAGGCATGCTCGAGATTGAATGACGGAGGATGCTTGCGCAACAGGTGGGGCAAGATGCCTCTGATCGCGATCTAAGGTTGCGGCTGTCAAAATTGAGCGAAAGGCGATCCTCCTTTTTTGCGGGCCGGGATCGCCTTTCATGCGTGCTATGGTGGCAGGGGACTGTTTCGCTGCCATTCGGCACTCCGCTCTGCACGCGGCTCTGGGGATGCCGGGCCGACTTGAGCCGGGGTGTCGAAATACAGAGGATTTATGGCGGTTTGGTGGAATGATTAAGACTGTGGACATAAAGAGCATGTCATATGAGGAATGCAGAAACTTATTTGCTTCGTTGGGCGAGCCGGCGTACAGGGCCGACCAGGTTCTCGAGTGGCTTCATGGCAGGCAAGTCACGTCATACGATGAGATGACGAACCTCCCTGGCTCTCTCCGTCGGGCACTTGCAGAGGCAAGCCCTTTGTGTGCTCCCGAGGTCTTGGCCGTGCAGTCGTCGGCCGAAGGCACTACCAAGTACCTAATAGGGCTGGCCGATGGCAATGCAGTCGAGACGGTGCTGATGGAGCATGACTATGGGCTAAGCCTGTGCGTTTCATCCCAGGTCGGCTGTGCGATGGGCTGCGCCTTTTGTGCGTCAGGCCTCGGAGGCCTTGTCAGAAACTTGACGTGCGGCGAAATGGTAGATCAGATACTGGCAGTGAGTTTGGATATTGCCACCGGCAGTCAGGACAGGCGGGTTGGCTCAGTCGTCATGATGGGAAGCGGAGAGCCATTGGCCAACTACGACAACGTATTGAAGTTCGTGAGGCTGATAAACTGGAAGCGGGGATATGGGATTGGCTACAGGCGCATCACCATCTCGACGTGTGGAATCGTGCCGGGCATACACAGGCTTGCTGAAGAAGGGCTTCCGGTAACGCTTTCGGTATCCCTTCATGCTCCTGACGACTCCACGAGGTCTTCGCTGATGAAGATAAATGAGGTTTATCCCATTGGCCAGCTAATTGATGCCTGTACGGATTATGCGGATTCAACGGGAAGGCGCGTTACATACGAGTACTGCCTGATTGGGGGAGTCAACGACTCGAAAGCCCATGCCGAATCCCTTGCCAGCCTGGTGAGGGGCACACTATGTCATGTGAACATAATACCGCTCAATCCAGTGGAGGAGACCGGGTTTGTTCGTCCCTCACGGGAGGCGATTGATGCGTTTGCCAGCACACTTCGTTTTGCAGGAATTGAGACTACTATCAGGCGTGAAATGGGAGCCGACATAGATGCAGCCTGTGGCCAGCTACGGCGCAGGTGGGGTCGGGGCGAGGGCGAACGAGCCTCCGACAAGAGGCGAGGAAAGGGGTAGGTCAGACATGGTTCGTGTTGCGCTGGCAGCTCTCAGGCTAGCTTGCGTAGTTGTGCTGTACATCTTCCTTTACCGCGTCTGCCGGGTGCTCGTTCTCGATGCTTCGAGTGATGGTGCGTCCCATTCTACAAGCATCGAGCAGGTCTTCAATCATCGATCAGCTGAGGATTCGCCTGATGCTGGTGTAGATGACGTAGTTTGAGATTGTGCATGCTATCCTGGATGGGGTGAGAGACTTGTTGGTTGGGTTTGCTACCGATGTGGGCCTAGTGCGCGACCGTAACGAGGATGCGTATTTTGCCGCTTCCAGATGTTACGCTGTGGCTGACGGTATGGGCGGGCACAAGGCTGGCGAGGTAGCATCCAAGATTGCAATTGAAGTTGTTGCATCGGAGTATGGGGAGAGAGGTTCAGCCGCTTTCGACATTGCAAACTGTATTGGCAAGGCGAACCACAGGGTGATCCAGGCATCGCGAAACCGCGACGAGCTTGAGGGAATGGGCACTACTCTGACGGTCGTCACCCTTTGTGAGGGAGTCTTGAAAGTTGGCCATGTTGGCGACTCCCGGGCCTACCTGATCCGTGCAGACTCTATCGTCCAACTTACCGATGACCATTCGGTAGTTGGCGAGTTGCTCCGATCCGGACTGCTAACTCCTGAGGAAGCGGAATGCCATCCCGGGCGACATGCTATTACAAGGGCGCTCGGATTCTCTGAGAACCTTGACATAGACATAGGCGAACGCCAGCTCATGCCCGGGGATGCCGTATTGCTCTGCACTGACGGACTGCACGACATTGTTTCAGATGATGAGATAGCCAGGACGGTCGGTATGTCGAATGATCCTGACAAGGCATGTATGGGACTTGTGAAGCTGGCTCGGGCGCGCGGCGGACATGACAACATAACTGTGGTCATTGTCCGGATTGAGGAATCTGATGTTCCGTCTTCGAGTCTCCTTGTGCCGGAGCCTTTGGATGCCTCTGGCGCTTCAGATTCAGGAGGGCGCAGCCCATGACGGAAAAGGGCAACCAGGTGCCGAATGCTTCAGACAGTGCGCGCTTTGTCAGAGATGCCGAGCGTTCGCTTATGGGAATAGTGATGCTCATGTCGCTTACGGCAGGGTTTTCCCTTTCGCTAGGCAAAAGTGGGAAGCTTGTCGGGCCGGAAGTGGCTTACTGCTTCGCCTCGTCTGTGCCCTTTGCCTTGGCTCACCTTCTTTTTGCTGCAGGGCGTTTCGAGGGAGATGAGGTGTTGCTGCCGCTGGCCGGGGCTGCGGTAGTGATGGGCTACCCTGCAGTATACAGGCTCAGGCCTGACCTCGGCGTGCGCCAGCTGGCTTTCATATGGCTTGGCGTGGCTATCATGATTCCTCTGGTTGTTCTCCAGAGCCGGCGGAAGCTGGAGGGCATGGGACATCTGGCCCTGGGCGGATCTATTGCCCTTCTGGTGCTTACCTTGGTTGCAGGGGAGGAGCGGGGAGGGGCTCGGTCATGGCTATTTGTGGGCGACATGGGATTCCAACCCTCTGAGGTGGCCAAAATCGCATGCATACTTGCTGGTGCAGACGGGCTTTCCAAGTTGTTTACGGCTGATCCTGGGACGAAGGCTCGCGCACGGGCAAGCGAAATATGGGGTTGTGCTGAAGCCCGGCGAATCATCCTGATGTGGGGGGCCGTGATGCTCCTTACTGTGGCCCAGCGCGACGTAGGAACGGCAATGGTCATATACATATCATGTGTGGCAATGGCTTACGCGGCCACGGGCAACAGAGTCATGGCCCTGGTGTCGGCAGGGATCGGAGCGTGTGCCGTGATCGTGGCCGGGCAGGTCTTTCCCCACATTGGCGTCAGGTTCTCTTCGTGGCTCAATCCATGGGCCGACGCAACAGGTTCGGGCTACCAAATGGCCCAGTCTTTCTATGCGCTGGCCAGTGGCGGGATTTTCGGGCGAGGCTACGGATGCGGATCTCCCTGGCTGATTCCGGCGGCCGTCACTGACATGCTGTTTTCGGCCACCGGCGAGGAGATCGGGCTTTGCGGAACCCTCGGCTTGATAGCCATCTACTTCTTGCTAGTAGGGCATGGCTATTCATGCGCTCGGCGTGCAAGCTCAAGGTATTGTGCACTGGCTGCTGTGGGCGCTGCCAACATAATAGCTGTGCAGACTTTTGTGATCATCGGCGGGAATCTGGGAGTGCTGCCCCTTACAGGCGTTACGCTTCCGCTGGCAAGCTACGGCGGGACCTCTATGGTCACGAGCCTTGCGATCGTCGGGATACTGTTGGGCTCAACACGCCGCCCTCTTGCAGCAAGTGGGGGCGGTCCAAATTGAACCAGAGGATACGCAGGCTTTTACAGGCATGGATTGCAGGGTGCGCGATCCTGGTTATTGCGGCAACGTATTACCAGGTGATACAGGCGGATGAGCTTTCTGCCACCCCCGAGAATCCCCGCGTGGCCAATCTTGAAAGAGATGTGGTTCGGGGATCGATTCTGGATCGCAATGGGAATGTGATATGTGATTCGGTCGGGCCNNCCCCATTCTTGGCAAGTCGGGGCTGGAGGCTGCGTATGATGTATGGCTTTCGGGCAGGCGCGGGTCGTACGACATGACAGGCTTGCTGTCAACGCTTGTAGACCGGCCTGACCATGGTTGCACCGTCCGACTGACGATCGATGTTGCGATCCAGAAGGCATGCGAGTCAGCGCTTAGGGGACGCAGGGGCGCTGCAATCGTGGTCGATGCAACGACCGGGGAACTCCTTGCTGTTGCAAGCAGCCCGTGGTACTCTATGAAAGGGTTGGAGCTTGCCTGGGACAACATAGTGTCGAGAGATGATTCGCCTCTGGTCTGCCGCGCNNGTTTGTGGATCTTGGAATCAGGCTGGGGCCGAAACTCCATGACCAGCTGCGACGTTTCTTCTTTGATAGGAGTATCCCACTGGATGTTCCGACGCCGCCGGGAAATCTTAAGGTGCGAGATACTGACGTCAGCGGTGACGCGATTGGGCAGCTGGCCATAGGCCAGGGGGATCTCCTTGTCACTCCGATGCATGTAGCCATGATGGCGGCGACTGTTGCAAACAGGGGAGTAATGATGCGGCCCTATCTAGTTGCAAGTGTACATGCGGCCGACGGACCCCCTGTCATGACAACCAGAGCAAAGGCACTTGCAGCCGTTATGACGCCTTCATCCGCTGATGTTGTTGCCGAGGGGATGGTTCAGGCAGTAAAGCGCGGGACAGCTCGCTCTGCAGCGCGGTGGGGCTATAATATTGGAGGCAAGACTGGAACAGCGCAGAACCCCCACGGCAGCCCCCATGCATGGTTCGCCGGGTTTGGCTCGAGTGGCGGCCAGAGGATTGCAGTGGCTATAGTCCTGGAGAATGCCGGAGCGGGCGGAGCTGCAGCTGCGCCCCTGGGTGGCGACATTTTGAAGGCAGCTCTTGACTCTAAGACTGGAACTGGGAGGTGAGCAGATGACCGGTGAGATTCTGGGAGGGAGATATTCCATACTCGACACCATCGGCGAAGGCGGGATGGCCATTGTGTACCGCGCGAAGGATACCCTGCTGAATCGAGTCGTGGCCATTAAGGTGTTGCGGCCCCAATACGCTTCAGACTCGGAATTCAGGGAGAGGTTCAGGAGGGAGGCCCAGAGCGCGGCGGCTCTGTCTCACCCTAACATAGTCAACGTGTACGACGTGGGAGAGGATTCTGGTTCGAACTACATTGTTATGGAGTGGGTGGACGGTCAGACTCTCAATGACATTATCGTCCGCGATGGCAGGCTTACTGTAGATGTGACGGCTGACTACAGTATGCAGATTCTGGATGCGCTGGAACATGCGCATCGCAGCGGCGTGATACACCGTGATATCAAGCCTCATAACATTCTAATAACAAGGGATGGCCATGTTAAGGTAACGGACTTCGGCATAGCGCGCGCTGCTTCGGCGAGCGCCCTCACTGAGACTGGGAAGGTAATCGGCACTGTCAATTACACTTCTCCGGAGCAGGCCCGGGGCGCCTCTGCTATTGCTGAATCTGACATATACTCTCTGGGTGTGGTCATGTACGAGATGCTCACCGGCAGGCTTCCGTTTGCCGGTGATACGCCGGTCGCTGTTGCCCTCAAGCATGTGCAGGAGGACGCCCTTCCTGTATCGCTGTATAATAGAGCTGTGCCTGTTGAATTTGAGAGGGTAGTAATGAGGGCCCTGGCCAAGGACCCGCAAGACAGATGGCGAACAGCCAGGGCATTCAGGAACGCAATACTGCGTGCGTACCCCACGGGGGGACAGAANNAAACATGACCTCAACATCACCAGACCGTTCGACAAAGTTGGGGAGGCTTTCGATTTGGGAAACGATCACGAGACGCCGCCACGGGTAAGCCGTAAGGCAAAGACGTGGGCAACCATTCTCGTCGTCATGCTGGTGGTGGCCGGAGCTGTTGTAGGTGCTATTTACTCGTTCCGTCAGTGGATCCAAGTGGAAGAGGTTCTGGTCCCGGAGCTAGTCGGCAAGACGTTGCCGGAGGCAGAAAGCCTTGTGAGGCGAAATAGGCTCGCCCTGGATTCTTCAGTAAAGCGGTATGATAACAATATCGAGTATAATCGCATTATTGAGCAGGATCCTCCTGCAGGCACCAAGCGTAAGGTGCATTCGCCCGTAAGGGTCATAGTTAGCCTGGGTCCCGAGATGGTAACGGTTCCGGATCTTTTCAACAAGACTGAGCGGGAAGCCAGATTCGAGCTTGAAGCCTCAAACCTGGTTTTGGGCTCGAAAAGCGAGGGTTACCACCAGGACTTGAAGCCAGGAAGAATCATAGCTCAGGAACCGGAGGTCGGCACGTATGTGCCGAGGGGATCTACTGTGAACTACACCATGTCCCTGGGTCCGCCGCCTCCCCCTCCTGAAGTCCCGCTTGTTGTAGGGATGACCCTGGAGCGGGCCACGGAAACGCTGACGCTGGCAGGTTTTGAAGTGGGCGAGGTAAGCAGAAGGTTTAGCTTGTTCTATCAGGATGGCACAGTCATTGAGCAGAGCCCTGGACCATATCAAACAGCGGAACCCGGAACAGTGATAGACTTGGTGGTTTCACAGAGGTCCATGTCATCCCCGTCTTCTTCTCCGTCACTGGAAGACGGCGGAGGGCAGATCGACATGGTTTCTCGGAGCTATGACGTAAACTACCAGGTGCAGCTGGGGGCTGATGTTCAGGAGATAGTGATCAAGGTTATCGATGGCTATGGCGAACGCACGAGCTACGGGCCAAGGTCGCATCGGCCTGGTGATTGGATACGCCACACCGTCGAGGTATACGGCCCGGGGAAGATTGAAGTACTGGTAGACGGGTACCCTGTGAGAACGCAAGATGTATGAGAACGGGCGCATTCTGAGGATTTCGGGCGGGCTGTGCTGGGTTCTACCAGACGGAGACGAAGAAACGCTCCCCTGCGTTGCTCGGGGGAACGTGAAAAGACGCGAAGAGGGAGTGGCAGTCGGCGACTATGTCAGGATTTCCCGCGAGGGCGATGCTGGCGTAGTTGAGGAGGTATTGCCCAGGCGGACATACCTGATCAGGCCTAATGTGTCCAATGTGGACCAGGCGATAGTGGTTGTAGCCGCTACGCAGCCGGATCCCAATCCTTACTTCCTCGACAGGTTCCTCGTGTTGGTAGAGCATTCGAGGCTCGACGCAGTCATCTGCATCAACAAGGTTGACCTTGTCGAGCCTGAGAGTCTCAGATGGTTACTTGAGCTTTACTCTCGCATCGGCTACACGACCATTTCCACCAGCGCAAGGACGGGCAAGGGCATACAGACTCTTTCCGCCGTTCTTGCCGGCAAGACATCGGTCTTTGCCGGGCCGTCGGGGGTTGGCAAATCAGCTCTCCTTAACATGGTGCAACCCGGGCATGATCTTGCTGAGGGGGAGTTGAGCGAGAGGATAGGACGTGGGAGGCATACCACCAGAGAAGTGAGGCTAATTCCACTCGGTGCTGGAGGGCTGGTCGCCGACACGCCGGGTTTTTCATCGTTGGACATAACAGGGATTGCGCTCCGCGACTTGGCCCACGCTTTCCCTGAGTTTGCGAGGCTGTCTTTGGAGTGCAGATTTGCAGGATGTCTCCACGACAGGGAGCCGGATTGCGCCGTGAAGGATGGAGTGGAAACCAGCATGGTCGACACCGGTCGCTATTCACACTACTTGAGATTCCTAGAAGAGCTGCGTGAGGCTGAAAGGCGGCAATACAAATGAGAGCAGGTGTATGCTTTGGTAAAGATAGCTCCATCAATTCTTTCGGCTGATTTCGGGAGACTGGCGGAGGAGATCAAAGGAATATCCAATGAGGCTGATATGGTGCACATCGACGTGATGGACGGCAGTTTCGTGCCAAACATCACTCTGGGGCAGCCAGTTACAAGGTGCATAAGGCAAGCGACGGATCTTCCATTCGACGTGCACCTTATGATCTTCAATCCGGAGAAGCACATAGATTCATTTGCAGACGCTGGCGCAGACATCATAACTGTTCATGCAGAGGCCTCCATTCATCTCCATAGGACGCTACAACAGATAAGGCAGAGGGGTATCAAGGCCGGAGTGGCCATAAATCCCGCGACGCCGGTCTGCGCAGTAGAGAATGTATTGCACATGGTTGACATGGTGCTAGTAATGACTGTGAACCCCGGGTTCGGGGGGCAGAGCATGATAGTCGAGGCTCTTAGCAAAGTAGAGGCCATTACCCGGCTTGTCCGCAAGAAGGGTTTGGATCTAGACATAGAGGTTGACGGGGGAATCACCGACGAGACGATAGGGGCCGCGGTCCGGGCTGGAGCGAACGTTTTCGTAGCCGGCAGTTACGTATTTGGTGCCGATTGCCCCGGGGCCGCGGTACGTACTCTCCGGACGACTGCTTTGGCTGCCGCCAAGAGCATGAGCAGCACCCAACGGACCATCTGAGGATCGGCTGGCAATACTATACCTTGCCTGGCCCCTCTGCCAGTAGGCGGAGGGGCTGCTATGTCATTACAGAGATTTGCGCACAGCTTGTGTGTTATAATCATCCGTGCAGCTAAAGGGCCATATGCCAGAAAGGAGGCGCGGCCTTGAAGTTACCGGATATTAATCTCAAAGTAGTGCTGGCAAGCGTGGCAGTGGCCACGATCCTTCTTTTCGGAGGGCGCGAGGTGCTCATGAGGACTTCTGTTACTATGCCAATAGACAAGGCGTTTGCTTCCATGTCTGAGATCGAATCATATTCAATCGAGCGTTTGCCTCATGGCACAGTAGTCGACATAGGACTGAACAATGCAGAAGATCTTGCAGAGACTGTAAGGAAGATCGAAGCGGCGACTTCAAAGCTTCCCGCCGGGGGCGGGCTTTGGGTTCGGATAACCGACACGCGAGATCCTCTCTTGCAGGATGTATACGATAGAATGCACTTTGACATACAGGAAGCTATAGCCACCGGATCCTTTGCAGAGTTGCGAAGGCGTGCTGACGAGGAGGCGCAGTATGCCGGACTCTCAGACTGCGACATTTACGTGGACATCGATAATGTCTATGTTACGCTGGAAGATGGCGAGCATCAGCTCTATGCAGTCTCGCCTCGGATGCCAAAGGCAGCGGAGTCCGAGGCGGGCACCAGGCGAGACATGAGGTGGCTTTCTTCGCGCGCGCCTGTGAGAAAGGCGGGTGCGGTGAGATGATAAGAGATGCATTGATAGGCACTGGCCTTGCTGCCTTCCTGTTTTGTCTTGCATATGGGTATGACGTGACCCCGATTATCCTTGCGGGTGGGCTGTACGCAGCATTTCAGTTATTGATGTCGGGACGGGTGGGAGACCGGAAGTTCGAGATAGTGCAGGAGACCCAATCCGGAAACCGGATTTCCAGGCTCACCTTCGGAGACGTAGGTGGACAGGAAACGGCCAAACGCGAGTTGGTTGAAGCTTTAGAATTCATAAACAATGAAGAGAAGGCTGTGAAGCTTGGCATCAGGCCTCTCAGGGGAATCCTGCTGAGCGGCCCTCCGGGAACCGGCAAGACGCTTCTTGCGAAGGCTGCTGCCAACTACACAGATGCAGTATTCATATCTGCAGCCGGATCCGANNTCCACGGCGCGCACTTGCAAGAAGAAGACGGCTGTAATATTCATAGACGAAATCGATGTCCTGGGAGGAGTTCGCGGAAGGCACCAGGGGCACCTTGAATACGATCAGACCCTGAATCAGCTTCTTGTTGAAATGGATGGTCTGGCGTCCGCATCGCGAGAGGGTGTAAGGGTTCTGGTGATCGGGGCCACAAACCGTGCCGATCTTCTCGATCCGGCTCTCTTGAGGCCGGGCAGATTCGATCGTCTGGTCGATGTGGACCTTCCTGACAGGGATGGGAGGCGTCACATACTGGTTATTCATACCAGGAACAAACCGCTTGCCGACGATGTCGACATCGACAAGGTGGCCGCCGAGGCATACGGATTCTCCGGCGCTCACCTTGAGAGCCTGACAAATGAAGCGGCAATCATGGCGCTTCGGGCCGGACGAGTCCGGATCAACATGAACGACTTCTCCGAAGCAATGGAAAAGGTGATAATGGGAGAAAGGGTAGAGCGCAAGCCGGATGAGGAAGAGCTTCGCCGCGTTGCAGTTCACGAATTGGGCCACGCTATTGTCAGCGAATTGGTCAGGCCCGGGTCAGTAGCTGCTGTGACTGTGTCGTCCCGGGGAAAGGCTATGGGTTACGTGAGGCAGTCCCCGAAGTCTGACACTTACATCGAAACAGCTGCGCAACTGGAGGCAAGAATGAGCGTTCTGCTGGCCGGAGCCATTGCTGAAGAGCTTATTCTGGGAGAGCGAAGCACAGGCGCGTCCCAAGACATCCAGCAGGCAGTTGAGACTGCAAGGAAGATAGTCAATTGCGGACTTTCGGACCTGGGAATCATAAGCGAAGAGGACATACCTCGTGACCAGTATCATACTGCGGTAACAGGATTGGTGCGGGTGCAGGAGGAGCGTACCAAGTCTCTCCTCGCTCCCAAGGCCGGGTTCATAAGGGACGTTGCAGGCGAACTCATGTCGATGGAGAAAATGAACGGAGACACTTTCAGGGCCCGACTTTCGGAAGCGGCCTGACCAGGGCGATGTGAGTCTGCTTTCAGATGCCTTGTTGCCGGGCGGGTGGCCGAGGGCCAGGGCCGGTCGGAGGGTTATGGATGAAAGCGGAGATCATATCCGTTGGAACAGAATTGCTCTTAGGTCAAACAGTAGACACTAACGCTGCCTATATCGCCAGATACCTGGCGGAGCTGGGCTTCTCTGTATACAGGAAGACGACTGTAGGGGACAACAGGGCGAGGCTCGCCAGCGCGGTGCGCGAGGCACTGGAACGTGCCGACGTGGTAGTGACCACTGGTGGGCTAGGGCCGACTGAAGATGACTTGACCAGGGAAACTGTCGCAGAGGTCCTCGGGGTTCGGCTTGTTGAGAACCCCGAGGTTCTTGCGTACATAAAAGGGTATTTCACATCGCGGGGAGCGCGCATGACTGAGAACAACACGAAGCAGGCGTTGGTTCCCGGGCACGGTGCGGGCTCCTATTTTCCCAACACTATGGGCACAGCGCCCGGACTCACATTTGAAGCAGGGGACAAGCGAGTGATCTGCCTCCCCGGGGTGCCCCGCGAGATGATCTACCTTATGGAAACCCATGTCGAGCCGTATCTTCGCGCCTACTTGACGCGGAGCGGGGCTCGTGAAGCCATCGTCTCGCGGATAATCCGAACTGTAGGCATAGGCGAGGCGGCTCTGGAAGAGCGTATATTCGACCTTTCGCACGATCAAGCCAATCCAACAGTGGCAATATATGCAGAGGCAGGAGAATGCCAGATCCGGGTTACTGCAAGTGCCGAGGAGGAAGCGGAGGCCTGGAGGCTGATAGACTCTGTTGAGCGAGAGATCAGAACAAGGTTGGGCAGTGTTGTGTATGGCTACGACGCTGACACGCTTGAAGTGGTGGTGGCAAGGCGTCTTGCGGCTGCAGGGGCTTCCCTGGCGGTGACTGAATCATGCACTGGCGGGTTGATATGTGGTTTGCTTACAGATGTGGCCGGGAGTTCAGTATTCCTGGAGAGGGGCATCGTAGCCTACAGCAATTCGGCCAAAAGGGACGAACTGAGCGTACGTGGCTCGACCCTGGATGCCCATGGCGCTGTAAGCCGTGAAACAGCTATCGAGATGGCCTGCGGAGTCGTGAGGAAGGCAGACGCCAATCTCGGACTCTCGGTAACGGGAATTGCAGGCCCGAGCGGCGGAAGCCCTGACAAGCCTGTGGGCCTTGTCTATTTCGGGCTGGCTGATGCAAAGAAGGTATCTGTCATATCTGCGCGGATGAGATTCGGCGGGGATAGGCGTTTTGTGAGGATGAGGGCATCCAAGTTCGGCCTTGACTTGCTCAGGCGCCGTCTTGAGGACGCGTGGGCATAGAGGCCAGGCTTCTTGCCGCATTCGCAAATCATCCTCATTTTGCAGAAGAATAGCCCTTATGGGTGATGAACTTCGTGGAGGATTCCCGGCTCCGGTCGGGAATCTGATACTTCAAAGGGGGGACGGCATTGGATACTGTCCGAACGTTCATAGCAGTGCCAGCAACGGGCGACGCGGCTGATTCCGTGGACCGGTTTGCCGCTGAGATTCGCAAGGCCGGCGCCTCTGTCAAGTGGGTCGAGCTGGGCAATCTCCACGTCACGCTGAAGTTCCTCGGCGACCTGCCCCGCTCTCGCATTCCAGCGTTGGTAGAGGCTGTCGGGCGCGCTGTGGAGGGCGAGGCCCGATTCGGGATGACGNNTGATGGGGCTGACCGCCTGGCCAAACTGGCAGAAGCGATTGATCAGACGACAATCGATGCCGGGTTTTCACCTGCTGACAAGGCGTTCAGGCCTCACCTAACCATAGGCAGGGCGCGTGGAAGCTCTGTCGGGAGCGGGGCATCGAGGATTATCTCCCGCAGCTCAGATTTAGAGCTTGGTACGGTCGACGTTGAAGCGGTTCATGTTTATTCGAGCAAACTTACACCACAAGGTCCTGTCTACACGTCCCTGGCTGAAATCTACCTGGATTAGGTGGCGAACATATGTGCGGTTTGGGCCGAAATATGGTATGCTTTACTTGGGTTGTCCCCGCATTGCGCGGGGTTCCACAGGGCTTCGGGAAGGAGCGATGAGCTTTGAGTGACAGGGAAAAGGCGCTCGAAGTAGCGCTGACTCAGATCGAAAAGGAATTCGGAAAAGGATCCATCATGCGCCTTGGCGAATCAGGTGGCGTTGCGCCAGTCGAAGCGATTCCCACGGGCGCAATATCCCTCGACATAGCCCTTGGTGTTGGCGGAATGCCGCGCGGAAGGGTAGCCGAGATATACGGGCCTGAATCGTCAGGCAAGACTACTGTAGCCCTCCACATCATCGCAGAGGCTCAGAAACTCGGAGGCATAGCTGCGTTTATCGATGCGGAGCATGCCCTCGACGCGACGTACGCCAGGCGGCTAGGGGTTGATATCGACAACCTGCTCGTCTCACAGCCTGACACCGGAGAGCAGGCTCTGGAGATAACTGAGGCGTTGGTCAGGAGCGGCGCTATCGACGTGGTTGTCGTTGACTCAGTGGCGGCTCTGGTGCCGCGATCGGAGATAGAAGGGGAGATGGGCGACTCCTTCGTAGGCCTGCAAGCAAGGTTGATGTCTCAGGCCTTGCGAAAGCTTACAGGCGCTATATCAAAATCGAACACTTGCGTAATATTCATAAACCAGATCCGCGAGAAGGTGGGTATCATGTTCGGGAACCCCGAGGTGACTCCGGGGGGGCGGGCCCTCAAGTTCTACTCTTCAGTTCGCCTTGAAATCAGAAGAGTGGAGTCCCTCAAGCAAGGTTCTGAGCAGATTGGAAACCGGACTCGCGGAAGGGTAGTAAAGAACAAGGTGGCACCGCCCTTCAAAGATGCGGAGTTCGACATCATCTTTGGCGAGGGCATATCGAGAGAAGGTTCGTTGCTTGATGTAGGAGAGGCTGAAGGCATAATCAGCCGGTCTGGAACCTGGTATTCATACGGCGACCTAAGGCTTGGGCAGGGCAAGGAGAATTGCCGGCAGTTTCTAAAGGCCAATTCCGAGTTGACTGAGGAAATAGAGACCAAGGTCAGGGAGAGCGTAGGCCTTCCGCCTCCGGGCCAACCCATGGGAGTTGAAAAGGCTGGCGACAAGAAGAACTCCGGCAAGGGTGATGATGCAGCCGCCAAAGGTAACAGAAAGGGATCGAAGAAGTGATGGATGAGGGAGGCGGGCGCCTGGATCTCCCGGGCGCCTCCATGGAATCTGCAAGGGCCTCTGAAGCGCAAGCGTCAGAGTCTAGGGCGCTGAGGCATTTGGAGAACGGAAGTAGCTCGGCGCCAGGCGAGCGCCTTCACAATGCCGCTATCGCAGCAGCCTGCAAAATCCTGTCTGTCAGAGCTCGCACAGAGAAGGAGCTTAGGGATAGTCTTGCGAAGAAAGGTTTCAGCCCTGTCCATATTGATGATGCAGTTGCGGAGATGATCCGCAGGGGATACATTGATGATGTCGATGCGGCGAATAGATGGGCCTCAAGCTGTGTTGAAGAGAGGCGGTATGGGGCACGAGGTATTGCTTTGCGTCTTGTGCGCAGAGGAATCGATCCTGACCTGGCGGATAGGGCTGCCCGATTAGCATATGAGGCTGCAGGGCTTCAGGAGTTCGAGGTAGCCCTGGAACTGGCCGAAAGGCGCGTAGGTACTGAGGAGTTCACAAATGACGATTCGCGCCGGCGTGCAGTCAGGCGTGTAGCCGGATTCCTTGCGAGAAGGGGATTTGGGACTGAGGCTATCGCCCGCGTTGTGCGTGAGCTTTCCGGGGATGCCATCTAGCTTGACATTAGCTGCAAGCTACATATAGAATCATCGTGGAGCACCAAACTTAGTATGGGTGTTCTTGAATTGCATCGCTGCAGGCGTGCTGTTGTCAAGTCCGCCTGTTTGAAGCCGAGTTGCCGCTCGGCTTCAGTTATACTCCGTTATTAACCCGGTGATTCAAGGATAGTCAAGTGATTGGACAGAGGGGGTGGATTGGCATTAGCCCATTCATACAGGCGCTAATTTATGTGGCCATAGCAGCTGTATCCGCTTATCTTGGATACCTTGCGAGAAAGAGGATTGCAGAGGCAAGGATCTCGGTTGCGGAGGATGCTGCAAGGCACATCATTGAAGATGCAGAGAAAGAAGCCGAGGCGAAAAAGCGAGAGGCTATCATCGAAGCCAAAGAAGAAGTTCACCGAATGCGGAGCGAGTTCGACCGGGAGTGCCGGGATAGACGCAACGAACTCCAACGCATGGAGAGGCGTATACTTCAGAAGGAAGAGTCGCTCGACAGGAAGTCTGATCAGCTGGACAAAAAGGAAAACCAGATCGATCGGCGTGAGAGGGAAATTGATAGAACTCAAGCTCAAATAGAGAGAGTACATGAAGAGCAAAGGCAGGAACTGGAGCGCATTGCTGCTCTGACTACAGACCAGGCTCGCGAACAGCTTCTGAGGCAAGCTGAGGAAGAAATAACGCATGAAGTGGCTGTGATGATCAAGGAAGCAGAGGCGCGAGCTCGCGAGGAATCCGAGAGGTGCGCTCGTGAAATAGTTACACAGGCGATACAGCGCTGTGCAGCTGATCAAGTGACAGAGGGCACTGTATCTGTGGTTGCCCTTCCAAATGACGAGATGAAAGGGCGCATAATAGGCCGGGAAGGCCGAAACATCCGCGCACTTGAGACCCTCACAGGGATCGATCTCATAATTGACGATACTCCTGAGGCCGTGATCTTGTCTGGATTCGATCCGGTAAGGCGCGAGATCGCCCGGATCGCCCTTGAGAAACTGATTCAGGACGGCCGAATTCACCCTGCTCGCATCGAAGAGATGGTTGAGCGTGCCCGGAAGGAAGTGGAGGCGGTCATCAGGGAGGAGGGTGAGCGTGCAACCTTCGAGGTTGGAGTTCACAGCATCCATCCTGAATTGGTCAAGCTTCTTGGGAGGCTTAGGTACAGAACGAGTTACGGACAGAGTGTCCTGCAGCACTCGATCGAGGTTGCGCATCTTGCGAGCATCATGGCTTCAGAGATTGGAGCCGACGTTGCCATAGCTAAGCGTGCAGGATTGCTCCATGACATAGGAAAGGCCACTGACCACGAGATGGAGGGGCCTCACGTTGCCATAGGCGCTAGCCTGGCACGCAAATACAGAGAATCCCCGGTAATCGTAAATGCCGTCGGCGCTCATCACGGAGACGAGGAGGCACAGAGCATTGAAGCGGTCTTGGTTCAAGCAGCTGATGCAGTCTCTGCGGCACGTCCGGGAGCGCGGCGCGAGACCCTTGAGGCGTACATCAAACGCCTTGAGAATCTGGAACAGATCGCTGACTCGTTCGACGGGGTAGAAAAGGCGTATGCGATCCAGGCGGGGCGGGAGATCCGCATAATGGTGAAACCAGACAAGATAGATGATCTTGCAGCGGTGAAGCTGGCAAGGGATATCGTTACAAAGATAGAGCAGGAACTCGAGTATCCTGGACAGATAAAGGTGACAGTAATACGCGAAACAAGATCAATCGATTACGCCAGGTGATTGTAGGCTATCCGGGTGGAGTTCGCGTAGAATGGTGAGCAGGAATCACTTCTCCCAGAGAGAAGTCTGCCATAAGAGCCAAGAGAGGAAAAAGAAGGTGATAGCGGTGAAAGAGGTGCGGAGCAAGGAAGTCGATGGATCGTCGGCCAGCATCGGGCTGCTCGTGTCCATACTAGTCCGGTATCCGGAGATCTGTACTGTTTCCTACACGCCAGATGCGAAGATGCTCGGTTTCTCGTTCATGGTGTCGAGGCGCCTTGAGGACGACGAAGTTCAGGGCTTTCGCAGCCGTGCTCTTGACAGCATCTCTGTTTACCTTGACCTTCTGAAGTTTGGGGAGATGCTTGTGGCCGAAGTGTCTGCCACATATCTAGGGAGCGTCACCCAGATACAGGTCACAAGGGATGTGGCTACCCTCACAGGTGATGAGATATCGCTTCTTATCGGGCTCATTATCGACGCTTTCGATGATGACCTGGTAACCGACAGATCAGAAGATCTTGAAGAGGAAGAGATGATCGTCCAGGAGGAGTTCATCGCCAATCTCCTTGTTGACCTGAAAGAAACGACTCAAGAGAAGAGGCTCATTGGGTTCCGTGAGGGGGGCCGAGTAATAGTCTATAATCGGCCCGCATGAGCCGATGGCAACCGAGCCTCTAAGAATATGTTACAAGAGTGCGGGCAGGTTTAGAGATGAACCTGCCCTCATTCGCCCCAGGGAAGGAACGGAGGAGCGTCGTTGAGAGTTGTAATACTCGGGGATATCATAGGCAGACCCGGCAGGAGGCACGCTCTTCGCTGGATAGAAGAGCTGAGGTCTCGTGATAAAGTCGATTTTGTAGTTGTTAACGGGGAAAATGCTGCAGGAGGCATAGGTTTGACGCCCAACGTTGCAAAGGAGATCCTGGGAGCGGGTGTTGATGTGATAACCACCGGCAATCATGTCTGGCGTGATAGAGAAATGGCCGGGTTTCTTCCTTCCGAGAGGCGAATAGTGCGGCCGGCCAACTATCCTCAGGGCGTGCCAGGGCATGGATGGACGATAGTTAACAGGGATGCTCTGCGGCTTGCCATCCTGAACCTGCAGGGCCGCGTTTTCATGCAGCCCATAGATTGCCCCTTCATGGTTGCAGATGCAGCCGTTGATCGCATAGGCTCAGATGCGGACGCCATTGTTGTCGATTTCCATGCCGAGGCTACCAGCGAAAAGCAGGCGCTCGGCCTGTACCTCGATGGGAGGGTATCGGCAGTAGTTGGGACGCATACACATGTGCAAACATCTGATGCTCGGATTCTTCCGAATGGAACAGGATTCATCACTGATTTGGGAATGTGCGGTCCCATCAATTCGGTCATTGGGATGGATCCCGAAACGGTGATACCGAAATTCATTACGGCTATGCCGTCCAGGTTCGAAGTGGGCAAGGGACCAGTGGTTATCTCGGGAGTTATGATAGAAGTCGACACTTCTACCGGAAAAACGAAAGACATACAACGATTTTCAGAGGAGACTGATGATACCATTCGATGAGACTTGTGCCAATAGGCAGAAGGAGTTTTCCAAGAAAGGGCTAATACATTAGCTAAGAGTAGATGCTGATTTAGCCAACCGGGAGGATAGAGCCATGGAAGTCCTAAAAGTTTCTGCCAAGTCAAGTCCAAATTCAGTGGCTGGAGCTCTAGCAGGAGTGATACGCGAGCGCGGAGGCGCAGAGGTGCAAGCTATTGGAGCGGGGGCCATTAATCAAGCGGTGAAAGCAATTGCAATTGTGCGAGGATTCGTTGCGCCCAGTGGGCTGGATCTGGTCTGCATACCTGCTTTCGTCGATGTCATGATTGATGGCGAAGAACGTACAGCAATAAAGTTCATCGTACAACCGCGGTAGTTTTAGCCTTTCCTCCACCAGGGTTGGAGGCGTGTGAATACCACCATTGCCTTTTTGCTACATATCTGAACTATTCTTTGCATCCTAGATCCACTAATGGTCATTGCCGCCGACCCTGGGTGCAGTTTCCTGAAGGAGCATGCCTGCTACAAGGCGAATCCAAGAACCGCGTTGGGAGGTGGAGTCGTACCGGAAGAAGGGGTCGTAGATGCAGCAACTGGGATGGACCGTGCTCCGACCGCTCGAGGAGCGCGATCTTGACAAGATTGCGGGGTGGGACGGTGACCCGGAGCTCGCACATTTGATGGGCGGGGTTCCCATTAGCAGCGAGGAATCGTGTACCAGGTATCTGAAGATGCTAAACGACCAGAATAGCCTGGTCATGGCCATAGTCGACTGCTCGGGAAGACTCATCGGCGACATTGAGCTCACAGAGATTGCGTGGCGAAGTGGAGACGCGGAACTGAGCATAAAGATTGGGGATCCTGCCTATCGAGATCGAGGCATAGGCGCATGTGCAGTAAGGGAAATGCTTTCCATCGCCTTCGAGGGTCTCGGGTTGAAGAGAGTCTATCTCAGAGTTTGCTCTGATAATCCGCGTGCTGTCAGATGTTACAAAAAGTGCGGGTTTCGGCGCGAGGGCGTCGTGAGAAGGCGACTTGGCCCGGATGATCAAATCAGGGTCGTTACACTTATGACGATTCTAAGGTCCGACTTCATGAGGTTTGAGGCGGTATCGTGACTCTGCTTTTACGGAAAAGCAAAAACGGAGGGCTTCGGCCCTCTTTTTTTTGTACCGAATAGAAATGTTGACCAATTATTCCTACACCGTTGAAGGAGAATAGCTGATGGCGTCGAATTAGTAGACCGAGTGGAGCAAAGTGGAGCAAAGTGGTGGCTAACATGTTCATGGGGGAGCACAGGCATTGCCTGGATGACAAGGGGAGAGTGATCATCCCCGCCAAGTTCCGAGAGAAACTGGATGGACGTTTCATCCTAACTCGTGGGCTCGATGTCTGTCTGTTTGCTTTCACCACTGACGAATGGGCTGTCCAGGAAGAGAAGCTTTCCACCTTGCCAATGACCATGGCTGACGGGCGTGCTTTTTCGAGGTTGTTCTTTTCAGGCGCAAGCGAGTGCGAATTGGACAAGCAAGGCAGGGCGCTGATTCCGGTCCATTTGCGGGAATACTCGAAGATCGAGCGGGACATTGTGATAATCGGGGTGTCTTCTCGATTCGAGATATGGGCGGCAGAAGTCTGGGAGGAGTACCTCTCTCGCATGTCTGCAGCCTATGAATCAATAGCTGAGAAGCTCGTTTCATACGGCCCGAGTCAACAGTAGCGGAGAGATCAAATGAATTACTTACACCAACCAGTGATGCTGTCTGAAGCCCTGAGGTACCTCGATCCGGTTCCGGGCGATGTGATATGCGACGCTACCTGTGGCGGGGGAGGCCATTCTCTCGAGATAGCCCGCCTTATTGGCGAATCGGGAGTCCTAATAGGCATCGATCGGGATCCTCAAGCGCTTGCTGCGGCCGGAAAGAAGCTTGAAGGTGCCCCCTGTCGCGTGATACTGGCACGTGGGAATTATGGAGACATGGCAGCTCTGCTTTCAGAGGCCGGCTACCCAAACCCAGACGGGGTCCTGTTTGATTTCGGGGTCAGTTCGCACCAGCTCGACACTGCGCAGAGAGGTTTTACGTACAGGGCTGACGCGCCCCTGGACATGAGGATGGATCCTGACGGTCCGGTCACCGCCGCTGACATACTCAACACGGCGTCCGCAGATGATCTTGAGAGGATCATCAGTGAGTATGGCGAGGAGCGGTGGGCGTCGCGGATAGCAGAGTTTATCGTCGACCGGCGCAAAACTGCGCCGCTACGCACAAGCAGTGATCTGGTGGACGTGATATACGCTGCCGTCCCTCGCGGGGCCAGGCGTGGCGGGCCGCACCCGGCGAGAAGGACATTTCAGGCCCTGAGAATCGCAGTCAACGACGAGCTTGGGTCAGTGGAACGCGGCGTTGCCGCCGCGGTAGACATCGTGAAACCAGGAGGCAGGATAGTGGCCATATCCTATCATTCTCTTGAGGATAGGGTAGTGAAGGAGGCCTTCCGACGGGCCGAACGCCCGTGCACATGCCCGCCGTCATTGCCTCTGTGTGTATGTGGCAAGGTGAAGATCTTGGAGGTTCTGACTAGAAAACCAATTGGCCCTACTGATGAAGAAGTAAGGAGCAATCCAAGGTCAAGGAGTGCCAAGTTGCGGGCGGCAAAGAAAGTTCTAGTCGCATGAAGGGGTGAATAGGCATGGAGTGCACTACTGCGAGAATAGGGGATGCCGGGCGTGAGTCAGTCAGGCGAAGGCACACACGTCCTTTCAGACTGATGGCTCAGTGTGGCATCATAGCTGTTCTTGCAATCGCCCTTCTGGTTACGTTTGTGGCCCAAAGGGCTGAGATGGTCCGGGCATACGACCACCGTGCAGCGGCCAAGGCGAGGCTGGTTTCGCTTCAGAATGAATGGGACAGGATGTCTTTGGAACTGGCCAGGGTTGCGTCGCTAGAGCGGGTGGAATCTGTAGCCCGCGCAGAGCTGTGCATGGTGAGCCCTGCCAACATGGGAATTGTGGTTGTTGATGCGCGCCCCATGCTAGCAAAGAGCGAAGCAGCTCAGGCAAGTGTTCAGACTCAGGCGCTGTCAGAGCCCCCGACTGTGCTTGCGAGCGCAGCAACGGTGCTAAAGGGAATGGCGATAGCGGCGGTGTCGAATCTCATTGCGGGCTGGTTTGCAGCTCCCCAGGCTCAGCTTCCATCTGTTCTCAAGTAGCACAACACTTGGATGGGGGCTATATAAGTGCGACCTCAAACCTCGTTCCGCCGTGCGGGATATCGCATTGATTCATCGTCCGTCATCATAAGGAAAAGGGTCTACCTGGTCCTCCTTGTGATGGCCGGACTTTTTCTCATTCTTCTGGGGCGCTTGGTCTGGGTGCAGATTGTGAAGGCCCCGCATCTCAGGGAACTCGCTCTGGAACAGAGAATGCGTCCGGTTCCGGTGGACCCTAAGCGCGGAACAATCTACGATCGCTGCATGCGCGAGCTGGCTGTGAGCATCAGTGCTGATTCTGTGTACGCCATACCTGCAGAGGTCAGGGAGCCGGCCAGGACGGCAAAGCAGCTCGCGCCGGTTCTGGGCATGAGCGAGAACGAGCTCTTGTCGAAGCTTACGACCCGCCAGCAAACAGTCTGGCTGAAACGAAAGGTTGATCACGAGGCGGCCCAGAAGATCCGGCGGCTTTCACTGCCTGGCATTGCCGTTGCAGAAAGCGGGCAGAGGTTTTACCCCAAGGACACTCTTGCCGCTCAAGTTATTGGAATTGCGGGAATCGACAATCAAGGCCTGGAAGGCCTGGAGCAGTACTACGATTCAGAGCTGAAGGGTGTCAGGGGGCAGATAGTGGCCGAACGGGATGCGGCCGGCCGTGAGATCCCCGAAGGTCGGCATTCTTACGTGGCCCCCACTGACGGCAGGAGCCTTGTTCTCACTATCGACGAGGTAATACAGTACATATGCGAGCGCGAGCTTGAGATGGCAATGGCTGAAACCGGCTCTGCCCGCGGGCTTGTTCTTGCCATGGAACCGAAGACAGGCGAAATTCTGGCCATGGCCATGCGTCCCACATTTAACCCGAACAGTTATGGCGATTATCCGGATTCGCGGAGGCGCAATTTCACAGTCTGTGACATGCTCGAGCCCGGCTCGACATTCAAGGTTGTCACGGCCGCTGCGGCGCTTGAAGAGGGCATAGTCACCGCTTCCACGCCGTTTTTTGATCCGGGATACCTAAAGGTTGAGGATCGGACAATCAGATGCCACAAGGCTGGCGGACATGGTTCTCAGACATTTATCGAAGCCCTAGAGAATTCGTGCAACCCTGTCTTTGCCACCCTCTCTTTGAAGCTCGGAGTTGAGAAATTTGTGCAGTACGCTCGTGGGTTTGGGCTGGTGGACAAGACGGGAATAGACTATCCGGGTGAGGCTACAGGGATGATGCATCAGATGTCAAAGATAGGTCCAGTGGAGCTTGCCACCTACGGATTTGGCCAGGGCCTCACGGTCACGCCACTGCAGCTGTTGAATGCCCTTTGCGTGATAGCAAATGGCGGGGCACTGATGAAGCCCATGCTGGTACGGAAGAT
>MTKW01007710.1_pt1 | contig 26017 bp, 20 predicted proteins | sample 1042761 | NCBI WGS metagenome assembly MTKW01 (sample SAMN06205366, study PRJNA360243) | anaerobic digester metagenome | biome: Wastewater treatment plant; feature: Anaerobic digester sludge; material: sludge; isolation source: anaerobic digester fed with sludge from wastewater treatment plant ...
CATTCTTTATATCCTTGACCGGTAGACCTTCCGCAGCGACCCGACCGTTACGCAGTACCGTACAGCGGTCGCAGATCGTCATGATCTCATTCAGCTTATGGGAGATGAAGATGATCGTCTTCCCTTCCTTCGTTAGCTGACGGATGATATCGAATAGATTCTCTACTTCCTGCGGTGTTAAAACGGCCGTCGGCTCGTCGAGGATCAAGAGCTCGGCGTCGCGATAGAGCGCCTTCAGAATCTCTAGACGCTGCTGCTGCCCCACCGATAGCTGTTCGACACGCATCCAGGGATCGATCGCCATACCGTACTGCTTCGACATGTCGCTGAACGTTTTGGCCGCGGCTTTGAGATCGAGGACAGTGCCGTTTCCTTCATAACCGAGAACGACGTTTTCAATCGCACTGAGTGCCGGAATCAGCATAAAGTGCTGATGCACCATGCCGATGCCGAGATTGATCGCCTGACCGGGCGAATGAATCTCAACTTTCTCGCCTTTATAGTAGACCTCGCCTGCCGACGGCGCATACAATCCGTAAAGCACATTCATCAGTGTCGATTTACCGGCACCGTTCTCACCGAGTAGAGCGTGTACTTCACCTTCGACAACGGTCAGATTGACATCTTTATTCGCCACCACCTGTGCGAAATGCTTGGAGACGTTGACCATGCGCAGGATCTCTTTGCCGGCGACACGATCTTCTTTCACTTCATTCACCGAAACTTCTTGATTCATTTCAGACATCGTCTCCCTCCTATTCCTTAATGTACGGCACTGCGCTCGAGGTCGGCCGGTTCGAGCGGCGGATCACAAGGCACAGCGCGATGATCGTAATCAGATACGGCAGCATCAGGATAAACTGCCCCGGGATGCCCATACTGGCTGCCTGTATACGTGGCATCAGGGCATAAGCCGCACCGAAGACGAGCGATGAGAACATCACGCCACGCGGCGTATAGTTGCCGAACACCACGGCAGCAACGGCCATGAAACCACCACCGGAAATGATGCCTTCCGTGAAGAAGGACATCTGCCCCATGGAGACGAAGGCACCGGCGAATCCGGCCAAAACACCAGAGTAGAGTACGGCCAGAAAGCGCACCTTCGTCACGCTGATACCCACCGTATCGCAGGCGCGCGGGTTTTCACCGACGGCGCGGAGCTTCAACCCCGTGTTCGTACGGAACATGATGAAGCCGGCAATCGGCACAAAGAGGAAAGCCAGATAGACGGGAATCGGCTGGTTGAAAAGGGCCGGTCCGATCACCGGAATATCGGCTAGAAGCGGGATTCGCCAACTATCGAAGACGTCGATACTCGGCGGGCTGGTGCTCGCACCGAACACGGCACGGTTCGCCGTGATAGTCAGTCCTGCCGCCAGGATATTCATGCCCGTGCCGATGACGGTCTGGTCCGCTTTAATGATGACCGTAAAGAACCCGAAAATGCTGACAAACAGCACGGTCACGAGCATCGCGATCAAGGTGCCGAGAATAACGGAGCCGGTATAATAGGATCCCATGACGCCGGCGAGTGCACCGATCAGCATCATCCCCTCGGTTCCGATATTGACGATACCGGCTCTTTCCGAGAAGACAATACCGAGTGATGCGAGAAGTGTTGGCGTGGCCAATCTCAGTGTGGCCTGTAAAAAAGAAGTAATTCCCTGCATTAGCGTTGTTCTCCTCTCTCATCCATAGCCACGGGCGGAATAGCGAGTGTGCGCTGTTTCAGATAGCGGCCGGTTCTCAGTCTGAACATCAGACGACCGGCGACGAACAAGATGACGAGCGCCTGCACGACCAAGACGACCGATGAACTGGCCGTCGTCATCGCCTGCATCTTCAACGCGCCGTTTTGCAGGCCGCCGAAAAGGAGACCGGCGACCACGATACCGACGGGGTTGTTGCTACCGAGTAAGGCGACTGCAATACCGGTAAAGCCGTACGAAACGGCAAACGACGTCATCATCAGTCTGCCTTGAACGGCGATGATTTCGATACAGCCACCGAGACCGGCAAAACCACCGGCGAAAATCATGGAGCGGATAATCGAGCGCTTGATATTCATGCCGGCGTAGCTTCCGGCATTCGGGTTCAACCCGACGACGCGTAGCTCGTAACCGCCTTTGGTCTTCCACAGGTATACGTAATAAAAGAGCACAGCCAGAAGCGCCAGAACCAATCCCCAATGCACGCGCATACCGGGAATCAAGCGTCCGAGCCTCGCCGTCTCAGGGATCGGAGCCGACTGCGGGTAGGAGCTGGAAGCCGAGTCCATGATCGGTCCGTTGACAAAGTATGAAATCAATTCTTTAGCGATATAGTTCAGCATGATCGTCGTAATCAACTCCGATGCACCGAACTGTACCTTGAGCACCGCAGGAATCAAGCCGAAAAGCGCACCGCCTAAAAAGCCGGCGATCAACGTCAACGGAAGATGGAGGTAAAGCGGCAGATTTGGAAAACTCACGCCGACGATCGTGCCCATCAATGCACCGATCGCGAACTGTCCTTCGGCACCGAGATTGATGATGCCGCAGCGCTTGGCCATCGCGAAACTCAGGGCAGTGAAGATAAAAGGAATAGCTTTCAGCAAGGTTTCATCGAACTGTCGCAAACCGCCGAATGCGCCGACAAACAAGCTGCGATACGCGTCGATCGGACTCGTCGTGCTCGTGGCGATTATCACCAGACTGCCGAGCAACAGTGAAGCGACGATCGCGACGATCGGGTAGTATAGATTCCGAACGAAGTTTGTCACCTTGGTCGATAGACTGTGCTTCATTATTACGTCTCCTGTAAATGACCGCGCACCACATGCCGAAACGTGTGGTGCGCGGATTTTTGCTTAATCAGCAATTCATGCCTTAGTCGAGATCGATTTTGATCTCGCCGGAGGCGAGCTTCTCGTAGATAGCTTCCAATTCAGCTTTGACTTCGTCCGGAACTTCGATGTAGTAGTCACCGATATAGACGACGCCCTGAGCAGCACCCATCGGGAGCACTTCTTCAGGCATATTGCCTTCGAGGAACGCTTTGTAGGCCGCCTCGTAAGCAATCGACGTGTCTTTGACGATCGCTACGACTGCCTGGGTCTTGGCCACCGTCTCCTGATTGAGACCGGAGCCGATGCCCTTGACGCCTTCTTCTTCAGCCGCTTCCATGACGCCGAGAGACGCCTGGTTGGCCATCGGCGCGAGTACGTCGGCGCCGCGTCCGACAAATGCTCTAGCCAGCTCTTTGGCCTTGGCTACGTCGTCAAAGTTACCCGTATTCTCAGACAGCACTTCGACGTCTTCGTTGACGTACGCCGCGCCTTGCGCGAAGCCTTTACCGCCATTGATGATCGGGTTGATCGGCAGACCGCCGATGAAGCCGACCTTATTGCTCTTCGTCAAGAGAGCAGCCAGAGCGCCCATCAGGTAGCCCTGCTCCGCGTCCTGAATCGCAAACGATCTGACGTTCGGTTCGGTAACGGTCGAGTTGATCATGAAGAACTGGACATCAGGATACTCTTTGGCCACTTCGGCACCGACATCCTGATAGCTGTTCGACGAAAGGAAAATCACATTGTAACCATCGTCAGCAAAGGTGCGGATCGCGTCACCACCAGCGGAAGCCGGTGTGTTTTCCGTGTAGTGCACCTCTGCGCCGAGCGCTTCAATCTTCTTCAGTCCTTCGTACGCCGTCGCATTCCAGCTCATATCAGAGATGGCACCTTCAAGGATCAGTGCGACCTTGTTCTTGGCGCCTGCAGGCGGATCCGTCTTCTCTGGCGCATCCGTGTCAGCCGGTGCGTCCGTGCCAGCCGGTTTTTCACTTTGCGGTGCTGATGCGGTCGTCTTCGCCGTCTCACCGTTACATGCGGCGACGAGCGTGAAGAGCATGACCAACGCCAGTGCGAGCAAACCCAGTTTTCTCAGTTTTCTCATATGTACCTCCTTAAAAGTGGCTCACCCGGCATACGCATACACGTTGCCGGAACAAGCCCTTTACATCATATTATCGTAAATTTCATTACATTTCTTGTAAGTTTTCACATACAGAGTCAAAGAATCGTCAGGAATCTACCGATAATTTGTCACGATCATGATAACCGTTTCCGAGCGCCGCCCCAATCGCTGTGGCAAACTCCGCAAACTCAGGAATCAGGATCTCAATTCCATACAAAGTGGAAAATCTGGCGAGCACATCGTGACCGGATTTGATGCTCGTCAAATAGCCGCTGAAGACAATCGTATCGAGCCCTTCACTTCGGGCGGCCATGACCGCCGCCGTCGCCACCGACTGGAATACAAGATTGACGATACCGAGCGCGATATCGGATGAAGATGCAAGGTCGGAGAGCTTGCCGAAGTTTGACGCAGTCGTATCGGGAGAAAGCCCCGGGATCTCGGCTTTTGAAATATCACCGACCGTCAGGTCGACGAGGCTCAAATCACCGGTGTCCGATAGATTCATTAGGGTATCGACGTCACGGATATTGAGCATACGACTGCCGAGGCCGGCCAACGTTCCGCCGCCGACACCGGAGCCAATAATGTGCGTGACCGCGCCATGTCTGGCGGCGACGATTGAGGTACCGGTTCCCATGCTGACGACGATCGCCTCATCTCTTTTCGACAGATAAAGTCCACCGCGGCCGACCGAGTCGAACTCGGGCGAAGCCTTGGTCGGACGATCGAGCAGATTTCCGCTCAAAAAGGATGCACCGACACCGGTCACACGAATCTCATCGACCTCGGAAATATTCATGTTATTTTCTTCGAGAAAACTGCCGAGTCCACCGTAGGCCGAGGCGACCGGATTCGATGCCTTTACCTGGGCACGCGATAAGAGCCGCTCACCTTTAAAGCCGACGATTTTGGTCGTACTGCCGCCGATATCAAGTCCAACGATTACGCCCACCGTTCACCTCTTATGGAACATTTTGGCTGACGCCGCTTCCCGAAATATTAACGGTAACTTGTACGAATCGGACGCGGCTGTCTCATATAACGTTCGCTGCTTCGAATGCCGGGTGCTTCATAAGCCGACGGCTCACGCTCGAACGGAAGATGTTCTTCCATCTCTGCCACGACTTCCGGTACGGAGATCGTCGTCGATTTCGGTGCGAACAGGAAGATCAATTTCGAAATAGGCCGGATCACACCACCCAGGGCATAAGCCGCACCATTGATGAAGTCGACAAAACGCTGTCTAAAATCGGACTGTACGCCTTCGATGTTGCAGATAACGGTCTTGCCTTCTCTCACATAGTCGCAGATCTGCCAGGTCATGCCGAAATCTGTCGGAGAAAGAAGCACCACTTCATGCTGTGCCTGTCTGCTACCCGATTTGATGTCGACGACTCGATTCGACTGGCGCCTCGCCGGCTGATCCGCCAACTGCGGCTCCTGCTGGTACGATTCAGTCTGCATCTCATCTTCGTAGCCGTATTCTTCCTCGTCCATCTCGTCACGTCTGAACAGTCGATCCAAAAAAGCCATGTTCTTACCCCAATCTGCGTCTGAAGCGGCAAAACTACGCCGCTTTGTTTCGCTTATTATAGTGTGCTTTCGCTCAGGTCACAAGGTCGGAAAATATCTCGCTCCCTATGCGAATGTGCGTCGCGCCGGCCTTGATCGCCTCAATATAGTCCTGACTCATCCCCATCGATAATAAATTGAACATATTAAGATCGAATTCCTTAGCCAACGCTTCTTTCAAGCGGCGCGTACGACCGAATAATTCCTCGTAATAAGTAGACCCGGCGTCAAACGGTGCCATCGTCATCAAGCCGCGCAAGCGGACATGCGGTAGCTTCTGACAATCGGCAAAGACCTGTCGCAGCGCTTCTTCAGTAAATCCCTGTTTGGCTTCCTCGCCTGACAAATTGACCTGCAACAACACGTCTGCCGTCGTCTCCTCTTCTCCGGCGATCCGCGATATCGTGTTTAATAAGCGAAGCGAATCAACCGAGTGAATAAGATCGCAGCGCTTGATGATCGACCGCACCTTGTTTCTTTGTAAAGGCCCGATCAGGTGCCAACGGCAACGCTCGTCTTGCAGAGCAAGTTCCTGCCTTTTGGCCACGAGCGCCTGCGGACGATTCTCACCGAGATCGAAAAAGCCGGCTTCGATCGCAGAGGCCACCGTATCGGCGTCAACCATCTTGGTAACGGCGACCACCGTCACGTCGGCCGGATCACGGCCGGCATCTAAGCAGGCTGCCTCGATCGTTCGATCGAGTGCCTGTCTTTTTTCTTTCAATGTCTCTATCAAACGGGATTTAGATTCAGTCAATGTACTTTCCTTCCAGTTCTTCGCTCGGGTTCACCACATAGAGATCGAAACGCTCCGGTGCCAGAGGATCGCCGACACGGCCTTCGATCAGTGCATGCTCGCCATCCGTGCCTCGTACGAAAACCGGCACGCTTTGGATCTGACCGGACGACACCTTGAGCAACATCGCAATCTGGTCTGTCGGGTCATAATCCATCAGGCTGCGAAGCGGGAGCATCAAACCGGTCGTCTGTTGCCAGCGCACTTCCAGATCGAATTGCGGCACCAGCCTCCACTCGGCCATGGCCGAAGGCAGCATACCGCTGACGATCAGTCCTCCCTCAACAGACTGAAAGGCACTTATGCCGATCGTCAAAAATGGATCACCCTGATCTTTCCTTACGACCAACGTCGCATCTTCGGCTGGAAAATCAGCGCGGCGCTTGCCCGGCAAAAAAACCACCAGTTCCGGATTCGCCGGCGTCAAAAGCGTGGCCACTGTGTCTCCCACTTGATGTACGTCGCCAAGCTCGAGATGCATGACCTGACGGCTTTCAAAAAAGGTCGGATCGAGCACCGGTGTTTCTACTGATTCCTCTGCTCGCTCACCTTTCAAAAGCGCCGGCATCTTCTCGAATGTGATCAGACCGGTATCCGGAATGGTCACTAAAGCCGAGACATGCTCCAACGCCCGCAAGCTGTTTTCATATGCCGTTAATGCGTCTTTTGCTTCCGGCAGATTGGTCGCGCCGGGCGGCGTATCGAGAATGGAGGGCGATAACATCTGATCGAGATCGGTCGTCAAACGATTGATCGCGAGCATATTACCTGCCGATACATCGCGGCGCAGCGTGCCGAGTACGGCATCGATGCGCGCGCGCGTCTGCGTAAGATAAGCCTTGATCCTCGAGTCTGCCGTCGTCGTGTCATGAAGCATCGCTCTGGCCAAGGCTTCGCGCTTAGCCAACGTCTCCTCTAAAAGCTGCCGCTGATTCTCCGGCACCATAAGTCCGATGCTTCCGCCGCGCGGCAAACGCTCTCCCGGCTTCACTGTCGGCACGAAAAGGCCGGTTGCCGGTGCCGTTATTTCCATGCCGCGTTGTCTGACTATCGCCGGATGAGAGGATGTATCTTCGAATCGGCCGTCTTCCAAAAAAGCGTAGCGCGGCGGTGCTTTGCCGCCGAGTAAGAGACCGATCACGAGGAGTAGGGTAACGACACTGATCGTCAAAGAGACGATACCGATCAAGATGTTGCGGCGCCGTGCCTTCTGTCGGCGTTCGCGCTGCAGTCTTTTTATTTCGTCTACTCGTATCTCTCTGTCTTCAGCCATGAAAAACGTTCAATCACTTCAAGTTTGATAGAGCCATCATCGCCGCCAGTCGGCCGTTTTCGTATGCGAGCGCCCCTTGCATAAAAGCCGTGAAAGGTGGCCGTAGCGGTCCGTCCGCTGACAGCTCGATCGACGAGCCGGCAATAAAGGCTCCCGACGCCATAATGATATCACAGTCATATCCCGGCATCGGCGCAGGCACCGGCGTCACATAGCTGTCAATCGGTGCCGTTTTCTGCACCGCCTCACAAAAAGCGATCAGGCGTTCGCGACTGTTTAAGACGACCGACTGTACGATATCGGCGCGCGGGTCAGTCGGCAGAGGTGACACGAGATAGCCTGCCGCAGAAAATAACGCCGCCGTAAAAACGGCTGACTTCAACGCTTCAGCGACGACGCGCGGCGCAAAATAAAGTCCTTGTTGCAGCGCTCTCGAAAGACCGAGCTGCGGACCGATGTGTGCGCCGACGCCGGGTGCCGTCATGTCGTCCGCAATCGCCTCCAGCAAAGCGCGGTCACCGGCGATGTAGCCACCGGTCGGAGCGATGCCGGCACCAGGATTTTTGATCAAAGAGCCGGCGATGAGATTTGCACCTGCTCTCAAAGGGCTGTTCCATTCGACATACTCGCTGTAACAAAAATCGACTGCGATAGGGAGCGTTTTACCGATCCTCGCGCGAAGCTCCCGGATCTGGCCGTTGTCGATCGCCGGCCTGGCCGTATATCCTCTCGACTTTTGCACGTAGACGAGCGCCGTGTTTTCTTTTATGGCCTTTTCAACCCGAGCCACATCCATCGTTCCATCAGCGGAAAGCGGCACGATATCGATTTCGACACTGAGATCTTTCAGTGTTCTCTTATACTGTCCACTTAAACCGAGCAAAGGCAGGATCGTGTCATAGGGCATGCCGCTTGCAATCAAGAGGTGATCTCCCGGCTGCAAAAGCCCTCTCAACATAGCCGCGAGCACATGGGTGCCGGATGAAAACTGCACCCGGACGATCGCCTCCTCGGCATCGAAGATGTCGGCAAACAACGCTTCGGTCTGCTCTCTTGCCCGATCGGCATAGCCGTAGCCGGTCGTCATCTGATAGGCGCTCTCGGAGACGCCGACGTCTTGAAACGCCTTGATCGTCTTTAACTGCCAATGGCGCCGCACCCGATCGATATCCTCAAAGACGGGCAAAGATGCGGCCTCTGCCTCGTCAGCCAGCTGCAAAACGGATGGATCGATGTCGAAAGCATCGTACGGATGTGTCACGTGTCGTCTCCCAAAAATGACGAAAGGGTCCGGTCGGACCCTTTCTTTATCTGGTGCGGCTTATGGGACTTGAACCCATATGGTCTCCCACACGGCCCTCAACCGTGCGCGTCTGCCAATTCCGCCAAAGCCGCGGGTGCCCGGAATCAACCGGCTCATGCATTATACTTAGCCCTTTCTTGGATGTCAACGACAAGGAAAAAGCGGCCCGGCACCGCTCATCGATGCCTGAAGCCGCCTGTTTCCGTTTGCGACGTCAGGTTTTAACCTGCGTCAGAGTATGAAGCTCAAGATCAAAAGCTCCACAAAGCCGACCGCCCAGGCGATCGTTGAGGTAAAGGACCAGACTCGCACCTGCTCCTTCGTCTCCGTGATGCCAATCAAGCGGGTCGTCACCCAGTAGTAACTGTCGTTGAAATACGAGAAGAACAACGAACCGATACACGCCGCAAACGCGCCGAGCATCAAGTTTCCGCCGGCAGCCTGCACGATCGGTGCCGTGATACCGGCAGCCGTCAGCATCGCGACCGTTCCGGAGCCCTGAGCAAATCTTATTAGCGTCGAGATCAAAAACGGCAGTATAAAGATCGGAATCGCCGTCTTGGTGAGCTCGTTCGCGATCGCGTCACCGATACCGGACTCTTGCAGTACTTTACCGAGCGCGCCGCCGCCACCCGTGACAAACACGATGATACCGGCACTTCTGATGCCCGATTCCATCTCTGCCAGAAGTTCCGAACGCGGTACACGGAGCCCGAGCGTATAGATGGCGATGACAAGTCCGATCGCCACCGCGATGATCGGTGTACCGAGGAAGATCACGATCTCGTAGAAACCTGTCGTTAAATTGAATGCTTTCAACACCGTGTTCAAGAGAATCAATACGATCGGCACCAAAAGCGGCAGGAAGGAGATCAGGGCACTCGGCAGCGGTTTATCCGAAGGCTCGGAGAGCGCACTATAATCGGGTTCTTGATAAGGCGGCCTCTGCCAGCCATCTTCACCATCCGGTACCTGATAGATTTTCTTGCCGAGCCATTTGCCATACAGTGTCGTGGCGATCGCCATCGGGATCGCGACCAAGATGCCGATCAGAATAAACAATCCAATGTCAACACCGAACTGGCCGGCGACACTGAGCGGTCCCGGTGTCGGTGGAATCAACGAGTGCGTGATCACGAGTCCGGCCGCGAGCGGCACGCCGAGACCGACGATCGACTTCTTCGTCTCACGCGACAAGGCTCTGGCGAGCGGCGACAAGATGACGAAACCGGAGTCGCAGAAGATCGGGATTGACACGATAAAACCGGTCAACGCGAGCGCAAACTCCTCTTTTCCTTTACCGAAAATCTTCAGAAAGGTACGCGCCATTCTCTCGGCTGCGCCAGAAATTTGGAAAATCTGTCCCATCATCACGCCGAAGCCGATGATGATACCGATGTTGCCGAGCGTGTTGCCGAAACCAGTTGAAATCGCGGACACGGTAGCAGACGGACCTAAGCCGGCGATCAGGCCGATCACGACGGCACTGATAATCAGCGCCAGAAAAGCGTGAATCTTTGTTTTCAGGATCAGGAAAATCAAGAGCGCTAGCCCGATTACCAATCCCAGAATTAGTTCAGTAGGCATATAAACTCCTCCTCATTATCTATATGATCGGATCGCAAGACCCGTCATTACCTCTTCGACTCCACAAAATGTGGAGCGTAATGCGCCGCAAGGCGAATCGCCTCGATCATGCTCACGGCGCTGGCGATGTTCTTACCGGCGATATCGAGCGCCGTACCGTGATCGACCGACGTGCGCAGGATCGGCATACCGCAGGTGACAGATATCGTGCGTTCAAAGTCCAACGTCTTCGCCGCGATATGACCCTGATCGTGATAGAGCGACAAGACGCACACATAACGCCCCGTCAACGCCTGATGGAACACCGAATCGGCGCCGATCGGGCCGACTACGTTGTAGCCTTCTTTTTGCAGCTCCTCGATCGCCGGCGTGACCTCGTTGACTTCTTCCCAGCCGAACAAGCCATGTTCGCCGCTGTGCGGATTGAGGCCGGCGACGGCCATCACTCCGTCGTCGACGCCGAGCTGTTTCATCGCCTCAAAAATGCGATGGACATAGTCTTTGACGCGCTCCTTGGTGACGAGATCACACGCTTCACGAAGCGACACGTGTCTTGTCAAAAAGAAGATTCGAAGCGATCTGACCTCAAACATCGTCAGCGGATCGGCTGTTCCGGTCAGTTCACCGAATATCTCGGTATGACCGATGAATGGCACCTTGGCTGCATTCAGCGATTCCTTGTTTATCGGTGTCGTCGCGACGGCGTCCACCTTACCGGCGTTCGCCAGTTCGATACTCTTTTTGATAAATTCGAACGCGGCCTGACCGGCAGCTGCCGACACTTCACCGAGCTTATAGTCGTCCGGTCCGATATTGCCGAGATCGAGTACCGGAATCACGGTCGGATCATCGGGTACCTCCTCGCCCTCTTTGACGACGAGCGGGGTCAGCGCCACACCGGTAAAACCGATGGCCTGTTCGATAACGCGAAGATCCCCGATCACGAGGACTCTCGCCTCCTCCCGTAGCGCCTTGTCCGCCAAGGCTTTGACCGTGATCTCCGGTCCGATGCCCGCCGGATCACCGAGCGGGACAGCGATTAATGGTTTTGGCATAAAAACTCCTTTCTCCACGGCTTCTACGCACCAGGCGTACGCGCCGGCTGTTTCAGTAAATGATCGACACACGTGACAAGCGCATCCTTGTCACCGACCATGCCGCCTTTTGTAATCACGGACAATCCCTCAAAGGGACCGCCGATCAAGTGGCCGAACGAACCGAGCGGGACAATCTCGGCCTGCAAGGCAAGCCCTTCACCACCCAGGAAACGGTAGGTGGCGACCGTGATGTCACCGCCTGTCGTCATCAATCCTTCGATCTCGAGATCCGACTCGATCAGGCGTTTGCCGATCTCGGCAAATCCCTCGTTGATCAGTTCCGAGGCGGATAGTTCCCATTCGCTCTTTTTGTCAAAAGACGAGAGATCGATCCGTTTGTCGGGATCGATACCGTCGCCGACCACCAATATCGTGTCGCCTTCGACCATCGACGCTTCGGCGACGACACGATCGATCTCTTTGCTTCTACGCTCCTTGTCGAGCAACGCTCTCGTATTGATCTCGACCGTCAGCGGAGCCCTCTTTTCGATCAGCGCTTCGACCTGTCCGGCCGCTACCGGATTGACCGATCCGATCAGCGCGAGCACACGGTGTTTCCGGGCAACCTGCACTTTCTCGGGGACGATCATTTTTGCAGCCAGCGTCGCGGTAAAGACACCAGGGTCGACCGCGATGAAAGGCACTTTCGACAGCATTACGGCATCCGCGATCTTTGCCAGATCGAGGTCATCGATGCAGTCGATCAGCAAGATTCTGGCGCCTCCCTCATACGCTCGACGGATCTTCAGCGATACGCTGTCGGTAGACTCTCTGAGATCATTCAGATCGAGATTGGCGACGGCACGTTTGCTCTGCACGCGGAACAGTTCGGCCGCATCAGCCGTATGCACCGGTGTCTTGGGATCGGACGCCGCTTCCGTCCGATCCAGCGGAATACCGTTCACCAGCAGGAAGCCGCCGACCAACGTACGGCCGGCCGACGCGAAACAAGGTGCGACCACGGCCAGGCGGTCATCACCCAACGCATCTAAAAACGCATCCGTCTCGGATCCGAGATTCCCGCGCAGCGTACTGTCGACTCTTTTGCTGTAAAGATCGATCGCAGCGTCTTTTACTTTGTTCACCGCATCGTGCACGAGCGCATACGCTTCATCCGCCGGCAACGCGCGGCTCGACGTCGGTATCAAAAGTGCATCCGGTTCCTTTTGAGCCGCTTTGTCCGGGCTCAGTTCCCCGAGCACCGTCTCAGCGGAAAATCCTTTGCCGGTCAGCTGCACGCCATTCGCGTTCGCACCGGTCAGATCGTCAGCGATAACGACTAATCTCGCCATGTTCCCTCCTCTTCTGCGACGGAAATAATGTGAACTCCTTTTGCTTTCAGTTCGCTACGTTCCGCGCTCGAAAATGTTTTATCGGTGATCACACCGCTGTAAGCTGACAGAGGATCGACCCGGAAGATCGCTCGCTTATGAAATTTCGAATGGTCGACCAGGAGGTAGCTATGCCTCGCCTTTTTTCGGACAAGACGCTTCAAGCCGGCTTTAAAAGATGTCGGGGTGAACGTCTCATAATCATCATCGATGGTGCGCGCCCCGATGAACGAGATATCGACGCTGAAGTCGAACGCGCCGTCACCCACGTTGGCAATGACCGAACCGGTCTCCGGTTGCACAAGTCCACCGAGAAAATAGAGCGTGACGGGCAGACTGCAAAGATGCAGCGCCGTCTTCAGGTCATTTGTGATGACGGTCAGATTGCGGATTTTCTCTAAACGCTTGGCGACTTCAAACACGGTCGTGCCGGCATCTAGAAACAAGCTCATGCCGGGCGAAATCAAAGAGACGGCACGCTTTGCTATACGCTGCTTTGCTTCCAGGTTTTCCTGCGATTTATCTTGATACGTCGATTCGACTTCGAACGGCGCATTCACGCTGACGGCACCACCGCGGCGGCGTTCCAACAGATTGAGTTTATCCAAAAGATCGAGATCACGGCGGACGGTGACCTGGCTGACATCGAGTGAACTTGCCAGTTCGCCCACTTCAACCCAGCCGAATCGCTCCACTAATTCGACGATACGCCTCTGTCTCACATCCGCCAACATGATCACACCTGTTCGTTTATGATCTATTATGATTGAAGCTTACTGAATCACACCCATTCTGTCAATTCATACAGATTATTGCATGATCTATCAGATCAATTGTCGCACGCTGACAACAAACGAGACATTCTACAAGTCGTTTCCGTCATATAGCTGTTTTCCGTCTCATATTTCGCGCAGAGGCGCCTGGCGTGCTACAATCAGGGCTGGAAAATACACCGTGCGAAGGCTCTGCCCTCTGCCGGAACGAAATACGTGGGAGACATATGTCAGTGCTAAAAGGTAATGCGATTTTTGGACAAAGCGGCGGTCCATCCGCCGTGATCAACTCGTCGGCGGCCGGTGTGTTCACCGAAGCCCTGAAAAGCGATGCGATCAAAAATGTGTACGGCGCCCTGCACGGGATCGTCGGTATTCTGAATGAAGATTTTATCGATATCGGTCAGGAGAGCAAAAAACAGATAAAGCTCCTGCGCGGTACGCCGGCGTCGATTCTCGGCTCCTGCCGTTACAAGCTCGCCGACTACGATGAGGATCCGACCGATTACGAGACGATTCTGCGTGTATTCAAGAAGTACGATATCCGCTATTTCTTCTATAACGGCGGCAACGACTCGATGGACACCTGCGACAAGATCTCGAAGTTTTTGGACGATCAGGGGTATGAGTGCCGCGTGATCGGCGTGCCGAAGACGATTGACAACGATCTGGCGGTGACCGACCATACGCCGGGCTACGGTTCCGCGGCCAAGTTTGTGGCGACGACGACGATGGAGATGTTCCTCGACTCAAGAGTGTACAATCGCGGCATGATCATCGTGTTGGAAGTCATGGGTCGTCACGCCGGCTGGCTGACGGCAGCCACGGCGCTCGCGGCCAAAAAAGGCTACGGTCCCGAATTGATCTACCTGCCTGAGATTCCGTTCGATTTCGACGAGATGTTGGAAGACGTCGAACGCATCTATACGAAGAGCCAAAACGTCATGATCGCCGTCTCCGAAGGCGTCAAAACGGCCGACGGCAAGATCATCCCGGAAAGTGTCGGCAAGGTGGAGATCGACGCGTTCGGACATAAGCAGATGGGCGGCACGGCCAATGTACTGGCGCAGCGTCTCGGTCAGGAACTCGGCAGCAAGGTGCGCGGCATCGAGCTAAGCCTCCTGCAAAGAAGCGGCTCGCATATCGCCTCCGGCGTCGACATCGACGAAGCCTTCTTAGCCGGTCAGGAAGCCGTCAAAGCGGCACTCGCCGGTGCGACCGACGTGATGATCGGGTTTGAAAGACCGCTCAAGGGTCCATATGAGTGCCTGATCCGTCAGATCCCGTTGAGAGACGTGGCGAACCATGAGAAGATGCTGCCGCGCGAGTGGATCAATGAGGCAGGAAACCACGTGCTCGATCCGTTCATCGACTACGCACTCCCCTTGATCCAAGGCGATCCGCAGCAGGAAAAAGAAGACGGTCTGCCGCTCTTTGCCTCATTCAAGAAGATCCAGGCAGGAGACCGCGACAAATAATAAGACTGAGATCTTCAGTCAAAGGTTAAACCTTAGAGACGAAAAGTCTCCTCCCCGTCGACCAGAAGAAGGCCACCGACGGGATCGATCGTCATCTGGACACCGTCGAAACGGTAATCGAACGGACGATCGGAACGGTTTAAGACAATTAGCGCCTTTTTCGGGCCGGGCACGCTATCATCGAAAGCGTCCCGGCCTTCTTTTGTCAAATAACGCTCGATCACCAGGTGATCAGCCTCAACCAGAAGCGTGCGATAGAATCCCGTCCGCAAGACCGGCAGCGTCTTTCTGAGCTTGCCCAGCTTTTTGAAAATAGCCAAAAGCGGCACTTCTATCCCCATTTCATCAGAACGGCAAGATGCGTCTTCGTCTTTTCTCACTTTATCCCAGTCCAAGGTGCGACGACAGTAAGGATCTCTGTATCCTTCCTGCCCGATTTCATCACCATAGAAAATCGACACTGTGCCCGGGATCGCGATCAAAAACAAAAAGCCCAAAGCCAAGAGTCTTTCGCCGGTCGCCCGTTGTTTCTCGCTTAAAAACAAGTGGCGCTGGGCGTCTCTCGAACCGGGATCAGGATCGCCGGCAAGCACCGTGATGGCGCGCGGAGTATCGTGCGTACCGAGCATCGTCATGTTGGCGTAGAACACGTCGGGCGGATAAAACTCGCGCAAAATTTCAACCTGATTAATCAAAGCCGGACCGGAGATCACCTTCGTCAGCCAGTTTAAAAGCGCGCTTTGAATCGGGTAGCCCATCACCGAGTCATGCGTGTGCCCGAAGATAAAGTCACGGTATTGGCCGTAACTGAACTTCGCGCTCGCATCTTCCCAGATCTCGCCCAGGATGATGCCTTCATCGCTTTCCGCCATCACGGCACGACGAATCGCTTTGATAAATTGATCCGGCAGTTCATCGGACACGTCGAGACGCCAACCGGAGGCGCCGAGCCGCATCCATTTTCGCAAAATACCATTTGTTCCGGTGATGTATTCCCTATAGCCGAGATCGTACTCATTGACGTTCGGCAGATCTTTAAATCCCCACCACGAATCATAAAAGATCGAACCGCCCCGCTCTTCGAAGCGATACCAACTGCTGTAAGGAGAAAGGCGATTTTCAGTCAGCTCCTGCCAGGCGCCGACTTCCGGATAACGGCCATGGCGGTTAAAGTAGCGACTGTCGGCACCGGTGTGCGAAAAGACCCCGTCCAGAATGATGCGGATGCCACGTGCCTTCGCCTCAGCACAGAGCGCGATAAAGTCGTCCGTGTCACCGAGCATTGGATCGATCGCTTCATAGTCACCCGTATCGTAACGGTGGTTGGAGCGCGCCTTAAAAATCGGATTCAGATAGAGGATAGTAATACCGAGCGATGCGAGATAATCGAGTTCTTCGATGATACCCTGCAGTGTACCGCCATAAAAATCCAAGGCGAGATAGCCTTCTTCGGTGATCCCTTTAATATCGACTTCTTCTTTCCAGTCACGATGCCAGATACGTTCGCCATGGAGGCTCGTCAGATCCTCCATCTTCTTTTCGTCGTAGTCCTTACCGCGCTTGAAACGGTCGGGAAAGATCTGGTACATCACGCCGCCGCGCATCCACTTGGCGACCTGAAACTGACGGTCGTACACCGTGATCCGAAAGACGTTACTGATCGGGGTGTCGTCACGCCGGATGCCGGGGTCTTGCTGACTGAGCCTCGCCGTTCCCAGGATCGAATGCTCGTCCGGTACGAGCCAGCGTTTCATCTTCTCCGTCTGAATCTCAAACCAGTAGAAAAAGAGGTTCGGTTCGCCGGCCATGGTCAAGGTGTGCTCATACCACAAGACATCGGCCGACTCGCCGGGTGGCGAATCGGCACGCTTCATGCGCAGGTCGATGTTATGAAACTGGTAGAGCCCGTAGGCGTAATGCAGTTTGACTTCTTTTATGGTCTCTTCAAGGGGTTTGACGCTGACTCTCAAGGTCACCGCCTGTCCCGTAGGTACGGCACCGTAAGGCGATTTGTAGAGCACCTCACGGCGGTTATGGTTTACGATCACGTATTAACTTCCTTCACAATCGTTTCATACAGGTCGACATAGTTCGCGGCAGACTTCGCCCAGGAGAAGTCATGACTCATACCGCGGGAAACGATATCCGACCAGATCTTCGGCTCGTTTCGATAGACGGAGACGGCCGCCTTCGTCGTATAGAGCAGTTCGTGGGCATTGATGTTCAAGAACGCGAACCCGTCGCCCGAGTTTTCGAACTTATTGTACGGTTGCACCGTATCGATCAGGCCGCCGGTCTGGCGCACGATGGGAACGGTACCGTAGCGCATCGCGACCATCTGAGTCAGACCGCACGGTTCGAATAAGGAAGGCATGAGCAGCATATCGCCGGCCGCGTACAGTCTTCTGGCGAGCGTCGGGTCGAACTCGATCTTGGCACGCATTCTGGTCGGATGGCGCTGCTCCATTTTTCTCAGCTCCTCCTCATAGAGGAAGTCGCCGGTGCCGAGCACTACGAGCTGCAGATCGTCTTCCAACAGTTCATCGCCGATCCGGATCAGAAGGTCGATACCCTTTTGCTCGGCCAGACGAGTAATCATCACGAGCAGCGGTTTGTCGGCGCTTTCCGGCAGGCCGAGTTCCGTCTGCAACGCCTTCTTGCACGTCGCTTTGCCGCGTTTGAACGCTTTTTTCGAGTAGTTTGCGATCAGGGCGCGGTCCGTTTCCGGGTCAAAGCTCTCGGTGTCGATGCCGTTCAAGATACCCGATAACTTCCAGCGCTGTGCGCCGAGCAGTCCGTTTAAGCCTTCGCCGTAATAGTCGAGCAAGATCTCCTCGGCGTAAGACGGCGATACCGTATTCACCCGGTTCGCATAGACGATGCCGCTCTTTAAGAAGTTTGGCACGCCGTCTTTCAAAATGGCGGCTTCCGACATGTAGCGGTTCGGCAGTTCCAGAAGGTCCGCGATCTGTTCTCTGCCGTGAATGCCCTGGAATTTCAAATTGTGGATCGTCATCAGGCTCGGCAGATTCGGGTAATAGCCTTGACTCTTGTAATGCGCTTCGAGCAAGACGGGAATCATGCCGGTCTGCCAGTCATTCAGATGTAAAATATCCGGCGTAAAGCCCATCGGCTCACCCATCGCTTCCAATACGGCCCGCTGGAAGAAGGAGAACCGTTCGATATCGAAGGAGTACTCGAGATACAGTTCATCGTGTCCGAAATAGAATTCGTTATCGATCAGGTAGACCGGGATGCCGTCGACTTCCAGCGTGAAAAGTCCGCTGTACATCGTACGCCAGCCGAGTCGAATCATCGACCAGCGGACGAAGTTTAACTTCTCCGCATAGCGATGACGTATGCCGCGATACAAAGGCATCACGACTCTGGCGTCATGCCCGAGTTTTCTCAGTGCTTTCGGCAGTGCGCCGACCACATCGCCCAAACCGCCCGATTTAGCCAACGGGCTCATCTCAGATGAAACAAATAGAATATTCATACGATTGCCCCCTTTCGTATGACGACCGGATAGTCGGCGTGGCCCAAGAGCTTGACGCCCATGCGCACGATACAATCCTTGTCGATGATGACGTTCGACAGCTCGACGCCCTCTGATATCTGCACGTCCTGGAAGATCACGGAGTTTTCCACCTTGGCGTGCTTGGCGACCATAACGCCGCGGAATATGATCGAATTGTTCACTTCACCATAGATGCGAGAACCGTCCGAGCAAAGCGAGTTTTTCACGGAACTCCCCTTCTCATAGACAGCCGGTGCGGCGTTTTTCACCTTCGTGTAGATCGGTGTATCTTCGCTGAAGAGATCTTGCCGCACATCGTCTTCCAGTAGCTTCATCGATGCGGTGAAGTAGCTGGCGACCGAGTTGATGCGAAGGCTCGTTCCCTTATGCTCATACCCCCGGATCCGATACTGATTATGCAGCTTTAAAATGCGTTCGAGCGAGAAATCGCTTTGCCCTCTGGCGATCGACTCGGCGATGATCGAGGTGATCAAATCTCTGGAGACGACGATCGCACCGAGGAACGTGCGTTGTGAAGGCACCTGCAAGGCGTCGACCATAACGTCCTTGACGACGCCGCGCCGATCCATATCGAGCGAGATCGTCGGCGAACCGAATTGATTGCCGTCTCTGTTGAAGAGCGCCAAAATGTCCTGCCCGCCGTCGGCAAACTGGCGCACCATGTCTTCAAAGTTGTAGTTCATCACAACGTTCGAGTCGCAGATCACGACGTAGCTCTGCGTGCTTCCGGCGAAGAAATCGAGAAGTCCCGTCAGGTCGGAGCCTTCACCGACCATCGTCGAGTTGATGTAAGGCGGCAGCAGATAAAGGCCCTGCTGCATGCGGTCCAGATCCCAGGATGCTCCGGTTCCCAGATGATCCATCAGCGATTTATAAACAGTCAGCGCAATCACGCCGACTCGCTTGATACCGGAATTGACCATGTTCGACAAGATGAAGTCGATGATCCGGTAGCGGCCGCCAAACGGCATCGCCGCCAGCGCGCGCGGCTGGCTCAATTCACTCAAATTGATGCGATGATGGTCGGCCAGCACAAGCCCCATGGTTTTCGTTAACATGGCAATCCCTCCTTAGATATCGTCTCTCACAGACACATAATCGTTCTTCGTTTTCGGTCTCGTAATCATCGACTGGGCGGCAAATTTCGTCCCGGCCTTGATTTCCAAACCTTCTTGAATAACGGAGATGTTGTCCGCACAGTATTTTTTGTTCACATAATCTTCCATGCCGTCTTTGACGTCCGGTCCGATCTGTACTCTGGCACCGATCTTCGTGTCGATACCTATGATGCAGCGGTCGAGCTTCGCGCCTTTACCGACGATGACGCCCGGCATCAGAATCGAGTCGGTGACCGTAGCGCCTTCTTCCACCACAACCGAGTGGGAGAGCACCGAGTGGACGACGGTTCCGTATACTTCATCACCGTCGGTCAGTGCGACGCGATCGAGGACGGCCTTCTCACCGATGTAGTGCGACGGTCGGATCGGGTTTCGACTGTAGATACGCCAAGACGCGTCATGCAAATCGATCTGATCCGGACTGTCGAGAAGATCCATGTTCGACTCCCAGAGCGATGAGATTGTACCGACGTCCTTCCAATAACCGGCAAAACGGTATGCCATCAGTCGCTTTTTCGCCGCGAGCATGGCCGGGATCACGTTCTTGCCGAAATCGTTGCTCGACTTTTTATCATCTTCGTCGTCGATCAAGGCTTCCCGCAGCACATCCCAGGTAAAGCAATAGACGCCCATCGAGGCCAGATTGCTCTCGGCCTTCGCTGGTTTTTCGACAAAGTCGGTGATCACATGGTTCTCATCCGTATTCATGATGCCGAACCGATGTGTCTCCTCCCACGGCACTTCGAGCACGGCAATCGTCGCGTCGGCGTTGTTTTCTTCATGGAAGTCGACCATCTTCCCGTAGTTCATCTTATAAATGTGATCCCCCGACAAGATGAGGACGTATTCCGGTCGGTATTGCTCGATAAACGGCATATTCTGGTAGATCGCATTCGCCGTACCCTTGTACCAGTCGGAGCGTCCGCTGCTCTGATACGGCGGCAGGATAAACGCCCCGCCGTTGTTTCGGTCCAAATCCCAGGAATGTCCGTTCCCGATGTAGGCATTCAGCTCGAGTGGCTGGTACTGCGTCAGTACACCGACCGCTTCTATTCCGGAGTTCGTGCAGTTCGAAAGCGGGAAATCAATGATCCGGTAACGACTGCCGAACGGCACGGCCGGCTTGGCCACAGACTCGGTCAGAACACCGAGCCTCGAGCCCTGTCCACCGGCCAATATCATGGCGACAACCCGTTGTCTGTTCATATACGCCTCCTCCTGGCTATCTCGTTAATCGTTGGTGTTATTTTTATCTTCTATCGGTTCATATCTAAAGTAAAGTCCACACAAGGGCGGCAATGCGATCTCCAGCACTAAATCACCGTCTTCTACCATCGTCTCATAAGTTCGCACTTCTTGTTTTTCTTCTATATAACCGCTACCACCAAACTCCGTGCTGTCACTGTTTAGAAGTAACGTATAACGGCCGGCTTTTTCGACCGGCACCCGGTATTCGGCGAAAGTCGCCGGAGTCATATTCAAGACAGCGAGAATCAGGTTGTCTTCGTCTACTCCGTTACGCGTGAAAGCGAACACGCTGTTGGCACTGTCATCGACGATCAGCCAGTGGAACCCGTCCCAGCTGTTGTCAACCTCCCAGAGCGCCGACTCGGATAAGTAAAGATGGTTCAAACGCCGTACAAACGTCTTCATCCGCGCGTGTTTTTCATACTGCAGCATGAACCATTCGAGCTCTTCGTAAAAGCGCCACTCGAGATACGGTGCCATCTCGTTTCCCATGAAATTCAATTTAGCGCCGGGATGGCCGTACTGGTACATGAACAAGGTGCGAAGTGACGCAAATTGGCGCCAGTAATCGCCCGGCATGCGTCCCAGTAGCGATCCTTTGCCATGCACGACTTCATCGTGCGAGAAAGGCAGCACAAATTTTTCGGAAAACGCGTACGTCAAAGAGAAGGTCACGAGATCATGTTTCTCACCGCGCGCATAGTAATCGCGTTTCATGTAGCGCAACGTATCGTTCATCCAGCCCATGTTCCACTTGTGACTGAAACCGAGTCCGCCCTCGCCCGTATCACGCGTGATGTTCGGCCAGGCCGTCGACTCCTCGGCGATCATCATGACGCCCGGGAAGTGTTCTTTGACCATGTAGTTCGCACGTCGCAGGAAATGCACGGCGTCTATGTTGTCGTCGCCGCCGTAGACATTCTTCACGGCGTTGTCTCTGGCGTAGTTGAGGTAGAGCATCGAGGTCACGGCATCAAGCCTCAGACCGTCGGCGTGGAATTCATCAATCCAAAACCAGATAACGGAGAGTAAGAAAGAGACGACTTCGTGCAGCCCGTAATTAAAGATTAAGGTGCCCCACTCGGGATGCTCGCCCATCCTCGTATCGGGATGCTCGAACAACGGTTCTCCGTCAAACTGAGCGAGACCGAACGCATCTTTCGGGAAATGAGAGAGCACGAGATCGAAGATGACCTTGATCCCCGCCTTATGCAATTGATCGACAAGAAACTTCAAATCGGCCGGTGTCCCGTAGCGGCTCGTCGCCGCAAAATAACCGGTCACCTGGTACCCCCAGGAAGCATCGAGCGGATACTCCGACAGGGGCATAAACTCGACCGCGTTGTACCCCATGTCGACCAGATAGTCGACCAGTTGCATGGCCATCTCGCGGTACGAGTATACATTGCCATCGGGGTAACGGCGCCAGGATCCTAAATGAATCTCATAGATATTCAAGGGTCCGTCAAACGTATCCTTCGCTCTCGCTTCCATGTGTGAGGCATCTTCCCACTGGTAATCGTCTATGCAGTCGTACAAGATGGAAGCCGTGCCGGGACGCGTCTCCGCGTGACGAGCAAACGGATCCGCTTTCAGCAGGCGACGGCCGTCAGCGGCCTCAATCGAGTATTTATAACGCTCCCATTCTCTGGCATCCGGCACAAAACCGGTCCAAATGCCGGTCGCACCATAAGCTCTCAGGGGATTTGCCGAGTCATTCCAGAAATTAAAATCGCCGACGACGCTTACACTTCTCGCGTGTGGCGCCCAGACGGCGAACCGATACCCTTTGTCTCCTTCAGGGGACTGTGCAGGGAACGCACCGAGCATACGATGGCTTTGCACATTCGTCCCGTTATTAAAAAGATAGGCCTGATTCACGAGAGTGCCACCTTTCCGCCGAGGCAACGGTCGATAAATCTATTATACATGTTAACGGAGCCAGGGAAGTTTAAAATAATACTTGTACAAACTGCGAATAAAATACATGCACCTGATTTAACCTACTCTTAACAAGAATCTAACGATGCGTTCGTACAAGCCTGACAGAATGAATGTAATATAAAGCCTTTTAACTTGGAGATTGAAGATGACTTTTAAGAAGTGCATATGTCTGATCGTGCTTTCGCTGGTATTGCTCATAGCTTCCTTTTCCGGCGAGGTGGCTTTGGCTACAGCACAAATGGAAAAGCCGGAGGATGAGATCTGGAACGCATCAATGGAACTTTTCCCAAGCGACCTGATTCTCGAAGCAACCTCCCTTGACGGCTCGTTTGCTTACTCACTAGTCGGCGAAGACAATTACCCGATATTCTTTACAAGTCAAACGTCAGAGACCATTTCCCCGGCCATCTTAGGCGGAACGATATCGTTCGCAGCATTCGACGAAGTACCGTATTACATGGCGTTCATAGCGGCAGACAGACTACTACCGTTTCGTCCCGTAGAGGCCGAGACGGAGCAGTATCACACACTGTGGAAACAGCAGTTCGTCCATCCCAAGAATCAGGTGTTTGAGTTAAATGAACGATATTACCTTGACGTGGAGAGTCTAAATCGTGAATACACGATTAGCGTCAGACCGTTTATCGCGTTACCTGCCACAGAAGCGTTTCCCAAGATTTCGAATTACTTTACAAGTGGTGTTGATTTGCAAGAAGATGATGCGAAAAGTCAGATCGAGTATTACGAATCGATCGATGTTCTGGAAGCTACGCCTTCACCTGAACACGTCCAGGATCTTTTGTTAAATCAACCCATAGACGTGATTCCACCCGGCAAGTTTAGTCAAAAATGGGCACCATTTCACTTCGCAGGTATGCTTTTGCCTGACTCACTTGATCTGGATACATTCGCTGAACGCATGATCTCCAAGGTTCCTGTCGATGAAAGGGAAATCGAACTAAGAGGTAATGCTGGTTCTGAATTGCCGTTACACTACTACGCAAAAAATGACGAAACGAGCCATTTCTTCATGAATGAAGCGTTGGTCAAAGACAGCTATTCCAGCGTTTTCGTTCTGTTTAATGACGAATGGTATTCGTTCGACGGGAAAGACTCTCAGACATTCTTGATGAAAGATGGTGACCTGATCGATCTGCCAATAACCTTGCAATTACCCGAAGAGCCAGGCATCTACCCGATCTATGTGGTGACGAATCATTTCTTTGTTAATCAGACCGAGGACGGAGGTCAAGCTCCATCCGGCGTTCTGTGCGATTTGGTGTTTGTTGAAAAATAAACGATTCTGCATCTCACGCATACTCTTATTCTTGCCGCTCGCCCTTGAACGTCTTTAATCCCATGAAAGGTTTGTCCGCATCGACTCTTTCGTAAATTAACTCGGCGGCCGTATGGCCATGTGTCGCGTAATGCAGTTTGTTTTGAACGATCTCAAAGAACTTGATCGACTCATCTCTTTTTGGATCGTAGTCCACGCTCGTGGCATATAAATCGAGCACTTGACGATACATGACTTTTTCGGAAGAACGAATATCACGGATGCGTTCCAACAGTTCTTTCCAGTAATTACTACCACCCAGCTCTTTAAGTCGAGCATCATCCATGGTGAATCCTTTGATCATGTATTCTTTAAGTCGCTCTGTAGCCCAAATCCGAAAACGTGTGGCAACCGAGGATTTCACGCGATAGCCCAAAGAGATAATCATGTCGAGGTTGTAGTAGGGAATCAGTCTTTCGACTTCTCTATTCCCCTCTTTTCGAACTTGTCGGAATTCCCGACAGGTTGAATTTTTCCCCAATTCCCCCTCAGAATAAATATTGCCAATATGCTCAACTACGTTTGTTCTGGATGTTTGAAATAATGAAGCCATCTGTTGCTGAGTCAACCAGATCGTTTCATCGTCGAGCTTTACATCGATATGCGTCAAGCCATCTTCTGATTCGTAGATGATCACTTCACCCTTATGGTTTTCCATCTCGTTGCCCTCCATCTTTTAGCCCCCTGTTGATTTGTTGCGTAGATCATATCGGCCAAACACAAGCAGCATTTTCCGCCAGCGTAAAATTTAGCAATAGGAAGCACGTGTCATAAACACGCAGCCGAGTCGATTATCGCTTAACATAGCATGGATCATGCTAGGGATGTGAGAAACTCTTTTTTATATCGAGAGTCTACTGAAATGAATTATTTTCTATTTCAACGTTGCGATCGTCACGCCATCGCCGCCTTCGCCTTCGCCACCTAAGCGGTACGATTTGATCCGACGATCACCGTCAAGATACTCGGCGACTGCGGCTCGCAAAGCACCGGTTCCCTTGCCATGTACGATGCGTAGAACATTCAAGCCTGACAAAGTCGCGTCATCGACATAGTGGTCGAGTGCTGCAATCGCTTCAACGACCGTCTTTCCGATCAATTTGATCTCGCTTTGAATAGTCTGAGATTTTGATGTCGCCGTCGTTTTCGACCTTTGCGGCTTCGTCTTTCTAGCCGGCTTTTGTTCGACGTAGGGAATGAGGTCCTCTTTTTTTATCTTTAAGGTCAATTGCCCGCAATTCAAGGTGACAATACCTTTGGCATCGATCTCTTCGACGATCCCGTCCGTTCCCATCGCCGGGGCTGTCATACGCATGCCGACTTTAATTTCGAGATCATCACCTATCCCCTTTAGCTGCCTCGTTCCGAGCTGCTGTTGCCCAACATTGAGACGCCCCCTGATGTCGCTCGCCGCCTTATGGTCGATGCCACTCGCTTTACCCTTCAGCTCGGCCAACGTCGATTCGACGTCTTCTCTCGCCGACTCATAGAGTTCGGACGCTTTTTCTCTCGCTTCAGCGAGCAGGGCTTTTGCTTCACGCTCCGCTTTTTTCCGCTCGGCTCTTAGAGTCGCCTCCGCCGCTTTCGCTTCCTTTTTCAGATTCTCGATCTCCTCTTCCATGCGCTTCGCTTCGAGATGGCTTTGCCGGATCGCACCGACC
>MTKW01003559.1_pt1 | contig 26004 bp, 21 predicted proteins | sample 1042761 | NCBI WGS metagenome assembly MTKW01 (sample SAMN06205366, study PRJNA360243) | anaerobic digester metagenome | biome: Wastewater treatment plant; feature: Anaerobic digester sludge; material: sludge; isolation source: anaerobic digester fed with sludge from wastewater treatment plant ...
GAGTGGGAGTAAGAAGTCTGCAAATTACTGGGAATAGACAATAAAAAGCCTCTGAACCCTGAAGAATAAGGGTTCAGAGGCTTAATTATTGCGCGTAATAGAAAATGGCAACATATTCGGAATTCCCCGGTTTATTTTAAATTAGATTAGGAAAAGGAATATACAGTAATCTCATAATTTCCTTTTCTGACTCCAAAACTCGTTCGGCAATAAAGTCCATATTCGCACCTTAAGCTAAAAAGTTGGAGATAAGTTTATATTCATATTCGAATGCTTCCGATAATAAGTGGCGGATTTCCATTAAGAACTCTTCCTTCTTGTCTAACATATCATTGACGAAGTATAGTTTGCGAATGATATTTCTAAAATTATGTGCACTTTCTTGGAATCCTAAATACAAAGTGTGTAGTTTCTTATCAGGATTTAGTTCCCATAAGGCATAAACGCTCTCGGCAATTTCTAGGCGATTGAAAGAACTAGTACCTGAAATCATAGATTTTCTCAACATCCTAAATTTCAGCGAGAAAATTTTGTTGAGAATGTCTTGATCAATCTCAGAATTAGAGATGGTTTCTTGCAAAGTATCTAAAAAGGCCAATAACCGTTCTTTGGCTTTTTGATTATTGAAAACCTCGAGATTTTTATTGGTATATTTGCGTTCTTCCCAGTTAGGTTCAGAGATTGCTTTAGTTAGATTACAGCGTAAAATCTCTGAGAGGACACTATAATCATTAAGCTTTCTGCGACATTCTTGATTTTTGGTGTAATCATCATGGAGGTGAATTGAAATATTGAATGGCGAGGAGGGCAGAATCTCAAAGTCCCTTGAATAAGATAATAAATTATAGGAGATATCGGAAAATTGCTTTTTCTTATTCAGCTCTGAGAAAACTACTCTCCCTAAAGCATTGTAGCCGATGACGGTAATTCCGCTACAGACACCAATTTGCATATTGTTCTTATTCTTACGCCTTTTAAGTACAGAATTAGCATCACACAATAAAATAAAAGGCTCATCGTCATTGAGAATGTTTTTTAAAGTAGGCAAGGATAATTCATTAGTGAATATGCTATAGGATAGATTGAATTCCTCAAATAATTGTGTTTCAAGATCCTCATCAAAGCTAGAGATAAATGGATAGCTAACATGGTTATATATTACTTCCGCAAAAGTGTAGGGTGATTTCATACAAACCAGATATAAAAGGTATGGAGATACATTAATGCCTTTCATGACCAACAGATCGCATAAAGCCTGAACTCTACAGTTGCTTACACGTTTCTCTTTATTAATCTTCTCCGCCCTTTTTATAATCATGCTATGATTCTCCCATCTGAAATCCGGATGATCTTGTTGCAATATTTTAATGTTCTATGGCTATGGGTTACCATGATTATTGAAACCTTATGCTCTTTATTCAATTCTCCAAATAAATCTATAATATTGTCCGAATTCTCACTGTCCAGATTGCCTGTAGGCTCATCGGCAAAAATAACTTTTGGATCATTTACTAAGGCGCGAGCAATTGAGATACGTTGTTGTTGTCCGCCTGATAATTCATTCACATCCTGCCGGATATAATCCTGAAGTCCAACTTGTTCTAAAATATCATAAATTTTTTTCTGATACCTTGCTAGATTTTTATTCGTAAGGATTAAAGGAAGCTCCATGTTTTCCAAGACAGTTAATCCTGGAATGAGATTATGAAATTGGAATACGAAGCCTAAATAATTGGCCCTTATGTAGCTTAACTCTTGGTCGCTTACCCTAGTTAATTCTGTATCATCTAAGAAGATGCTACCTTTTGTTGCAGCCAAAAGACCACTTAATAGATAAAGCAAGGTGCTTTTTCCTGAACCTGATTCGCCTATAATACCAACGAAATCGGTATCAGCTACCTCTAAGGACACATCGTTGATGGCTAAGTATTCACCGTAATTTTTGTACAAATTCTTCGCTGTGATCATTTTCTTCCCTCCTGAATTAAAGGCTTTTAATACTATCTATTGGGGACTCGTTTTTAGCTTGAATAAAGATCCTAATAGGAATGAGAAAGATTACTAGGACTAAGGTAAGCCAGATAACCAGATGACTCCAAAAATCGAATTTATAACTAACTTGATAACCACTCAAATATGAATTGAATTCTACAAAACTACGTGCAATTAAGGGGCTAAAGGCTATAGAGAAGATGACTGTTGGGGCTTGAAATAAGGATAATTCTGCGAAAAGAAGCTTTAAGACACCTTTTTTGCTTACTCCCATGGTTCTAAGGATGGCAAAGTCTTTTTTGCGATCTAAGATGGAGTTCCTGATGGAATTTCTGAGCATCAACAGGAGAGATACAACAATCAAAAAGACGATGCTTATAAGGATATCTACTCCTGATACTATGGAACTTTCCCACTGGGCGGCTAACTCATCTTGTGAATAAAATTTAATTATGCTAGAAGGATACTCGGATTTTAGGTCCCTTAATAATGTAGATTCAGCAATTTTTATGTTAGCACAATAATACTTGTAATCACTTTCTGAAAATAAACTATTAGCTACAACCACCAAATAAGAGGCATAATCCTGTGTTTCGATGGTGGATACGATTTTTACTTCTCTTTCCACTTCGTTTAAGGAAACCTTTACTGTGTCACCAATGTTGGCCTTTATGTCATTTAATAATCGATTACTGACAATAGCCTCATTTTCTTTTAGGCTGCTAAAGGATATTGGGCTACGATATATCTTTTGCAGGGCTTCATTAGAGGCAGCTGACTCTGCAATTAGATAAGCTAGGTTATCAGAAATTTTACCTACACTGAGGTAATACTCACCTGATGGAGACACATCTTTCTCAGACAGTAAGGAATACATTTGTCCCGCACCCAAGCTATTATTAGTTGCCATAGCACGAGCGTCGAAGGATAATTGGCTGTCAGCTAATTCACAGGCCCAGCTTTTAAATGAATAGGAAAAATCTAAAAGTGTTCCAAGCATAACTAAGCATAGTACTAGGGAGATGGAAATCCCAATGATATGCCTGGAATTGATTTTCGCCAAATAAGAGGAGAGCTTTAATGTCTTAGCTTTCACTTTTCCAGCCAGATAGAGAAGTCCTTTCAGTGAGGGTATTGTGATTAATAGAATAGCAAGTATTTCTATAGATATTTTTACTATATAGGAGTAGGAAGCAATTTCATCGTTAACATAATCTGCTGGATTTATGGTCAAAGTACCTATTATTAGCAGTGCGCCTATAACAAAGGAAATTATGGCGAGGGTCTTTCTATTTAGATCCGTGCGAATTCGTTTTTTTACTTTCATAATACTTAGGGGAGACGAATCTAAATGTCTTCGCAAAACAACAAAGGCAGGCCCCAGGGAGGCTATCATTCCTATAAGGATTATAAAGGCACTATTTTTAGCCCCACTAAAAGCCGTGCTAAAGCTTGTATTGGTAAGGAGACAAATAATATAAGCGGCTAATACTCCGAAAAAGTAGCCGAGAACGCTGCCTAAGAATGAAAACAATGTATTCTCCACTAAAATAACCCGGAGCATTTTTTTCTTAGTCAGCCCGAGGCTTCTTAAGATGGCCCAATAAGACAAGTTGTTTTTTAAGTTTAAGGTAAATGATGTATAGATTAAGATAAGACATATGGCCAGGATGGAAAATAACAAGACGAATAAGATGTTCTCTAGATTTTTAAATTCGCTCTCAATAGTCTGGCTGCCGGCGAATTGATTAATATAGCTAATGTCATCGTAATTTTCTAATGCCTCGGTTACGGTTATCACTTTTTGCTGATCATGACCGAAATAGGCAAAAGTAATGACCGAATAATCAGTATTATCCACTGGTTTTTCGGCTGTATTAATAATAGCTAGGGGTTTTTGCGGAGCTAAAAAGTTCACTTTATTAGAGAGGGCGCCAATAGTATAGGCTTTTCCGTTTATTACTACTTCATCTCCCAAAGCGCAAGCTAATTGCTCCATTAGAGTCGAGTTGACCAATAATGGAGCTTTTTCAGAATCGTCTCCTAAATCCAAGTTAAGTTTACGATTGATATTGGCGATATCTCCATAGGCAATAATGGCCGTTGTCGTTGTCTGACCAAGTTCAATATTCTTTCTGGTATTATTGAAGTAAGCATAAGTTATTTCTTCATTGCCAGCTAAGAGGGAATCTATTTTATCAATGGTCGGAGTAGGAAATGCTGCAATAATATCAGCGGTCCCCACTTTACTCCAGTAATTATTGATAGCATGGAATTTGGCATTTTCGTATACTGAGGTTCCTGCAGTGATTATCAAGATGAGTAAAGCAACAATCAAGGCTACTGCTAAATTATTTTTCCGATGAGTATTAATTTTAAATCTCTGCTTGATGATATTGAAGGTCATCCCATTCACCCCTCGTAATCTTATGAATGCGTTCAGCAAAGCACCCGAAAACATAATAATGGCAACCCCAAGCAATCCATAGCCATAGATATTGTTACCTTCTTCTATAAAAGATAAGGCCTTAGAAAGAATAGAAGCTAATGTATAGAAGATGGCTCCAATCATGATGCAGAAGTAGAGCAATAAGGGAAGTTGAAATTTGCTTTTGGCTTTTTTGGAGTAAAAGATATTTCTCCAAAAGGAAATCCGCATATCGAATTTATTAAATAACAAGGCCAATAAATAATAACCATCTGATAATCTTGTCGGGAGAAGGTTCCCAAGAATCATAAGTAAATTCAAAACAGCAAAACTAGACAAAGCTTGGATTATATAAGGGTTATTCCAAGGTAAAAATGTTAAGAGATAGCTTATCCCTGCTAAGAGGGAATTCACATAAATCCCGGCAATAACAATTTTCAATTTTGTTTTAGAGGAAGCAGTCTTTAGATTATAGTAATGAAAATAAAAGGTTGGAATGATCCCTAGATACAGCCCGAAAGAGAAGGATTTTAGTTTTACTTTATTATTGATTGCTGAGATGGCATGTCCAAGTTCATGAAACAAGAAACATAATCCTGTTAAGAGTATTGTAGTTATGGTATCAATGAGAAAGCTTCCTATAGTTTGGCTACGCTGTAATCCTTCAATATCACCTCTATGCAAAAATATCAGAATACTTCCTGTAACGATCAGAGGTAGCCAGACAAAAGCCTTAGAAAGGAAGGCATATAGCTTCTGGCTAAGCAAAGTTAGATGTTCAGAATTCTGTGGGAAATTCTTTTTAAAAAGGGTTAGGCCTAAAGCGGTCATTTCATCATCAAAGGTTTTCTCATATCCTTTAATTAATCCGGCTTCCTTTAGTTTTGTCACAAGCTGTTCCACATTTATAGATTTATCAGGATACATTTGACTTATAGCATCGTCTATTTCTTCTTTGCTTTTGTTCTGCTTAAATAATTCAATAACTTCTTTAGTATATTCATAGGTCTTTGGCTTCATTTTTAGAAATGAATTTAAAGACTCACTTCCAAGCAAGTAATAACTATTCTTAAATAAATCTTCCTGCTGAATAAATTTTAGATCTGGAATTAATTCATATTTTTCCGTCATATCTCTTAAACTACTTTCCCAAGATATTTGGCGACCGAATATCTTGATGACAAGCTGATGATGTTTTTGATGAATTCTTGTTGATTATCGCTGGCATAAACATCAGCCAGGCGACAAATGATTTTTTCACCAATAGCTTTTTGCACAACACACCGAATTGGCATGACCTGACGCTCAGAACCTGCAAAAAGGTAGGCACCACCCGGACACCACATATTACAGAATCTATAAGCCAAACACTCCCTACATTCAGGAAGATCTTCTCGATAAATCTGTACTCGGTTATCAATGGAGTTTTTTAAGTCAACAATGTTGTTTATATTACCGATTTTGTTGGAAGTATCACCATAGTACATTTGGCAAGGATAGACATCTCCCGAATGTGTATAAAACAAGCTACTCTTACCGGCACTACAATTTTTTTTGTTCTTTTTAAGGAGCAGATTAATTATTACACCTAATATGTAAGGTGGTGTGCGCTCATAAGCTTCCGGACTCAAAAGCAGATCAAAATAATAATCAACTAAATCATGATAAAAACAAACTACACCCTGCAAAAAGTCGCTGTTATTGTAATCAGTATTCTCTGTTTCAGCTATAAAAGGAGATACAGAGTCAAAACCTAAACTATAAAATGAATCAAGATACTCTTTAGCCGAACCAGGTCTGTAGTTAAGAAAATAAAAATCACCTAGAGTTGCTTCAGCTACTAATAGAAAATTCCGTTCTCCGAAGCTGGTAAGGTTATTTTTTACTGCATCGTAGACACTTTTCTGACTGTGCGGAAAAATGCGCATCTGATCATTGATAGCTTTTGGTCCATCTAAACTTACAGTTACAGAAAAATTATATTTGTTAAAGATGTCCCAAGCATTTTTGTCGATCAATGTACCGTTTGTGACAATAGCAAAATGGGGAGTGACAAGGTTTCTGCTTTTGCTGTTGACTGTGACATATTCGACAAAGCCTTCAATTTCCTTGAACCCTAACATGGGTTCGCCGCCAAAAAAGGTATAATTAATTACTCCTCTAGGATAGAGTTTTAATAACTCTTCAAACATATATACTAAATCAGCTAAGGACATGGTTATCTTTTCTTCTTTGTTATAACTGCCGCCATTGGCATAGCAGTATTTGCAGGATAAATTGCAAGCTTCACTGATACAAATAGTGACAGATGGGAGGACACCTTTTAACTTATTCCTTAATTCTGTATTACCGGCAGAATTAACAATCTCAGTAGGCTTAATTCGGCTGGGGAAATCCTCAGGCCTTCCCCTATAACAAAATATTTCGAGGGTCAAATTATTAAAAACTGTATATTGATGATCGCCTGTTTGAAAAAAATAATTATTATTTATTTGCAAAGAATCTATAGTATACAATTTTTACACCTCATAACATTATTAGGCAACAAGTAGGGGGCTTGTTGCCTAATTTAGTTCTTAATTATCAAAACTGATAAGGCTTAAGGCAACATATGTTTGCTTTTCTAAAGCAAAGAGTGGATAGTAGACGATACTGTTTATAAACCGATGTCAACGCAGCAACCGACCAAACCTGACACTGCGCCTGTAACGATTTCTTCAACAGTTTCTAAGTCCTCGAAAGAAACAGAGGTTAACTCTTCCAATTTTCTGATTTCCTCCATCCTCACATACCTCCTCTTTTTTGAACTAAGAAATAAAAGGGTTTTTATATTCTTAAAACAACAGACCCCCCTATAAATCTGCTGCTAAGAATATACGATACGTTCTACCCAATTTTTGGGGAACACCCAACNNCTGAGAATAATTTTAAATTTTCAAAAAAATAAGACAAAGCTTCTAAGCAATTAGTTTTTAATATCAGCGAGAACCCCGATTTATACAGTAATTGAGGAACAAGACTTCTTAAATTTGAAGAGCTGATAAATCGACAACTTATTACAATACCAGACAATTGTTTAATAATATTTATAAAAACTCTATAAAAGTCCTATTTCCTTGTCACATAAGATGGAGAGCATTTTAGACAATCAGAGGATGGCTACAAAATGGTAACAAATTCTATTTTATAGTTGACAGAATATTATGCAATATAATTAAAATAAAATGGCAGGATTGTACAATCTAATCTATTCTTGAATATAGATACAGTAAAAGTAATTTATTGACTAGGGGGTGGTTATTTCGAGGAGAAATGGTAGATCTATTGGGTAACCAGGAAACAAAAAGGAGGGTTAAAAATGTATTTAAGTAAGTCCCTTAACAGGGTAATAGCCCTAGTAGTGGCAACTGTGTTACTGCTGGGCATGAGTTTTACCTACATTGTTCCCGACGCACAGGCAGCAGGAACTCTTCGTGATGTAACTGCTCCAGATGGCCGTTTTTACAAGCTGTATATTCCTAGCAGCTATTCTCCAGGTACTCCTTTACCTTTGGTGATAATGTTGCATGGTTGTATGCAGGATGCGGCCACCTTTGTAACAGGTACAGAAATGAATAACCTCGCTGAACAAGAGAACTTTATTGTGGCTTATCCTCAACAACCTAGTTCGGCTAATTCATCAAAATGCTGGAATTGGTTTGATCCACTGCACCAGTCTAGAAATGCCGGTGAACCTAAATCTATTGTTGGTGTAGTTAATCATATCAAGAGTAGCTACTCCATTGATGACAATCGTATCTATGCAACGGGAATTTCAGCTGGTGCAGCTATGTCCATCATTTTAGCAGCAACATATCCTGATGTATTTGCTGCTGTAGGTTGTAACGCAGGATTGGAATATAAAGCAGCTGAGAGCATGAATGCAGCTTGGCCTGCTATGTTCAGTGGTGGACCGGATCCAATTGTTTGCGGTAACAAGGCTTACCAAGCCATGGGTAGTAATGCTCGTGTTGTGCCCACTATGGTTATTCATGGCACTTCAGATTATACTGTCGTTACCAAGAATGGTGATCTAGTCATTAGCCAAATGGCCCATACTAACGATTTAGCCTACGATGGTCTGGCCAACAAAAATATTGATGATGTACCCGAACAGACTATTCCTGGCTCAGAAAATGGACGAAATTATACTCGTTACGTGTATTACAACAGCGCTACCAACAAGATTGTGATGGAAAAATACAAGATCGAAGGCATGGGTCATGTTTGGTCTGGTGGTAATTTGTCTGGTAGTTATACTGACTCCAAAGGGCCTAGCTCTTCCAGACTTTTCTGGGACTTCTTCAAAAACTACACTCTAGACGGTGAAACGGAAGATACTACACCGCCTGAAACAACTGCTTCGCCTGTTGGTGGTACTTATGAAAACAGCGTTACAGTAACACTGTCTGTCAATGAACCAGCTACCACATACTATACTGTAGACGGTAGTACTCCTACTACCAGTTCAGCTGTTTATAACGGGCCTTTGACTTTCATTAGTGATACTACCTTAAAATACTTCAGTGTAGATGAGGCAGGAAATGCTGAAACAGTAAAAACTCAGGTTTATACTATAGAAATTGTAGAAGATACAACTCCGCCTATAACCACGGCTTCGCCGGCTGGAGGAACATATTACGATAGTGTAACCGTTGAGTTAGCAGTCAATGAGACGGCTACCACCTACTACACTACAGACGGTAGTATTCCTACTACAAGCTCTGCTATCTATACTGCACCTATAACCTTTAATAGCGATACGATTTTAAGATTTTTCAGCGTGGATCTAGCAGGTAACATTGAAGACATCAAGACCGAGAGCTATACTATTGAAGCTATGCCAGAACCGTCTGATATTATCTTTACTTCCATCGGATCTGAAGATGGCTTTGCTGGTGTGTACCTTGTTCATGGTTCTAGTACTAGTGCCCAAAAATTAGGTGACAATGGTATGTTTGGCAGTGATACCTTCCGGACAATCCTTTCCTTTGATACGGAGGAACTAGCTGATGATGCTGTTATAACTTCAGCAAAACTGCGTATTTATCGCAAGAGTCTGGTAGGTACAGTTAATGCAATTAAGGTTGACATCGTAAAGGGTTACTTCGGAACTGGTAGTGGATTAACCCAGTCCGATTACAGTGCATTGATACCTTATGGTAGTGGGGCCACAGATGTTGTGACCTTAAGTGTACCGGCTGCAGATAATGATTATGTAGAGGTTGAATTACCTGCTTCTGCCTTGCAGTATATCAATCAGACCGGTAGAACTCAGTTCCGTCTAAAGGCTACTACTCCAATCGACTTTGGCTCTGACTTGTTGGAAATTTACGGCGGTGAAGATGGCCTTTATGCACCACAACTTATTGTAAGTGTTGACTAGCTTCTTAAAAGCTCCTAGGAAGGAAGATCTCATAGAAGAAAAAACACTCTAGTCTCCTAAAAAGAAAAGACATAACTAGCACCCTGACTTATAACCCACTAGGGGAATAAGCCAGGGTGCTATATTCATGAGGGGGATGAATTTACTTTTTCTTATCTGCCATTCAGAACATCTGGGGCAGTTTCTTCAGGTGTAAGTTCTCTTACTAATTTTGGTTCTGGGCCATCTGGACCCATGATTAGGTCTACTACATAGAGTGTTTGTAAAGCAAGATGGTCTTCTTTACGGAAGGTCATTTCGCCTTTAGGTGTCATGAAGCTCATTCCCTCCATAATTGGGATGAGGACTTCAGCATCAGTAGAGCCGTTAGCTTTTTCTACAGCTGTTTTCAGAGCGCTAATTGTATTGTATCCAGCAGGTGTGAAGAGGTCGGGTTTTTCTCCGTTAAAGCGTTTCTGGTGTTCGGACACAAACCAGTCATTAATGGCTTTAGCTTGAGGATTAGCTGGTAATTGTGGCTGATAAACGCACATTCCTCTTAAGCCTACAGCATCTTCCATCATTGCTAATGCTGTTCTATCACCTAAGTTATTTGAGAGTTTAATGCCTTTTTCAGTAAGCTTAAGATCACTGATTTGTTTCCAAGGAGTTACGGAGCCGGCCCAAAGAATCCAGAGATAGTCGGGTTTAGCAGCNNTTTTTGGAAAGCGGCGGCACCATCACGACCAAAAGCATTATCCTGTACAAAGGTTGCAATCTTTACATCTTTGTCAGCAATAGCGGCGGCACTAGCTTTCGCGTCCTGACCTGAAGAACGACCGGATTTGAAGATATACTTATTCCAGGAACCAGCTACTAAAGCGTCTGCAACGGCTGGGTCAATAATAAATATCTTCTTGTACTCTTCTGCTAGGGGTGCTATAGCAATAGCACTAGTAGAGCTTTCTACACCGATAATGAAATCTACTTCATCTGCTTCAAGAAGCTTAACAGCCTTATCCTTAGCTACATCTGGTTTACCTTCATCATCTTCTTCAATAATAATGACGTCTTTACCGGCAATTTTTCTGGTACCATTGGTGACATGATCCAATCCCAATTCCAGACCGCGCATAAATTGCTGGTGGTAAGTGCTGAGGGCACCTGTTTTAGATCCAACCACACCAACCTTGATTACCCCAGTCTCAACAGGATCCCCATTGTTCGGTTCTTCTGCTACTTGCCCACCATTGCCACAAGCGACAATAGAGAAGGACAGAAGCAGGATCAAACTTATTGAGACTACTTTACGAACTAATTTAGACATTTGCATACCTCCCCTTAATTAATAATTGAAAATCTTAGCTCAATTTAATTATTAGGGGGGCCAGTTAAAAATAAGTTACAAACTGGTAACAAAAGATGTAGAAAAAATAACAAAATAGAAAGAGTTTTACAAATAACAAAAGCGCCATTTTGAGGCGCTATTTTTTATAAAATAATAAAGCCTAAGTAAATTATTGCAGCATAGAGGACTACCAAGGTAAAAGCAGAGAAAAAAACTTGAGGCCAGGTGATAGATTTATTTTCTTTGCTAGCTCCTGCGGCAGTAGAAAAACCTATCAGAAAAAAGAGCAGAAAATTCAATAAATAATTAATGCTCCAAGGAAAAATAAGGTCAATGCAGCTTTGCCATAAAGGAGCAAAGGGTGTTATGGGCAAACCGGGGTAGGAAAGTACTATTAGCAAGGGTGAAAGCATAATGGGTAGAGAAAATCCTGCTGACCACGGTCTACCTGGAGGCATGCGATGCAAGGCCTTAGGTAGAATAATCAGTAAACAGATTGCCGTAAGACCTATAAGTAAATACTGGCGAGCTTCAGGATCTACCTTATTTATATAATCAGCGATGAACCAGCTTAAACCTAAGCTAAGAAGAGCATCCCAAAAAACTTGTCTTCTTCTGCGCACAGCTTTTCCTCCCACAACATGACATATATCTATATATTACTACAATCATAAACAAAAAAAGTATTAATTTGAATGAAAATTATAGCTCAACTATTGCTAGAGAATATTTGTAAAATAATATTTAACGGTTGACTATCCTTAGTTTTTCTAATATAAATAGAATATATCTAATTATCAAAACCTTTTAGGTGCAATAGTAGTACGGTAGGAAGTAACGATATTGAACCGAAGGTAAATTGTAGAATGGAAGGATGGGTAAAATGTTAAAAATTTTGCTTGTGGGTATCTTTGTTGCTGTGTTGCTGGCTAGTGGTCTTTACTCTATGAGAAAGACACGCAATCTGGGAGATTTCTATCTTGGAGGTAGAGATATCGGGCCCTGGATGTCAGCCTTTGCTTATGGTACCACTTATTTTTCTGCTGTAATTTTTGTAGGCTATGCCGGAAAAGTAGGTTGGGGTTTTGGTATTGGTGGTCTGTGGATCGCTATTGGAAATGCGCTGATTGGTAGCTTCTTGGCCTGGAAGATACTGGCGAAACCAACCAGAGTGATGACGGAGAAGCTAGGAGCTATGACTATGCCGGAATTATTGGAAGGTCGTTATGATAGCAAGGCTTTAAAGATTTTTTCCTCGGCAATTATCTTTATTTTTATGGTTCCTTATTCAGCTTCTGTCTTCATGGGTCTTAGTTATGTTTTCGAAGGGGTTTTTAATATACCCTATAACTATATTCTAATTTTCATGGCTGTTATCACTGCTATCTATCTCTTAATGGGTGGCTATAGAGCTATTGCCTTGACTGATTTTATTCAGGGTATAGTGATGCTTTTTGGGGTAGGGGTTCTACTCTACTATGTTTTTGGCAATCCTGCTGTAGGCGGCTTAGGTCAAATAATTCCTCGTTTAAAAGCGATAAGTCCGGAACTGGTTAACCCGTTGCCTACAGGTGAAAAAGGTCTAGCGCTCTTTTCGGTAGTCCTGCTGACAAGCCTTGGCCCTTGGGGATTACCTCAAATGGTTCAGAAGTTTTATGCCATTAAGGACAAGAAAAACATTAGAGCAGCTACGGTTATTTCTACATTATTTGCTTTAATCATCGGTGTAGGTGCTTATGGCGTAGGTTCCGTCGCTCGTTTATACTTTTCAGAACTTCCTGTTGATCCGGCTACTGGTGTAGCTACAGTGGATTTATTAGTGCCGGGGATTATTAATGTGGCTTTACCGGAGCTTGCGGCGGTGTTAATCCTGCTTTTGATTCTGTCTGCCTCTATGTCAACTTTGTCTTCCTTAGTCTTAGTTTCTAGTTCCACCTTATCTGTTGATCTTTTAAAAGGTTTTGTTAAACCAGAGATGAGTAATAAGGATGAACTGCTGATTACTCGGATACTCTGTTTTATTTTTGTAATGCTTTCTGTGGTGTTAGCTATGGTAAAACCGACTATCATTTTAAGCTTGATGGCCTTATCCTGGGGAACAATTGCCGGTATTTTTCTCGGTCCATACATCTGGGGGTTATTTTGGCCTAAGACTACAAAGGCAGGGGCTTGGAGTGGTATTATAGTCGGTTTGATCATAAGTGTTCTCTATGCAAGTTTGCATAATTTTGACGGTAATGCTACCACAATAGGTGGGGCTTTGGCGATGCTGAGTTCCTTAGTTATAGTGCCGGTAGTCAGCCTTTTTACTACTCAATATGCCACAGAACATTTAGAAAAAGTGTATGCTGAATAAACCTTGAACCGGATCAGAGGAATAAACCTGCCAAGCTTTGTCCGATTCAGAGATTTTCTGCTTCTACTATGTAAGATTCGCACAACGATCTATATAGATCTATCTAGTTAAAAGCAAGGGGGATTCCGATGAAAGAATTATTATCAGGCAATGAAGCCATAGCCAGGGGTGCCTATGAGGCCGGAGTTAAGGTGGGCGTAGGTTATCCTGGTACACCCAGTACTGAAGTGCTGGAAAATCTACGAAAATTTAATGAGGTCTACGCAGAGTGGTCACCTAATGAAAAGGTGGCTTTTGAGGTAGGTGTAGGGGCCAGCGTTATGGGAGCTCGTACAATCGTGACTATGAAACACGTAGGGGTAAATGTAGCTGCTGATCCCTTAATGAGTTTTGCTTACGCCGGGGTAAACGGAGGCTTTATCCTCTACTCTGCTGATGATCCTGGGATGCATAGTTCCCAGAACGAACAAGATAACAGGATTTTGGGGAAATTCGCCAAGATCCCAGTAGTAGAACCTAGCGACAGCCAGGAGGCTAAGGATTTTGTAGCTATTGCCTTTGATATCAGTGAAAGCTATGATACTCCTGTAATGTTACGTACGACTACTCGCATTGCTCACTCTCAAAGCATGGTGGAATTAGGTACACGACAAGATGTACCTCTAAAGGAATATGTCAAAAACGCACCGAAAAATGTGATGATCCCCGCCTATGGACGGGCTAGAAGACTAGTGGTCGAAGAAAGGATGGGTAAGCTGGCAGAATATGCTGCTGCTACGCCATTGAACAGGGTAGAATGGGGAAACAAAGAATTCGGTATTATCACTAGTGGCGTTTGTTATCAATATGTTAAGGAAGCTTTTCCGGAAGCCAGTATCTTAAAACTAGGTTTGACCTTCCCCTTAAACGAACAATATATTGCTGATTTTGTGAATCAGGTTGATCGTGTATTTGTCGTAGAGGAACTGGAACCGTTTTTGGAAGAAGCCATTACTCTTATGGGCTTTGAGGTTACAGGAAAAAAACTATTCCCTAACATTGGGGAATTAAACGCAACTATGGTAAAAAGTAAGATCAACCAAGAGCTTAAGCTTGGTCTGGACGAGCCGGAGCTTATCGCAACTTCAGACTTACCGAGTGCTCCTATGCGTCCTCCAGTACTATGTGCTGGGTGTCCTCACCGGGCAGTATTCCATGTCTTGAGGAAGCTGAAACTAACTGTAACAGGAGATATCGGTTGCTATACCTTGGGGGCTTCTGCTCCTTTGGAGGCTATTGATACTACAATCTGTATGGGTGCCAGTATCGGCATGGCCCTCGGTATGGAAAAAGCTAATCCAGATATGATTGGTAAAATTGTGGCTGTTATCGGAGATTCTACCTTCTTCCATAGCGGAATTACCGGCTTGGTTGATATGGTCTATAATGATAGTAAGGGCACAGTAATTATTCTGGATAATAGTACTACTGCCATGACCGGGCATCAGGATAATCCTTCTACTGGTAAGAATATCAAAGGTGAAGTTGCTACCGTTGTTAATATTGCAGATGTTGCTAGAGGTGTAGGTGTCCGGCGGGTAGTAACAGTAGATCCCTTTGAGATAGATAAACTTGAACAAATCTTAAAAGAAGAATTAGCTGCCCCAGAACCTTCAGTTATTATTGCGAAAAGTCCTTGTGTTCTTTTAGGACTACCGGAAACCAACAAGGAGCCTTTGCAAATCCTAGAAGACAAGTGTAAGAACTGTAAAGCCTGTGTTACTATTGGCTGCCCACCAATTGCTGTAGGTGAAAATACGGTCACCCTGGATTCCAAGAGCTGTAACGGTTGTAATCTATGTGCTCAACTCTGTAAGTTTGGGGCTATCGTGAAAGCAGGTGAAGGCAATGAGTAAGAAATTAAACGTTTTGTTAGTAGGTGTAGGTGGTCAGGGTACCATCCTAGCTAGCAACATTTTGGCCGAAGTAGCGATGAAAAGCGGTTTGGTAGTTAAAATGTCAGAGATTCACGGTATGTCTCAACGTGGCGGTAGTGTGGTAACTCATGTAAAAATAGGTCCAGAGGTTTTTTCGCCCTTAATCGAAAAAGGTGAAGCTGATTTAATCTTAGCCTTTGAAGAATTAGAAGCCTTACGTTGGTTGGAGTATCTCCGTCCTGGTGGAAAAATGCTGGTTAACACTCAAAATATAACCCCTGCCCCGGTAAGCATCGGCAAGGCTAAGTATCCTCAAGCTATCATCGAAAAATTAACTAGCAAAAATGCAAATGTGAGTACGATTGATGCTCTGTCTATAGCCACGAGGTGTGGGAATAAGAAGGTTTCCAATGTGGCTTTAGTAGGAATGCTAGCTAAGAGGTTAGACTTCCCCAAAGACCTCTGGATCAAAGTTTTATCCGAGAAAGTACCTGCCCGTTTGCAGGAAACTAACCTCCAAGCATTTAATGAAGGATATGAATGTTCGNNGTGAGAAGATACGGCTAGAATATAAATATAGTTCGTAATATGCTCTCCCTGATTAGCTATATGCGTACCTATTGATCACTATTTTGGGTGAGCTGACCTGGGTTTTCGGGTACAAGCTCACCTTTTTTGATTAAGTAGGCTACTAATAGCAAATCCTTAACATTATAGAGATGAATATGAAGGGGACAAGGAGGTACAATGTGAAACAGGTAAGGATTATTATGGGCAGTGACTCGGACTGGCCGGTAATGAAAAAAGCTGTTCAAGTTTTACGGGAATTTGCTGTCGATTATGAGGTTTTTGTAGCTTCTGCTCATCGTACCACTAAGCTGGCCCTAGAGTTAGCTAGTCAGGCAGAAGAAGATGGGATAGAGGTAATCATTGCCGGTGCCGGTGCGGCCGCTCATTTGCCTGGAGTATTAGCTGCAGTGACCTGTCTTCCGGTAATTGGGGTGCCGTTGAACGCAACAGCCTTGGCAGGTCAGGATGCCTTGTATTCTATTGTTCAAATGCCTTCAGGTGTGCCTGTGGCTACGGTAGGAATAGACGGAGCCAAAAATGCAGCCCTCCTTGCTGTGCAAATTTTGGCTGTGAAGGATCAGGCCTTACGGGCAAAATTTAAGCAGTATAAGGAAAAGATGATTGACGAGGTTTTAGAAAAAAATCAAAAAATCCAACAATTAAACAATGAGCTTGATACATAATGGAGGTACGAAGTGGCGGATACGGTTTGCTTGTCTGGTGTATAAGTTGCAAACCAGTATCTAGTGTTTAGTACCTCTTTTTGTCTGTTTGCTTAATATGTGGATTAAGGCTGATATAAATTTTTCTATAATATAAAAGTTTAGAGATGACGGAGGTATTCAAATGTATAAGGCAGTTGTAACGATTCATTTAAAGAAAAGTATCTTAGATCCTCAAGGTAGTGCTGTGGTAAAGGCTTTGAAATCCTTAGATTATTCGGGTGTAGAAGAGGTGCGGGTAGGTAAGCATATAGAGCTTCTTCTAGACGTGGAATCTGAGGAAAAGGCTTTAGGGGAGACTAAGGAGATCTGTGCAAAGCTCTTAGTTAATCCGGTAATTGAGGATTATCAAGTCAAAGTGATGGAGGTAGAGGCATGAAGTTCGGTATAGTTGTATTTCCGGGCTCCAGCGGCGATTCCGACTGTTTCTATGTTATTGATCAAGTTCTCAAGGAGCCTGTTGAATATCTTTGGCATAATGATGCTGATCTAAAAGGCGTAGATTGTGTAATCTTGCCGGGAGGCTTTTCCTATGGCGATTATTTGCGCCCTGGAGCGATTGCCCGCTTCGCGCCGATTATGGAAAAGGTCATTGAGTTCGGACAAAAGGGCGGTCTGATTTTGGGCATAGGTAATGGTTTTCAGATTTTGACTGAGGCTGGAATGTTGCCGGGGGCCTTAATTTCCAATAATTCCTTACGGTTCCAGCATAGTAATACATATTTAAGAGTAGAAAGAGCAGATACAGCTTTTACATTAAATTATGAAGAAGAACAGATTATTCAACTTCCTATTGCCCATAGTCAGGGTAACTATGTAGTAGAACCTCAGATTTTAGCCAGAATGGAAAAAGAAAAGCAGATTATATTCCGTTATTGTAATGCCCAGGGAGAGACGAGTTTAGAAGCTAATCCTAACGGTTCAGTGCACAATATAGCCGGTATTGTAAATGAGCGTGGTAATATCCTTGGTATGATGCCTCATCCTGAACGCTGTGCAGATGAAATCCTGGGTGGAGAGATCGGTCTGTCAATTTTTAAGTCTTTGCTGGACTGGTCTCAACAGGGAGGTGGAAGATAAATGAAAGACGGATTATGGCGTGAGATGGGACTTAGCGATAGTGAGTATCAGTTAATTAAAGAAATTATGGGTCGTGAACCTAATGAGACAGAACTAGGATTATTTAGCGTAATGTGGTCTGAACATTGCAGTTATAAAAATTCTAAAAGTGTGCTCAAGAATTTTCCTATTAGCGGTCCCCGAGTTATTCAAGGTCCGGGAGAGAACGCTGGTGTTGTAGATATTGGGGATGGTCAGGCTCTGGTATTTAAAATGGAAAGTCATAATCACCCTTCTGCTATTGAGCCTTATCAAGGTGCTGCTACTGGAGCAGGTGGAATTATCCGGGATATTTTTACCATGGGAGCTAGACCTATTGCTCTCTTAAATTCTATGCGTTTTGGTTCCTTGCAGAGCAAGAAATCACGTTATCTTTTTAATGGAGCTGTTTCCGGTATAGCAGGTTATGGTAATAGTATCGGCATACCCACTGTAGGAGGAGAGGTTTATTTTCACTCCTCTTATGAGGATAATTGCCTCGTTAATGCCATGTGTATCGGTCTCTTGGATCAGAAGGATCTTGCCAAAGGGCTTGCGGCTGGCCCTGGGAATCCGGTAATGGCGGTAGGAGCTAAAACCGGCCGGGATGGTATTCATGGTGCTACCTTTGCTTCCGTGGATTTAGATGAAACTACAGAAGAGCAAAGATCGCCTGTCCAAGCGGGAGATCCTTTCATGGAAAAGCTGTTACTCGAAGCCTGCCTGGAATTAATTAAGACTGGTTATGTAGTAGGAATGCAGGATATGGGAGCGGCTGGGCTTACCAGTTCATCAGTAGAGATGGCTTCTCGGGCCGGAACAGGAATTGAAATGGATGTAGCCCTGGTTCCCCAACGGGAAGAAGGTATGACCCCTTATGAGATTTTGTTGTCGGAGTCTCAAGAGCGGATGTTAGTTGTACCGCAGAAGGGCAAGGAAGAAGAAGTTAAGGCTATTTTTGCTAAGTGGGGCTTAGAGGCTGTGGTTATTGGTAAGGTTACTGATGACGGATATATGACGATCAAAGAGAATGGGGAAATAGTTGCCCATGTACCGGCTAAAGCTTTGACAGATATGTGTCCTATGTATGAGCCTGAGGCTGCAGAACCAAAGTATTTGGCCGGAGCTCAATCCTATGATTTAAGTAATTTAACGGAGTTGGATGATTATAGCCAGGTACTCCTTTCTATGCTGGGTAGTCCGAATATCGCCAGTAGGGAATGGGTTTATCGTCAATTTGATAGTACGGTAGGGCTTAATACTGTGGTTGGTCCAGGCAGTGATGCGGCTGTATTGAGAATTAAAGGTACGAATAAAGGCTTTGCAGCTACTGCAGATTGTAATTCACTCTATGTCTATCTGGACCCTTATCGGGGTGGTCAAATTGCTGTAGCAGAAGCGGCTCGTAATCTAGTATGCTCCGGTGCTGAACCTATAGCAGTTACTGATTGTCTCAATTTCGGTAGCCCAGAAAAACCTGAGATCTTCTGGCAATTGAAAGAAGCTGTGGCCGGACTGGCTGAGGCCTGTCGTGAGCTGGAAACACCGGTTATTGGTGGTAATGTCAGTCTTTATAATGAAACAAAAGGTGAGGCTGTCTATCCTACACCGGTAGTGGGGATGGTTGGTTTGTTGGAGGACATCTCCCAAGTTACAACTCTGGATTTCAAAGAAGAGGGAGACATTATTATCTTATTGGGGCAGACCAAAGATGAATTAGGCGGAACAGTTTATCTTAGTCAAATTCACGGTTTAGAAGCCGGTCGTCCACCTGAGATTGATCTGAAGTTGGAAAAAGCAGTTCAGAGTACGACCTTAGCTTTAATCAAAGAAGGACTGGTAGCTTCGGCCCATGATTGTTCCGAAGGCGGTTTGGCAGTTGCTTTAGCTGAATCTTGTATTGCCGGGCATATCGGAGCAGATGTGATTTTGCAGGATGACTTGCGAGCCAGCAGTGCGCTTTTTGCGGAATCTCAATCTAGGATAATCATCAGTACCCCTAAAGATAAGTATGATACGGTTTTAAGTAGATTAAAGGAGAGCAAAGTGCCTTATAAAGTACTAGGTAGTGTAGGTGGCCAAGAATTGAGTATTGCTGGTTCAGGCTGGAAGGTTCGCCTTGATCTTGAACTTATGGAGGAGAAGTACCGGGGGGCTATACCATGTATAATGAGCTCGTAGATAAAATGGAGGAGGCCTGTGGGGTCTTTGGAATCTACGCATCTAAGCGGGATGTAGCTAAATATACCTATTATGGACTTTATGCTCTGCAGCACCGGGGCCAGGAAAGTGCTGGGATTGCAGTGTCAGATGGTCAAGGGATTAAGCTCCATAAAGGAATGGGGCTAGTGTCTGATGTTTTTACTGAAGGAGTGTTGGACAGTCTTACGGGAGATATAGCTATTGGCCATGTGCGTTATGCCACCAATGGCTCCAGTTTGTCTGTCAATGCCCAGCCTCTGGTTTGTCAATACGCCAAAGGCAGTCTGGCCGTAGCCCATAATGGGAATTTGACTAATGCCAAGGAATTACGGGAGAGATTAGCTGCTAATGGTGCTATCTTTCAATCCAGCATAGATTCGGAGATTATTGTTAGCCTGATTGCTAGATATGGTCAATCTAGTATTGAAGACTCTCTGATGAAGGCCATGATTGATCTGAAAGGAACCTACTCCTTGCTAGTAATGACTGAAGATAAGCTCATCGGAGTTAGGGACCCCTATGGCAATCGACCTTTATGCTTAGGTAGCTTGGACGGCAATTATGTTATCGCTTCGGAAAGCTGTGCTTTTGATGCTTTAGGTGCGGAATTTATTAGAGATTTTCTACCGGGAGAGATTGTCACTATTGATAAAAACGGCCTCCACTCCCGTCAATTTATGGCGGCCAATGAGCCTGCCTTCTGTATTTTCGAATACGTTTATTTTGCTCGGCCCGACTCTAACATTGACGGGATTAATGTGATGCAAGCCAGACGGGCTATGGGCCGGGAACTAGCCAAGGAACACCCGGTAGAGGCTGATTTAGTCATTCCAGTACCGGACTCTGGTATTGCTGGGGCCTTAGGCTATGCAGAAACCCTGGACCTTGTTTTTGATATGGGCTTAATGAAGAACCGCTATGTAGGCCGTACTTTTATTCAGCCAAGTCAAGAAGAAAGAGATTTATCGGTGAGAATGAAGCTCAATCCGGTAACAGATCTGGTTAAGGGCAAAAAGGTAGTTCTCTTGGATGATTCTATTGTTCGCGGTACCACAAGTAAAAAGATTATTCAGATGGTGCGGGCTAAGGGAGCTAAGGAAATCCACATGTTGATAACCTCACCGCCGGTAATTGATGCTTGTTATTATGGTATTGATACCTCGGAAAGAGCTCAATTAATAGCGGCCCAAATGTCTTTGGATGAAGTCCGTAAAGAGATTGGAGCTGATTCCTTACATTACCTAAGCCTAGAAGGACTTTATCGGGCTTTGGGAAGCGACAAAGGCTTTTGTACCGCATGTCTAAACAGGAAGTATCCTATAGAAATCCCTGCTGAAGATGAATTAGGGAAGCATCTTTTGGAGACTTCCCCGCGAATCAGAAGGGAGGCTAAAAGGAATGTCAAGTAATGAAGGCTTAACCTACAAAGCAGCAGGTGTTAATATTGACGATGGCAACAAGGCAGTAGAACTGATTAAACCTTTGGTTGCTAAAACCCAGCGTCCAGAGGTTCTTGGTGGTCTAGGTGGATTTGGTGGTCTCTTTGCCTTGGATTGCCAAAAATATCAGGAGCCGGTGCTAATCGCCGGAACTGACGGAGTAGGCACAAAATTGGCTGTAGCCCAGATGGTCGGACAACACAATACTATAGGTATTGATTGTGTGGCTATGTGTGTTAATGATATCTTGGCGTCTGGGGCTGAACCATTATTCTTTTTGGACTATTTGGCTGTGGGACGACTTGAACCAGAGCAGGTTCGTGATATTGTGGCTGGAATAGCCGAAGGCTGTCAGCAAGCAGGTTGTGCCTTGATTGGTGGGGAAACAGCGGAAATGCCAGGATTTTATCAGCCTGGGGAGTATGACGTAGCTGGATTTGCTGTAGGTATTGTTGAACGCAGCAAGCTCATCGATGGTAGTACCATAGTTCCCGGTGATGTCTTAATAGGCTTGCCCTCTAGCGGTTTGCATTCTAACGGTTATTCTTTGGCTCGGAAGATCTTTTTTGAGAAAAATAAGTGGACTAGCTCCACATATCGGGAGGAGTTAGCTTGTACCGTAGGTGAAGCTCTACTAACACCGACCCGGATCTATGTCAAATTGGTTCAACAATTAATGAAGGAATTTTCCCTTAAAGGGATTGCCCATATTACCGGAGGAGGTTTAATTGAAAATCCACCACGGGTTTTACCTCCTAAGACCCATATGGTTCTAGATTATGGCAGTTGGGTCATTCCGCCTATCTTTACTTTAATGAGCCAAGAAGGTCAAGTAGAAACAAGGGAAATGCTGCGTACCTTCAATATGGGTATTGGTTTGGTTCTGGTAGTATCAGCCCCAGAGGCTGACCAAATCCAAGACTGGTTAGAAAGTCAGGGGGAAGAATCCTATCGGATTGGACAAGTTACTCCAGGAGAGCCGGGAGTGACTATAAGGGGGCTGGAGTAGATGAAGCCCTTACAATTAGCGGTTCTAGCCTCAGGAAGAGGCTCTAATCTCCAGGCTATTATGGAGGCCATAGAAAAGGGTCAGGTTAAGGCTGAGATTAGAGTTGTAATAAGTGATAAGAGGGATGCATTAGCCTTAGAAAAAGCCGAAAAGCAAGGAATCCCGGCTAACTATGTAAATCCCCGGGAATATTCAGGCAAAGAAGCCTTTGAAGAGGCTATTCTGAAGTTAGTCAGGGAATTTAGCTGTGAGTGTATAGTCTTAGCCGGATTTATGAGAATATTATCACCCTTTTTTGTGCGAGAGGCCGGTATACCGATTCTCAATATTCATCCTTCACTTCTACCGTCTTTTCAGGGTCTCCACGCTCAACGGCAGGCCATAGATTATGGGGTAAGGTATAGCGGTTGCACAGTTCATTTTGTGGACGAAGGGGTAGATACCGGGCCAATTATTATGCAGGCAGTAGTACCGGTTTATCCTGATGATGATGAAGATACTTTGGCTCAGCGGATATTGGTGGAAGAACACAGAATATACCCCCAAGTAATTGAGTTGCTGGGTCAGGGTAGGATTAAGCGAGAAGGACGTAAAGTGATTCTGTTAGAGGAAGGTGAAGGAATTGAGTAAGCGAGTATTAATCAGTGTTTCAGACAAGACAGGACTGGTGGAGTTTGCACAGGAACTTGACGTCCTTGGTTATACAATTATCTCCACGGGAGGTACAGCTAAAGCCATAGAAGAGGCTGGTATTCCCGTAACTAAGGTATCGGAAGTTACTGGCTTTCCGGAAATCCTGGAGGGTAGGGTCAAGACTCTTCACCCATTTATTCATGCCGGTATTTTAGCTAAAGGAGAAAAATCTCACTTCGATCAACTGGCCGAACTAAAGATTGAACCTTTTGATCTGGTAGTTGTGAATCTCTATCCATTTAGGGAGACAGTTGCCAAGCCTGATGTTAGCTTGGAAGAGGCTATAGAAAATATTGATATTGGCGGCCCTTCCATGGTTAGAGCGGCAGCCAAGAATTACGGGAGAGTTGCTGTAGTAGTTAATCCCGAAGAATACCCGGCAATTATTGCCCAGCTAAAAGAAAAGGGAGAAATCGATCTGGCTACCCGTCAGGCTTTGGCTTTACAGGCTTTTACCCACACTGCTTTTTATGATATGGCTATCAGTCAGTATTTGAGTAAGATCGTCAAGCCAGACAGTTTCCCCGATGCTTGGTTTATGGGCGGTGAGAAGTTACAGGAGTTGCGTTATGGAGAGAATCCTCATCAGAAAGCGGCCTTTTATGGCTTCCCTGGTAATGTTGAGGGGACAGTAGCCGGAGCTCAACAACTGCAAGGCAAGGAACTCTCTTATAATAATTTGGTTGATGTGCAAGCGGCTTGGGCTATTGCCAGCGAATTTGCTGAACCTGCTGTAGCCATTATTAAGCATACGAATCCTTGTGGGACTGCCTTGGGAGTAGATCTTTGTCAGGCTTATCAAAGAGCCTTTGCGGCTGATCCTGTATCAGCCTTCGGCGGAATTATCGGTCTTAATCAACGGGTAGATAAAGAGACAGCTCAAGAGATTGTTAAGACCTTTATGGAGGCTGTGATTGCGCCTTCCTTCGAGCCTGATGCTCTGGAGATTCTTAGTAGCAAGAAGAATTTAAGGTTATTAGCTATGGGTGAGCAAAAGCCCCAAGACCAGCCCTATTGGGTAGAACCGGTTAGCGGCGGCTTTTTAGTACAGGAGTGGGATGTAGCTCAACTAGATATTGAACAGTTTGAGGTGGTTACAGAGAAGAAGCCGGATCAAGCTACCTTGGAGGAGTTAGCCTTTGCCTGGAAAGTAGTTAAACATGTCAAATCAAATGCAATTGTGCTGACTAAGGATAAAGCTACTTTAGGCGTAGGTGCTGGGCAGATGAATAGGGTTGGTGCAGCAGCTATCGCCCTAGAACAGGCCAAGGAACAGACCCAAGGATCTGTACTGGCCTCAGATGCCTTCTTCCCCTTTGCGGATACTGTAGAATTAGCAGCTAAAAATGGTGTCAAAGCAATTATACAACCTGGTGGCTCCATACGTGACCAGGAAAGCATTGATAAAGCTAACGAGTACGGAATTGCTATGGTCTTCACCGGCAGACGTCATTTCAAACATTAATAAAGACACGAGAGTTACGGATAGAGGAGAGGGACATATACTGAACATGAAATACCGGAGGTTATTCGGATGGATAAAATGAAAGTACTAATAGTGGGTAGCGGAGGAAGGGAACATGCCTTGGCCTGGAAACTGGCCCAAAGCCCAAAAATTAGCCATCTTTATTGTGCGCCAGGTAATGCAGGCATTGCTGAGTATGCTAGCTGTGTAGCTCTAGCTGTAGATGATATAGCTGGGATAGTTGCCTGGGCCAAAAAGGAAGGCATAGGGCTTGTGGTGGTAGGGCCGGAGTTGCCTCTGACCTTGGGATTGGTTGATGCTTTGGCGGCCGTTGGTATTAAAGCCTTTGGCCCCACATCCAATGCTGCAGAGCTGGAAGGTAGTAAGGTCTTCTCCAAAAACTTAATGCAGAAATATGGCGTACCTACGGCGAAATATGGAGTTTTTAGCGATGTAGAAAGTGCTTTGGAGTTTTCCCGGGAAATAAAAGGTCCTTGGGTAGTTAAGGCTGACGGCTTAGCAGCCGGCAAGGGTGTACTGATTTGTCAGAGTATGCAAGAAACAGAAGAGGCGATCAGGCAGGTATTAGTGGATCGAGCCTTTGGTGATGCTGGTAAAAAGCTGATTGTGGAGGAATTCCTAGAGGGTGAAGAACTTAGCCTGATGGCTTTTTGTGATGGCAAGACGGTTCTACCTATGGTCTCAGCCCAGGATCACAAAAGAGTTTTTACAGGGGATCAAGGACCAAATACAGGAGGCATGGGAGCTTATTCTCCGGCTCCTTTAGCTACACCAGAACTGGTGCAACAGGTTGAAGCTGAAGTTTTAATCCCTGTTATGCAGGCTATGGAGAAGGAAGGTCGAACTTTCCAAGGAATCTTATATGCTGGCTTGATGGTTACGGAGGATGGACCGAAGGTATTGGAATTTAATGCTCGTTTTGGTGATCCAGAAACACAGGTTGTCCTGCCCCGCTTGGAAAATGATTTATTGGAAGTAATGCTGGCGGTTGTTGAGGGCAGACTCTCTGAAATGCAATTGAATTGGAAGGAAGAGGCCTGTGTTACTGTGGTTATGGCTTCCGAAGGCTATCCTGGGGATTATCCTAAAGGTCGAATAATCCACGGACTGGCTCAAGTTCCGGAAGGGGTGCTGGTATTTCATAGCGGAACCGCCAAGGACGGAAAAGAGATTGTCACTAATGGCGGGCGGGTTTTGGCTGTGACAGCGCTAGGTGAAGATATTCGGGCTGCTGTGGATACTGCCTATGCTGGGGTTAAGGCTATCAGCTTCAAAGGGGCTCATTATCGGACGGATATTGCTCATCGGGCTTTGAGGTAAATATTAAACAAGATTATTCTA
>MTKW01002740.1_pt2 | contig 25966 bp, 28 predicted proteins | sample 1042761 | NCBI WGS metagenome assembly MTKW01 (sample SAMN06205366, study PRJNA360243) | anaerobic digester metagenome | biome: Wastewater treatment plant; feature: Anaerobic digester sludge; material: sludge; isolation source: anaerobic digester fed with sludge from wastewater treatment plant ...
CCCGGTATTTGTCATACTGGACAATCATTGGCGAAATAATGGTAGTAACCGCGCTATTCTAAGCAGATCACCATAAGTAATCGCCGATTTCAGAAAGCGTACGTACCGTTGAGGGCCACCCAAGACCTTGGAAAACGAGCGAAAGCTAATGAACTCATACTTAGTGTGACACAAATGGCGATAACAATCACAGGATAGGTGGGGCACGTGAGTGATGAAACTTAACGAACTTATGGCACATTCCAGAGTGACTCCATATAGTTGCACCGGCAATGCTGACGTAGAGATTACAGGAATCACTTACGATTCTCGTAGGATCCGCCCTGGATATCTGTTTGTATGTATACGCGGTGAGCACCATGATGGCCATGCGTACATCCCTGAAGCAGCCGCGAAAGGTGCGGTAGCTGTTGTCATAGATAAAGAAACTAAGGTTCCCGGTACTCTGGGCGTTGTGAAAGTCACCGATTCCCGGAAGGCTCTAGGGGATATCGCAGCTGCTTTCTACCATAACCCTTCAGCATCAGTGTTCTGTATAGGAGTAACAGGGACCAAAGGCAAAACCACTACAACCTACCTGATCAAGAGCGTGCTGGACAAGGCAGGAATGTCCTGTGGAATCATAGGGACTCTCGGCTGCGTTTCACGGAATCTGACAATCCCGGCCAAACACACTACACCTGAGTCCTCAGACATTCAAGAATTCCTTGCGACAATGCGAGCATCTGAAGAAAAGGCGGTAGCAATGGAGGTTTCATCCCATGCCATTGCTCTTCAAAGAATACGGGGAATCGACTTCGATCTTGGAGTCTTCACTAACATTGGCCATGATCACCTGGATTTTCATGGTTCATTCAGCAACTATCTTGCCACAAAGGCATCTTTCTTTGAGAATCTTGCAGCTGAGTCCGTAAGTCATGGAAAGAGCAACAAAACCAAGATATCCATCATAAATGTAGACGACCCCAACTCTGATTTCATCCTGTCGAAGGTCCCTACGGGAATCATAACTTACGGAATTTCTAACGGTTCAGCACAGATAACCGCCAAAGAGCTTAGGTTGTACGGGAAGGATACGTCTTTTACAGCCCACACGCCGCAAGGTAATTTCCCCGTATCCCTTAATCTCAAGGGAATCTTCAATGTCTACAATGCCCTCGCAGCGATAGCGTGCGGGCTTGCGCGAGGACTTGATCCTGATACAATAAGCTCAGGCCTTCAATCCCTTAAAGGGGTACCTGGCAGGTTCGAATCGGTAGATGAAGGCCAACCTTTTGCTGTTTTGGTTGACTACGCTCATACCCCTGACAGCCTTGAAAACATCTTAAGAGAGGCACGACACTTAGGACCCGGCACTCTAACTGTTGTGTTTGGCTGCGGAGGCGACCGGGACAGATCCAAGAGGCCGGTGATGGGAAAGATCGCTGCAGCCTTAGCGGATCGCGTGATTATCACTTCTGATAATCCCAGGACTGAAGATGNNTTGTCGGCTGAAGAAGGTGATGTTTTGGTCATCGCAGGCAAAGGACATGAAACATACCAGATATTTCACGACGCCACCATCCATTTTGACGACAGAGAAGTTGCAGCCAGCCTGCTGAAGGAGCGCATGAAGAATGCCTAAATTCACATTGGATGAAGTTCTTAGCACAATTTCGGGGCATGCCGAAATCCCCGGAAAACACGAAGCATTCCTGGGAATTGCCACTGATTCGCGGAATATCAAAGGCGGGGAGCTGTTCTTCGCCTTGACAGGCCCGAACTTTGACGGACATGATTTTGCTCTTGAGGCAGCCACAAAAGGAGCGCGTGGTATAGTAGTGTCCCGCACAATCGAAACCGGGGATCTCCCTTGCGGAGTATGGGTAATTCACACAGAGGACACCCTTTGGGCCTTACAGAGGCTGGCGCATTACAATAGGCAGCGTTTAGGGACTTTTGTTATTGCAGTAACAGGGAGTACAGGTAAGACCTCGACAAAGGACATGATTCACGCTATTTTTTCCCAACGAATGGAGACTGCCAAGACTTATCGGAACCTCAACAATGAAATCGGGGTTGCCCTGACTTTGCTTGGACTTGATGAGCATCACGAAGCATGTGTCGTTGAACTTGCTATGCGAGCCCCGGGGGAAATCCGCGAACTCTCCGAGATTATCCGGCCGGACATAGGAGTCATCACAAATGTCGGAGAAAGCCACATGGAACTCTTGGGTTCCCGTGAAAACATCGCACGAGCCAAGTCTGAACTTATTGAAGTCCTGGGAGATACCGGTGTTGCAGTGCTAAACGGTGACTGTCCCTATACTGCCAAAATGAAAGACAGGGTCCAAGGCCGTTCCGTTCTCTTCGGACTGGAAGACGGAAACGAAATCAGGGGGCATNNCCCTTGTGTCAGGCCTTGATACACGTTCTGTTATCGAAGGGCTTGCCAAGGCCGAATTGACTGTCCAGCGCATGGACATTATAGAAACTGCTTCAGGATTCACTGTGATTGATGACACTTACAACGCAAGCCCTTCATCCATGAATGCAGCCCTGAATGTGCTTAAGGATATAGGAGGTACAGAGGGAAGGACAATTGCCGTCCTAGGAAACATGCTGGAACTCGGCGATATTGCTGATACAGCCCATCTAAACCTGGGCAAACAAGTAATGGAGCGCTCCGTTGACGTTCTCATTACCGTAGGTGATTTAGCCGGTCTTGCAGGGCAAGAGGCTATTCGGCTGGGTAAGAGTGAAGATACGGTCTTCATGTTTCGCAAGAAGGACCTGGCTATTGATACGCTAAGGAAGCTTGTGCGTCCAGGTGATGTAATCCTGGTCAAAGGCTCCAGATCAATGGAGATGGAGGAGATTTCCAAGGCGCTCTTGGAAAGCACTGGAGGCAGACAGCATGTCAAATGAAGCGTACTCAGCGCTACTCGCTTTCGCAATAGTACTCGTAATCGGCCCTACAGCTATCAGGCTTTTCAAGGCCCTGAAGGTCGGACAGTCCATACGTCAGGACGGCCCTTCGACCCATCTTAGGAAGGCAGGCACGCCAACGATGGGTGGAATCATGATTCTCCTCGGCGTCTCATTGTCCACGCTCCTCTTGGTGCCCAGGACACTCGACGTGGCATGGGCGCTCTTTCTCACTCTGGGATTCGGAGCAATAGGCCTGGCAGATGATTTCATCATAGTTGCGCTTCAGAGGCCCCTAGGGTTACGGGCACGGTACAAGCTTGCCTTCCAGGCCTTGTTGTCAGGGCTTCTAGGACTATATGTAGCAACCTCACCTGAACTCGGATCTATTGTTGCCATTCCCTTCACTTCTTTTCGACCGGATCTTGGGATAGTCGGTTATTCATTGTTTGTGATTTTTGTCATGATATCCATATCTAATGCGGTAAACCTTACTGACGGCCTGGACGGACTGGCAGCAGGCACATCAGCGCTGGCCTGCGTTACGTACAGTGTAGTTGCAGCAATATTAGGCAGGCGGGACCTTGGTGTTTTTGCTTCTGCCCTTGCAGGTGCTTGCATAGGCTTCGCATGGTTTAACTGCCATCCTGCAGAGGTAATCATGGGAGATACCGGTTCTTTGGCTCTTGGAGCAGCCCTTGGCAGCTTAGCAATTCTTACAAAGACAGAATTCCTTCTGGTTGTCATAGGAGGGGTTTTTGTCCTTGAGGCATTATCTGTGGTAATCCAGGTTACCTACTTCAGACTCAGCGGTGGCAAGAGGGTTTTTAGAATGAGTCCTATTCACCATCATTTTGAGTTGTCAGGATGGAAAGAGCCTAAAGTGGTAACTCGATTCTGGATCCTGGGGATGATCTTCTCANNCGACAGCGACAACACCAGGCGAAAGCAGCGAGGGAGGGTAGATGTTATGAACCGTGAGCGAAAATCCAGTGCAAATTATTCGCCTGACATAGTGATCTTCTTGCTTACGCTTGCCCTATTGAGTATAGGAGTGGTCATGGTCTTCAGTGCCAGCTCCGTAACTGCGCGGGCAACCTATGGCGACGCCTACTACTTCCTCAAACGTCAGTTGGCATGGGCAGGACTGGGTATTGTGGCAATGACCATCACAATGCAGATTGACTATAATGGCTGGAAGAAACTAGCCTGGCCTGCGCTCATCGTAGCCCTCCTCTTACTCGTTGCTGTCCTTCTTCCCGGGCTTGGTATGGCAATCCGGGGTTCAAGGAGATGGATTGATATAGGCCCTATTCCATTCCAGCCTTCAGAAGTAGCAAAACTCGCCATGGTCCTCTTCATGGCAAATCTCCTGTCAAACCGAATCGGAAGAATACATCAATTCTCCAGGGGATTGCTGGCGCCTTTGATTATCGTAGGGATAGTATTCGGCTTGATAGTGCTCGAGCCGGACTTCGGCACTGCCGGGACTATCCTGGCGGTGTCTCTTGTTATGATGTTTGCTGCAGGGGCAAGCATCTTTCATCTTGCGTCTTTGGCTGCCTTAGGACTTCCTGGGCTCGCAGCCATGGCTATTGCAGCTCCCTATCGAGCCAGACGCTTTTTAGCGTTTCTTCACCCGTGGGAAGATCCACTAGGCTCCGGTTTTCACATTATCCAGTCGCTTCTTGCGTTGGGTTCCGGTGGACTGTTCGGTGTGGGACTGGGAAGGAGCAGGCAGAAATTTCTTTATCTCCCCATGCAGCACACAGACTTCATCTTTGCTATTATCGGAGAGGAACTTGGTTTTGTAGGGGCTGCCTCAGTGCTCGTATTGTATTTCCTGTTTGCATGGCGGGGCCTGCGTATCGCCATCGCTACGCAAGACGTCTTTGGGAAGCTGTTTGCAGTAGGGATAACTACCATGATAGTGTTTCAAGCAATAGTCAACGTTGGAGTCGTTTCCGGAGCGCTGCCCATAACAGGTATAACGTTACCCCTTATCAGTTCAGGCGGGTCTTCCCTGGTAACGACACTTGCCGCCATAGGAGTGCTTCTTAATATCTCTAAGCACTCGACTTTGAGGTGAGGACAGTGAAAGTGATAATTGCCGGCGGGGGTACCGGAGGACACATATACCCTGGGATAACGATAGCAAGAACCCTCCTCGGGAGGATACCCGATGCCGAGGTTGTGTTTGTCGGGACGAAAAGGGGACTGGAAGTCGATGTGGTACCCAAAGAAGGCTTCGAGTTGCTCTTCATAGATGTTGCAGGGTTTCAGCGCAAGGTGTCGCTGGANNATACCTACCCTGATTCATGAACAGAATGCTTTGCCCGGGTACACCACGCGGATTCTCTCGCGTATAGCCAATATGGTAGCAGTAACGTATCCTGAGTCAGCTAAGTATTTCCCTAGGAACGCAAAAGTACGTCTTACCGGAAACCCGATAAGACGTTCAATATTGGAAACAAAGAGAAATCAAGGGCTGGCTGCTTTCGGACTCAACCCCCGGCATCTCACAGTCTTGATCTTCGGTGGTAGTCAAGGAGCGAGAGCCATTAATAAAGTGATGGTCAAGATTCTGCCGGAAATGATGAGATCCAAAGATACTCAGGTGATATATCAGACTGGTAAGCTTGACTACGACCAGGTCATAAAGGAATTGGAGGCCAATTGTGCCCAGGCTTTGAGAACATCGCGTCTTGTGGTACAAGACTACATTTATCGCATGGATCATGCTATGGCTTGCTCTGACCTTGTAGTAGGCAGGGCAGGCGCCATATCAATCGCGGAAATTACCGGGCGAGGCTTGCCGTCGATTCTCATTCCTTTGCCAAGCTCAGCTGAAGGACATCAGGAGAAAAACGCAAATGCGCTCGAAGCTGCCGGTGCTGCCTTCGTGATTCACGAAAAGGACTTAAGCCCGAATTCTTTACTCCGAGCCATTAACAAAATCATCGATGATGAGAAGCTGCGCGGAGNNGTAGATATTGTGGTTTCCTTGTCAAGGGGACAGGCCTAAAGGCCTGAATTCCCTATGAGTAGCACAGGAACCTAGAACAGCATAGGATCAATATGCGCGGATCTACGCTGAATTGTCTAGATCCTCGGAAAGTAGGGTGTGGTTTGGGAGAACTTAACTTCACAGAGTCAAAGGGTAGAATACACTTCATAGGCATCGGAGGGCACGGAATGAGTTCCATAGCTAAAGTCCTCCTTGAGATGGGCTGCTCCGTAAGTGGCAGCGACATTTCACCGTCTTTGCGGCTTGAATACCTTCACAGTCTCGGAGCTTCCGTTTACGTCGGTCATGACCCGTCAAATGTGGCAGGCGCAAGTATTGCAGTAGTCAGTGCCGCGATCCCTCCGGACAACGTAGAGATTACTACAGCTATCCAAAGCGGAATACCTGTGGTAACCAGAGCTGAGATCTTAGGGAAGCTCGTAGCGTCCAAGTTTGGAATTGCAGTCACAGGCACTCACGGCAAAACCACTACGTCATCGATGATAGGGGTAATGATGATTGAGGCAGGCCTGGATCCCACGATCATCCTGGGGGAAGAAGCCGAACACGTGCCTATGGGTGGTAGATACGGACAGAGTGAAGTCATAGTGGTGGAAGCAGACGAAGCCTATGGATCCTTTCTAAAGATCAAGCCCAGGATTGCAGTGGTAACGAATATTGATGATGATCACCTTGACTATTACAAGAATTCGGATTCCATCAACAAGGCATTTGCCACGTTTCTCCAGGGTATTGACGACCGTGATTTAGCTATTCTGTTTGCTGATGATCCCCGGGTCATGCAAATGGAAAAGGGCCTCAGGTGCAGGAAGCTTCTGTTTGGGTTTGAAAACGGTGACTTATTAGCCCATAACCTTGTGGTAAGAAGCCGAGGTTATGAATTTCAAGTAATTCTGGACAAAACTCCACTGGGGAATGTGGAACTTGTTGTACCAGGGAGGCATAATATATGCAATGCCTTGGCATCTATTGCAGTCGGGCTTGAACTCGGCATTCCATTCCAAAAAATCAAGGCTAGCCTGGGTAAGTTTCGAGGAGCAAGACGGCGCCTGGAGCTTATAGGGGAAGTTCAAAACATCTTGGTACTGGATGACTATGCTCACCACCCCTTGGAGATTGAGGCAACGATATCAGCTCTTAAGGAGACCCATAAGAGACGCCTTGTAGTAGTGTTTCAGCCTCAAAGGTTCACCAGGACCCAGTTGCTTTTTGACAGATTCGTAAAAGCATTTGCAGGCGCTGATATTGTAGTAATAACTGACATTTATCACAGAGGTACAGGTGAGGAACCCTTACCGGGCGTAACCGGTGAAGGACTTGCAGAAGCAATAAAGAAGAATAGCAACCCTAGGACAATTTTCGTCAAGAATACTGATGAAATTGCGCGGACGTTGACAGGCCTTGTGAAATCCGATGACATAGTCGTAACGATGGGTGCAGGCAACATAGACTCTGTGGCCAGAGAATTTGTGCAAAGGATGAGAGATGGGTGGAAGGAATAACCCTGGCATTGCAGCTAAAAGACAAGGTGCGCGGACCGGTATACGCTAATGAACCTATGTCCCGCCATACCTCTTTTCGTATCGGAGGCCCTGCTGATGTTTTAGTTGTGCCCCAGGACATCCCGGACCTTTTGGTTCTCATCAAAGCCCTATCTGACCTGCAAGCCCCTTTCCATATTATAGGCGCAGGCACTAATCTCTTGGTAAGAGATGAAGGAATACGGGGAGTCGTAATAAAAATCGCAAATACCATTTCACATGTCAATCGTCTGGGGGACGGCATATTGCGATGCGGGGCAGGCGCGCTCTTGCCGCAGGTATGTAGAGAAGCTGCACTCCAAGGTCTCTCCGGCCTGGAATTCGCCGGTGGGATCCCAGGGACGGTAGGCGGAGCTGTAACAATGAACGCAGCTGCTTTTGGTGGTTTCATGGCTGAGCTTGTTGATACGGCGGAGGTGATTACCTACGACGGACACCAAATGCGATTGAACCGAGAGAATCTTGAACCGGGAACAAAAACCACGCGCGTCCTTGCGGAGCCCTTAATCCTTGTTGAGGTAGACTTTGCCTTGAAGCGAGATTTGCCTGAGAGAGTTCAANNGCCGGTAGGTTCATAGATGCAGCCGGACTCAAAGGGGTCAGCATAGGCGGTGCCGAAGTTTCTTGTCTTCATGCTAATTTCATCGTGAATAACGGAGGCGCCACTGCAGACGATGTGATTTCTCTTATGAGACACGTGCAAGAAGTCGTCTATTCCAAGTTCCAAGTGATGCTAGAACCCGAGGTAAGAATCCTTGGGGGGTAAGTATGTGGGGGTGACTCCGCTGTGAAACTGAAGATTACCGGCCCGAGGCCTCTCAGCGGACAGGTCACGGTAGGCGGCGCAAAGAACGCAGCCTTAAAAATAATGGCTGCGTCACTATTAGCCGGAGGACCGTGCAGGCTCACGGGTATTCCACAGATCGTGGATGTGAATACCATGGCAGGCGTTTTGAGAGGACTGGGAGCAACAGTCGATTTCCACCAAGATGGCAGTATTGTCATTGATCCGTCAGGCGTAAACAAGCTGGAACCCTCTGAGGAACTGGTAATAAGGATGCGTGCATCAATTCAGGTTATGGGACCCCTTCTGGCGCGGTTCGGATATGTGAAGACAAGACAACCCGGAGGATGCAATATCGGACCTCGTCCAATCGACCTGCATCTAAAGGGATTTTCCGCCCTGGGCGCCGAAATCAGGGAGGAATACGGGTTTGTGTCAGCCAAGGCGTCTACATTGAGAGGCGCGGAAATTCTCCTGGACATACCGAGCGTCGGCGCGACTGAAAACATAATGACTGCAGCCTGTCTTGCTGAGGGAACAACTATCCTTCGGAACGCAGCACGAGAACCTGAAATAGTCGATGAACAGAATTTCCTCAATCGTTTAGGCGCGAATATAAAGGGAGCAGGTACTGATACAATTAAGATTGAAGGCGTGAAGGAACTTCGCGCAACTGACTATACAGTAATCCCTGACCGTGTAGAAGCGGCGACATTCTTGACTGCAATAGCGGTAGCAGGAGGCGAAGCCCGCATTGAAAACACTANNGCCAGAAAGCCATGGCACAAACGGTTGCATTCAGCCAATATTCGAACCCTGCCTTATCCGGGATTCCCCACAGACGTGCAGCCTCAGTTTGTTGCTGCGATGAGCTTAGCGGAAGGCACATCTGAAATCATTGAAGGCGTTTTCCCATTGAGATTCAAGTACACTGAAGAACTGACAAAAATGGGCGCTAAGGTAACAGTAGATGGGAAACAGGCCATGATAACCGGAGTACCCGCTTTGCATGGCACTACGCTGGAAGCACCGGATCTTCGAGGAGGAGCTGCGCTAATCCTTGCAGCTCTGGCTGCTGAAGGTGTCACCGAGCTCACTGGAATTGACCACATTGATCGAGGATATGAGGATCTTCCGGGAAAACTAAGACTATTGGGCGCTTCAATTGAAAGGATAGACATGACGAAGAAGCGCCAGGTAGGATAATAGGAGTTGCGTTGTGGACGAACTAGATGTTTCCGGAGAAGAGAAAAGAGCGCCTTCGAGGCTGATACCTTTTGCCCTGATTCTTTTGTTCTTGGCAGGTACAAGTTTTGGATTTCTCAAATCCTCATTCTTTCTCGTAGAGCATATAGACATCTTGGGACTTACAACCATTTCATCCGGTGAGATTGCCGTTCTTAGCGATTACGTCAAGGACACCAACATCTTTGATGTAGACTTGATTATGTTGGCCGAGAGGATTGAGGCCCATCCAAGAGTGGACAAGGTTCTGGTAGCACGCAAGCTTCCTTCTACGCTGGTACTAAACGTGACAGAGCGGGCGCAGGTTGCAGTCATGCCTTATTCAGGGTACTACGTCCTTGTAGATGCCGACGGCTTTGCTATCGCAATTGCTGAGTCCTATGGTGCAAAAGACCCGCCGCTGATTACCGGAATCAGACCGCAACAAGTATTGGTCGGAAAACGGATTGAGTCTCAAGGACTTGATTCAGTGCTCCTCGTTGCAACTATCCTCCCTCCGAACCTCTCGAAAGAAGTCTCGGAGATCAGCTATTCAATTGCCACCGGCATCTCAATTTACCTGCAATCCGGCACCTGGGTGACGCTGGGGTTAGGAACTCGAAACGAGTATCTTACACGCCTTGACGTCTTACATTCTCTATTGCTTAGGTTGAATGAAGAAAACCGTCATGCATCCTACATTGACGTACGGTTTCCCAAAAGACCTGTGATAAAACATACCAACTAGTGACAAATGCCCAAGCTATAGTATAATCTACGGGGGAGATCAGGTTTCTGCTGGGGGGTAAGAGGTGAAAAGAGCTCGGGCATTTGAATTGTATGTCGCCGGAGTGTGCGTTATCCTTGGCATACTGCTGGTGGGACAGGTTAGAACACAGGAGTACATAGGGAAAAGCCAGATACCGTCAAGGCGACTGGAAGACCTCAGCGATATGCTACGAAGATCTGACGCAGAAAGAATAATCCTGGAAAAGGAAGTAGAAGTCCTTCGAGAGCAAGTATCCAAGGTCGTAGAGGGAGAAAAAACTGCTGAAACCATTAGAGCTGAACTTGCAAAGGCAAGGATGGCTGCAGGACTGACACCTGTTGAAGGCTCCGGTGTAATCGTTACACTAAATGACAGCAAGCGCCAAGCCCTGCCAGGGGAAAGCCCTGAACTGTTCCTTGTCCATGATAACGATATCCTTCAAGTAGTCAATGAACTGTCAGCTGCAGGGGCTGAAGCCGTATCGGTAAACGGCCAAAGGATGGTCGCTACTTCTGAAGTCAGGTGTTCCGGCCCTGTAATCTCCGTCAATAACGTCCGGATTGGGCCGCCGTATGAGATACATGCAATTGGTAACCCTGACGCGCTGGACAGCGCGTTGCACATGAGAGACGGAATACTGGATACTCTTAGAGCATGGGGCATCGAGGCGAAAGTTCAAAAAGCGGCTTCAGTCCAAATTCCAGGTTATAAAGGCGGTTTATATTTTCAATATGCTAAGCAGGTATTGGAGGGAGCGCAGAAATGATGCTGCCTGCGATCGGTCTCATTGTAGGTATCATAATTGCCCTGCTTACACCTTTACGCTTTCCAATAAAATACTCACAGTATATTGCTATAGGTATTCTCGCAGCACTGGACTGTGTGTTCGGCGGAATTCGCGCAGGGTTACAAGGGACCTTTGACAAGACTGTCTTCATTTCCGGCTTTGTGGTAAATACAGCACTGGCCGCAGCGCTAACCATGGTAGGGGATAAACTCGGCGTTGACCTCGTTTTAGGGGCAACTGTGGCTTTTAGCATTAGAATCTTTAATAATGTAGGCATTATCCGAAGATACATGCTTGATAAGTGGTTTAAAAGAAGGCTCCTCCGAGAAGAGGAGTCATATGAAAGACGTTGAATTCTTTGTGTAGTAGATACAGGAGGTAATCTATGTCTCATAACAGTATTATTGCCGGCTTAGATATCGGCACTACACGAGTATCCCAAGTCATAGCTCGAGTGAACGACGAGGGCGAAATTGATGTCATAGGCGTCGGAGAAGAACCGTGCCAGGGTCTTCGTCGCGGAGTGATTGTTGATATTGATGAAGTCGCATCTGCGATAGCAACTGCAAACAAGCGCGCAACACGCATGGCAGGCGTTAATACGCGCAACGTATTTGTGGGAGTCCCTGTAATTCGTGTATCATGCGCCACCAGTCACGGCATGACGGCTACCTCAGGAGATGATTGGCGAGTAACTGCCCTCGATGTGAAGCAAGCCCTCGATGCGGCAAGTGTTCTTGCTGTCCCGCCTGACCGGGAGATCATATCAGTCCTACCTCAGGAATATATCGTAGACGGACTTGGTGGTATTCAAGACCCTGAAGGGATGACCGGTATCAGATTAGAGGTCAACGCCAGGGTTATTACGGGACAAGTTGCAATCCTCGAGAACATGGCGGAAAGCGTGGAGCGAGCAGGCTTATCTATTGAGGGACGCATCTTAGAGCCTGTAGCTGTTGCACAGGCAATTCTTACAGATGAGCAGACTCACAGGGGTGCAATGTTGGTTGATATCGGTGGCCAGATAACCCAGGTGGTAGCATTCTATGAAGGAACCCCAATCCAATTCCTCTGTGTGCCTGTAGGCGGAGTACACATCACGAATGATATAGCTATTGGCATGAAGATTCCGTTTGAGGAAGCTGAAAGAATAAAGCAGAGAAGTGCTTTCCACGAAGAGAATGATAAGGACAAAGATGAATTCATCCAAGACATAATAGATGCGAGGTTGCGAGAAATCATTGAGCTTATCGAATCAGAGACCCGTGAAGTCCGAGGTAATGGGCTCGTGCCGTGTGGCGTGTTCTTTGCGGGCGCAGGCTCATTTGCCCCCGGCACCTCAGAGCTGGCATCTGAGATCCTTGATTTACCGGCCCAAATTGGCAAGTCTCATGCGGTTAGTCTGCCAAAAGGAATTGAGCCTCATAGACTTTCGCAAGTGGCCTTGGGAATTGCCCGGCATGTAGCAGGGGATTCCCGATTCTTACTCGCCAGGGAATCACAGCCCTCCGCATTTCGGAGGGCACTGCTTAGTGTCAGAGGTTGGTTCGATGAGTTCATAAAGGACTTTTTCTAGTTTGAATTTGGCGGTTACGCAGGAGGGATAATACGTGTTCAACCTGGAACTTGAGATGGAGCAGTTCACAAACATTAAGGTGATAGGGGTCGGAGGAGGAGGTTCCAACGCGATAAACCGGATGATAACGGCGGGATTATCAGGTGTGGAGTTTGTAGCAGTTAATACTGATGCACAGGCACTGGCCATATCTGACGCCAGTATAAAAATCCAGGTTGGAGAAAAGCTCACAAAAGGCCTTGGTGCAGGTTCAAACCCTGAAGTTGGAGAGCAGGCAGCTCAAGAAAGCTATGACGTGATTCGCCGCGCCTTAGAAGGAGCTGATATGATATTTATCACTGCAGGCATGGGTGGTGGAACAGGTACAGGTGGAGCCCCTGTCGTAGCCTCCATTGCAAAAGAACTGGGCTCTCTTACCGTAGGCGTAGTGACGAAGCCTTTTACCTTTGAAGGTAGGAAACGCATGGCTCAAGCAGTGGTAGGGGTCGATAACCTGAAAAGCAAGGTAGATGCCCTTATTGTGATACCCAATGATAGGCTCCTCCAGGTTAGCGAGCCTGCCACCTCGATTCTTGATGCCTTCCAACTGGCAGATGATGTGCTGCGCCACGGAGTACAAGGCATCTCAGACCTGATTACCGTGCCCGGCCTGATAAACGTCGATTTTGCAGACGTAAGAACCATCATGTGTAATGCAGGTTCAGCTCTAATGGGTATAGGGACGGCTTCAGGTGAAGGCCGTGCTGAGAAGGCTGCGAAAGCTGCCATAGAAAGCCCTCTCCTTGAAACAACCATTGACGGCGCCAAAGGCGTGCTCATGAACATAACAGGAAGCAGCAATTTGGGCCTATTTGAGGTAAACGCAGCTGCTGAACTGGTTGCAAAAGCCGCTGACACTGACGCCAATATCATATTCGGGGCAATGATTGACGAAAACCTAACGGATGAGATCAAGATCACCGTTATTGCCACAGGTTTTGAATCAAAGGCCAGAGAGAGGGTTGGACTGGAAGCTGTGGAAATCAGCGATTTCGCAGGCAGTGAAGATCTGGATATACCCGCCTTCCTTAGAAGAGGACGAGGTCAAAAACGATAACTTGAATTATGTCATCGTCATTTTGTCCTCAATTCTGACATAATTCTGAGTATGAAGATTGTATACTTAATAAGGAGATGAAACCGGGCAGCGTTCGGGGGTGAATCTCATGCCTCACAAAACTGTCATGAGTGCCGCTGTAATGACTTTTGCCATGCACTGGCTCACCCTGTGGGCAACCGGAGAGGTTCTCGGCTGTAGAACAAAGCATACGAAGATACTTGCAGCGTCAATCACAGCCGGACTCATAGACGCAGTCATCATAGTCTCACTGCACTCTGGGTATCTTCGTGCTTATGCTGCAGTCCCCCTGGCAATCCTTTCGATACTCCCTGCAGTCAGAATATCCTTCGGGCCTTTACCATGGTCCAAGTTTGCTATCGTCTCCTGCCATGTGCTAGGGATTAGTGCCCTGGCATTCGGAGGCGCTTCAGCCTGCGCTTACCTCACAGGAAGCCGGCTCATACCGACGCTTTTGGGCCTATTGGGAACTGTCATGGCAACTACGGAAATCGGATGGGGCTATGTCCGCCGGAGGTTCCGAGAATGGTTCCTGTATGTGCCAATAGAAATCCATTTTGGAGATATTCAATTCCAGGTAAACGCCCTGATTGACACAGGTAATAGACTCAAAGATCCCCTTACAGGCTCTCCTGTAATTCTTCTGGAATATAGTGCAGCCGCGAAGTTTCTCCCGGAAGAAGTCAGGCGAGCATTCATGGCCTTCGATGCAGGAGATCTAGGGCTTATCTCTGAGCTCTTGGCAAATTCAGCATGGCTTGCTAGGTTTCGGGTGATACCCTTTACCTCCATAGGCGAAGGGAAAGGCCTCCTCCCAGGGTTTAGAGCTGATAAAATCCTCATATCAGACGGAACTCGAAACTTTCAAACGAAGAACGTAGTCATTGGAATACACGTAACCAAGTTCTCCAAAGGAGGCGCGTTTTCTGCGCTACTCCATCCCGACGTTTTGGCGGAGGCTTCTTGAGCAAGAATAAGTGCATTAGTCCATAAATATTGCCTAGGAGGAGACTAGGATGGAAATGGGTCTCCCGTTCATGAATCGACTCCTCTACCTGAGGCTGAAGAGCGTGCTATGGGCGATAAACTACGGCCTTATCCGTACCCGCCCGATTCTTTATGTAGGGAATGGGGGAGAGGTATTGCCGCCGCCCCTTTCAACCAGTGAAGAAAGTGAGCTCTTGACACGCCTGGAAATGGGAGATACAGGGGTAAAAGGCGAGCTGATTGAGAGAAATCTAAGGCTCGTAGTGTATATAGCAAGGAAATTTGAAAACACTGGAATAGGGGTGGAAGACCTGATATCCATCGGCACGATTGGCCTAATTAAGGCTGTCAACACATTCGATCCGTCCAAAAAAATTAAGCTGGCCACATATGCGTCACGATGCATTGAAAACGAAATCCTTATGTATCTTCGGAGAAGCAACAAAGTCAGAGCTGAAGTGTCTTTCGATGAACCCCTCAATGTAGATTGGGACGGCAATGAACTCCTCCTATCTGACGTCATGGGAACTGACAGCGATATTGTATATAGATGCATAGAAGAACAAGTAGATAAGTCGTTACTGGATGACGCTATGCAGAGGCTGTCTTCGAGAGAAAAGAGAATAGTGGAGCTTAGATTCGGACTTGGTGACGGAAAAGAGAAGACNNATAGACTATGCTCTGTCTCTTCTGGCCAAAGATCCCCAACGAAATTTGGTGACCTTAACCAGAATTCTGGAGTTGTTTGCAGGTGGGCCAAACGAGAAACAGCAGATTCAAATGGCAAGAAAAGCATTTGAAGATCCAAATCATATATGGACTAAACTGGCAGAACGAGGATTCTCTCAGCTTCACGAAAGTTATCGAACACGAGGGCTGGTCAATCTCTTCATCAATGAAGCATACATGGGTCAACAGGAGCGAAAGCTGCGTGCTGAGGAACTGGGAACACCGGTGCCGTCATTGATCGTGATAAGCCCGACAATGCGGTGCAACCTAGACTGCACAGGATGCTACGCAGGGCGTTATTCGAAGGAAGGGGAAATTGACGAAGCCACCCTGGACAGAATCATTTCTGAAGGGAAAGAGCTTGGCATTTACTTCTTTGTGATTTCAGGAGGTGAGCCGTTTCTTAGGGAGGACCTACTCAGTATTGCAGAGAAACATGATGACGCAGTCTTCATGGTATATACCAACGGTACTCTCATAGATGAACACTTGGCCCGGCGCCTCGCGGAACTGGGAAACATCTCGCCTGCAATCAGCTTGGAAGGAATGGAAGCGGAAACTGACGCAAGACGCGGGCCCGGAACCTTCAAAACAGTCATGAAAGCAATGGACAACTTAAGGGCAGCAGGTGCAGTGTTCGGATTTTCAGCAACGTACACAAGAGCTAATACAGAAGCCCTTACTGATGAAGCCTTCATTGACATGCTGATTGACAAGGGCGCTATGTACGGTTGGTTCTTCATGTTAATCCCGGTAGGAAAAGATGATGACATAAACCTCATGTGCACTCCTGCCCAGCGAGATACCATGAGAAGACACGTAATCAATCTCAGGAAAACAAAGCCCATTTTTGTCATTGATTTCTGGAATGACGGTCCAATGGTATCAGGTTGCATGGCAGGAGGCAGAAGTTACCTGCATATTAACGCCCACGGAGATATTGAACCGTGCGTATTTGTTCACTTTGCAGTGGATAACATAAAAAACACAACGCTTAAGCAGGCTTTGACATCCCCGTACTTCATGGATATCAAAGCGAAGATGCCTCTTAACGACAACCACCTAAGGCCGTGCATGATAGTGGATAACCCTCATATACTGAGAGATGTCGTGTGCAGGCATGGAGCAAGACCTACCCATGAAAACGCTGAATCAGTCATTACCGTTCTTGCCGATGACCTTGACAAATACGCGAATGACTATGGCGAGTTGGCAGAGACGGCTTGGGAACGAGAATATGTCACTGGGCAGGCTCAGCGTACTCATTCGCCTCAACGAGAATAACGTCCATTCCGATTCTCTTGATCCTTGACCAAGGAATCACGTAATCATTGTAGCGGCCGAGAATCCCCATGAACTTGGAGGGGCCTGGCACCATAATCGATGTCACCTGACCTGTAGTAAGATCTATCTCCATGTCACAGATAGGCCCCAACCTCCGTCCGTCTACAACATTTACGACTTCACGGGCCCTTAGGTCTGAAACACGGACCAGCATACAATCACCCCCCGCGTTTCCACAAATTTATTATATTCAAGACTCAAAGATTGTGTGCAGAGAGATAACTTATAGCAGGTCTCTTAGGGAAAGAGAAAGCCTCCTTGAGAATGCAAACCTCTCAAGAACAGGAATTGTTGAGCGAAAGCGCAAGTCCCACGGGGCACTATAGGATGTCTTGAGGCTGAGATCGAGCCTGAGAAGGGCTTCACCGGGAGAAGTACTCGTGTCCAATCCTTGTATTTTGCCGTCATCTGCAACTTCAATGAAGCACAGGGGAGGGAAGAGCACACACCACCAATTCCGGCCTGTTCCACTCCCAAGCATAACTCGAATAGCATCATAATCTCCTGCGGGCACTTGGAGATCTCCATAACTGCATGGCGGAAAAGCAAATGTTCCAAGTTCAACTGTAACTTCATAACACTTGCCCCTTGCGCCGATTTCATTTCGGGCTGCGTCTTCAATCTTTTTGAGACTTTCAGACAGTATCTGCCATACCTCATACTTTGTGGTGGCTTCGACGAGAAGTCCTTTGACTTCCATTAAGACAGTATCGCGGATTGCCAATTTCAAAGCTTGGTCCTCCGGACTGTCGCTGTTTGCCATAATGTGCAGCCTTATGAGGTTCGTCGTGTTAAAGGCTGTCTGCTCATCTCCTAACAGAGCCGCCAGGCATGCCCCACAAAACACTTCTGACATTACCATCGCACATAGCATGATTAGTGTTATGAGATGAGGTTTTGCAGTCTTAACTCGCAACAATGACACCTCCGAAACTTGGAATCCTAGTATGACGTCAGACGAAACGGCGCATATGTTTTAGTGCAGCCTTTTCCAGTCGCGATACTTGAGCCTGAGATATTCCGATTTCGTCAGCTACCTCCATTTGGGTCCTGCCTTCAAAGAATCTCAGTCTTAGGATTAGTCTTTCCCTTTCGCTTAACTTTCCCATTGCCTCTCTGATGGAGATTCCTTCAAGCCAAGTAGAATCTTGGTTCTTCTCATCACTAACCTGGTCCATAATGAAGATGGGATCCCCGTTGTCATGGTAAATAGGTTCAAACAACGATACCGGCTCCTGAATAGCATCGAGAGCATATATAATCTCTTCACGAGGCAGTTTCAACTCGTCTGCGATCTCGCTTATTGAGGGTTCCCGCGAGTTCTTGTTGACAAGAGTATCTCGTACTTGTAGGGCTTTATATGCTACATCCCTCAATGAACGGGACACGCGAATAGGATTGTTATCACGCAAATACCTTCTTATTTCCCCGATTATCATAGGAACCGCGTAAGTGGAAAACTTCACGTTCTGTGATAGGTCAAAGTTGTCAATAGCTTTCATGAGACCGATACACCCTACCTGAAAAAGATCGTCTACACACTCGCCACGGTTATTGAAGCGTTGTATCACGCTTAACACCAGACGGAGATTCCCATGTATCAGCTTATCGCGGGCCTCTTTGTCGCCTTGTCTTACACGCTGCAGGAACTCCCGCATTTTCTGGTTCGAGAGAACCGGCAGTTTTGATGTGTTCACCCCGCAGATTTCCACCTTGTTTATCATCATGAGCGGTCCCTCACGTTTCCAAAATATCTCAGCCTTAATAAGAATTATTGCCTTCTAACTGAAGTTTTATTCCGAATGCGCCTTAGCCTGTAAGGAAGCAAAAGAGGCATGAGAACCTCCGAAGATTGTCTGACTATGTATTGATACTCAATATGTTGAATGATAAAATACCCATATACACAATATGTAGGAAATAGCTAACGCTAATCATAAACTCGGAGGGACAATGATGAAGTGTCCGTTTTGCGGGTACCCAGACAGCAAGGTGGTAGATTCCCGTTCTACTGCCTCCGCCTCTGCAATCAGGCGAAGACGGGAGTGCCTCAAATGTCAAAAGCGTTTCACTACGTATGAGACAGTAGAGAAAGCTCCCATGATGGTCATTAAGAAGGATGGGCGCAGAGAACCTTTCGACAGAAACAAACTATTGGCAGGTCTCATGAAAGCCTGTCAGAAGCGTCCGATATCTGTAAGCGCGCTTGAAGACATCGCAAGTAACGTAGAAAGAGAACTCCGCGGCGAGCTTGACCAAGAGGTAGAAAGCAGCGCAATAGGAGAAGCCGTGCTCCGTCAGTTGAAAAATATCGATAAGGTTGCATACGTCAGGTTTGCGTCGGTGTACAAAGAATTCCAAGATATCGAGACTTTTATCAGAGAAATCGAAGAACTGCATAACCGATAAGCAGGGAGGAGTAATGAATGAAAGAAGCCCTAAGACAGGCTGCCCCTAATGAGCTTTGGGCGCAAGAAAAAGCCTTACCCAGAGCATTCTCAAGTATTCGGAAGAGGGACGGGAGGATAGTCAGGTTTGACAAGGCAAAAATAACCTACGCCATTTACAAAGCCCAGTTGGCGGTAGGGCAAGACAACATGAATAGGGCGGAAACGCTCACTGAGAAAGTACTGGACTATCTTGAGGAAGAGCTTGTAGGGGCTATACCCACCGTTGAAGGGATACAAGACATAGTCGAGCGAGTCCTTATCGAGGCCGGACATGCAAAAGTAGCGAAATCATACATACTTTACCGTGACAAGCGCACGAGAATCCGCGACGCCAAAGCTGAGTTAATGGATATCGTAGCAGATATCCTCGTTGAAACAAGCCGTGAGAACGCCAATGTGGGCAACTCACCCTCAGCCAAGATGCTGCAAATAGCGTCAGCAGCCAGTCGCCACTACTACCTTCATAGATTAATTCCGGAAGACGTTGCATATGCTCACATTGACGGTGACATTCATATTCACGATCTGGAGTTCTACGGCAAGACATTAACCTGCATTCAAATTCCGCTCTATGATCTACTTTCTCGCGGGTTCAGCACAGGCCACGGCTTTATCAGGCCTCCCAAAAGACCTAGTTCCGCAACTGCACTTGCCGCAATAATACTTCAGAGCTCTCAAAATGATATGCATGGCGGCCAGTCCTATGGATTCTTTGACCGGGATATGGCGTCGTTTGTGGAAGGGTATCCGGAAGATGACGTTTATCAGGCTATGGAGGCTTTCGTATACAATCTCAACTCAATGCATAGCAGAGCCGGCTCACAAGTTCCGTTTTCCTCAGTGAATTTGGGATGCGATTTGAGTGAGGCAGGAAGGATGGTCACCCGGTGCCTGCTTTTGGCCTTTGAAAAAGGGCTTGGAAAAGGCGAAAACCCGATATTCCCCAACATAATTTTCAGGGTCAAGGAAGGCGTCAACTTCAACCCGGGCGATCCTAATTACGACCTGTTTCGTCTCGCTATGCGAGTTGCAAGTCGCAGAATGAACCCGACCTTTTCGTTTATGGACGCCTCATACAATGAACCCTATGGCGATGAAGTAGCTTACATGGGATGTAGGACAAGAGTCATAGCGAACAGGCGAGGGCCTCAAGTAACAACAGGCAGGGGAAATCTTTCTTTCACATCAGTGAACTTGCCCAGGATAGCCATTAAGGCCCAAGGTGACCTTGACAAGTTCTTTACCGGACTCCGGGAAGTTGTGCGCCTTGCAATCAGACAGCTGTTTCACAGATACAGAATACAGTGCAGGCTAAAAGTGAAGGACATGCCATTCCTAATGGGGCAACACTTGTACCTTGATTCAGAAAATCTCGGGCCGGACGATACCATAGAATCCGCTATCGTCCACGGCACCTTAAGTGTTGGATTCCTTGGGCTTGCGGAAGCCCTCAAAGCCCTCACCGGGCATAATCACGGTGAAAATGAAGAAGCCCGAAGACTCGGCGTAGAAATTGTGGCATTCATGAGACAATTAGTTGATGAAGCATCAGAAATCCATGACCTGAACTATACTCTTCTTGCAACCCCTGCAGAAGGTCTTTCAGGACGATTCATTGCAAAAGACAGAAAGAAGTTCGGTGTTATAGAAGGGGTTACAGACAAGGAATTCTATACGAACAGTTTCCACGTACCTGTTGACTGTGAAATTGGAATGTACGAGAAAATCATGATCGAAGGTGTCTACCATAAGTACACTAATGCAGGACACATTTCCTACATAGAACTTGATTCTCCTCCGACTCACAACATAGAAGCCGTGGAAGCAATAGTCAGACATATGAGATCTTGCGATGTGGGCTATGGCGGTATTAACTTCCCCATAGACGAATGCAGGGAGTGCTCCTATTCGGGAGTAATAGAGTCTTCATGTCCGAAATGCGGGTCATCGAGTATAAGGCGAATACGCCGCATTACCGGGTATCTGTCAACAGTTGATAGGTTCAATGACGCAAAGCGGGCTGAACTTGCGGCAAGAACGCCTCACCGGACAACGTTTCCGGTAAACTAAGTAGATCTCCATGAGACCGTTGATTTCTCCCAGTTAAATGTAAATATGGACTGTACATTGACAAACAGGGTAATACCTGGCAGCTATTGGGAGAAATCAACGGTCTCCAGCATGAGTAATCGCCGGTTTCAGAAAGTGTACGTGCCATGCAGGGTGGCCGGTGTTGCACTCGGGGACGGCTCCCCAAGCGGGTCGCCTTGACAAAATCCGGCCCGTAGGCAAGTGGCCGAATTTTGACACCCCTCGTTCCAATCACCGGCCACCCGAGACAATCGGAAAACGAGCGAAAACTAATGAACTCATACTTAGAAGGGACTGGGATTTCATAATGAGACTGAGACTGGCCGGGATAACAAGAGAAAGCGTTGTGGACGGGCCTGGCATTCGTGTAGTGATATACGCGCAAGGGTGCCCCCATGGTTGTCCCGGCTGTCAAAACCCGGACACCCATGACCCGAACGGGGGAAAGCTATTTGATGTTGGTCAAGTCGTCCAAATGATACGTTCAGTACCTATGGCTCAAGGGGTTACATTCAGCGGGGGAGAGCCGTTTTCCCAGGCGGAAGCCTTCGCTGAGTTGGGCCATATGCTGAAATCATCGTCACTGGATATTGTTACGTATACAGGTTATGTGTGGGAAGATTTGGTGAGCTCATCCAGGGATACATGGCATGACCTATTATCATTAACGACCCTTCTGGTAGACGGGCCTTTTTATGAAGACGAGAGGGATCTAGGCCTTGCTTTCAGAGGTTCCCGGAACCAGAGGGTAATTGACGTCGCAAAGTCTCTCGAGAAAAATGCACCGGTAGTCGTCAGCGACACCTACGACGCCTGCAGGAGACCGTGACTCCCTTGGTGATCTACTTAGGCCTAAAACAACCTGACACTTCTCCCCTGCGGCAGGAGTTTGGCAGAAGTTATAGAAAAACTAAGCCATGGAGTATCGCGGGGTTAAATCCAGACTCTGGCTCATAGTCTTCTCACTTGCAGTTATTGCACTCGTGTCTTGGTCGCTTAACCAAAACTCCCAGATATCAGAGTCAGAAAGCAGGCTTGTTTGTGTGCCTGCAAAACGAGGCGAGATAGAACAGGGAGTGGGCTCAGAAGGCGTTATTATAAGAGACGAGATGGTCTACCTGAGTCCTACAGGTGGCACACTGAGGCTGGTTGCACCGGAAAAGAGCAGAGCACGGACGGATACGACAATAGCTCAAGTCGTGCCAGGCGAAACCCAGAGAAGGACAGAGGACAATACAGGAGTCCGTTTGGTGCCTGAAAAACCAGGCGTTGTCAGTTTCACCGTAGACGGACTGGAAAGAATCCTCACTCCCTCTTCGTGGGTGGACTTTGACGCTAAGAAGGTGTCCGAGCTTGTCTCCAATCCGGTGAGTGTGAAGTCAGGTATGCAAGTTGAAACAGGCCGAACTCTTTTTCGGGTAATTGATAACTACTGTATCTATGTCCTGGTATTTCCTGAGCCCGGCATTACGCCTTCAGTCAGTCGGGTTTTGACTGAAGGGCGCAAGTGCACCTTACGGTTTGATTCGGTACCCGGTCGCCTTTGCTCTGCTAAGATTGTCTCCCGGGTAGATTCGACTCGGGATGATCCGAAACCGAGCGCTCTGTTATTAGAACTTACTGACTATCCTCATGAGCTGTATTATCTCCGCCACGTTCACGCTAAGATCATTACCGGAACTCAAAGAGGAATCATCATCCCTAAGCAAGCCCTTGTTAAAGGGAAAGATGGGTATCTGGTCTACATACCAGCCAACCTGGGAGTAGACTCTAAGCCCGTAACAGTCATTGCAGGTGACGAAAGTCAAGTAATGTGTGAAGGATTGCGAGAAGGGCAACGGGTTGTAGTGAATCCATATGTGGTACATGAGGCAGGCATAACCGTATGGAGGTAAATAGGAGGGAAGCGTATCTTTGACTGAAATTGCTAAGAGGCTCAGACTGGTTCGTAACCGAGTCTATGAAGCAGCGGAAAGAGCCGGACGTGAGCCCGAGGATATTACCATTGTTGCAGTGACGAAGAACGTGGACGACATGGACATCATGGAAGCAGTTGGCGAAGGCGTCTCGATACTGGGTGAAAACAGAGTTCAAGAAGCCAGGGCGAAATTCGAGAGGCTTGGGAATGAAATAGACGGAAATAAGGTAAGCTGGCATCTTGTCGGCCACTTGCAGCGCAACAAGGTGCGCCACGCTCTTCCGATATTCGAGTTAATTCACTCACTTGACTCGTGGAAGCTGGCGCAGGAAATGGAAAAAGTCGCCGAGAGACTGGATGTAACAGCAGAGTGTCTCCTGGAAATCAACGTTACGGGTAAGCCCGCAAGAATCGGGATAGAACCTGAGAATGCCTTAGCTTTAGCCGGTGATATCTCGGCACTCAGTAGGGTCAGGCTTAGGGGGGTAATGTCCATTGCCCCTGTTGTAGAAGACCCTTCGCAGGCAAGGCCGTATTTTCGAACGACAAGAGAGATATGTGAAAAAATCAGCGATGCCGGCCTATTCTGCCCCGGCAAGGTTCACCTTTCCATGGGCATGACTCATGATTTTGAGACCGCGGTTGAGGAAGGGGCAACGATGATCCGCATTGGCACTGGGATATTCGGTCCGCGTTTCAGGAAGGCGGTGCTGTAAACGTGAGAAGAGGTTTGATTGACAGGCTCCTTGACTTCATGGGGTTCGGCGAAGTAGCTGATGACACATGTGAGTTTACGGAAGACTCCATACTTCGAGGTGACGGAGGTCCGTGGGCCGGAGCAGGTCAGCGAGGAAAGGGACTGGTTGCCCTTCCTCAATCACCCAGAGCAAGGTTGGTAGTCACTGAACCAGGATCCTTTGACGATATCCCCGGCATCCTTGAGCATTTGAAGAAGAGGCGTCCTGTCATTGTGCGGATATCAGACATAGACCGTGAACTGGCCAGGCGCGTATTGGATTTTGCCGGAGGCGCCACGTATGCACTTAATGGCAGTATGCAAAAGGTAAGTGAAGGTGTGTTCTTATTCACCCCAAGCAATTTTGAGATAGGCTTGGATTTGCCTGAGGGAGAGGAGAAGAAAGACAGGCCTTTACCTTCCTTTTTTGATAAACGCTAGATAAGGAGGCTTTGAGATACATGGATTCAGAATCAAGAATTGCGGTTGTAGGTATAGTTGTAGAGGATAGGTTAAATGCTGCAAAGAAAGTCAACGAAATTCTAAGTCTTCACGCAGACATTATCGTCGGACGTCTAGGTGTTCCACACATAGAGAAAGAAGCAGGGGTCATAGCTCTGATCATCAATGGGACCACAGATGAAATTGGTAGTCTTACAGGTAAACTAGGCAATGTAAAAGGCGTTAAGGTGAAATCAGCAATAACCACATAGAAGCAAGAACAAGCATCTTAGCAGGTACGGATAAGAAAGCGAGGCTATGGGTACTTAAAGTACACAGTCAAGCCTCGCTTTTTAATTGGCAGTGTTTTGCCTGGCATTTTCGAGAGTCCCTATGCGTACCATTATCAGACAGTTAAACAGATAGTATCCTGGACAAACTAATGGGAGGACATGTAATCATGACAAAGAGATATCAGCCAATAGAGGCGAATATTGACAGAGAAACCGCAAACACTCTTATCCGCCGTATAGCTGAATTATCCCTTGCTATGGATAAGATGAACATTGCTGAGTATGTTGAGTTCCTCAGGAATCCCAGAAGGATAATCTTCGTAAATTTCTTAGGGGGACTTGCCCGTGGCTTTGGTATAGGTATCGGCGCCACAATACTCGCAGCTCTCTTCATTATAATCCTGTCCAGAATTGTCCAGCTGAATATCCCCATAATCGGTGAATTCATCGCGGAAATCGTAAAAACAGTGAACAGCCACATGAGATTAAGATAGGAGGCTAAAGGCTGTGAATAAAGAAACTATACAGAATTACCTGGAACGATTACTGTCTGAAAGAGCAAGGCTCATACAACGTATCGAGGCGCTGGAAGGAAAGGGAGAAGGGGGTATAAAGCAAGCTATGAAAGACTCCATAGGTGAGCTTTCACTCTATGACAACCACCCGGCTGACGTCTCGTCTGAGCTCTTTGAGCGTGGAAAAGACATAAAGTTGTGTGAGGACGCAAAGATCATCCTAAAGAGAGTAGATGAAGCCATAGACCTCTTAAATAGCGGTAATTACGGCACATGTGAACACTGCGGCAATGATATTGAAGAAGACAGACTGGATCTGATTCCCTACACACGCCTCTGTAGCCGGTGTCAAGGTGATGTTCATACAACTGCTCCTCCAAAAAGGGACAGGCCCATAGAAGAAGAGGTGCTTGGAATCCCATTTGGAAATGGTATACGCGACAGGAAGACTCCGGGCACAGACGGAGAAGACGTGTGGCAAGATCTGGAGAGGTATGGGTCAGCAAGCGGGCCTCAAGATCTGGTAGGCGTCCTCGACAGTCGGGAAGTCTTCGAAGAAGGTGGGAATCAGACGAGAGGAGCAGTTGAAGATGTAGAGATGATCGCTACCAAAGACTATAAGGTGATTCCGGGAGGGCAACGCAGCCGGATAAAGCGTACGCGCTGATAGTGCAAACAGCATGTTGAAGGGTGTGAACCGCTGAATGCGTGAAGCGCGACGCGTGCCGG
>MTKW01003049.1_pt1 | contig 25965 bp, 23 predicted proteins | sample 1042761 | NCBI WGS metagenome assembly MTKW01 (sample SAMN06205366, study PRJNA360243) | anaerobic digester metagenome | biome: Wastewater treatment plant; feature: Anaerobic digester sludge; material: sludge; isolation source: anaerobic digester fed with sludge from wastewater treatment plant ...
CGGAAATGCCTTCCACTATTGACAAGGGCACCGCGGTTAAGTTATACTGTGTTCAATTTATATATACAACCACTACTCTTATCCAGAGAGGCGGAGGGACTGGCCCAATGAAGCCCGGCAACCACTGCGCAGCCCGCGCAGCCGGTGCCAATTCCTGCTGAACCAGTGGTTCAGGAAGATGAGAGGAGAGGACAGCGATTTGGCAAGCTAGATGGATCGGACCTCTTCTTTCGAGAAGGGGTCTTTTTTGTAGGGAAAAGGAGGGGACGGCTTGATCCAGCTTAAGAACGTGGCCAAAACCTTTCGGGGGAAAAACGAAGTGCAGGCCCTAACGGGCATCAACCTGACCATTCCCCCGGGGCAGATCTACGGAATCATCGGCCAAAGCGGTGCGGGCAAATCCACCCTGCTGCACTGCATCAACCTTCTGGAAAGGCCAGATAGCGGAGAGGTCTGGGTGGGGGGCATCCCCATGACCAGCCTTGGCCCCCAGGAGCTGCGGGGAGCCCGGCGCAAAATGGGCATGGTTTTCCAGCATTTCAACCTGCTCAGCTCCCGCACTGTGTTCGGCAACATCGCCTTCCCCCTGGAACTGAACGGAACGCCCAAGAAAAAGGTGCGGGAAAGGGTCCATGAGCTGGCGGAGCTGGTGGGCCTCACCGATAAACTGCAGGCCTATCCCCACCAGCTCAGCGGCGGACAGAAACAGCGGGTGGGCATCGCCCGGGCCCTGGCCACCCAACCGCAGGTGCTGCTCTGTGATGAGCCCACTTCCGCCCTGGACCCGGAGACAACCGGCTCGGTCCTGCGTCTGCTCCAGGCCATCAACGAACGGCTGGGACTGACCATCGTCCTGGTCACCCATGAGCTCCCGGTCATCCAGGCCATCTGCCATGCGGTGGCGGTGCTCGACGGGGGCACCGTGCAGGAAGCAGGGCCCGTGGTGGAAGTGTTCACCCATCCCCAGTCGGAAGCGGCCCAGCGCCTGCTGCAGGGCTTCCTGACTGTCAGCTTTTCCCCGCCCCAGCTCAGCCCAGAGGGCAGCCTGATCCGGCTCACTTTCCTCCAGGAAAAGGCCAACCAGCCCATCATCTCCCGGATGGTCCGCCAACACGGGGTGGAAGTGAACATCCTCTTCGGACGCATAGACCAGATGCAGGGCTCGCCCTTCGGGATGCTCTTGGTGGAGCTGCGGGGCAGTCCCGAGGAAAAGGCTGCCGCCCTGAACTACCTACAGGTAAACGGCGTGGAAGTGGAGGTGTTGAGCTCATGAACCAAGCTGCCTTGAGCCTGCTGTGGCAGGCCACCCAGGAGACGCTGCTCATGGTGGGCGCTGCCACCGTTTTGGCGGTGTTGGGGGGTTTGCCCCTGGGTATCCTTCTGGCGGTAACCGGACCCGGCGGCATTTTGGAAAAGGGCTGGCTGAACCGCACCCTGGGCGCCGTGGTCAACCTGGGCCGTTCCGTACCTTTCATCATCCTCATGGTGGCCATTATTCCCTTCACCCGCCGGATTGTGGGCACCTCCATAGGGACCACGGCAGCCATTGTGCCCCTCACGGTGGCAGCCATCCCCTTTCTGGCCCGCTTGGTGGAAGGGGCTTTGAAGGAAGTGGACCCGGGGGTGATCGAGGCCGCGGAAAGCATGGGGACAGCTCTCCTGCAGATCATCTACAAGGTGCTCCTCCCGGAAGCTTTGCCCGCGTTGGTTCTGGCCATCACCGTCACCGCGGTGAACCTGGTGGGCTACTCGGCCATGGCCGGGGCCATTGGCGGAGGCGGTTTGGGGGATCTGGCCATTCGCTATGGCTACCAGCGCTTCCGCGGCGACATCATGCTGCAGACCATCGCCATCTTAGTCCTGCTGGTGCAGGGCATGCAGATGCTGGGCGATAGGATCGCCCAAAAACTCTACCACCGCGAGTAAGGAGGTTGTTCTAGGGTGAAAAGAAGACTTATCGCCGCAGTTGTTTCCCTGTTCCTACTGGCCGGTTCCCAGGCGGGCCTGGCCGCGACGCTGAAGGTTGGTGCTACACCGGTTCCCCATGGGGAGATTCTGGAAAGGGTCACAGCCCTTCTGGAGGAACGGGGCATCACCCTGGAGGTTGTGGAGTTCACCGACTACGTCCGTCCCAACCTGGCCCTACAGGATGGGGACCTGGACGCCAACTTCTTCCAGCACGTCCCCTATCTGGAATCCTTCAACCAGGATGCCGGAACCAGCTTGGTGGCCCTCGCGGGCATTCACATTGAACCGTTAGGCGTCTTTTCCGAGAAGGTGGCCTCCCTAGGCGAGCTGCCCGCCAGGGCCTCCATCGCCATCCCCAACGATGCCACCAATGGGGGCCGGGCACTCCTGCTCCTGCAGGAAGCGGGCCTGATTGCCGTGGATCCTGCAGCGGGCATCACACCCACCATTTTCGACATCACCGAGAACAAGCTGCAGCTGCGCTTTGTGGAACTGGAAGCGGCGCAGCTGGTGAGGAGCCTGCCCGATGTGCACGCCGCGGTGATCAACGGCAACTACGCCCTGCAGGCCGGCCTCAATCCCATTACCGACGCCATCTTCCTGGAGGGCGCTGAATCCCCCTATGTCAATGTGATCGCGGTCCGGGCCGGCGATGAGCAGCGGCCGGAGCTCCAGCAGCTGGTGGAGGCCCTGCTCAGTGACGAGATCCGCGCCTTCATTATGGAGAAATACGAGGGTGCGGTGGTACCGGTCTTTTAAGGCAAAAGGGTGCTTTCCTGCAGCTGGAAGGCACCCTTTTTCTACAGTTTGAGGGTCCCGCAGCGGGCCCCTTGTTTTAGGCCAGAATCCTCACGCCATAGGGCTCCAGCACCACTTCCGCCGGCTTACGCTTGGCGTCAGCGAGCAGATCCCGCAGCTGCCTGGGTTTTCGCCCGGGCCAGCTGATCTGCCTGAGGTCAACCCGCTGCTCCTCGGGGGAGTTGTTCAAAAGGACCAAGACCTGCTCCCGGCCCTGGAAGCGCACAAACCCGTACACGTTGGTGATGCTGTCCGCCCAGACGGTGCGGGTCCGTCCGGTGCGCAGCACAGGCTGCTCCCTGCGCAGGGCGATGAGCCGCTGGTACCAGCGGAAAAGTTCCCGATCCTGCTCCGCTTCATCCCAGAGCATGCCCCGCCGGCAGTCGGGGTCGGTCAGGCCGACCATGCCCACCTCGTCGCCGTAGTAGATCATGGGTGAGCCCTCATAGGTCAGCTGGAAAGCCGCGGCCAGGGCCAATTTGCGCACATCCCCGCCGCAGCTGGTGAGGAAGCGCTCCGTATCGTGGCTGTCCAGGAGGTTGAACATGGCCAGGTTCACGGCATGGGTATGGTTCACCTGCACCTTGGCCAAACGGCTGGCGAAGGAGCGGGCCCTGATGGTGCCCTTGGCAAAGAAGTCGAAGCAGGCGTGCTGCAGAGGGTAGTTCATCACCGCATCGAACTGATCGCCCCGCAGCCAGTCGCTGGCCTCGTGCCAGACTTCCCCCACGATGAGGGCATCGGGCTTGACGCCCTTCACCGCCCTGCGGAACTCCCGCCAAAACTCGTGGTCTATTTCATTCGCCACATCCAGCCGCCAACCATCGATGTCGAATTCTCTGATCCAGTAGACCGCCACATCCAGCAGGTACTGCCGCACATCGGCGTGCTGGGTCATGAGCTTGGGCATGGTGGCAATTTGGTGGGCGAAGGTCTCGTAATTAGGAGGGTCGGTCTGCACCGGGAAGCCCTCAATGTTGAACCAGTGGGCGTAGGGGGACTGCCTGCCTTTCTCGAGCACATCCTGGAAGGCAAAAAACTCGCTGCCGCAGTGGTTGAACACGGCATCCAGGACGATCTTGATCCCGTGGCTGTGGCAGAGGGCCACCAGTTCCCGCAGATCCTCCGCATCGCCGAAGTGGGGATCGATGGTGTAGTAGTCCGCCGTGTCGTACTTGTGGTTGCTGGGGGAGGCAAAGATGGGTGTTAAGTAGATCACCTCCACTCCCAGCTCCACCAGGTGGGGGAAGCGGTGGATAATGCCCCTGAGATCGCCCCCTTTGAAACTGGTGCGGGTAGGCGGCAGTTCCCACGGCTCCACATCCGGCGGGTCGTTTTCGGGATCGCCGTTGGCAAACCGCTCGGGGAAGATCTGGTAGACCACCGCCCCCTGGGCCCACTGGGGCGGCTCCCAGAGATCCCCTGGGGCGATGTAGGGGTAGTGGAACTGGGTGTTGGGCTGCAGATCCTCGAAAAAGCTCTTTTCCGTGTAAAACAGAGTCTGCCGGCCGTCATCCAGCACGAAAACATAGCCAAAGCGCTTGGTCGCCAGCTGTACATCAGCTTGGTAGTAGGAAAACAGCTCATCCTCAGCGGCAATGCTCATCTCTTCTGTAAGTGTAGGCGAACTGCCGTAGCGGTCCCAGTACAAAACGGCAACCCGCTTAAGATCTCCCCTGGCCGCCCGCAGTGTCAAGCGCAGCCTGTCCGGGCCCACAGGGTAGGCGTAACTTCCATGGGCCACATGATACACCGCTTCCCTCAGCATACTCTCACTCCTCTTTTCCGCAAACGTTAGCACACTTTGTCTATTCGCATTCTTCGGGAGTTTCCCTGCCACCAAAAGGCAGGACAATCCCGGCCCGCCAGTGCCACCCCCGCTGGCTGTCCAGCCCTGTGGCCAAAACCACCTGGGGTAGGGGCGTGAGGATCACACCCACATCGGCGCGCCAGGAGGCACTGGGTAGAAGGCCGAACACCCCTTCAGCGTAAATTGTGCACCAAGGAGTGAGCTGGTAACCGGCGGCCTGGCCCAGTTCTAAAAGGGTGAGCCCTCCCTTCCGCTGCAGGGCGCCCCGGGAGAGGAACAGCCACTTGTCCCGGGCCCAGGCCTGCTTAAAGCGCAGCCCCAGTTCACTGCCGGAGGATCGGGAGTGGAAATAGCCTTCCCAGGGCAGGTGCTTCAGCTCCACGCGCAGCTGGCCGGGTTCCAGGGCCAGCTGGAGTCTGGTGTTTCCGCCCGGTTTGAAGCTGGCCGTGAACCGCTGGGGCCGAAGTTCCAGCTGCAGAGCGCCATCCCGGCTGGCCAGCCACACCGTCCGCGCCCGCAGGGCGCCGCCCCAGGTCCAGTTTTGACCGCTGAAGCGCAGGCGTACATCCCCCAGCTCCACATGCAGCCGCCACCGGTCCTTGACGTAGGCTGCGGCAAGGGCAGGGCTCTGTCCTTCGGCCTGGGGCAGTTCCACGGAAAACCGCCAGCTGCCCGCGGTAAAGCTTCCGTGGTAGGCGGAAGTGGTGCGGCGCCACCGCCAGCTGCCCTCCGCCGCCTGATCCAGGAGGGTCAGGGAAGCACGGGCCTTTCCTGGCGAGCCCTCCACCGAGAGAGCTCCCCAGCGGAAAGTGAACCCCCGATCCCCTGCGTCCAACAGCCACTTGGCAGATCCCGCGGCCACCCGCCAGGAAAACCCCTCATCCCAAAGCAGGATGGGCACGAAAAAGCTGGAAAGCTCCGCTCCCTCCACCTCAACCGTGTGTACCAGGCTTTCCCCGAGGGGCAGGCCGGTCCAGATGGGCTGGGCAGGGTCTGCCAGGGGCAGGATGGCATTGAGCCTCCCGCTGGGGACCGTCACCGGCTGCCCTGCCTGGGCCAGGCGCCCTTGGGGCAGAAGCAGCGCCCCTCCTTCCCCCTGTACGGCGATCCTTTCCACACCTCCGTAGTCGAACCAGCCGCGCCGCACCTCCAGGTCCAAAACGGCCTGGAGTCCCTGCCAGCTGGCCTCCACGCTGGCTGTCCCTTCCTCCCAGGGCAGCAGGGCCTGCACGGTCCCTTGTAGCTCGTGGCTGCCGGGGGGCAAGGGCGGCAGGTTCAAGCTGAGGTTAGAGCCGCTGCCGCTGGCCTCCAGCTCTTCACCGGCCAAAGACCAGCGGGAACTGAGCCAAAGCTCCGGGCTGCCCGCAAGGACCAAGGTGCCCGGCGGTGCCGGCCCCTGGAGAAGGAGGCTCACCTCCACCCGCTCGCCCGCTTCTAGACTCAAAAACGGAGGCAGCCAGGCCAGTTGGGCTTCTGACTCTCCCAAGGGCCGGCCCAGGGCTTGGGTAGACTCATCGGGCACCTTAGGGAGCAGCTGCTGCCCCCGGTAGAAAAGCCGATCGTCCGCCGCCACCCGAAACCACTCCTGGGCTGGAAGGGGGATGAACTCGCCTTTCCGTTCCACTTCCGCTTCCCAGGTCCAAAGGGGTAGAACCCAGAAGGCCTCCGCGAGCTCTAGTCCCACAAGGCCCTGGGCACCCTCCAGGGACACTGCCAACTCCCAGGTGTGGGTTCCCGCGGGAAAGGGGAGCTGGCAGCGGAGCTCCAGCTCCAGCCGGCCCCGGTAGGGTCCGCTGCCTTCCAGGAGGGTCCCCTCCCGCAGCATCCCGCTTTCACCGGCGCTGAAGGTCAATCCCGGGGAAGCGCTCGCCAGAAGGCGCCAGGGTCCCGGGGCATCCAGCCACAGGTCCAGCGTCTGCTGGAAAACGGCCTCCTCCTGCCTGGGCCCGGCCTTTTGATGCAAACGGGGCGTTTCCGCCTGCAGGGGAGCTGCAAGCAAAAACACCCCTAAGAGCACGGAGAGGCATCTCATGGCCCTTCACCCAGCTGCAGCGGCCGGATCTCCACGTTCTCAACCCAGCCCGGCAGGCTCACCTCCAAACCCCGGCAGCGCCCGGGAAGCACCAGGCCGCTCTGGACCTGGCGGGTTTCCCCCAGCTGGCCTGCGGCATCGAAGAGGAGGAGTTCCCCCTCCCAGAGTCCATGGCTAAGTCCACTGTTTTCCAGCGTGAGGGTGAGGGCCTTTCCGCTGCGCTCCCAGGCGGCAACACCAACCCGGGGGCGCTGCTGCCCGGTGGAAAGCAGGAAGAGCACCGCCAGGCGGGTGGGTGGGCCAGACCGGACAGGCCTGACCAGGAGAGCGGCATAGAGCTGCTGGACGTCAGCCTGGAGGACACGCACCGCTACCTCCACGCTTTCCCCGGGCTGAACCACCAACCGGCTGGGTTCCACCGCCAGCAGCCCCTCGGCCCGCTTGACGCTGTCGGGATCCTCCAGGAGTACCACACTGCCTGCAGGGTCCTGGTCAAAGAGGGCCCAAGACAGTTCCAGCTCCAGGGGCTTTTGCCCTTCCTGGCGCAGGAGCACGGCGAAGCTCTGGCCGGCCTTGACCTGCTCGGCTTCGATGATCACTGGCGAGACCGAGAGCTTAGCCTGCAGGGGTACCCAGCTCACCAACAGCACAGCAGCTAAACCCCAAAAGAGCCTTCTCATAGTACGGGCACCAGGGTGAACTCAATCTGGAAGGTGTATGTATCGGGAGCGTCGCTGAAGCCGCCGGTAAAGCGCAGNNACCTCCAGCTTTCCCGGCGCAGCCGTTCCCCCGTGGTAGCCCACCCGCAAATCCCAGGCCACATTGGACCACACCTGAATCTCCAGGGTCTCCTCGACCCTCTCCCCGGGCATCACCGCTTCCAGCACCACCGTCTGCTGCGCGGAAATGCTGAAGCCGGGGAGAATCTCCACCTGCACGGTGATTACGCCTTGAGCCTGGACCGCCGCGCTGAGGAGGGCAGTCAGGATCAAAGCTAGGAAAATGACGCTTTTCTTCGCCATCGCTTGCCTCCTTCTGGCGATAGACCCTGGGTTGATTATACAATATACTTACATTTCTGTCAATTAACCGTTTTCTGAACTATACCTTCGAAAAAAGTGGAGCCGCAGCTCCACTGGGTTAACCCTTGAGTACATCCACCTTGTCCAGGCGCTCCCAAGGCAGATCCAGATCCAGGCGGCCGAAATGGCCATAGGCCGCCACCTGTCGGTAGATGGGCCGCTGCAGGTTGAGGTCGCGGATGATGGCCGCGGGGCGCAGATCAAAGTGCTTGCGGATGAGCTGTTCGATCTCCCGGTCGGGGATGACCCCTGTCCCGAAGGTATCCACGTGGAGGGAAACAGGGTTGGCCACTCCGATGGCATAGGCCAGCTGCAGCTCCACCCTTTTGGCCAGCCCGGCAGCGACGACGTTCTTGGCCACATAGCGGGCGGCGTAGGAGGCGGAGCGGTCCACTTTCGTGGGGTCCTTGCCGGAAAACGCTCCTCCGCCGTGGCGGGCACAGCCGCCGTAGGTGTCCACGATGATCTTCCGGCCGGTGAGGCCCGCATCCCCCTTGGGGCCCCCCACCACAAAGCGCCCCGTGGGATTGACAAACACCTTGGTTTCCTCTGTCCACAGCTGCCTGGGGATGACCGGTTCAATGACGTGCTTGTACAAGTCCCGGGCAATGGTGGCCTGATCCACGTCGGGATGGTGCTGCGCGGAAACTACCACATTATCCACGGCGATGGGGCGGTGCTCTTCATCGTAAATAATGGAGATCTGAGTTTTACCATCGGGCCTCAGGTAGGGCACGATCCCCTGTTTGCGCACGTCCGCCAGGCGCTTAGCCAGCCGGTGGGCCAGTTCGATGGGCATGGGCATCATAGCCGGCGTCTCGTCGGTGGCGTAGCCGAACATGATGCCTTGATCGCCTGCCCCCACCTGCGAGAGTTCATCGTCCTGCCCCAGGCGCCTTTCCCAGGCCTGGTTCACTCCCAGGGCAATATCGGGGGACTGCTCTTCGATGGAGGTTAACACGGCGCACGTTTCCCCATCAAACCCGTATTTAGCCCGATCGTAGCCGATCTCCTTGATCACTTCCCGCGCGATGCTGGGGATGTCCACATAGCACTCGGTGCTGATCTCCCCGAAGACCAAAACCAAACCCGTGGAGACCGCCGCCTCGCAGGCCACCCGGGCCTGGGGATCTTGGCTGAGGATCGCATCGAGCACAGCGTCGGAAATCTGATCGCAGATCTTGTCCGGATGTCCTTCAGTCACGGACTCTGATGTAAATATGTACCTTCTTGCAGTCACTGCTGCCAACCATCCTTTCCACAAAATAAGTCCTCCCCCTGATGGGAGAGGACATACTCTGCTGTATTGCTTCTCCCATCTTCCAAAACCTCAGCGGCGAGGTTTTGCAGGATTTGGCACCTTGTGCAGGCACAACCTGCAGAGGTTGCCGGGCTTCATCGGGCCAGTCCCTCCGCCACTCTTGATGAGAACGCAGTTTCAGTTTAACAGGCCTGCCCTAATCTGTCAAACCTGGACAGGTCGCCTACTGCACCTTTTCCCAGGTGTAGGTGGGCATGATATCCTCCGTAAACTGGCTGATAGCCTCCCGGATCGCGTTCTGCCTCACCCAGGGTACCTGAGAATAACTGGGGGCAGGCAGATCCCAGGTAGTGGGCCTGCGGTTCGCGGGCCACCACTCCCGTGGGTAGCGGAGGATCTCCTTGCGCTCGCTGGAGGACTGGCCCTGCACCCGCAGGCGGTGGATCACGTTGCCCGACCGGGTGTCCATGACCCGTCCAGTGAAGCTCACCATCACCTGGGTGTTTTCCACATATTCATACTGGTAGAGCTTGTTGCCCCTCTCATCTATCATCTCGCGCCCCGTTGGATAGGGAGGAGTCTGGGTCACCGGCTGGAAGTAGCCGGATACTTCACCCATCACCAGGGCATCTACCCCGAGCATCTGCCCCAGCCTGATGGCCTGGTTGGGATCGGGTGATTGACCCCGCAAGAGGCCCAGGCGCACCAGGGCCCACTCCACCTCCGCGGGCGGCAGTACCCGGTAATAGCCGGAGAGGGTTTTCACCAGCTCTTGCTCCACTTCGTGGCTGATGGCATAATCATCTGTGAAGTTGTCAAAAAACAACACGGCGACGGTGCTGCCCAGATTCACCCGCGGCGGATGCTGAACACGCTGATAACCTGCGCAGCCTGACAGCAGCGCTGCAAGGACAACCAACAAAAGCAGTTTGCGTTTCATCCTCTTCACCCCATGTGGTTGAATTTTCCGCTGCGTACTCCAAACAGAGGCTCCGTTCAAATTACAGGAACTTCCTGTTCTGCTAATTCGCCAGCGCGCCTAGCTTTCCCTACCTGCAGGCGGGGGGTTTGCTGAAAAAAGAGGAAAACTCAAGTAGATACTAGAAGTAGGCAGTGCCCGTTGCTGCTCAGCGCAAGGAGGTGCTCCCATGCAAAACGAGATCTACCTGGACAACAGTGCAACAACTCCCGTGGCCGAGGAAGTGGTGCAGGCCATGGAACCCTATTGGTCTGTGCAGTACGGCAACCCCTCCTCTCCCCATCTGCGGGGGGTGGCCGCCCAGAAGATCATGAATGCCTGCCGGGCCCAGCTGGCCTCCATTTTGCAGGTCAACCCCAACGAGCTCTATTTCACCGGCAGCGGCACCGAGGCCAACAATCTAGCCCTGCAGGGTGTGGCCAACGCCCCCTACTTCCTGCGCAACCCCGGGCACATCATCACCACGCCCATTGAACACCCCTCTGTGCTCAACGTGGTGAAGCACCTGGAAAAACTGGGCTGGGAGGTAACATACCTGCCGGTGGACCGCTTTGGCCGCATCGATCCGGAAGAGTTCCCCCGCTACCTGCAGCCCAACACCAAGATCGTCAGCATCATGCTGGTCAACAACGAACTGGGCACCATTGCCCCGGTGCGCCAGATCGGCGAGATCATCCAAAGGGAAAACCAAGGGCGTCAGCATAGGATCATCTTTCATGTGGATGCCGTCCAGGCCCTGGGCCACATGCCCCTGAAGGTTCCCGAGCTCAAAGCCCACCTCTGCACCTTCAGCGGCCACAAAATCTTCGGTCCCAAGGGCATCGGTCTGCTCTACGCCCACAAGCAGGCCCAGCTCCGTCCGATCATCTTCGGCGGCGAACAGGAGGGCGGCCTGCGCTCCGGCACGGAAAACGTGCCCGCCATCGTGGGCCTGGCCAAAGCCGCCCAACTGGTCACGGACAACCTAGAAGAAAACCTGAGAAAAATCCGGGAGCTGCGCCATGCCCTCATCGAGGGCATCAAGACCATCCCCGCGGCCCAGGTCAACAGCCCGGAAGACGGCGCACCCCACATCATCAGCGCCAGCTTCCCGGGGGTGCGGGGAGAGGTGCTGGTGCACTTCCTGGAGCAAAAGCGTATTTTCGTCTCCATGGGCGCGGCCTGCTCCTCCAAAAAGCGGGGCGTCTCCCATGTGCTCCAGGCGGTGGGGCTGGAACATGAGCAGATCCTTTCCACCATCAGGCTCAGCTTGGCTCCCCAGATCACCCTTGCCCAAATCGAGTACGTGGTTTATAGTCTAAAAGAGACGGTGGAAGAAATCCGCAACATCTATGTTTGAGGAGATGACTATGTACCCTCTGCTCTTAGTGCGCTACGGTGAACTGGGCCTGAAGGGCCGCAACCGTAGAGCTTTTGAAGATCGCCTGCTCGCCAATATGCGCCGGGCCATCCGGGAAGTGCCCCACGGCGAGATCAAAAGGACCTTCGGGCGCATTTACTTAGAAACCAAAGGCAACTGGGAAGAACTCGCCGCCAAGCTGCAGCGGGTGTTCGGGATTGTCTCCCTCTCCCCCGTGCTGCGCTGCCGCCTCGATCTGGAGGAGATCAAGGAAGGGGCCAGGCTGGTTGCCCAGGATACGCCCGGCCGGACCTTCAAAGTGGAAACCCGGCGGACCCATAAACAGTTCCCCCTGAATTCTCCGGAGCTTTCCAGGACGCTGGGGGGGTATCTCCTGCGCAGCTTTCCCCACCTTAAGGTGGACGTGCACAGCCCGGATTTCACAGTCCATGTGGAAGTGCGCAGTGAAGGCGCCTTCATCTACTCCCAGGTCATTCCCTGCCTGGGCGGACTGCCCGCCGGTTCCTCCGGCAAGGGACTGCTCCTGCTGTCGGGAGGTATTGACAGCCCCGTGGCGGGCTTTCTGTCCATGAAGCGGGGGGTGGATGTGGAAGGGGTGCACTTCCACTCCTATCCCTTCACCTCCCAGCAGTCCAAGGAAAAGGTCATCCAGCTGGCCAGGCTCTTGGCACCCTATAACGCCGGGGGCCGCTTCCGGCTGTGGATCGCCTATTTCACCGAAATCCAGAAGGCCCTGCACAAGGGCTCTTACCCCTCTTTGAGCGTCACCCTCATGCGCCGCTTCATGCTGCGCATCGCCGAGCGGCTGGCCCGCCGGGAAGGGGCTTTGGCCCTGATCACCGGGGACAGCTTGGGCCAGGTAGCCAGCCAGACCATGGAGAGCATCCACACCATCAACGCGGTGACCTCCATGCCCATCTTCCGGCCCCTCATCGGCCTGGATAAACAGGAAATCGTGGAACTGTCCGTTAAGATCGGTACCTATGAGACTTCCATCCTGCCCTATGAGGACTGCTGCACCGTCTTTGTACCTAAAAACCCGGCCACCAGGCCCACCATCACCCAGGTGGAAAGGGCCGAAGCGGAACTGGACGTGGAAGGGCTGATCGCGGAAGCCTTGGCCAAGACGGAGCTCTTGGAGCTGGGCCAGGACAAAATGCTCTGAGTTTGCCGGCCTCGGCAGGAAAACCGCATTCGCTGACGAAAAAAATATAAACCAAAAGATGAGGAGCTGCTCCCATGAACATTTCCCGGAAGGAATTACAGCAGCTGTTGGAAGAAATTGACCGGCTGCGGAGGGAGAATGCGCTGCTGCGGGAGGCAGCAGGGATCCACATCACCGACCAGGAAACGCCCAAGCCCGTTGAAGTAACGCCCCAGGAGCGGAATGCTCTGCTGCGCAAAACTGTCTAACCGATCTTTAAAGGCCCCGGATGGGGCCTTTTTGCGTTTGTGATGGGTTTCCCTAACGGTAGATGCCGATGCCTAAAATGCGGCCGATGTTAGCCTCGGGATCAAGGCGGAAACCTAGACTGCCGTCAATGCTGGTGAAGAGGGTGGTGACCCCGGGCCCGTGCCCAGCCGCCAGGCAGTCGGAGTGAACCACCACACCCACGGAAAGGGCCCCCTTACGATAGCTGCGCCCGAAGCGGTTGTCCGTATCCTCCAGGGCCACCAGGTCCCCCAGGCGGAGCTCATTGATGCCCAGGGCCTTGATTTCCTCCTGATCAGTGGTGGTGATATCGTAGTCCCCCGAAGCGGTGGAAGATGCACCGATGCCTGAACCCATGAGCCGTGCCGGGATGACCGCCGCCACAGGCACGATCAGCCGGCCATCTTCCTCGGTAAGATCCAGCTTCAACAGGACATGGGGGTCCAGATTGCGCACGGAAATGCCGGGGTAGTCCACAAGCTGCAGCCCCAGCCCATAGGCCTTGATGAGCACCTTGTCTTCGATGGCCATCTTCTCCAGGTCTTCCTGGGCAAAATCGATGAGCACATGCTCAATTCCGCCGTGCTTGCCGGTGACCACGCCCCTGGCTCCCTTGGCGTCGCCGGAGATGACCACGGCCTCGTTGCCCACACAGGCCAAGGTGTTGTAGGCCTGGTTCCGAGACCCGCTCCGCTCCTCGATGCTGGCCGCGGTGGACACGCCGGGCTCCACATGGTCCCCCACCCAGCCAAAGGCCGGGTCGCCAACCTTTACGTTGTAGGTAATGCCCCCCGTACCCGGCAGGACAAAGGGCACGCCCTCCCTGTCCACCCCGTACGCGGTGCGCCGGAGGGGCGGTGTAATCTGTCCCTGAACCGACAGCATGACAAGCTTAGATGCATTCGTTTTCAGCATTCTCTTCCACGACCTCCTTGTGTTTGCTTCGTACCCGCGCCCGCAGCCACAAAAGAGAACCTGCGGCGGCTATGCCCAGGGCATCCACGGCCACATCGCCCCAAGCCCCGCTGCGGTGCTGCAGGCGCCTTTGATAGCTCTCATCCGCCCCCGCCACCAGCAGCGCAAGGAGCACGGCAGAGAGCAGCGCGCGCCCCCGCAGCCCCTTGGTTTTCAGGGCGGCACGGTGAACTAGATAGGTTAAAACGCCGTAGGCCAGTACATGCCCCACTTTCCGCAGAAACCAGACATACTGTCTGAGCTCCGCGGCACTGAGCTGCGGAAACCACCTGGCCAGCAGCTGCGCTGTATAGCCTGCGCCTGAAACGTCATGACGGTTGAACAAGAACACGGCCAGGATGTAAATCCCCACAACAGCCCAATCCAGCAAAGCAATTCCCCTTCCGCTAGGATGCTCCTAGCTGCTCACATATTCCGGACAGTGCTGGCACCTATCCAGCAGTTCCAGATCGATCCGCCGCTCAAAACGTCGGCAGAAAAACTCCAGTTTCCCCTCCCGGTCCTGCTTGGTATCCATATGCCTGCAGAAGACCACGGGCAACACCTCCCGGTGCTAATATACGGAAGGTGGGACGATCCTATGCTAGGAAAACCGCCGAAAGGAGAAGAAACGCCGCTTCCTGCGGTATTGCTGCGGCGGACGCCTGGGGGCGAAATCGCCGGCGAGCACCGCCCGGGGATTGGCCGCCACAAGCTCCTCCGCCCGCTCCGCCCCCAGCAGCTCCACCAAGACCCCGTGGGCCTGGGGAAGATCCAGGGTGCGGCGCTGAACGCTGTGGGCATCACTGGCCACAAACTGAGCCATGTCGTGCGTGAGCAGAATCTCCGCGGCTTCCTGCACGGTAGAACCGAAACGCCCCAGAATGCTCCCAGTATTCACCTGCAGCAGGCAGCCCCGCTCCAGCCAGCCCAGGGCGGTGTTGGGATCCTGCAGGACACCGCGGTAGCGCTCAGGATGGGCGATGATGGGGGTAATCCCCTTGGTCTGTAGATCAAAGAGCACATCGTCTGTGTACACCGGCAGCTCCTGAAAGGGAAACTCGATGAGGCAGAAGCGGCCCTGCCCGCCGTAAGTGGGGATCTCTTCCGGAGCCAAGTCCAAGAGGGATAGATCCAGCATCAGCTCCGCCCCGGCCACAAGCTCCAAGCTAACCTGCGCCCGGGCGAACTCCTCCCGCAGTTCCGCCACCTTCTGCTGCACCGCCGCCCAGGAGAGCTGTCCAAAAAAATGGGGAGTGGCAGCAGCGACCTTAAGGCCCCGCTCTTCCCCCACACGCCCCATGGCTAAAGCCTCTTCCAAAGTGGGTGGACCATCGTCCACCCCAGGGAGAATATGCACATGCAGATCGATCATGGCTTTATTCCGCCTCTGAATAACGGTAGTAGTAATAATAATACCTGTTCTTCTGGTCCCTGACGTTAATCTTGTTCAGAACCACACCGAGGATATTGGCCTTAGCCTGTTCCAGGAGCTCCTTAGCATGGATCGCCGCTTCCCTGGGCGTTTGACCGGCCTCCACCACCAAAATGGTACCATCTGTCTGGCTGGCGACCACCGCGGCATCGGTCACGGCCATAACTGGAGCACCATCGCAGATTACCACATCGTAGTCTTCCCGCACTGCCCGCAGAAACTGGCCCATGGCCTTGGACTGCAGCAATTCTGCGGGATTGGGCGGAACGGGCCCGGAAGCAATGAGATCAAGCCCTGGCACCGAAGTGGGTTGGATGACTTCCTCTATGGATGCTCGGCCCGCAAGGTAGCCCGTTAAGCCGGGAGTGTTAGAAATGCCGAAGATCCTGTGTATGATGGGCCGCCGCAGGTCGCAGCTGACGAGCAAAACCCGCGCACCCGATTGGGCCCACGCCGCCGCCAGGTTGGCCGCCACCGTGCTTTTCCCTTCTCCAGGTCCGGCGCTCGTCACCAACATAGTCTTGAGTTCCCGATCCGGACTGGTAAACTGCAGGTTGGTCCTGAGGATTCGAAAAGCTTCACTGGCCACAGCTTTGGGATTCCCTTCGACAACTAATGGTCGTTCCTTGAGCCGTCTCTTTCCCCGTCTAGCCACTTAATCCACGTCCCCTCCTACGTGCAGNNAAACGCCAAACCCACGCCCAGAAACACTCCTAACACCGCGCCGATGGCGATATTCAGCTTGATCCTGGGTTTGACGGGAACCCGGGGAAGCACTGCGCGGTCTATGATCTGCACATCAGCAGTCTCCATGGCTTCCGAGATGCGGGCTTCCTCCAGCCGGGTACGCAGCAGGATGTAGAGTTCTTCTAAGACCTGTGCCTCCCGCATCAGCCTGGCCAGCTCCAGCTCCTGCGCGGGCAGGTGGCTCAATTCCCTTTCCCGCTCGGCGATAATGGCCAAGAGCGCCGCTTCCCGGGCTTCCAGGGCGTTGGCTTCCACTTCCAAATTGATCAGCGTTCCGTACAGCTCCCGGTAGAGGGTGTTTAAGGTTCGGGTCTCGGTACCCACCACCCGCTCCACCTCTTCCGTAAGCTTACGCCGGACATTGTCTATTTCCGCCTGGAGGGCCAAAACTTCCGGATGCCGGTCGGTGTATTTCTCCCTGGCACTGGCCAGCCGCACTTCCAGATCCGCCAGCCGACTGCGGTACTCGGTAACCAGGCGGTTGTCGGCAATGGTGGTGCTGGAAATGAGGGTTTCATCCTGTTCTTCGAGACTAGCCCGCACCTGGCGGATGCGCTCCGCCGTTTCCAGTTTGGCGACGTTCAGTTCCGTGAGGCTGGACTGCAGAGAGGCAAGCTGCGTGACCACCGCGGCCATTTCCTGGGTGGGGGCCACAATCCCCTGTTCTTCCTTGAAGGCCTGCAGCCTTTCCTCCGCGAGGCGCAGGTCCAGCTCCACCTTCTGCAGCTGCCCTTCGATGAACTCCCGAGCCGCCCGCCTGTCGTTCTGCCGGTAGTTCAGATTCCAGTCAAGGAACACGTCCACCAACTTGTTCACCACTGCCTGAGCCAGTGCCGGCTCCGGCGACTGCATGGAAATCTTCAAAACGTCGCTGCCCTGCACTGACTGGATGGTGATGGCCTTCTCCAGGGCGCTCTGGGTCAGATCCTCCCGTCCCAAGTCAGAGGCCACCCTTTCCAGGATGGTTCTGCTCTTCATGATCTGGATGTAGTTCTGGGCAACATTCTTGCCCAAGGCGCTGGCGCCGTCAAAGAAAATGGTTTCAACACCCATACCAGCTTCCCGCACGATAAGAGTGGTGAACGCCTCGTAAATGGGCGTAGCCAGGAAACTGTAGATGGCAACCGCCAGGACGGTCAGGAGGAAAACCGCCAAGATCAGCCTCTTCCTTTTGACGATGATCTGCCAGTATTCCCGCAGATCCATTTCTTCCATTTCCACGGCACTCACCACCTACCAGTCAAAGATGTTGAACAGCGCGCTCTTGAAGGAACTGATAGCACCCACAAAGCCGAAGATCTTGGTCCAATCGGGTTTCTTGGTTTCCGGAATGTAGATGATATCACCGGGCCTAAGCAGTGGATTCTCCTGGGCATCACCGGTAAAGAGCACCTTATCCTGCCCCATGGGCACCTGCTCCGACTCGTCCAAAACGCCGTCCCGGTAGATCCCCACATTCTCCAGGGCCGCCCGATCCAAAGGCCCGCCCGCCAGGGCGATGGCATCCAGCAGTCTGGCACCTGCGGGAAGATCGTAAGCACCGGGGTTCTTCACCATGCCCAGCACCAAGATCTGCCGGCGCGCTGCGGGAACATAGATCACATCCCCACCGCTCAGCTCCAGATTGTACTGGTTCTGCGCCCCCATGAGCTGCCCGTAGGTCACCTGCCAGACCTGTTCCCCGTGGGGGGCCTGTCTGGTGACCACCACCTGTTCCGTGCCTATGTTCGACTTCAGGCCTCCCGCTTCGGCCAAAACGTCCAGCAGACGTCCCTGGGACGGTAGGGTATAGGCTCCCGCCCGCACCACATCACCGAAAACCAGCACCTTGTTGTTGGCCTTGGGCACCGAGATGACCTCGCCGCCCCTCAGCTGCCGCTTGTAGTCGGCTCCACTGAGCACATCCAGGTTGACTACTTCAGTAACTGCGCCTTCCGGGCCCTCCAGGGCCACAACCACCTTCGCCGGGTCCGCTTCGGCGGTGAACCCGCCGGCACGGCCGATCAGATCCAGGTAGGTCTCGCCGGGCCCGAAGGCATAGTACCCAGGATTGCGGACTTCCCCCAGCACCAGGGCGTTCCTGCTGCTGCGGGGCACCACGATCACATCGCCATCCTCCAGGATGCGCTGCTCTGCGGCGAAGCGCTCCTCCTGCAGCTCCAGAAAGTCGATGTACTCAACGTATGCCCCTTCCGCGGTCTGCCTGGTCAGGGAGATCCACTGGGCGTCTGCGCTCTCCAAGAGTCCCCCCGCCAGCATGATGGCATCCAAGACGCTGTCGCCCGCCTTGAACTGGTAGTAGCCAGGGCGCTGTACTTCACCCATGACCACCACTCCCCTGGTGGCCCGGGGGACGATGATCACATCGCCGCTCTCCAGCGACAAGTTGTCGGTCAGGACGCGGTTTTCCATCAACTGGGCGAAATCAACGGTGAACACCTGGGCACCTTGGGCAGTCTGCCTGGTGAGGGAAACCCGCTGGGCATCTGCGCTCTCTAGAAGGCCGCCCGCCAGCATGACGGCATCCAAAACGCTGTCGCCCGCCTTAAACTGGTAGTAGCCGGGATTCTGTACTTCACCCATGACGATGACTCCCCTGGCGGCCCGGGGAACGATGATCACATCGCCGCTCTCCAGGGGCAGATTATCTGCTAGGAAGCGGTTTGTCATCAGCTCGCTGAAATCAACGGTGAACACCTGTGTACCTTGGGCAGTCTGCCTGGTTAAAGATACCTGCTCTTCCCAGGCCTCCGGGGTGAGGCCCCCCGCCAGGGCCAGGGCGTCTAGGAGGCGATCGCCCCGCCGGAACTCATAGGCCCCCGGCCGGGCCACTTCACCCAAGACCAAGACCTGCCTGCTGCCCTCTGCAACGTAGAGCACATCACCGGGCAGCACCCGCTCGTTCTGCAGCCCCAGGCGCTCCAGGGCGCCCAGGTCGATGGTCCTGGTTACGCCGGACCGGAGCAGCGTCAGCTCATCCCCGGCCCGTTCCGTGGTTCCGCCGGCCTCCGCCAGAAGATCGAGAATCCTCCACTGCTCCCGTACAGCGAAGGAGCCTGGGCTGCGCACTGCCCCCAGGACCAAGGCGTTTTGGTAGCCTTCCGGCACGAAGATCACATCGTCGGGATCCACCGTGGGGTTATCCCCACCTGTCCTGCCGCTGAGGGCCGGCTGCAGATCCGCCACGATCAGCTCCTGCCCCGCACCCCTCCGGGTGATGGCGATCGCGGAAGGATCCCCTGTGGGCAGCACCCCTCCAGCCCGGGCGATAATCTCCAAAAGCGTAGCCTCGCTATGTAAAGGGTAGACCCCCGGGTTTTGCACCGCGCCCAAAACCATAACCTGCTGTTTCTTGGGCACAAACACCACATCGTTGGGCCTGAGGGCAGTGGGCCTACCCCGGCCAGAAAGGAGCTCCTGGACGTTGACGATCCTCTCCAGAGGTCCTTCCTCTCCCTGGCTGGTCACCACCACCCGTTCCAGGTCAGCCGTATCCAGGGCACCGCCGGCAGCGGCCAGCAGCTCCAGGATATCCAAGCCCTGCCCCAGGGAGTAGCTCGCGGGCTGGCGCACCTCGCCAAAAATGGCGGCGCGGCCAGCTGGCGGCACGTAGATCATATCCCCGCTTTCCAGGAGCGGGTTGGCGGCCAGATCGCCCCCCTGCAGGAACTGGTTCACATCCACCTGCAGAACACGGCTGTGCTCCTGGCCCCCTTCATCCAGCACATACCGGGTCACGGTTACACTGCTGAGATCGGCAGTGGCGGTGGGGCCGCCGGCCAGTGCCAGGACATCTGCCAGGCGTGCACCTGCCTTGAGCTGGTAGTAGCCTGACTCTTTGACTTCGCCCAGCACCTGAACGTGCAGCGTGCGGAACTGGCTGACAATGACCGTAACCTGCGGGTTGACGATGAACTCCGCGAGCATATTCTGCAGCTCACTGCTGATCTGCCGCGGCGTCTTGTCCACCGCCCAGAGGTCTCCCACCAAGGGGAATGTCAGGTAGCCGTCGGGCCGGATGGCGACCTCTGTGGCTAGATCGGCATGGCCCCAAACGGTGATGCGCAGGACATCACCCACACCGAGGGTATACTCTGCGGCTCCAGCGGCCAGGGACCAAACGGCCGACGCCAACAGCATTACGGCCAAAACCAAAGACAGCTTCTTCATCTCACCGCCACCTCAGATGCACATGTGATAATTGTGGGGCCCAGACAAAAGGAGGAGAACCGAGGGCCCTGCGGATCGCGGTTCTCCGAGGCCATAACAGCTAACGACAGTTATTGGCCGAGGGCCGGTCTAAAGTAGAAGCCTAAGACGGGCACCGCCCGCTCTGTCTCCACATAAAACTGGGTGTTGGCTTCGATCTGTACGTCTTTACCTCTCACAAAATACCCGCCCACAAGACCGACTGGGCCTAGCAGGATAATTCCAGCCATGCTGGCCCCGGCGGCCAGTTCCAAAGACCGGTTCTTCTCCGTGGCCCGCTCATCCACCTTAAGGCGGATGGGTGTGCCGTCCAGGGCGAGCACCGAGCCGAAGTCGATAAGAATGCGTCCGTCCTTGCCCAGCCGCCCGGCGGCGGTCACTTCGCTGACCCTGGCCACGCTCGTGGTCCCCGCCGGGATAACCACCCGTCCGTCCACCATGACGTCCTCGGTGACCCGGTAGATAACCTCATCGCCCACCTCGGCTGTGGCCGAGTCCAAAGTCTTGCTGAGCGCCACCTTCACCAGGGTCTGCGCGGGCAGGTTGACCCGCTTCACATCCAGCTTGGTGGTGCCCCAGATGTCCATCATCAGCTTCTCCGCCCGCTGGGAAATGTTACCCGACTGCTCCGCGCCGTAGAGCACCAGCTCCAGACCCTGCAGCCTCTCAATCATGGGTTTTTCCCCGGACAGAGTTGCGGAAAACCCCCATTCCGCCAGGTTCAGCTGCAGCCACAGTCCGCCATCACCATCGGCATCCTGTAGGAAGGTGAGCACCCGGTCAATACGCATGAGCACCGCGCCTTCCTGGGTCTTGCCGTAGATGTCCAATTCCACCTTCTCAATGCGGTCCAGCAAAGACCCCGTTTGGGCTTGTCCATACAGCAGTTCTTCCACAGTCTCTAATGAGCGCAGGGGAGTCACATTGGCCCAAATTGTAGAAGGGATCAGCGCTGACATAAGCAAAAGACACAACGTCAAAGCGATGCTTTTCTTCAAATCCATCCCTCCATAGCCCTTAAAACTTAATGGAAAACGCGGCTTCAGCTTCGGCTCCCAAGTCCCGCTCCACACTGCTGAAATCAATGAGCCGATAATTGAGGTGCAGGGAACTATCGTTGAACAGCTCATAGCTGAGGCCAAGCTCAGCGACGTTTCTTGTAAAGGATTCACTGGCGCCGGGGCCGAGTCCTCCCAGCTCAGATAAGTTCCACTCCTGGGTCATACCCAAGCGCACCTGGCCCCTGCTCATGGGCACAGTTACACCCAGGGACGTGACCAGGGGTGCACCATCCTCAGCGGACGCATCGTTTTGCAGCGTCTCCCGGAGCTTGTAGCCGGCGCTTAGGGTGAACATGTTGGCCCAATCCCAGCTCAAATCCACCGAAGTGCTGGCGGCTTTGGGTACCAGCTGCGGGTCAACAGCCAGATCTACCGCGGTCTGTAGGGATACGTCCCCCACCTTCACCGAAAGGTTGTATCCGGCTCCACCTTCCGAACCGCTGCCTTCCCCGGGTGGGGTGGCCCGCAGGGCACCCACCACCTCCAGGTTGCCGATCTGCAAAGGTGTTGCCTGCTCGGCTTCGGGTTCCTGGGCCACCAAGCTGAAGGCCGGAGGCAGCAGGCGGAATGCGGAAGAGAACTGCCCCGTCCACAGGCTGCGGGGCTCCTGCGGGCCCACTGTGTCCAGCACCGATTCGAGCTCTGAGGCAGGGACCAGACGGGCTGTTTCAGCCTTACGCGCCGCGGCCAGCGCCTGCTCTGAATAGAGCAGGGGGCGGCTCGTCAGCGCAAAGCCCCGTTCTTCAGCCCAGTTCTGGGCGTACAGTAGGTCAAAGTCCTGGACGGCAAAGCCGAGGACCTCCAGCTCCTCCCGGAATTCCAAAACCAACCGGTAGAGGGTTTCCACTTCACTGGCGGTAAACGCCTTTTCCGGCTCAACCCGCTGGTTGTAGGTGAAGATCATATCGTCCAGATACACGCTGCGGCTCACGCCAAAGCGGCGGGAGTCGAGGCGATCTTCACCGCTGATATGCTGCAGCAGGCGGGCCACCAGCAAAGCCTCCTGACTGCGGTTGGGTTGCTCGGGGACGGTGAATCCGGGGATATCCCGGCTGAGGCCCAGCTCCCGAATGGCATCGCTGGCCCAGCCTCCCCCCGAGGCGATGTCCGCGAAGGGAGAGCCGGCCCAAGCGCCCGCGCTGAAGCCGAGGACAAGAAGCACGATGAAACCCACAAGTGCTGACCTGCAGCGCATAACTCTCCCCCNNACTTTCCAAGAGATGACAGTGCTAGCTCCCCTTACCATCTCCCCGCAGAAAGCGCTGGGCCAAAATCACGGCCACATAGTCATCATAGGGCTCCGGAGGCATCTGCATGCTCACGGGCAAAAGCCTCCGCCAGCCCCGGGGCGGGTTCTCAACCCAGTAGAGCCTGCGGGCCTCCTCGGAGGTAAAGCGTTCATCTACTGTGGCCAGGGGCAGCTGCGGTAAGGCGGCCCTGATCTCCTTAGCCACCTGCCCCGAACCTGTTCCGTCACCGATCACTATATGCTCCACCGCAAACCGCTGCACCCAGTCCTGAACCAGATGCAGGTACTCTGCCCGGGGAGCAACCCGCCTAACCAAAACTTTCGAAGCCTCAACCACGGCCAAACCCAGTTTATCCCTTCCGGGATCGATTCCTAAGACCGCCAAACTCACCACCACCCTGCACCCACAGCTTTCGCCTTTCCCCACCGCCTTTTGAGGGTGAAAAAAGGTCCCCCCTTAGGGAGGGACCTTTCAGAAGCTTCGCTGCTTCGGTTTAACTTAGAAGCTTACGGTCAGGCCAGCCTTGTAGCCGAACGAATGGGTGATTTCCTCGCCTTCGGCCTTCGGAATGGTCTGCTCGACCGTGCCGCCCAGGGTCAACTTGACGTTGTCGGTGAAGGCGTAGCTCAGGTTCAGGCTGTGGGTCAAACCGTAATCCCGCTCGTCTTGGCCTTCCTTGATAACGGGCAGTACGAACTCGGCGTCGTAGTCAATATCGAACTTGGCACTGCTCAGATCCGTACCATAGCCGATGTTAGCCGTGAAGATGGCGTTGTCCTCGTCGCCATAGTCTCCAGCATTCTTCCAGTTGGCGTTAGACGTGTTCCAACCGTTGTGTTCGTAAGCGGCACTTGCACCATAGCGCAGACCGTAGTCGTCGCCCTGAGCAACGGCCAGCTTAGCCAGGGCACGCAGCTTCAGCTCAGGATCGGCAGCTTTGGTCTGGGCGCCCATAACTTCAGCGGACAGGGTTACAGGTACGAAGACATCAAACTCGGCGGATGCATCGGCCTTAAATGCCATGATGCCGCTGACTTCTGCGTCCTCAGCATGGGCCAAGCCTTCGTAGTAACCGCGGGCACCGAGGCTGAGCACTCCAAACTTCGCCGCCAGGCCACCCTCAACACCCAGCTTGAAGTCGTCTTTGTACACCAGGCCGCCGCTGGTAACGTTGTAGTTAGCCTCGCGGTAGACAGCCTTGGCGTCAAACGTTACGCCACCCAGTGTGGTCTTCAGAGTCGCTGCGCCGAGGTAGTTCTTTTCTTCGGCGGCAAAGTNNACCGGCAAACAGCTGCAGGCTCAGGTCATCGATGATGTCCACCTTAGCCAAGCCGCCAAAGCCGTAGTGGGCCGGAGCCAGCACATAGCCAAAGGGCGACAGGTTGTTCTGGTGAATCCTACCCACGAGCAGACGGCTGAGCGGAGTGGAGGAAGTCACTTCAACATAGTAGTTGCTGAGCTTCTGCGTCCAAGCGAAGGGTTCGAGCTCCCAGTCAATGGCGGCCTTCACGTTTGTGGCTTCAGACGCCTTGACGTTCAGAGCCACACTGCCCTTCTGAGTAAAGGTTGTGGCGGCTTGGCCAACCTTTTTCTCAGCATTGAGGCTCAGGTTGCCAGAGAAGCCGACCTTCTCAAGGGCGGTTACTCTGTCTTCAACAGCAGCTACGTCTTCCTTCAGACCAGCAACGTCTTCCTTCAACACTGCTACGTCGCCGTCGAGCTCATCTACCCAGTCAGACAGGGCAGCGATCATAGCGCGGTTCTCGTTGATGAGCAGCTCCAACCTCTGAACCTGAGTCCTGATGAGAGCTTCAGCGATGAACTCCACATCTTCCTTGGTCAGCTCAGGAGTGGTGGCCACTACTCTTTCGATAATAGTGGTTTCCTTAGCAGCTGCGGCTGCTTCCAGAACGGCCTCTTCAATCCTCTTAGCGATCAGCTCTTCGATCTCGTCCATGGAAGGAACTTCCACTTCGGGCTGATCCTTCAGCTGGTTGAGATCATAGCGGATGCCATCGATCAAGCCGAGCATTCTGGCTTCGAGATAGGCCATGTCGCCGGTGAGAGCCTCGATGGCGACCTCGTTGGCGCGGATGCGGGCGAGTGTCTCTTCGTCTACATCCTTGTCAACGATAACTCTCTCGATAACGGTGGTCTCGATGGGTTCCTTCTCGGCTGCGGCTGCAGCAGCGGCCTTGGCAGCTTCGATCTCAGCCATCAGCTCAGCCTTAACTCTGTCGAGCTCAGGCAGGAGATCCATGGCTGCAATCTGGCCTTCGAGACGCTGCAGAGCGCGGGCAAATACCATAGCAGCCTCATAACGGGTCATCATCCGGGCGCCGCCATAGGTTCCATCGGGATACCCTTCGATCAAACCGGCTGCGGCTAGTTGTACGATTGCGTCGTATGCCCAGTGATCGGCAGGGACATCCGCGAACGGGCTGGCGAATGCCGGTGTTAGTGTACTAGCCAAAAGCACGATGGCTAATACCAGGGCAAACTTCTTGAATTTCATGTTCATGTTAACCCCCTTGGTTTACGCGAGATTTTCATCAGATGGGATATGTTTCACTCGATGAAAACCCTCTTGTCCGCGCTCCCTGAGTGTCCTTGTTCCCTCAGATTTCCGCAGATACAAGAGCGCCTTCATCTTCCAGTATCTTCAGCTGGCGGTAACCTCGGGCACCTCCTTTCTAACCGCCCCGGCTTTAAGATACTGAAAATGGACATTGTAATAGTGGTTATTTCTCCACTATTTTCCCAATTCCTCCTGGCAAGCGATCTTTTTCGGACCGCTTCCCTGGAAGAATCTAACTTTCCCCCTGCATTATACCACAGAACAGGGGTAGTTTCGACAAGAAGTTTTCCATAAGGGGAGAGAAATTCCTGCTAGGTAAGGACTGGGATTTTCTTCTAGGGGAACATCTCCAGGTAAAGCAGCACCGGGCTGGTGGAGCGCCAGGAGTCCTCCGCCACCACCAAACGGATTTCCACCGGCTGCTTTATAGCCCGGGAAGCTTCGATGGCATCGAAGAAGTAGTTGCCGGGGAGCAGAACCGCACCCCGCCGTTCTGGGCTCAGGGCTACTCCGGCATTGAGGGCTGCGTTGTTGGCTTGGTTCAAAAGCTGCAGGATGACCAGGTCGATTTCCATGCCGCTGTGGGGATCCCAGGTGCCGGCGGCCAATACCGTCCCTTGGGAAAAGACCATCTGATCGAGGAAGTTTTCCAGGTAGACACGGACGGGTACCCCCGGGATGCTGTTGGCTTCACTTACGGCGCGCACGATCACATTACCGGGAGCCAGAAGCACATCTTCCACCACCAAATCCAGGACGCCGGGGGGCAGGAAGATAGCGCGGTACGGCTCGCCATCGGCTCGGGCACTGCGCCGGTAGGCCACATCATCCACTTCCCGCAGGAAGTCTTCCAGGGCTGCCCGCACCTCTGCCCGGCTCAACCCCTTTTCGATGACTGTGCTCAAAATCACTTCACTGGCGTAAAAGGCAATGTCCGCGGAGCGGATCTGGCCGAAGGCGGTTTCCACCAGATCGTACAGCCAGCTCAGCTGCTCGGCCGTGACCATCA
>MTKW01002092.1_pt1 | contig 25941 bp, 20 predicted proteins | sample 1042761 | NCBI WGS metagenome assembly MTKW01 (sample SAMN06205366, study PRJNA360243) | anaerobic digester metagenome | biome: Wastewater treatment plant; feature: Anaerobic digester sludge; material: sludge; isolation source: anaerobic digester fed with sludge from wastewater treatment plant ...
GCTCAGGATGGCATTTCCATGATTCAGACTGCAGAAGGTGCACTTAATGAGACTCACTCGATTCTGCAGAGAATGAGGGAACTGGCGGTTCAGGCATCGACAAACATAATTACCGACACAGACGGGCAAGCCATCCAAGATGAAATTAACAGTCTGGTGGATGAAATCGATAGGATTGCTGACACTACCCAGTTCAACAATAAGGTACTCTTGAATGGCAATTTGGCTGGGTCGGCTAATCAAGTCAACATTCTTATCGGAGCAAACGCTGGAACAGGCCAGAACATAACATTTGAAATAGCCAGTATGAAGTCCGGTGACCTTGGCGTAGGCTCACTTAGTGTGAAAACCGACCCTGGTGCTGCATTGGATGCAATTGAAAATGCGATTGCCAATGTTTCTACAGAGCGCGCAAAACTTGGTGCACAGCAGAACAGGCTTGAACACACCATTAACAACCTGAACACTGCTGCAGAGAACCTTGCTGCTGCCGAGTCTCGTATCAGGGATGTAGATATGGCACTTGAGATGGCTACTTTCACGCGGCATCAGATTCTGCTTCAGGCAGGCACAGCGATGCTGGCCCAGGCTAACATCCGTCCGCAGTCAGTGCTGCACCTTTTGAGCTAGAAAAAGCGGAGAGATCTAGCGGAGACAGGGTCAACAAAGATAATGGTAATGCTACTGAAGCAGATCGGATTCTTAGGAAAACAGGCGGGGACCCTTAAGGTTTCCCGCCTGACCTATTTACCGGCTATCGAGATGAGCCTGGACTTAATCGAATTCATCTCTTTTGAATCAGCCATTTGCGGGTATATCTTCAAACTCTCTTCCAGAACAGTCAAAGATTTTTGGGGATTGTGGCTTTTTAGAAGAGCATTCATGTAAGACAAGTACTCAGAAACATTGAGGTGTCTGAATTCAGAAAGCTCATTATAGAATACGACGGCCTCCTCAAAATGGTTCTTGAGGTATGCAATGTTTCCTAGCATTGCAAGAGCATCAGGACTCTTCCTTTTCGAGCAGGATTGTATCAAGGGTTCAAGGGCTAGATCCAGGTGGCCTTTCTCGTACAAGAGTTTTCCCACAAGCAGCTCTGGGTTCCTTGCGTTCGAAAGAGCTGCGGTTCCTTTGTAGAAGTGGGGCATGTCTCGAATGTCCAGCAAGAAGCTCAGAAGGCTGACAACTTGTGGGATTTTTCCGCTTGGTGCAGGAATACCTTGGAAAACATAGTAGCCTGCGCGCTGCTTGCTTGATGACACGATCGAGTCTTTACCGGAATAGGGTTGGGCCAAGCCCGATGCTATTAGGGCCAGACTCCTGTCCTGATCGCAGGGGTCTTTTGATCTTGCTAACGCCTCGGTCGCTTTTTCAAAGTCGTGAAGCCACAGGTATACCTCGCCTAAGGCTGCCTCATCATTGAACTCAATGGCCAGAGTCTCTGCATCAACAGGTTTTCCCATCACAAGCAATTGCTTGACTGCCGGTCTGACAGTGCCGGGGTTAATCGGACGGAGTGTTTCCGTCGTTTGGTCAGTCCAGTGAGTGGCCAGAAAAACCTGGGCGGGAGCCCAGGACCCATTGAAGGAAAGGGCAGTTTTAACATCGCACAAAGCGCCTTCTGTTTGGTTAAGCCCTTGTTTGGCCCTTGCCTTTAGCCAGTGATACACATAGGTGTTTTCACCTGATAGGTACCGCACAGGCTTGCCGGACGATGGGGAGTTTCGAGCAGATTCAACAATCTTGATTGCCTCTTGGTGTTTTCCGGTATTAATCAGCGTATCAGCAAGAAGACACGCAAGAAAGAGGAAATCCGGGATATCATGCAGTACTAGCTCTGCAAATTCTATCGCAGTGTCTAACCTTCCCAGCCCTCGATAACTTTCAAAGGCTTCAAGGGCGGCAGTGGCGATAAAAGGCAACCGCTTATCGTTGTTCAAATAGACGTCTGACAGGATTCGCGATGATTCATCCAGGTTGCCCGTGGATTTCAATTCAACGCCGATCTGAAACAGGTCGTAAGCCTCTTTGTCTTTGGCGAACTTATCTGCAAGTAGGAGTATGTTTCGGGTTCGCTTGTCTTTCGCGTAGGAGACTATCTCACTGTATCCATAATGCTCCATTTCTATCTTGCTCCTGAAGGTAGGTCCTTTGATTGATTGGATTATTTGTTCATGTATCTCCCCTGCAAACCTGTATGATGGGAAGTTCTTAAAGAGCCTTACGATGTCCAGACTGACTACAAAAGGACCATCGGAACGGTTGGTAATGGTAACGAGATATGCATCTCCGCTTTTTAGCAGTTCCCTTCTGAGTATTGTCTTTGAGTCTTCAGTTAATCTTTCATCTGCATCAATGATAAGGATGTAATCTCCTTGAGCTATATCAATGGATTCATTTCTTGATTTGGAAAAATCATTCTTCCACTGGGTTCTTATGACACTTGCCCCGTAACTTTCAGCCAGTTCGGCTGTGTTATCCCTGGAGCCAGTATCATTTAGGATAACTTCATCGGCAACCGGCACAAGAGATAACAAGCAATCCTCTATCATGCCTTCTTCGTCTTTGGCTATTAGGCATGCTGAAAGGGTAGGAATATGGGGGGGCGGTAGGTTGTCGGGTGTTTCTGAATTATGAATGTTTTGTAGATTGATGGTTTTGAAGTCAAAGACTTTTCTTGATAGCACTGACTCAAGTTGAGATGTGACACCATTGTTCCAAGCAGTAACTTTATCCGGAATAGAGGCTAGGTCCACTATAGCAGACTGGGGCAGATAATCATTTGCTTTGTGTTTGAGGTTGCTTTCTGCTCTGCCGAACAGAGACGGGGATTCGTTTCGGGAGGCATCTACCACAAGAATATGTTTCATCCCATGAATACTGAGGCTTGCAGATAATGGAAGGTAGAAGGATAGTATTAGTCCTGTTTTTCTGCTATGTGAACAATATGACTCAAGGGGCTTTACGAAGTGATAGTGAATTTCATTGTCACATGTGTCTTCAGAATTGCCACGGACTAATTCATATTTGGTCAATAACTGCCGAAGATCTTTGGGCCTTAAGCGGGTGACCAGATGGACGGCATAATCTTTACGCAAGAACTGCTTGGCAATATCCAGGGCTGGTTCAAGTGAATTCGAGAGTTCCGGTGCTACAAGCCAGACTTCTGCAGTTGTGCCAGTAATGTTATTTGTATTGTTTGCTTTATGAGATACCTGTATGGAATCCCGGCTCTCTTCAGTTTGAAACGAATTCTGATGGGTGGCAGTTGTGTTTTTGCATCTCAGTTTGTGTTGAACGGCTGCAATATCCATTTTCTCAGCCCACAACCTACGTCTTTTGGTATGTTTGTCCAGACGGATAAACAGGTCTGCAGTCACCAGTTCTTTTAGACATGCATCTTGCAAGTATGAATCCATGTCGACATAGTCAAGGTATTCCGGCTGGGTGGCTTGAAAGTCACTGTTACCTAGGTGATTGGTCACTGGATTCTCTCCCTTGTATGGTTTCAGAAACGCGCAATATGGTTATGACCTTGATCTTAACATCGAAAGAGCGGACGTTTTCAACATAGCTTACGCTTTCAACTTGAGTTGTTTCTTGCAGTTGCCTCTCTCCTGTTGCTGCAAATTCCTCTTACAGCGTCCTCAAAGGGGGTTCTACGAAGGTTCTCATCAGCGAATTTTGCTCCGGTAATTAGGGCCGTTGACAAGAAGAAGATAGCTGTGATGAGCCAAACGGTCAATCATGGCAGCTGTCCGCTACCTATCATAGAAATTGTTTACCCATTTGACGAACCTTTGCTGTTTCATCTAGATAAACGGGAAGAGAGTGAGAGTCAGAGGATTTCTTGTTACGTTGGCCCTAAGCAAGCCTCTTAATTATAGGAGTGTCTTGACGATACTATATTATGTGTTACTACTGGCAAGAAAGGTGGTAGGTGACCTTCTCTAAGATTCTGTCGGAAGATTTGGAGTGTATTGTATCAGACCGTAGTATCCCTTGGGCGCGATTCCGCGATAAGACAATTCTTGTAACTGGATCAACCGGCCTCATTGGTTTGGCCCTTGTTCGGGCCTTGTATGCTGCAAACCAAAAAAGGAATTTGCGCCTTCATATCCTTGCTCACGGAAGAGATGCTATAAAAATGCAAAAGTACTTGAGTTCATGCGGCGCGGTGTTAGTAGAGCAAGATATTCGATTGCCTTTCGCCATCCCGGAACCTGTTCATTATGTTTTTCACTGTGCTGGAATTACAGAATCAGCCGAGATGGTTGCAAACCCCATATCTGTAATTGAAACTTCCGTGCTTGGCACCATGCGCGTTTTGGAATTAGCAAAAGTGAAACGTGTTGAAGCCTTGGTTTTCCTTTCCTCTATGGAAGTATACGGTTTGATAACCCCACCATTGCCGTCTATCACGGAAAGGGATCTGGGAAGTTTGGACCTAAGTAGTGTGCGTAGTTGTTATCCTGAAAGCAAGCGTTTATGCGAGAATCTTTGCAACTGTTACTATTTTCAATATGGGGTCCCGACAAGATCTGCTCGTTTGGCGCAAACGTTTGGTGCTGGGACACCCAAAGATGATCCGCGTGTCTTTGCACAATTTGCTCGTCATGCCATGAACGGGACAGATATTGTGTTACACACAGATGGAAAGTCCAGGGGAAATTACTGCTACCTTTCGGACGCTATACGGGCCTTGTTGTTATTGGCGCACAAAGGCGAAAACGGCGAGGCGTATAATGTGTCTAATCCGGCAGCAAGCATGACCATTCGGGAAATGGCAGATCTCGTTGCGACCGATCTATGTGGTAGCAATATCAAGGTTGTTGTAGTCAAATCAGCAGATTTCGAAAAATTCGGCTATGCTCCAGATACAGATAACAGACTAAATACAGATAAATTGAACAGACTTGGATGGTCACCGACCTACGGCCTCAAAGAAATGTATGAGCGATTGCTTGACTATTGGAGCGAATGTGAGGATGCGTAAAACCCAGTACGTCAAGATATTGGAGATGCTTGATACTTTGCGGGAGGCGCACGGAGAAATCAAACGGATGCTTTCTCTTGAGCGGAGTAAACTTGACTGGCTACTCGCCGATTGTCATGACTTCGCGGTGTTCATTGGCGAATATATCAAAGGAACCGGAGGAGAGGAACTGCAGACTGTCGCGCTGCTGGGAACTTACCGTGAGCTGCTTTGCAAAATGGGCCTCGAGCCAAACGTTGAGTTGTTTCGGGAATTAGATGGCGGGCTTAGGGAAATAATCAACAATGCACAAAGTGAACTGAAACCTGACCGAATTGAGGTTGCCTTTTTTCCTTACAGCGCCGCAATGGCCGACTCACTCGAGAGCATTTGGCGATCTGCCCTTAATGATCCCAATTGCGATACGTATATTGTTCCTATACCCTATTATGAAAAAAAGCCAGATGGCAGCTTGGGGAGGCTGCACTATGAGGGGGCGTTTTACGCTAAGGATCTGCCAATTACCCATTGGCTCCAATATGACTTGAAAGCAAGGCATCCAGATATTGCTTTTATCCACAATCCGTATGATGAGGCAAACAGTGTCTCCAGTGTGCACCCACTGTTTTACAGTAATAGAATCAAGAACTTCACGGATTTGCTTGTGTATATCCCATATTTCGTGTGTCTTGATGATGTTCCGGAGCACTTTTGCGTCTTGCCTGGAACATTGCACGCAGATAAGGTGATTCTGCAGTCAGAGAAAATCAGAAATACCTACATTCGCCTTTTCAGAGCGTTTGAAAGAAGAAACAACTGTAGTAACATATTTGGAGATCCAGACAGCAAATTTATTGCGCTGGGTTCTCCAAAATTTGATAGAGTGCTGAGTCCAACATGCGATGATTACTCTGTTCCTGATGAATGGCGCGAACTGCTGGAAAGGCCTGATGGGCTGCAAAAAAAAGTGATTCTTTACAACACGAGCTTGAATGCGATATTGCAGGAAAATGAAAAATATCTTGCAAAGCTCAGATCGGTGCTTTGCTTTTTTCAAAACCGGAAGGATGTTGTTTTGTGGTGGCGTCCGCATCCCTTACAGGCGGCAACCTACCGGTCGATGCGCCCACAATTGCTAAAAGAATACAAGCGGATAATTGAGGAATACCAATGTGACAAATACGGTATCTACGACGATACACCGGACCTTCACCGTTCCATCGTGATGAGCGATGCATACTACGGCGACCCCAGCAGTGTTGTGGCACTGTACGGACTGACGGGAAAACCAATTATGTATCAGAATACGGATCTTACTTCGTACAGAAACGGTTATGATTTTACGAAAGTCATAACACACGTGCTACGAAGATATGAAGAAGAGCCTTCTTTGCGCAAACTGTTTTACATTATGTGGGAACACGAAGACCAATATCTCAATAGCTATGTGGATTATATCTTGTATGAGGAAAGAGGCAAAAGCCATGAGCGATTTGTGATTGAGCAGTTAAAACTGTTCAATATGCTATCTGAGGGCAATGCAGGGCCGAGGATCTTCAATTACTGCAAAAAGAAGGTGTTGTTATGAACTATGCTCTCATCTTTGCTGGCGGAACAGGACGGCGCATGAACTCGTGTTCAAAGCCAAAGCAGTTTCTGGCACTGCACGGGAAGCCGATTTTGCTGTACACTTTGGAACACTTCGAAAAACATCCTGATATTGACGGTATTATTGTTGTATGCCTCAGGAATTGGATTGACGAACTCAAAACCCTGTTGCGCCGTTATGATATTGGGAAGGTAATGGAAATTGTGCCTGGCGGCGGCACGGGACAAGAATCCATATTCAACGGTTTAAAAGCTCTGGAGGGCTTCAGTGAGGATGACGACATTGTGTTGATCCATGACGGTGTTAGACCGCTGATCAACGGGAAGCTGATTTCGGCAAACATTGGAGCGGCAAAGGAATATGGCGCGGCCATCACCGCTGAACCTGCCGTAGAATCCATTGTGCAATGTCCGGATAAGCAGAGAATCAAAAATGTTCCACCTCGCAACGAGATGTATACAGCAAAAGCACCCCAAACGTTTCGTTATGAAGTGATTTGGGGTTTGTACAAAAAGGCCAGAACGGATGGCTTTCTTACTGTGGATTCCGCTCATTTATGTAGCCTTTACCATATTGAAATGCATCTCGTGCTAAGTACATTGAATAACATAAAGATCACTACTCCCCAAGACTACTACATATTCCGGGCGTTATACGAAGCGATGGAAAACCAGCAAGTATTCGGCATTTAGGATCTTGGAAGGATAGCTATGGCTCAAAGAATACAGAGTGAAAAAGAGTATATTATCGATGCGTACCAGCGGCATTTTAAGGCGATGCGTCAGAGCAAAATTGCTATTTACGGGGTAGGAAAAAACACCCGCATTATCCTCGAAAGTTTTGATTCCGACAACATTGTGGGCTTGATGGATGAGGTAAGAAAAGGAGACATAATTTATGGAAAACGGGTCATAACTGTTGAAGAGGCGGCCGCCTTAGGCGTTGACGCAATTATCATTGTGGCTCGTGCAAGCAATGTGAAGATTATCTATCGGCGTATTAAGGATGCCTGCATTAAGCATTCGATTAAAGTCTATGATATCAACGGGAACATTCTGCGGCAGGTAATTACTGAGGAAAAATCATTCGAAAAGTATATGAATATAAGCAGCCTGGTTCTAAAAGCCAAAATTGCCGATGCAGATGTTGTGAGTTTTGATGTCTTCGATACGTTGATCATGCGGAAAGTGTTGTATCCACGTGATATTTATTTGCTTGCAGAAAAAGAACTCGGCGCTAACTTTGCCGAGCGAAGGATTCATGCAGAAATGGCCCTATATCGCGAGGGCCGGCATCCAAACATCAACGACATTTACACCCGGCTGGACGGTCTGACTCCCGATGTTGAGCTGCGGCTCGAATCGGGATATTTGATTCGCCGCGAAAAAATGTGCGAAATGCTGCAATACGCCTTGAATTCAGGTAAAACGGTGTATCTGGTATCCGACATGTATCTGCCTGGAGATATTCTTAAAGGTCTGCTGGATGGGTTAGGGATCGGCATTGACCGTGAAAACGTTTTGGTTTCCTGCGATCATGGGGTATCCAAAACAAGTGGTTTGTTCAAAGTGTTGCGCCAAAAGGCAGGTAAGAAGAAAATACTCCACATCGGAGACAATATTGAAGCTGATATAGCAGCAGCTGTACAATACGGAATAGACGATACCTTTCACGTCGAAAGCGCCCTTGGAATGCTCGAGGACTCTTATGCTGCTGAAATACTGCAATACGATCAGAAGCTTCCAAACCGGCTCCAAATAGGCGAATTTATCAGCAGACAGCTACATGACCCTTTTTTGTTCAGTAGAACCAACGGAAAATTCTCTATAGATGATACATACGAAATGGCTTATGCCTTCGTTGCACCGCTCATCTACTGTTTTTTTGCGTGGTTGGTCAAGAAGGCTTGGGAATTACGACTTGACTGTATCTTTCTGGCAGCTCGTGATGGCTTTATCCTGAAGAAGATATATGATCATATGCGTGCGGAGGGCACCGAACTGCCCGCGATGTGGTATTTTTACACTTCGCGAGCAGCCTCCGTTCTTGCGGGGATTATTGATGATGAAGATATCCTGCACGCCGCGAGGTTGGCCTATTCAGGGAAACCAGAAGATATGCTGAAAGACCGTTTCCGGCTGACCAATAGCGAGATCATTCCGTGCAACGTATCGAACGATGAAAACTATGTGTTGCTTCATCGAGTTGCGATCATGCATCACGCTGCTATTGCCCGTGAATCGTATATGCGGTATGTTGCGACTTTCAAGGTACCAAAAGGTGTAGAGGTCGGTTTTTTTGACTTTGTATCCTCTGGAACCTGCCAGAAGGCGTTAGACAACATAGTGGATTTCAAACTGATTGGATTATATTTTGCTGCTATCAATAATGAAACAGAATACAAAAACGATGTGCCGATACATGCCATGTTTGGCGTGCTCAATGTTTTTCAAGAAAGTTACCACTTGTTGGAAGACTACTTTTTCCTTGAAAATATTATGACTTCTTTGGAAGCCACAGTGGTGGGCTTTGATGAAAGCGGCAATCCTGCATTTATGGAAGAAACACGAACAGAACAGCAGATGCAGGAATTGAACGTAATCCACAATGCGATTCTTGATTATGTGAAAAATACCAAGATTACTTTGCAAGATGCACAGCTTATAGATCCCAACGTTCCAGATTTGCTGGTGCATTTTCTTCAATCCCGCTATTCCAATATGGAATTGGGTAGATTTTTAGGAGGTGAACTTGTGGATGAGTTTTGCAATCGAACATTCAAAATATGGTAAAGGGCTAGAGAGTATGGAACAAGAGAAACTAGGCAAAACCTTGTTGTTTTACAACGGTGACTGGCACAAGCAAAGACCGCTTCGGTTCGCAGATTGCTTCGCAATGCCGGTAGATGAGCTCTTGTCAATTTTCCATTCGGGAAACTACCGCAAAAACACAGGCACTTTTTTAATGACCGATTGTTTGGCAAAAAATATAGATGCTGAGCATGTCTTGGCTTATGATTTTGACAGACTGAAAAATAGTGGAGCTTCCACGATCGTTACCAATGCCCTGCATTGTTTTTCGCCAAGATATGTTTTCAACAAAGAGTATTGGCAGAAAATCCTGGATTTGAATACTAGATTGGTTCCAATGACCTTAGGATTCCGCTATCATGAAAATGGCAAATTTCACTTGACTAAGGACATGCTTTATATTTTGCGGCAAATTGCGGAACGCAATGAAATTGGTGTACGAGGAGAATATGCGGCTGAGATCCTGAACAGTTACGGAATCAAAAATCTCCGTATTGTGGGCTGCCCCTCCTTATTTTACCATATGGATCGGGAATTTCAGGTTATCAACACGCCAAGACAAATCAGGAGAATCAATTTCAATTTTAATCAGTGTTTTACGGATTACTTTCAGACACATGTGGATTTTTGGCAAACGGCCCGACCTATTTTTGACTACTTTCTGGCGCAGTTTCATTCCCGGAGAGTGCAAGTCGACTACACTTTGCAAACGGCATTTCTAAAAGAGGTCATTGGTTATGACAATTTTATAGGCTGGGAGGTTGTGAAGGCCTTTGTCATGGAAAGAGGTCGATATTTCTTTTCCGTTGACGACTGGATGACCGCCTTGAAAATGAACGATATATCTATTGGGACGCAATTTCATGGAAATGTTGCCGCTATTCTGGCTCGAACACCGGCGTTGATGATAGCAATTGACAAGCGAATGGAAGAACTGGCACGCTATCATAGAATACCTTATATCATGGCGGAGGATTTCAATCCAAACAAGACGGTTGGGTATTATCAAGAATTGTGCGACTACGCCAGATTTAACAGCAGCTATGCGGCAGCGTATGATACGTTTGTCGATTACTGCATAAAAAATGGTGTTGCCTTAAAGGTACCCACCGGACGATGAAAGGAACGGGTATGCGAAATCAAGTTATATTCTATGGAGCAGGTCAATATGCTGTAAAAATGCTGCAGCCCAACCCTGGAAGAAGAGGGCCTGTTTCACCGCCACCCATTGAATGGGGTATTTGCTTTGTAGATTCAGACAAAAACAAGCATGGCTCAAGTCATCTTGGCTTGCCTATCATGTCAGCAGACACGGCGTTGGGTCGATTTCCAAATGCCAATATCTACTTGACCGTAGGGAGCATGAAGGCAAAATACGATATATGCTGCTACCTACAGGATTTGGGGGTTGCCTCGGACCGCATCCTGAACCGGGTGGTTCGCCGGATCAGCTGTCCGTACCTGGAACACTTTATCGTCTGCGGCTATCATGAAGGAGCATTTGGCGGAAGAGCCGGAGTCGATTGCGGAAGCCATAGTTTGAAATCTTGTTGTTCGGACTATGGCAAAAACAACGTGGACTCTATTCTTGTGGGTGATAGCCTTCCGCAAGCGTTTGAGGCGTTTATCCGATTAAGGGACGGCATCATACAAAGACTGAATGCGGGGGAACCAACAAGTTGTGATGGATGTCCGGAATTGCAGCATATGTATGCGCCTATACAACGATATTTTACCCACGTCATCTACAACGAACTTGGCAGGTGCAACTTCAGGTGTATTTATTGCAATTACGAGGACCGACTGGGGAGGGATATCTCTTCGGATGTGGATGTGCGGCAATTGTTGGGTTTGGTCCAGCAATACGGCTTCGACAATGACAACGGCGTAATTGAGCTATGCAATGGAGAAATAACGATCCATCCTCACAAAAAGGCAATCTATGATGTGGTAAAGGACAACAACGTGATGTTTTTAACTAACGGTTTTGTTTACGATGAGGAAATTCAAAGAAGAATGCTCGATGGCAAGGGCGTTTTGAATATAAGCCTTGATAGCGGTACCAAAAGCACCTTTTTCAAAGTGAAAGGAGTGGACGCATTTGAACGGGTGGTGCAAAATTTGAAACGCTACAACCGCAATCGAAAGGGTATCTTGAATCTAAAGTATATATTCGTGCCAGGTGTCAATGACAATATGGTCGATGTTAATGGTTTTCTGAATATATGTACACTGCTGTCGGTGACAAGCGCTCATATATCTTTTGATCTTCGCCAACCTGAAGACGCCTTTAACAATGAACGGACTGTATCAGTGTTCAAGCATGTCGTTGCGGAACTGAAACGGCAGTCTATTCCTTTTGAAGTATATTTGAAAGATGTGTTTAGTCTTATAGGACTTTCATCCACATGAAAACACCGAATCCCATGAAGGAGGGCAGCCTTTCGAATAGGTACTTCAGGTAGTTGAATGGATGTGAACTAGCGGTTAGGGAACAGTGATCCGGCTCCATAGCATCTTACAAGGCGTCTTGGAATTATGCGTCCATCGCCGGCTTTTTTCTAGTTTGGAGCTCATGTTTTCCCCCATCCCCACTTTGGGTTAATCTAATCAAGAGAGATAAGATACAATCGGGAGTAGCAGATCTCTAGTCGCTCTCATCTCGGAGGTCATGGAATAAGCACCAGTGTAGCCAAGAAGAGCACGGTATTGTAGTTAGTGTCAACATGAAATACCTAAAGACCAAAGGAGGATGCCTGCATGGAAAGCAAACGTCCGGTAACATTTGAGGATCTCTGGCGGCTCAAGTTCGTTGGCGACCCTGAGCTTGCCCCTGATGGTTCCAAAGTAGTTTGGGTACAGACAGAGACCAACGCCGACAAAAACACCTACGAGTCGGCCATTTGGATGTCGGCAAGAGACGCCGGGGGGTGTTTTGGAGCACCCGTAAGACTCACATATGGCAAGATAGGTACAGGTTACGGTGCCAGAGAGGGTTCCCCCTGTTTTTCACCAGATGGGAATTACCTTGCTTTTGTCTCGAACCGCTCAGGCAAGAATCATATCTGGCTTCTGGATATGAAAGACGGTGGCGAAGCCAGGCAAATTACCCAGGGCGACGACGGAGTATCAGCCATAACCTGGTCCCCGGACGGGAAACATTTGGCATTTATTTCCCGGGAGCCCAAGGAAGAACCGGAAGACAAGGAAGAGGCTCGCAAGACTAAAGACGTGACTGTAGTCACGAAACTCAGATACAAGGCCAATGGTGTTCCGTATATCGTAGATCCACGGCCTCAGCAAATATTTATTGTTAACATCGAAAGTGGAGAGAGAAAGCAGCTGACTTTCGGAGAGTACGATTGTTCGTATCCGGCATTTTCGCCTGATGGAAGGACTCTTGCATTTACCTCCTGCCGGGAAATAGTTCACGAGGTTGACAGTGTTCCCGACATTTGGATTGTCACTTTGGCCAATGGAGAATTGAAGAAACTTACAAACGGGCGTGGCCCTGCCGGAGCGCCTGTGTATTCTCCTGACGGAAGATTCATCGCGTTTTTCGGCAATGTACGAAAAGAGGTAGCGGCCGCCAAATCTGAGGTTCTGGTAATTCCGGCTGATGGAGGCGATGCGAAAGTCCTCACGTCCGGTTTTGACAGAAGTGTTGGCTGCTCTGTTTCAACTGACTCCAGATTTGACGCCGGGGGAGGCGTGCCCTATTGGTCCCAGGATGGCAAATTCATTTACTTTATTGGTACCGACAGGGGCTATTCCAAGATTTTCAGAGTATCCATAGAGGATTCTGAAATCCGGGAAGTGGGTACAGTCGAGAACTCCTCACCACACCACGCTACCTGTGCATGCGGCGGCCTCTCTCAAACCTTTGAATATCCGCCTGTGATTAGCTCTATGGCATTTCAGGATCTTGCCGGTGACGAGGTATTTGCTTTTATAGGTGGTTCAGAACTTAACCCGTCAGATGTTTACATAGCCCAGGGTGTCTCACAAGACTGTGTCGGTCTGGAATCTGAGGTTAAGGTTACTCATTGGCAGTACCAAGTGGTCTTCAAGAAACACAGGTTTAATCAGTGCTGCAGGCTCACTGCGGTTAATGAAGATGTCTTGTCGGAATTGCAGCTTTCCAAGCCCGAGGTTTTCCTGTTTACGAGCTCAGATGGTGTGGAACTTGAAGGTTGGCTAATGAAACCTGTCAATTTTGAGCCTGGGCGCAAGTATCCAGCAGTTGTAGAGATTCACGGTGGCCCTGCAACTACTTATGGGATGGCTTTCTTTCACGAGTTCCAGCTGCTCACATCCAACGGCTACGGCGTCTTCTACTGCAACCCCAGGGGAAGCCTTGGGTACGGTGAATGGTTTGCCCAGCAGGTTATTGCAGACCAGGGTGGTATGGATTATCAGGATATCATGGCTCTTGGAAACTACGTGGATACAGTGGAGTGGGTTGATTCCGGTAAAGTAGGCGTGACCGGAGGTAGTTACGGCGGATACATGACTAACTGGATTGTTGGACACACCAACAGGTTCCACGCTGCTGTTACCCAAAGAAGTATCAGCAATTGGTACACCAAGTACGGCACTAGCGACATCGGCTTTTATGGAAACAGAAAAGGTATGGGGATGAGAGACCTTTGGGATAGCGAAGGATGGCTTATGGAAAGGTCGCCTATTAGGTATGCTCCCAATGTAACTACTCCAATCCTCATAATCCATTCTGAGCAGGATTATCGTTGCCCAATGGAGCAGGCTGAGCAGTGGTACATTGCGCTTAAGCGTCTTGGGAAAACAGTTGAGTTTGTCAGGTTCGCCGGTGAAAACCACGAACTGTCAAGGTCAGGCAAGCCATGGAACAGGCGTGAGAGATTAAGGCACATTCTGAGGTGGTTTGACAAGTATCTGAAGTAGACTCCCGGGTCTTGCCNNCACGCTGCCCGGCAAGGAGCGGCTTGACGAGTCAGATCAGTTGATATTCAGGGGCGAAGGCGGAAAGGCGTTTTAGCACTTACGTTTGGTACTCAAATGAAGACAGGGAGGAGGCTGCCGCCGGCTTGGCAGCAAGCCATCCTCCCGTTTCGGAAAAGTTCTCATTCTATTCCCTAGGTTATTTGGATGTTATGGCCACGCTTTGAGGGCCCGGTCTTGGGCAGTTTCACTGTCAAAACCCCTCCGCTGAATGAGGCTTCGGCCCTGGACGGGTCAACTGGGGCATCAAGCCGTACAGTGCGTACCATTTTGCCAAATGACGACTCTTGAACCACCCAAGTACCTTCTTTAACTCGCTTGTCTTCGCTCTTTTCCGAAGATATACTTAGAGAGTTCTCGGTGCACCGAAGGTCAATTTTGTCTTTTTCCACACCTGGAAGCTCGGCTCTGACTACGATGTTCTCGCCTTCATCCAGAACGTCCACCGGGAAACCGCCGAACTCGCTTTCGGCCAGGGTTCGTGGACTGAATCCTCTCCAAAGGTCGTTAAACATGGAACTGATACTTCTTTCGAGGCGGGAAATCTCGTTTAAGGGGCTCCATGGTCTAATCATAGCCATTCTCCTTCCTTTGCCGGTTGAAATCGTTGAATTGTTTAGGATGATAGTTCCCAAGTATTGCTCCAAACATACAATATCACGAAGGTCAAGGAAAGTCAAAGTCAAAGATTAGCTAATCTAGATTTTGAGATTGCTACGAAAACCAGGTAGGATACGCGAGAGCCTACGAACTTCTGATTGACCAAAGGATAAGGATTCACCCTGGATCTGATGGTTGGTTAAACAACAGGTTCTCCCTGATACCTCTGATACTTCTGTAATGGATAATACATGGAAATAACCGGGCATGTTCAGGGATACCGCCGTTGTTCCGTTTCCATTTACTGATTGTTACTGTTCATATTTTGGGTTTTCAGGTTCATCTGTTTTCGGTTCCAAAGTCTGTATTTCAACACCCTCCGATTCTGTTTGCGAAGATGCTTGGCTCAGCCCAAAGACTAGTACTAGCAAGAATAATAAAACCAAAATATCGTTCAAGTATAATACCCTCCCCCAAGTATTCCTCTACTATGTTACGCACACAGTGGGCGGAATGTGCTTCAGTGCAATCGTATGGCCCATTTGCCCTGCTTGCTCTGCAATCAAGGGGTAACAGGCCCGTGTGAAACGTTAGGACCGTCCGAGACCGTCCCGGCGTTTCATCCTCGTATTTCATGGGCCAAGAGGTGAAACGTTAGGACCGTCCCGGCGTTTCAGTTTCCTGGCTACTTGGAGTCCCCCGGTTTGTGAGCAAGTCCTGGCGTGGTTTTGTCTGGTCATTCTGTGTTGGTTTTGGTATGGTTGACAGGGTATAGGTAGTCTCTTCAAGACGGAGGTGCTGAAGGTGGATCTACCGGAAAGAGGACAACCTTTGGTGTCTGTGGTAGTACCTGCATTCAACGCAGAGAAGCATATTAGCACCTGTTTGGAGTCTTTGCGCAGGCAGACCCTGGCCGGTTTTGAAATCGTTGTCATAGACGACGGTTCTATTGATGAGACTGCTGTTGTTGCAGATAATATCCTTTCGAGGTCGTCACTTCCATATCAGGTTTTGTCACAGCCAAACCAGGGGGTAAGTGCAGCCAGAAACCATGGCCTGGATGTTGCCCGGGGTAAGTACGTTATGTTTCTGGATTCTGATGATTACATAGGCCCCGATTGCCTTTCCAAACTTGCCCTCAGTGCTGAGTCAACTGGTTCTGACATTGTATTTTGCGGTTGTGACTTTGTGTCTGAAAATGGCGAGGTGCTGCGGGCATATTCCAGCCGTCACACTTATTTGGAACAGACTGTAGCAGGTCCGGAGGCTCTTTGCAGAGTTTTTATTGAGAAACTCGGAGTTTGGCCCGGCAGCATGATCTTCAACAAAGACTTTCTTGAGACTCATGGCTTGAGTTTCAAAGAAGGAAGAGTGATTGCCGAAGACCTGGAATTCGAGTTTAAGGCCTTGTTCCATGCCAGGCGTGTTTCTTCAGTGAATGAGTCGTTGTTTTTCTATGTTCAAAGGGCAGGCTCAGTTACCGGTACGGTGGACATGCTTAAACGTTTTCAAGGGATGGATGTTCTCTTCTCTCTGAAAGACTATTTTACTGACTGTATTTCAAAACATAGTCCGGGTACTGTCTGTGCAGGCAGGTCAAGATGTTGCCCTGGATTGCCTCATGACCGGATGCTTGGGGATACGTCAAGGGCAGTCCGTGCTGATTCCTTGTGCAAAGGGGATAAGCCCCGGGGGGGACTCAGATCAGAAGACTCTGTGGGTTCTCAGGCTATTTTGGAGCGTAAGGCCGTATATTACCTTAAAACATACATGATTCCTGTTAGCCTTGCAGGTGTTTTCGGTGCCCTGGCCGCGGCTGGTTATCCCCGTGTGAGGCTAAAGGAAATCCTAAAGAACCGTCCAGACTTCAGGCAGGCACTGAGTGAATTTTCTCCGGCTGAAGAGGCCAATCTGGCTTCCAGAAGAAGATTTCAGGTTCAGCTCCTCAGGTATTTTCCATCTGCCTATTTCATGGTATCCCGGATCTTCGGAGGCCTGAGGACCTAAACAGGCTGACATGTAGTCAATTTCTGACTACCGAAGAATGCTGTATCGTCAGATTTTGATGATGAACCGGTGCCATGTAATCAATTTTGGGTTACTGGAAGGGGTCATGTGTTCGAATTTTGACTGTAGGAGGGTGCCGTGCAACCAGGTTTTGATGATGAGTTGGTGCCATGTAATCAATTCTGGGTTGTTGGGAGAAGCCATGTGTTGCAATCTTGACCACATGAGGGTGCCGAATGGTCGAATTCTGATGATACGCTGGTGCTATATTCTCAATTCTAGACTGTACGCGTATTGTTTCAAATCCGAGACTCTGCTGGAACTGTCTGAAATCCTCCGGTACCGTATCGTATTTTCGCTGCCTGCTATTGCCAGTCACCGTATAATTTGTTATTATATGTCATAGAATCTATGAATCCCTACTGTCCCAACGGAGTTTCGACAATTGCTGCTCTATGTGCTGACAAAACAATCGGCCAGCCAAGAACACGGTAAAGGGTTAGAAGGGCTTAGATCTCCTGGATAGGCCCTCTTAGGTTTCACACATCTAATTAGTTCCGGCAATAGTTTTGGCAAGTCAGCCAATTGTTCCATGAAGTGTGCGCCGTTGGTTTCACAGGAAGCCGGCCCAATGAGGTGATTCTCTGACTAACATAACTGGACAGGGGTAGTTTGCTGATTCTAGATAATGTGCTTTTCCAAGAACTCCTGAAATTCCCGGGGCTATCTGATTCAGACAAGGCGGTCTATCTTCGTATTCACATGTTTCGGCCGCAATCCATGGAGGAGCTGATAGCAGGGGCCGCTTTGGCCAGGAATACTGTATCCAGGTCCTGCAATAGACTGGAAAAGGCCGGATGGTTGAAGTGGGCCGAGAAGGGCCAGAGGAGAATCCCCATTCCAATCGTTCCAGTGCCTGTTCAAACTGTGCAGGCCAAAATGATAGAGTTCCGGTTCAACCTTGCCAATCATAAGGGAGAATTCTTGTCAAAGGAATACCTCTATGCCCTTGTGAGACAACGGAACTACATCGACAATGCCAGGCCTAATTTCCTCATTTACCCGTTGACAGGGGAACCACTGGAACTTGATCGCTATTTCCCAGAAGAAAAGGTAGGATCAGAATACAATGGCCTTCAGCATTATGGCCCTACCGAAAAATACCCAGACCACGAGGAGTTCAAACAAAGGCGGGTACGGGATTTGTTCAAAATAGGGGCATGCGCCGAGAACGGTGTCATTCTAGTCGTGCTAACAGCGAGAGATTTGACCCTTAGCCGAATGGTTGAGAAGATCCCGGCAAGGCTTTCGAAAAACGAAGTTGCCCCCGAAGGCCCGGTTATTCACACTCTGGAGCGTTTATCTCGTCAATACAGAACTCAGATTGAAAGAATTGAGAAGAAGTTGAATTCTAGAAACCATTTTTCGAGGCGCTAGCCTCTTTCCGCCTAGGTAAAATCAGCTCACCACACCAGAGGCACGGGCCGTTCATCCAGTATGTCGAAAATGCCCTGGTCGGTAAGGACAAACCTCCGGGGATGGCAGGTTAGGTATGCAAATGTCAGCACGTCCACAGGTTTGGAGGCCATAGTTTTGGCCAGATCCGGAGGTATTTGAGAGAGCTTTGCCCTCGGCATCTTACCAGGCGTAGGCGGCTGCATGTCTCTTGTTTGGTGTTTATCGTGGCTCTTGGTTAGTGCCTGAGTTCCGGTGTCTCCGCGGCCACCTGCTTTACTGCTTCTTAGGGACGCACCGGCTTTCTCAACAGCCCTGCTTAGTTCAGCAACTTCTTCTGGCGGCGCACCAGACATCAGGCCGAATATGGGAAGGGGAAGCTCAGCAAGTACCTTGCCGTTTTCCACCACCACGATTCCACCCTGGATCATAGCCACCCGGTTGACCGCCACAGCCATATCATGGTCGTTGGCTCCAACAACTGAAATATTATGGCTGTCATGCAAAACGCTCATGGCTATGGCGCCTNNCAGCGGACGTGCTTGCAGCCGCTACTCTGAAATCATCTGCCGTAACTTCCCGGGCTAGTCTCACAGTGTTCAGTGCGTACCCTGGAGCCAACCTGTTTGGATTGCCCAGGCCTTCAAGTGGGATTATGAGTTTACCGTTGCGAGCGACTTCCCGCCCATTGGCGAACACCCGGTCAATGGTCACCTTTTCAAGGTCGCTTACCACAAGAATATCGGCATACCGGCCAGGTGCGATTCCGCCGTGGTCCCGGTCTAATCGCCAGTGCCGTGCGTTGTTGATAGTTGCCATTTGATAGGCCCTGATTGGAGGGATGCCGGCTTCGATGGCCAGGCGAACCTCGTAGTCAAGGCTGCCCAGTTCAAGGAGCTTTTCAACCGGCCTGTCGTCTACTGCCAGTCCTACACGGCTCCAATCGATCTGGCTTTCCAGCAGCCTTTTGATTGTGGGAATCTCACGTTCGACCTTCAATTGAATGGTGAATCCTTGCCTCAGCATCTCCAGGGCTTGCTCCGGTGAGTGGGGGCTGTGAGTGGATTGAACTCCTGCCGAGGCGTAGGCAGCCAGCTGATCTCCCGAGAATCCGCCGTGCCCTTCGATTGGTTGTCCTGCTTCAATGGCCTCCTGGATGAGGCTCCAAACCCGCCGGTCACCTCCGAATATCCTGGGCGGGTCCATCATCTCACCAAGGCCCATGACCCGGGGCCATTTCAGCGCTTCTTTGAACTCCTCACCGCCAATATAACCGCCTGTTGTTTCTACATTGGTCGGCGGAGTAGCCGATGGGACCTGAACGTATACTTTCTATGGAAGGCCTTCTGTATTTTCAAGGAAATAGCGGATTGCATCCAGTCCGCCTGGTGCGCATGCTTCATGGGGGTCTTCCACAAGGGAAGTCAGGCCTCGGGGAAGGGTGACTTGGGCGTGGCGCCATGGTGCCAGTCTTGAACTTTCTATGTGATAGTGGGCATCTACAAAGCCGGGGGTAAGATAGGCGCCTTCAACGTCAACTATCTGGGTATCAGAACCTATGCACGAAGATGCGTCTCCTACCAGGGCAATCCTTTCACCTGATACTGCAATATCAGGATTGTCCAGGATCTCTCCTGTGTACACATTGACTAACCTTCCGCCCCGGATAACAAGGTCTGCCGGGGCCCTCCCCAGAGCCACCCTAATCAGGTGTTGCCTGAGGTGGGTTTGAGCCGAGAAGTTATCTTTTTCACTTGCCATTGGGTCATCTGTGTCATCAAATAGGTCTCTTGGCATGTTATGGCACCTCATGTTTATTGTACCCCCTGTTTCACGGAATGCTTAAGGTATTCTTGATGTGCCTTCAGCGCCCCTGCAGGTTCGCCATGTATGGCGATTATTACACATAGTTGAACCGGTGCTTGCTTCCGGTGACAAGAAACCACATTTTCATTGACTTTTCGACAATCACATATATAATGTACCCGAAACTGGTAACTGTTCTTAGACGATATTGGCACCTGGCTTAGTAGATTGATTTTGAAGGCAAGGGTGTGCATGAAAACTCACAAGGTTTCTTGAGGTCAACGGTGTTTGTTTCAACCATGGCAGAAGCTGTGAATGCCATGGCCAAAGGCCTGCACTGATTACTGAAAACAAACTGTTTCAGTTACTGTCGATAGGACATACAAGTTCATGCAAATTAAGACGAGTTCAGACAAAATAGAAGTAGTCGTAGACCACCATTGCGGACACACTTTGAATTAGTATCAGTTGTTCAGCAATGGCAAGTGTCTAAACATTCAAGCAGCAACATGGCCATGACATACAGTACCAGGGCAAGACTCGAACCAAGGCAAGGCTCGATCAAGTGGATGTTTTGCCTGCTTACATAAGGTAAGAATATGCTTGAAATCACCACATTAGGTTCTGGGTGTTCTTAGCGTAGCGGAGATAGCGGAGGGTACTTCGAAGTGGCTGTTGATATGCTTAAACTGATCACTGATGCATTTGATGCAGATGCATCAGATATTCACCTGGTTACCGGGGCCCCGCCCACTTTACGTGTGGCCGGGCGCCTTGTTCCTACTAATCTTCCTGTAGTCACTCCTTGTGATGTAACAGATTGCGTGAAGTTTGCGGCCGGAAATTCATCTTATGGGGCGTCAGCTCTGCAGGAGATTCGCAAAAGTGCCCATGCCATTGATTTCAGTAGTGAAATTGAAGGTATTGGCAGGATGCGAGTTCACGTATTTCGCGAAAAAGGGAATCTCGGTGTTAATGTCAGGCTGATTTCGAGTGGCATTCCTACTGTTGACCGGCTTGGCCTTCCCCGGGTTCTCATAGACATTTGCAGCCGGCGGGGCCTTACATTAGTCACAGGGCCAACAGGTTCAGGGAAATCAACTACCCTTGCATCGTTGGTACGGTGGTGTCTTGAAGAAAAAGGCTATCGCGTGGTCACCATTGAAGACCCGATTGAATACAGATTTCCTCATTATGAAGGGATCGTCACCCAAAAGGAAGTTGGCCTTGACTGCAACTGTTTCCATGAAGGCCTTGTTGCGGCGCTCAGGGAAGATCCTGATGTTATTGTCTTGGGTGAGCTAAGAGACCCTGCTTCGGCAGATGCAACACTTACAGCATCAGAAACCGGCCATCTTGTCATAGCTACTATGCACACGCCTACTGCCACCAGGGCTCTGGATCGCTTTGTAGACTTGTTTCCGGTGGGGCGGCAGGAACTTGCGAGGCACTCACTTTCTAGAGCATTAAACGGAGTATTCGTTCAGCGGCTGCTTCCATCAGTTGATAGCACACGAAGAGTCCTTGCCAGTGAAGTTCTTGTGGCAACTCCTGCAGTTCGCAATCTCATACGGCGCGGCGAATACCATCAGATAAATTCGTCGATTGAAGCGGGCCACAAGATAGGCATGGTTTCTATGTCGCGCAGTATTCGGGATTTGGTGGCAAAAGGATTGGTAGATTTGGAAGAGGTGCTAGACGAGGTGGAGCCTTTTGAGTGACATAACGCGGAAAATCGGGGACATTCTGGTTGAAGAAGGACTTATAACTGAAGATGAATTGTCCAGGGCAGTGAAAATACAAAACCAATCAGGCGGCCGTTTGGGAGAAATCCTGATTGGAATGGGGGTCATTTCTACCCGGCAGTTTTACCATAGCCTTGCCAGGCAGCTCCACGTATCATACTGTGATCTTAATGAAACCTCGCCAGACCCTGATGTTCTCAGGCTGTTTACTCCCAATGAAGCCAAGGTATTTCGTGCAATACCCCTTCAGATCCGGGGGACTACTTTGGATATTGCCATTGAAAATCCAACTGACCTTGATCGTTTGGAGATAATACGTGCCAGAACTGGCTACCGGGTATTTCCGCATCTTGCTGCTCCTGAGCATATCGACAATGCCTTAAGAAGATTTTACGAGGTGCCTGACGCAACTTTCCAGCAGCATGATACAGAAAGTGAAACTGAACCGGAAACCCTTGAGTTCGGTTCTCACCGGGCTGAAACTGAAGAAGCACACTTCATGAAGGATTCGCCTGCGGTTCATATGATAAACAACTTCCTTTTTGAAGCCGCTCGCCTGGGCGCCTCTGACATTCACTTTGAACCGTTTCCCAGCAGTACAAGAGTCAGGTTTAGAATAGACGGTGTATTGGAACAGGCAGGGGATTTACCCAAGACGTATCATGATGCCATAATAACCAGGCTTAAGGTTTTAGGCGGAATGGATGTGGCCGAGAAAAGACTGCCCCAAGACGGCCGCTTTTCAACTGACATAGACGACAGGCGTTATGATTTGCGCCTTTCAACTTTACCTACAATCTTTGGTGAAAAAATGGTAGTCCGCCTGCTAGAGCAGACCATTGAGCACCTCAGTTTTGATAGATTGGGTGTATCTTCCAAAGTTATGAAAGATCTCAGGAAAGCCCTGAAGCTGCCTCACGGGCTCATCGTGATTGCGGGGCCTACAGGCAGCGGGAAATCCACAACATTGGCTGCAGCGCTAAACGAAGTCAATGTACCGGGCAAAAATGTTGTTACTGTAGAAGACCCTGTTGAATACGTAATACCCGGGGTCAACCATATGCAGGTCAACATAAAAGCCGGGTTGAACTTTGCTACAGCAATAAGACACATCTTGCGCCAGGACCCAGATGTTATTATGGTGGGCGAAATTCGCGATGCAGAAACTGCTGAAATGGCATTCCGGGCGTCTCTTACAGGGCACCTGGTCTTGACTACTATCCACGCAAATGATGCTTTATCCGTTCTCATACGGCTTGAAGAGATGGGTGTCAACAAGTATATGGCTCTTTCGTCTACTGTAGCCTTATACAGCCAGCGGCTGGTCCGCACCATATGTCCGTGGTGCAAATACAAAGAGATTGCCCCTGAGCAGATTACCAGGGAAGTGGCAATGGCTGCCGGGCAGAAGTACAGTAACGATACTATAGTTACAGCTACTACCCGCCCCTGCGCAGGGTGCGCTGATCGCGCATACAAGCGCCGGACTGCCATGTCAGAGGTTATACTGCTCAACGAGGAATTTCGTAGAAGATATATCGGGTCAAAGGATCCAAGGTCTGATTGTGAATTGAATCCTGCCAAACGGCACCAAGGGCTTTTGGCAGATGGTGCCGCAAAGGTACTTGCAGGGATTACTACTTGGGAGGAAGTGCTCGGTGTTTTCAGCACAGGAGGGAATTGAGCTGGCTACATACCGGTATTGGGCTATTCATGGGGAAACAGGTAAGAGGACTCAAGACGTAATAGAGATTGATAATGTTACCGTGTTTCTCCAGGAGATGCACCGGCAAGGGTATATAGTAACGTTTTTGAAGAAAGCCCCTTCGTGTAAAGGGTTACCGGACTTCTTCCACAAGAATCGTACGGTCCACAAAGTTGATAAAGGTATGGCGCTCATGGAACTATCAGCGTTCCTTAAGGCTGGTATACCTCTTAAGAATGCCCTTGAACGAATGGCTGCAGAGACACCCCCTGCCATTTCCCGGGTTATGCGTGTAGCCGTGGACAATCTGGAACAGGGTGTGTCTTTTCACGAGGCCATAGCAAGCCAGACCAGGTTTTTCGACCAATGGGAAATACGGGCCATAGAAGCTGCAGAAGCCTCGGGGACTCTGGCAGATTCTCTTGAGTATATCGGGGATGAGACTTTGAAGTCCCATGATTTTAGCAGTAAAGTGAGCTCATCCATGATTTATCCGGTATTGGTGGTTGCAGTAACCATGGTAGTGGCGGCTATTCTCGTCATGTTCGTTATTCCGAGTTTTGCAGGAGTGATTGGTGAAGAGAATTTGCCCAGGGCGACCAAATTGCTTCTGGCAATTTCAGGTTTCGTGCGACGATACTGGTTCGCCATTTTTGGCATTCTGTTGGCCGGGTGGTTTTTGCTCAAGCGCCTGTTTGCAAAAGAAGACAGGTATGGAGTTACTGAACAGCTGGCTTTGCGTATACCTGGCTGGGGCAAAATCCTCAAAAACTCTTATTTGGTAAGGTTCGGAAAGACATTCTCCACCCTTCTCGAAAGCGGTGTAAGAGTCCTTCCGGCTTTGGAATACGCCGGCCAGGCAACAGGTTCTGCACTTTTTGTAAGAACAGCCATTTACGTTCGAAAGGAGGTAGAAAAAGGAGCCGGAATTGGGGATTCCATGCGCAAGTCTGGGGCTTTCCCGAACTTGTTCTGCGAGCTTGCCGCTGCAGGTGAATCCAGTGGAACCCTTCCTGAGATGGTCATGAAGGCAGCCCGGTTTTATGAAGGAGAAGTTGACCGGAAACTTGATTCCCTGTCTTCCATGATAGAGCCTGTGCTCATCCTTATTGTTGGAATTATGGTGGGCTTTTTGGGCTACACAGTGATGGGGCCGATTCTGCGCTCACTGGAGATGCTAGGGTAGGTTTTGTGCGGCAATGGGGCGGGTGCTTTTCGGTGTCCAGGGTACAAAAGAAATTTGAAACCAAGTGTTTCGGGGGGAGAGAATTATGAAAAAGCGGAGCGAAAGGATTCTCAGGTCAGAGCGTGGGTTTACGCTGGTAGAGCTGGGTGTGGCATTGGCGATTATGGCGATTTTGACTATGATTGCATATCCGACTTATAAGAACATTAAGAACAGAGCGTACGAAGCCGAAGCATGGGCCATTATGCAGGAGATTAGGGTGGATGTGTGGACTGATTACCTTGAGAACGAAAAGTTTCCCAGCAACCTAGTCGGAAACTATGATACCGACGGGTGGGAGTTCATGGGGACGTACGATACTACGGAAAAGAAGTTTACCATCACGGCAACAGATAAACATGACTCAAGCCATGAGTTGACATTAATGCTCGATACAGACGGAAAGGCACACAAGGGTTCTTAAGTCCTCTAAGCAAAAAGGACGGAGATGCGACAAGTCTTGTGCTGCTACGCTGCAGGGCAATCAGCCGTTCTTGCCCTAAGGAGGAAAACGTAGACGCAGATGAACATGAACAACCAACGTGGCTCAGCCATGCTTGAAACTGTAATATTCCTGGCTCTGGTGTCTTTCTTGTTCATGATGGTTGTGGGTCAGCTGGTTTTTATGACCCGGGTATCACGNNCCGGGTGGCCTGAGGCTGTGTTTTTGGACGAATACCAGGGAAGTTTTCCCCTTGAAGACATGTTTGAAGATTTCAACATGCTTGGACATGGAGAGTTCAGACTCGAAAAGGAAGCAGATGATTTATACAAAGTAGTGATACGGATATATGACAATAAAGGTTTGGAAGCCTATTCCACTCAAACCACGGTCTGGGTGGAGCCCTGAGATGTTTTGGGCGTTCACCGGTTGTACTGCTTTTTGCAGGTTGCGAGTTTTGCCTGGCAGTGTTTCACTGTCAGACAACCTGGGTACACCGGGTGTATTCCCGGCAGATTGCGGGTGAGCCTATGGATAACCAGCAAGGTTTTACGCTGATAGAAGTGGTTGTGGCAATTGCTG
>MTKW01003295.1_pt1 | contig 25857 bp, 23 predicted proteins | sample 1042761 | NCBI WGS metagenome assembly MTKW01 (sample SAMN06205366, study PRJNA360243) | anaerobic digester metagenome | biome: Wastewater treatment plant; feature: Anaerobic digester sludge; material: sludge; isolation source: anaerobic digester fed with sludge from wastewater treatment plant ...
ACCACCGTGTTTTCGGTCCACCCCAAACTCTGGCGCATAGGTTTCGGGATTGTTAAGCGCCAGCCTGAATCAACAAATCTTCTTGTAGGTTTCATGGTTTCTTCCTCCGATGTGCACGGTCATATACCCGGTGCATCATATTGGCCCGTGGCCTTTACTCACGGGTACAAGATACCACTCTTAAAACATTTTCCTCTAGTGGAGGAAATACAACACCTGTTTCAGTAATTATGGCTGAAATCATTTCCCCTGGTGTCACGTCAAAAGACGGATTGAAAGCTCTTACCCCTTCAGGTGCTACTGCCCTGCCAAGGAATTCAAGAACCTCGCGTTCATCTCGCTCCTCAACCGGTATCTCCCGGCCGGATTCCAAACTCAGGTCAAAGGTGGAAGACGGTGCAGCAACGTAAAATGGAATACTGTGTTCCTTGCACAGACAAGCCAGAGTATAAGTGCCTATTTTGTTGGCAACATCTCCGTTTGCCGCGATTCTATCGGCACCAACTATGACTGCGTCAACCTTACCCAGGGATATAAGGTGCCCTGCAGCACTGTCCACCAGCAAAGTCACATCAATACTATCTTGCTTAAGTTCCCACGCAGTAAGTCTGGCTCCTTGAAGAAACGGCCGGGTCTCATCTGCATAGACCATTGAAATTTTACCCTCAGACCATGCATGGCGTATAACCCCCAGGGCGGTGCCCCAACCACCTGTAGCAAGAGCCCCTGCGTTACAGTGGGTCAAAACACTGGAACCTGGCTTAATGAGGGCAGATCCATTACAGCCTATCCTGTGGTTAATCTCTATGTCTTCCAGTTCTATAGCCCTGGCCTCTGCTCTGGCAATTTCCACTGCCTGGGATATTCCTTTACTTTTCAGCGAAAACAAAGTCTTTTCAAGCACCCGGTTCACAGCCCAGGGTAAATTCACCGCGGTGGGCCTGGCCGAAGCCAGGCAATCAGCAGCCTGTCTCAAAAACTCCCCGGCTCCGGTAAGAAGACAGTCATTCCCCAGGCAAGAACCAAACACCCTCAAGGCCTCTTCAGCAGCCATGGCAACACCGTAACCTCCGGCTATACCTATGGCCGGGGCTCCCCGTACCACCATATCCTTTATGGCTTTTGCCGTTTCCTTGTAGCCAAAACAATCAACATATTTGATCTGTTCAGGCAAAAGCCTCTGGTCCAATAAGGACAAAACTCCTTTATCCCACTTGATAGCCGGTATCATGCTTGTGCCACCTCTTAAGATAATACTCTTTCGAGCTCTTCATGACATGAACAATGGCACTCAACCGGAGTAGCCTCAATGATCCGCGCAATAAGTTTTTTGAGCAGTTCATTGTGTTCCATAAAAACTCGGGTCACTTCCCCAGCGGTTACAGGCTTAATGTCCGCCCTTCCTTCAAGGCCAACGTCGTAGTCGGTTATAAGCGACACATTCAGGTAACACATGCCCAATTCCCGTGCCAGAATAACCTCAGGGTAACCGGTCATGTTGATTACCTTCCACCCCATTGACGAAAACCATTTGGACTCTGCCCTGGTGGAGAATCTCGGCCCCTGAATTACCACCATGGCCCCATCCTGGTGGTAACGCAAACCAAGCTCCCTGGCTGCCTTTATTCCGATGCCACGTAATTCCCGGCAATAAGGATCCGCTGAACTCAGGTGGACTGTCTTTGGCCCGTCGAAAAACGTATCTTTTCTTCCGGTAGTCCTATCCACAAATTGATCGCAAAACACAAAGTCTCCCGGGTGAACATCAGGCTGAAGGCTGCCCACTGCGCAGGGGCCCAGTACCCTTGACACACCCAGCTGCTTAAGGGCCCACAAATTGGCCCTGTAATTCACCATGTGAGGTGGGTACTGATGCTGTTTTCCGTGCCTGGGCAAGAAAGCGATCTTCTTCCCTGAAAGGGACCCAAGGGAAATCAGATCAGACGTAAAACCATATGGAGTGTTGAGTTTTATCTCTTCTATATCATCCAAAAACGAATAAAAACCGGTTCCCCCGATTACCGCGATCTCGGCCTTCCTGTCAGTATCGATCATACCCTGCTTCCCCCTTCTGGTATTGGCTGCAGATGGCTATTTATATTATCGATGTAACCTGTTAACCAATTCTATCTATATTGACTTCAAACCTGCCAAAGGGCTTTTGCGCCGCCTTTTGCTCAAGGGTGCCTTGCTACGCCTACCCTTTTATCACTCCCATAGGCCGGACTCTGGCAACCTTTCTGGCGAGCCCTGCTTGAGCAGTGGCTTCTACCACCGCGTCTACATCCTTGTAAGCCCCGGGAGCTTCTTCAACAAGGCCCTTTGTGGTAGCAGATTGAACATATACTCCGTAACTGGCCAGTTGATCCTTGAGGTCTTTGACCGTAATAGCCCTCCTGGCTTGTGTCCTGGAAAGGGCTCTTCCTGCTCCATGACATGCAGATCCAAATGAGAGAGCCATGGCTCTTTCGGTTCCGCTGAGAATATATGAGCCTGTTCCCATATCACCTGGTATCAAAACAGGCTGGCCAACGTGCCTGTACCGTTCAGGCACATCTTTATGCCCGGGCCCGAATGCACGGGTTGCTCCTTTCCTGTGTACAAGCACTTTCTTTGTTGTTCCGCCTACATCATGCACTTCCAGTTTCCCAATGTTGTGAGCCACATCATAAAGCAAGTGCATCCCCAGGCTCTCAGGACTCTTTCCAAAAACCTTCCCTGCTGATTCCCTCACGTAATGGGCTAAAACCTGCCTATTTGCCCATGCATAGTTAGCCGCGGAGGCCATTGCCGAAAAGTAGTGCTTACCTTCATCAGACATAGTTGGGGCACAGTCTAATTGTCTGTCGGGCAAAGAGATACCATACTTGGAAACCGCCCTCCTCATAACTTGCAGGTAGTCTGTGCATACCTGGTGGCCCAGGCCTCTTGACCCTGAATGGACCCAGAAAACAACCTGATCCGGGAAAAGCCCGTAAGCCTCTGCCAACTTTTCATCAAAAATCTGCTCTACGAAACTCACTTCAATGAAATGGTTGCCGGAACCCAAGGTCCCCAAGCCACCCTGGCCTCGCTTAAAGGCCCGCTCAGATACATTCCCCGGGTCCGCTCCGTCCATGGCTCCTTGCTCTTCAGAATGCTTCAAATCTCCATTCCAACCGTAGCCTTTGGAAACAGCCCATTTTGCCCCCTGGGTCAAAACATCTTCCAATTCCCTCTTAGAAAGCCTTATAGTGCCTTCTCTCCCTACCCCTGAAGGAATTCTGGAAAACAGAGTCTCCACAAGCTTTTCCATATGCTTTTCTGCGTCACCCCGGCTCAGGTTAGAAACCATGAGTCTGACACCACAATTGATGTCGTATCCAATTCCACCCGGGCTGATAACGCCATTATCAAGGTCAGTTGCTGCAACTCCGCCTATGGGAAACCCGTACCCTTCATGAATATCAGGCATTGCCATGGATGCCTGCAATATCCCGGGCAGATACGCAACGTTTCTTACCTGTTCCAGAGCCTTGGTTCCTTCAAGATCCCGAATAATATCTCTTGTCCCAAAAACAATACCGTCTACTTTCATACCATTCCTTCTAGGCATAATCCAATGGCACCTTTGCCCCGAAACCTCTTTTAGCTCTATAGCCATCAGATGACACTCCCTTCAGTAGTTTTGCCGTCAGTCTGGTAACCTCGGCTTTTCAAACATTGCTGTTTTAGACGTCGAAAGTAACCCAGGCCTCGGTGGGAGTTAGCTCTAAGTCGTGAAAAGTGGCGGCTTTAACTTGTAGATCGGGTTTTACGTCCAGCCGGGAGACATGAGACCCACACACAACTGATGTTAGACGAAATTCGTCGCCATCAGGGCTTGCTTCAATGCTGATCTCCTTTATACCGGAAACCGCCAGGCCTTCAATATCGAAAAGTGCCAACTGTTCATTTAGAAAGCCGATTAAGAGATCTTCCAGGTCTATGCCGTTTACTTCAACAAGCCATTGGTCAAGGGCGGGGATCTTGCTTTCTCCAAAGATCAAAAACCACATGCCTTTGGTGACTTGAACAAATGTTTCCTGAATACAAGTCCCCCACGCCCTTAATCTTACATCTGCTACATGATCAAGAATCTGAAAACCCACCGGTATGTCATTCTCCCTCGAGGATACTGCATGCCGATAGCCTATCAGTAGGCTCGATTTTCATCAGCCTTACACCCAGAGTCGTCCTGCGGGCAACTTTGACCTCAGATAAGTCAATCCTTATTGCCACTCCCTCGGCTGTGATGAGCAATGCCTCTTCATCCTGGGGCGAAACCAGTCGCATGATAGCCAGGGGCCCGCTCTTGTCTGAAACCCTGAGTGCTATTACTCCCCTTCCCCCCCGTCCCTGGAGAGGGAAACCGCTTACTTTGGTGATTTTGCCATATCCATATTCACTCACCAGTAAGACTTTTGAATCCGGCGTAACCGGATCAGACCCGATAACGTAGTCTCCTTTGACAAGTCTGATTCCTATAACACCGGTAGCAGTCCTGCCCATAGGCCTGACATCATCTACTTTCATTCTAAGGGCCTTACCAAAAGAGGTAGCAATGAGCACTTCATCACCGTCTTGTGCAAGGCGCGTTAGAATCAATGAATCCCCTGCGCGAAGATTTATGGCCCTTAGCCCTGTTTTTCTTCGGGTCATATACTCAGAAAAGGGAGTTCTCTTGCACATTCCCTGCCTGGTGACAAAGAACAAGTCTCCGGCAGTCTCCGGGTTTTCCGGAACAGGAATAAGTGCAGTAACCCTTTCACCCTTATCCAGGGCTATGAGCCTGGATATAAGGTACCCTTTGGCCTGCTTTCCGGCTTCAGGTATTTCAAACACTCTGAGCCAATAAGCCTTTCCGTGGGAAGTAAAGAGCATCAATGATTCACGGGTGGTAGTAGATACAACCTTGTCTACCCAGTCTTCGTCCCGGGTTTGCATGGCTGTAGCGCCCAGCCCTCCCCTTCTCTGGCTCCGGTATGCATTAAGAGGCATTCTTTTTATATATCCCATGCCCGTTAGGATCACAGACACTTCTTGCTCGATTATGAGCTCCTCTTCTGAAATATCCTCAGCCTTTGCCTGGATGCGGGTACGGCGCGCTTCCGCGTAACGGTTCTTCACATCCTCCAATTCCTTTTTAACTATGCCAAGGATCATCTTCTCTGAAGCAAGAACCGCCTTAAAGTACTCTATTTCTTTCAGCAAAGCCCTGCGTTCTTCAATGATTTTCTCTCTTTCGAGGCTGGTAAGACGTTCAAGCCTCATATCCAAAATTGCTTTGGCTTGAATCTCGTCAAGAAGAAACCTTTCAATAAGCTTTCGACGGGCCTCTTCCCCATTCCGTGAACTTCTGATTATGGCAATTACTTCATCAAGATTGGCAAGGGCAATTTCCAGGCCCGCAAGAATATGGGCTCTTTCCTCAGCTTTTCTCAGTTCGTACCTGGTTCTTCTGGTGACAACTTCTTCCCTGTGGGAAATGTAATGTGAAAGCATCCCCTTGAGATCAAGCACTTCAGGCCGGCCGTTAACCAGGGCAAGCATTATGCCCCCAAAACTTGTTTCAAGGGTCGTATGCTTGAAGAGCTGGTTTAGAACCACCCTGGCTTCTACATCTTTTCGCACTTCAATGACAACCCTAAGGCCGCTCTTATCGCTTTCATCTCTCAGGTCTGTTATACCCTGAACCCTTTTTTCCCTTACGAGGCGTGCAATATTTTCAATGAGCCGGGCTTTGTTTACCTGGTAAGGAAGCTCATCAACCACAATCCAGTGCTTTCCGTTTTTCTTGTCTTTCTCAATTCTGGTTTTGGCCCTGAGTTTCATTACTCCCCTGCCTGTGGTGTACAAAGATTTCACAGGGTCCAGCCCAACTATTAGTCCCCCAGTAGGAAAGTCAGGGCCTTTTATATACTGCATAAGGTCCAAAGGGCCAAGATCAGGATTGTCTATAAGTGCGATTAAGGCATCCACAGTCTCCCCAAGGTTATGGGGCGGGATATTTGTGGCCATACCTACAGCGATCCCCGCGGACCCGTTAATCATGAGATTAGGAATTCTCGAAGGCAAGACTGCCGGTTCCTTGAGGCTGTCATCGAAGTTCGGGACAAAGTCCACTGTTTCTTTATCCAGATCTACAAGGAGTTCCTCTGCAATAGCAGTTAGCCTGGCCTCTGTGTACCTCATGGCCGCCGGCGAGTCTCCATCTACTGACCCGAAGTTTCCATGCCCGTCAACAAGGGGATACCTCATATTAAATGGCTGGGCCATTCTTACCAGGGCATCATATATTGCCGAGTCGCCGTGGGGATGGTACTTTCCCATGGCTTCACCAACAAGCCTGGCCGATTTCTTGTGGGGTTTGTCATGCCTTACCCCTAACTCATCCATAGAGTAGATGATTCTTCGCTGAACAGGTTTCAGGCCGTCACGCACATCTGGGAGGGCACGGGAAACAATCACACTCATGGAGTAGTCGATATATGACCGCTTCATCTCTTCTTCTATAGGCGTTGATACCAGTCTCCGAGCGATATCTGTCATGCGTAAAGCCCCTTTCCCTATCCTATGGTGTCAAGATTTTTGACAAGGTGAGCGTTTTCTTCGATAAACTGGCGCCGTGGCTCTACCTTGCTGCCCATAAGAATTGTGAATATCTCGTCAGCTATCATGGCATCTACAATCTTGACCTTTCTCAGGGTTCGTGTCTCAGGATCCATGGTTGTTTCCCACAACTGGTGGGCATCCATTTCACCTAACCCTTTGTACCTTTGAATACTGTAGTTAGCTCCTCTGAGCTTAGATAGATGCTCCTCAAGCTCCTCATCTGAGTACAGGTAAACTTCTGATCTTCCCCTCTTCACAAGGTAAAGGGGCGGTTCTGCAATGTAAAGATAACCTTCTTCGATAATTCCCGGCATGTACCTGAAAAAGAACGTTAAGAGCAAAGTTCGTATATGGCTCCCGTCTACATCAGCGTCAGTCATAATAATAGTCCGGTGGTACCTGGCTTTGGTAATATCGAAATCCTCGCTGAATCCTGTCCCGATTGCAGTTATAAGAGACCTGATTTCTTCCTGGCCAAGAGCCCTGTCAGGCCTTGCCTTTTCTACGTTCAGTATTTTTCCCCTAAGAGGCAAAATCGCTTGAAAACGCCGGTCCCTGGCCTGTTTCGCCGAGCCTCCTGCAGAGTCACCCTCAACCAGAAACAATTCACATTCAGCCGGGTCCCTGGATGTACAGTCAGTAAGCTTACCCGGTAATGAGGTAATATCAAGGGCGCCTTTGCGTTTTGTAAGCTCTCTGGCCTGCCTGGCAGCCTCTCTGGCTCTGGCAGCTACGACAGCTTTCTGGGCAATTGTCTTTGCAAGGTTGGGATTGTGGTCGAAAAACTCAGTTAAAATTTCTGTTACCAGGGTTTGGACTGCCCCTGCAACCTCAGAGTTTCCCAGCTTTGTCTTTGTCTGGCCTTCAAACTGGGGATCTCTAATTTTCACGTGGAGGACCGCTACTATCCCTTCGCGAATGTCTTCACCGCTGAGATTGGAATCGTTTTCTTTCAGAACCCCGGCCTTTCTGGCGAGCTCATTCAGGATTCTGGTAAGGGCTGTCTTGAATCCGGATTCATGGGTTCCGCCTTCTTGAGTTCTAATTGTATTGGCAAAAGACTGTACATTTTCGATGTAACTGTCGTTGTATTGAAAAGCAAATTCGAGTTCTATATCTTCTCTCGAAGCCTTTCCGTAAACAGGTTTCGGATGCAAAATATCCTTGTTCTTGTTCAACGCCTTTACAAACTCAACAAGGCCGCCGTCAAACTTGTATTGAACCCGCCTGCCGGTTCTTTCGTCGTAAAGGTTCATTTCCAACCCGCTGTTTAGGTAGGCAAGTTCTCTGAGGCGCTGAGCCACTGTATCGAAGTCGAAGTCAGTAGTGTCGAAGATCTCAGAATCCGGCATGAATCCTACATATGTTCCTGTCTTGCGTGTATTGCCCACACGCTTTAGAGGCACTACCGTCTTGCCCCGTTCAAACTTGACATAAAACTCGCCGCCGTCTTGCCGCACAGTGACCTCAAGCCAACTGGAAAGCGCATTCACCACTGATACACCTACACCGTGGAGGCCTCCGGAAACCTTGTAGCCTCCTGTTCCAAATTTCGATCCGGCATGCAGTTTGGTAAGAGCTACTTCTACAGCGGAAATGCCAAGTTTGGGATGAATGCCTACAGGTATGCCCCGCCCGTTGTCTTCACACGATGCAGATCCGTCAGCCTTTAGAATAACCTCAATCTTGTCACAAAAGCCGTTAAGAGACTCATCTACACTGTTGTCCACAACCTCAAATAGTATATGGTGAAGCCCTCTTTCAGATGTTGAACCAATATACATCCCGGGCCTTTTGCGAACAGGTTCAAGTCCTTCAAGCACCTGAATCTGCTGGGCAGTATATAATTGTCTGCTGTCTTCAATATCTTTCAAAATAAAACCACCTCACAATTAGATGTTAGCATAGTTTGTGTGGCGAATCTATGTTCGAAAAAGGCGATTACAAGCCCTTATATTTCTTCCCAGGCAGAAAAACAGCCTGCCTTCTTCCCCTTTTTTCTTCAAACACAAAGGAAAACCGTTTTCCCACAGCCTTATTGATATCCTGAGGGGTTAACTCATGTTCAGGTTTTCCTGTGCGCAACATTGCCAGTTTCATTACTACATCCCGTAATTGGGCCTTCTCATGCCTGGCCAACTTCCCAGAACCCGCCCTGAAGAAAGCATTTTGCGCAACACGGTACCATCTCGCATCAAGTTCTTCCCTCGCCCTTTCAAGCTGAGCCTTTTCACTTATCCCGGTGCTTACAGATAGAGTAACACTCGACATTTCAGGGTGTTTTTCAAGGATAGAAATTATCCGGCGGTGGCTGTAAAATTCTTCCCTGGCCTGGCAGTTAGGACATTTTCGTTCCGGCCGGTACATGTATCCGCACGTAGAACACTTTTCATAACCTTTTTTCACAAGATATTTCTTTCGCTTTTCCATTGTAACAGCAAACTTTTGGAACGTGAAAGAAAGCCTGGCATCATGTTCCTCGCCCAAAAATGTCTCAAATCTCGCTAATTCGGGTTTGCTTAGCAAGTCAGTTCTAGCTAGAAACTCTGTGTATTCTTTGGCCTGTAAATTGTCTGACTCATTACTCCAAAAATTGCCTGTTGTTCCCCACAAGTGCTCTGAAAAGCGAATATCCCCTATGTAGTCACCGCCTAAGCCCTTATTTATTTCGGAGATTATTCTCCGTCTCATCATGCTCAGTTCCTGAGCCCACATAGAAGAAGACGTAGATACATACAAGACATCCCCATCAAGGCGTCTGGGCCTGGCATTAAGAGCAATATCTCCAACTACCCGGGGCCATAGGGAAAACACCTGAAACCGCCTGGCCTTTGGTAAAAGCCCCCTTATTCCCAGGGTCTTTTGTATTACTGTACCCACTGGTTCCGGACTTCTCATAACCTGCCCCCTGTGCCCATTTTTACGCTAATCCCTTATTGGCCGGACTCCACCTTCTTTTACTTCAAACACTGAAAACCTGGACTCATTATCTTCAGGAAGGTGAGTGGAAGTCATTAAGACCTGATAGCCAAAGTCGCATAGGGAAAGTACTTTTGACCGCTTCTCTGAGTCAAGTTCCGATAAAACATCATCCAGGAGCAAAACAGGTTTAGTCTTAAAGGTTGCCTCAAGTGCCCGGGCTTCAGCCATTTTAAGGGTTAAAACCATACTTCTTTGCTGCCCCTGGGATCCGAAATACCTGAAGGTCTTGCCCTCAAACGATACCACCATTTCGTCTCTATGAGGGCCTATCAGGGTTATCCCCCGCAACCTTTCTTCTTTTCTGACTTTGTCGAGTTTAGCCATAAATTGAGCTTTAATATCCTCAAGGCCAGGTTGAATATTTCCAATGGTAGAAGTATAGCTGATGTCGCAATCACCTGTAGATATATAGTTGTACGTCGCTTTGGCAAAACCGGACAGTTTCTCAATGAGAAGCAGGCGTTTTTGAAGTACTCTGGAACCCCAGTTGACCAACAGCTCATCAAGGCTTTCCAGGGCTCTCGACCATGAAACATCGAAGGCGGCTTTTTTGAGTGCCATATTTCGTCTTGATACCGTGTCCTGGTACCGTGATAATTCACGTGCATATACAGGGTCTTGCCGTGAGAGTATTGAATCTATAAATTTTCGCCTGAGTGCCGAGCTTCCCTTAATCATATATAGATCATCAGGGGAAAAATAAACACATGGAAAGAGAGTTAAGAGATCTTGCCTTCTTGCATACCTGTCATTTATCTGAATTTTGCGTCTTACAGAAGGTATGGCCACTGTCTCAATTTTCACTGTAGTGGCCTCTTCCTGATTATCCAGCCTGGCCGCAAGAAGAAAAGACTCTTCTCCCCAGTAAACCAGGTCTGATTCCCTTTCGGATCTAGGTGAATTCAAAGAAGATATGTAATAACAAGCTTCAAGTAAATTCGTCTTCCCCTGGGCATTGAGTCCTATAAATAAGGATGCACCACGGGGTATCTCAAGCTCCAGATGACGATAGTTACGAAAATTCCTTAGGCAAACAAAAGAAAACAACACCTGTTAGAATGCTCCTTTTGGACTCATAGGCATAACCACAAATGTAGACAATACAGAATCTTCCGGAGATTCTGCTTTTGCAACAGGTTCAAGGAGCATGGGACTTACCTGGCCTGTCATCCCCAGCATAGTCTCTTCTGTGTTAATCTTGCCCAGGGCCTGAAGTACATACCGGTGCTGCACCCAAATTTCTATACTTTCGCCGCTTGCTTCTGCGGCCAAAACCTCCTCCATCTTGCCCTTTTCCGGTGAACCGGCCTTGATGGTAAGGGTTTGGTTATTCTTATCAACTATAAGCCTCATGGCTCTGTCTTCTTCACTGGCCACAATGGACGCCCTTGATGCAGCACTTAAAAGGTCTTTTGTCGAGACAGTGGCCTTAGATGAACAAGATTTAGGGATTACCTGCTGATAGGCATAGTATTGCCCCTCGATAAGCCGGGTAAAACAAGACAGGTTAACCGAGGAAAAATACAGGTGGCTATCGGAAAGCTCAAGGGTAATCTCGTCACTGTCTTCTGTATCCTTTAGGCGGGAAATATCCTGGAGTACATTTGCCGGTACAATGGCACGGGATTCTGGGACACTTGTACCTGCCTGGGCCCGGGAAAGGGCAAATTGGTCTGTGCTCACAAGTACAATTTTGTCACCGAGTAAATCCAAAAGGCAAGCACCCCATAAAGGCCTTGCAGGATTGGTTACAGCGGAAGTAACCCCTACATTTACCAATTCACGGAAAGTATCCCTTTTCAAAGTTATTTTTTCGCCTCCAGAAGGCTCGGGCCACTTCGGAAAATCTTCAGCAGGCACAGCATTAAGCACCATTTCTGAAGTTCCCGATTTTACAACCAGCGCCCAGGCTGATTCGTCAAGAGAAAGAGTGACTTCGGGTAGGGACAATGTTCGCACAATATCTTCAAGTAGTTTGGAAGATACTACAAGAGAGCCTGAAGAAGATACTTTCGCAGGTGCAGAAACCCGGACTCCCCAATCCAGATTAGTTCCGGAAAAAACAACTCTGTCAGAAAGAGCTTCAATAAGACAACCCTTTATTGAAGGCAGAGTGCTTCGGGGAGGAATGGGACGAGACGCTGTTTGCACCAAGTGAGCCAAATGTTGTCTTGTAATTGTCAGATGCATATGTAACCCTCCCTATGTTGTTAGCTGGGTTTTACTTGCGAAAAAGAAGATCCTTAGCTATATTGATTGTGTATATGTTAAAACCAGTAGTAGTAATAGGCGCTGTGAATTTGTTGACACCGGTCTTCAGTCCCACGTAAAATGCACTTTTGCCCTGTGGAAACCACTGTGGACGAAATGTGGACGAATGTGCACAAGTAAGGTACTGATGAAAAAAGGTCATTTTATCCACAACTCCTCAACAGGTAATCCAGACTTCATCCACAGAATTCTTCACAGGAAGATTTTACCCTCCTCTAATAACCTTAATCAATTCTTCCAAGGTCTGCTCGAACTCGGGGTTTGACTCTTTTTCAGATTCAATCTTTGTGTAAGCATGAAGGACAGTAGTATGATCCCGGCCACCGAAGTTTTGCCCTATTTGAGGCAACGAAGAATCGGTAAGGGTTCTGGAGAGGTACATGGCCACCTGCCTGGGAAAGGCAATGTTCCGTGTCCGCCTTTTTGCTGAAAAATCGCTTAGGGAGATCCTGTAGTAATTGGCCACGGCTTCCTGTATAGCGTCGATGGTTACAGGTACGGCCTTTTTCTCAGGAAGAAGGTCACGAAGTACTTCCTGGGTTACCGGTAGATTAACTTCTTTTTTGTGCAATGCCGTGAACGCCAGAACTCTGATTAGCGCCCCTTCAAGCTCCCGAATATTTGTTGGTATTCTCTCCGCTATGTACTGGCATACATCAAGAGGAACCTGCCTTCCTTCCAACTCAGCCTTTTTTCGCAAAATGGCTATGCGTGTTTCTATATCAGGCGGTTGAATATCGCATATAAGGCCCCATTCAAATCGCGTCCTCAGGCGTTCTTCAAGAGTGGAAATCTCTTTGGGCGGCCTGTCTGAAGAGATTACTATTTGCTTGGAAGCCTGGTGAAGGGCATCGAAGGTATGGAAGAATTCTTCCTGAGTAGCATCTTTGCCTGCAACAAATTGAATGTCATCCACCAGAAGAATATCTGCACTCCTGTAACGGTTTCTAAAGTCCTGGGTGTTCCCTTCCTGAATGGCAAGAATAAGTTCGTTTGTAAATGTCTCTGAAGAGACGTAAGAAATCTTCAGGCCCCGGTGATTGGCAAACACATGATGAGCTATGGCTTGCATAAGATGTGTTTTTCCAAGTCCCACCCCTCCATAAAGGAAGAGAGGGTTATATGCTTTTGAAGGGCTCTCGGCTACAGCAAGGGCTGCAGCATGGGCAAATCTATTTGAAGCGCCTACAATGAAGTTCTCAAACACATACCTGGGATTAAGGCTTTTGACCTGAGACAGCCGGTCATCTGATTGCCGTTTCTTTTTCGGCAAAGGACTCTGTTCCTGGGGAAACAGCGTTTCGGGTACAAGTTTTTCCGGCTGCTTTACAGTGAATCTTATCTCAGAGCGGTTGCCGTAGGCTTCCTTCCATGCTCTGCTAAGCTCGTCTTTATACCTGGATTCGATCCAGGTTTTTGCGAATTCACTGGGCACTGCGACTGTAAGGATATTGCCCTTGAGATCAGTGGGCCTGGTGTCTTTTAGCCAGCTTTGAATAAATCCCGGGTTGGAGAACCTCAATGAAGCCCTAGAAAGCGTATCATTCCAGAGTTCTTCAAGGTTTCTGCTCATTATGAAGACCACCATTTCTATAATTGTAAGATGCTTTAGACAACTCAGACTACGCTATTGCCGATCCTGTTACCANNTCATCTCCAGCGTATAAGAAACTCACAGGTTATGCACATAGTTATCCACAGATGTGGATATGTTTTGAAAAGCGCCGGGTAAATCCGGCAAAGGCCACAAAGGTGGTCCAATAAGACTATATCAAGGCATGTCCAAGGTGGCAATGAAAAATGAGGATAGGTTGTTGCCTTAAGGTTCTCCGGAACAGAGGGGATATATGCTTAAAATACCTGCAAAAGTCGAGTTTATTGACACTTTTATTGATGCTAAGATATAATTCGTTCGATTCATAGGAGCTTAGTTTCAAGAGCACGTGTGGGAGGAACAATTGAAGATGAAACGGACGTATCAACCAAAGCGTAGAAAGAGGCATAAGACTCATGGTTTCCTGGTCCGGATGAGAAAGAAGAGCGGACGAAGAATAGTGGCAAGAAGGCGGGCAAGGGGTAGGAGACGGTTGGCTGTTTAGCGTATGTATCGGGTACTTTTGGTGTCTTAATTACTGATGTAGGGCAAAAAGTGAGGCAGTTTCCGTGGTATCAGGAAGGATACCTTCGCCATCCTATCGTAAAGTATATGAAGAAGGCCGTTCGATAGCAAACAGGTGTTTGGTGCTGTATTATCGAAACGACTTGTTGCCGGCCAGGCTGGGAGTTGTGGTTTCCAGGAGGCTTGGCAAAGCTCATATCCGTAACCGTGTTAAACGCCGGATCAAAGAAGGTTTCCGGCATATTTTGCCTTCGATTGAACCAAAGGGCGAGTTTGTTTTTATTGCACGGCAAAGGGCGGCGTTATGTACTTATCAAGAGATTTCAGATGCGATCGAAGACCTTCTCAAGAGGATGGATTTGCTTTAATGCTTACTCGGTTGTTGCTATTTTCAATATCGTGTTACCAAAGATATATATCTCCATTGAAAGGGCCTACGTGCAGGTACTACCCTACTTGTTCCGAATATGCCCGGCAAGCTGTTGTAATTCACGGACCCCTAAAAGGTGTTATCCTTGCGATATGGCGGGTACTGCGATGCAACCCTTTTTCCCCCGGGGGTCATGACCCTGTGCCCCAGAATGGCTTGTTGGAGCCAAGGAGGTTCAAACGATGTCATACATAATGGATGCGATGCTTCACGTAATAGACTTCTTGTACGGTCTGACCGGCAGCTGGGGCCTGTCAATTATCGGCCTTACGGTTCTTGTACGACTTCTGATTTTGCCCATTACCATAATGCAGGGGCGGTCAGCCCAGCGGATGGCAATAATTCAGCCGGAACTTGAGAAAATACAAAAGAAATATAAAGATGATCCTGAAAGGCTTAATCTTGAAATTATGGATATCTACAGGCGTAATAAGGCCAACCCCGCTTCAAGTTGCATCCTACCTCTTATCCAACTACCGGTGTTGTGGGCCATGATCAGGGCCCTTGAGGCACACCCTGCAATGAAAGAGGGTGTGTTTTTAGGATTGAAACTGGGAGAACCGGCTATGCAGCAAGGTAGAATATACGGGGTAATTGTGATAGCCATAACCATAGGCACAACATATCTGGCCATGCGGTTGTCTCCCTCAATGGGAGCCGGCACCCAGCAGGGGCAAAGCCAAAATGTAATGATGATAGGAATGCTGGCGTTTATGGGTTATTTTACGGTCAAGTTTGCGACTTCAGTGTCTATATACATAATTACAGCCAACCTTGTAGGTTTATTGGAGCGGTTGGCAATACCAAGAGGCGATACTACCGGGGAGGGAGCTCGGTCTAAGTGAGAAGTGTTGAAAAATCCGCACGTACTGTTGAAGAAGCTGTGGAAAGCGCCGTCAGAGAGCTTGGGGTTTCAAAAGACGATGTTATTGTTGATGTGATCGAAGAGCCTACCCGAGGGTTTTTGGGTATCCTTGGAGGCAGAGATGCAAGGGTAAGGGTAACAGCAAAGAAGGACAAGGCTGAGATAGCCTACGAGTTTATTACAGGTTTACTTGACAACATGGGTGTAGCCGGCAAAGTGGAAGTTCACAATCAGGGAGATGTGCGGGCCCTGGAAGTAACCGGCACTGACCTCGGCCTCCTGATCGGGAGGCACGGCCAGACCTTGAGGCACCTTGAGTTTTTGGCAAACGTCGTGTCTTCAAAAGGGATCGGAAGAGTAAGAAGGATTTCGGTGGATGTAGGTGGCTACCGAAAGAGAAGGGAAAGAGAACTCGAAGACATGGCCAGAAATATGGCACGAAAAGTGGAAAGGACAGGTAGGAGCAGTTTCTTACGGCCTATGGATGCAAGGGACCGCCGGATTGTGCACATGACTCTCCAGAAAAACGGGAGAGTTGTTACTCACAGTGAGGGCGACGAACCTTTCAGGAGGGTGGTAATCTCTCCTCGCAAAGGCGGAAGCCGGGACACAAGGCAGCGGTAGTTTGCCTTGCCATAGTGAGCACATGGTTAAGAAAAATGAGGCCTCCGGGAGGAGGCCTTTTGGTGTTTAGAGCTCAGAATGTATAATTCAAGGTGCGTACATTTTGAGCCCTGGCAGGGAGGGTGACAGTTCATGGGCGGCAATACTGATTCTTACACGGATATAGAAAACGATACTATAGGTGCCATAGCAAGCCCCATGGGAACCGGCGGTATAGCAATTGTGAGGCTGAGTGGCGGCCAATCCATTTCTATTGCAGATAAGATGGTCAAGTTAAGAAAGGGTACAAGTGTCAAATCTATGGGCAGCTGGTCCGTGGCTTTGGGTGATATTCTCGATACCGGTACAGACGGAATTGTAGACGAAGGCCTGGTTTTGGTTATGAAAGGCCCCAGGTCTTACACAGGAGAAGATGTGGTGGAGATCCAGTGTCACGGTGGGGTGCTCGTAGCAGAGAAAGTGCTGAATATTGCATTCAGGCTTGGAGCAAGGGCGGCCATGCCCGGGGAATTCACAAAACGAGCTTTTCTTAACGGCAGGATTACCCTTGACGAAGCAGAGGCAGTCCTTGACGTAATAACTTCCGCTTCAGAGGTATCCCTTGCCCAGGCAGGCCGCAGGCTCAAAGGTGAGCTTGGTGCAATGGTTGAGAAATGGGAGGCCCTGATAATAGATGTTTTGGCGTTGATTCAAGGTTCTATTGATTTCCCGGAAAATATCGAATCTGAACACGGCCGTCTACAGGACTTGCTGGCAGGACTGTCCGGTGAAATCGGGTCGGTTTTGGAAAGGGCCCCTTTGGGGCTCGCTCTTTCCGGGGGAGTCGAAGTTTGCCTTGTGGGCCGTCCAAATGTTGGGAAGTCATCTTTATTTAATGCTTTGCTTTCCCGGGAACGTGCCATAGTAACTGACATACCGGGGACTACCAGAGATGTCCTGGGGGAGAGGACAGAATGGTACGGGCTTCCTGTAGTTTTGCTGGATACCGCGGGTTTGCGCCAGACCAAAGAAGTGGTTGAAGCCATGGGGGTTGAAAGGGCAAAAAGCGCTGCTCAGGAATCCAACGTCATACTGTATGTTTTGGATGATACAGAGGGCGTTTTAGAGGAAGACCGTGAGTGGCTAAAAAGGTGGCAAGAGCGCCACTGTCTGGCTGTTATTACCAAGGATGACCTGGGGGAAAAACAGGTGGACATTGACGAACTTGAGAATATTTCCCACGGCAACTACGTTAGGGTGTCATCAGTCACAGGTACCGGTATAGAGAGCCTGAAGAAGAAAGTCCAGGGGATGTTCACATCCCTTGGGGATCCGGAAGTTCTTGCACCAGGATCTGCCCGTCAGGTGGATTGTTTGGAGCGGGCCTGGGGTTGGATTAATGAAGCTCTTGATAACCTGAGGCAGGGTTGGACAGATGATGTTGTAGTGCTATCCTTAGAACAGGCTGCCAGGGCGCTTATGGAACTTACAGGCAAACACGTAAGTGAAGAGACCCTGAACAGGATATTTTCCCGGTTTTGCGTAGGAAAGTAAGAATCAGAGTCAAGGCAGGCCTATTCACGTGGAGGCCTACTTGCTGAGAAGAGACAGTCCTGTGATCAGTTGAATAGAGTTTGGGCGGGGTGAGGTAAGAGTATTGGATTTTGATATTGTAGTTGTCGGCAGCGGCCATGCCGCGTGTGAGGCAGGTTTGGCTTCAGCCAGGCTGGGAATGAAAGTTGCTATGGTAACCCTAGATAAGGGAAATATTGCCGGTATGCCCTGTAACCCCGCAATTGGCGGCCCTGGAAAAGCGCAGATAGTAGCGGAGATCGACGCCTTGGGCGGCGAAATGGCCCTTGCAGCGGATAATTCTGCCATTGAGATGCGCCTTCTCAATGCATCTAAGGGGCCTGCAGTACAATCCTTGAGAGCTCAAATCGACAAAAAGGCCTATTCCCGATACATGAAACAGCAAATCAGCAATTGTGGGATTAAGATTATCCAGGGTATGGCCACCGAAGTACTGGTTAAGGGTGACAAAGTATGTGGGGTATGCATTGAAGGCCAAAGTGAAATCCGGGCCCCATCTGTAATTATGTGTACCGGAGTATATCTTGAGAGCCGGATTGTAATAGGGGATAAAGTCGTTGAATCAGGGCCCCTGGGTGAGCCTAACGCCAGAGGCCTTTCTGCTTCCCTCGCGGATCTCGGGTTCAATCTGGGACGGTTTAAGACCGGTACGTCCCCAAGGATTCATAAAGACAGCATTGCATGGGATGAGCTCACTCCCGAAAAGGGTATAGACAGGCCTGTTGCGTTTTCGTTTATGTCGGTGCCCAGGACGTGGGACAAAAACGTTTGTTATTCCACCTACACTAACCAAGAGACTCATGAAATTATAAGAAACAACATAGATAAGGCACCGCTTTTTGACGGTACCATAAAGGGCGTTGGGCCCAGGTACTGCCCTTCTATAGAGGATAAGATTATGAGGTTCCCTGACCGGAAGAGGCACCAGGTGTACTTCGAGGTTGAATCTGAGGAAAGCCCAGATGTGTATATTCTTGGGCTGTCTACCAGTTTGCCAGAGGATGTTCAGTATGAGATGGTCCGCACTTTGCCCGGAATGAAAAATGCCCGGATAACCAGGCCAGGTTATGCCATTGAATACGACTACCTGATTCCGTCCCAAATCCTGTCTAATTTTGAGGTTCAAGGGATATCAGGTTTGTTCACTGCAGGCCAGATAAATGCTACTTCAGGTTATGAAGAAGCAGCAGCCCAGGGGCTTTTGGCAGGCGTAAATGCAGTTATGAAAATTAAGGGAAGAGAACCTTTGATACTTGGGCGCCGGCAGGCTTATATCGGGGTGTTACTTGATGATCTTGTGAGCACGGCTATAGAAGAGCCTTACAGGATGTTGACTTCAAGGGCAGAATACAGGCTATTGCTCAGGCATTCAAATGCAGATATGAGGTTGACCGCTGCAGGGAGAAGGGTAGGGCTTGTTTCCGATTGCAGATGGGAGGCGTTTTGCCGGAAAAGGGACCTTATTACCAGAGGCAGGGCGCTTTTGGAAGAAAAGGTAGAGGGAAGCACTGCAAAGGATCTCCTGAGAGTTCCTGCTCGTTCTATTAACGATTTTGTTGGAGTAATTGAAGGTTTAGAAACCTTACCCAGGGAAGTCCTTTCTGAAATTGAAGTTGAAGCCAAGTATGCAGGATTCATTCAGAGACAGGAACGGGAAGCCAGACGGCTTGAAAAGTATCTTGGAAAAAGGTTACCTGTTAACATTGATTGGGAAAAGGTCAAGGGGCTTTCCAGGGAGACGGTGGATAAGCTTAAGAGGTACCGGCCACAATCCCTGGGGCGCGCCATAGACGCAGGGGTTTCGCCGTCTGATGCCCTTGTAATACTCGCACTCCTCAGGGGCGGTAAGCTCCAGAGTGGGAACGGGATGACTGAATGATCAAGGTAAGGTTAAAGGGTAAGGGTGTTTGCATTGAGAGATAAGCAGATTCTTCAGGCAGGCAGTTATGCAAAACAAGCTCTTCATGTTTTTTATTTAAGCCTGGAATCAATGAAGATTTCTTTGCCCTCTGAAAGCTATTCTTTCGTTGAAAGCTGGCTTGAATTTTACGCAGGGTGGGAAGGAAGGCGCGTGGCCGGTTTTGGAGATCCCAGGGAACTTGCAGTGAAGCTCCTGGCAGACTCGTTTTCCATAGAGTATCTAAGCAACGTTATGTCGGCGGAAAACACTGTGGATTTGGGAAGCGGAAATGGTTGGCCCGGACTGGCAGTAAGGCTTCTTTTTGAGGATGCAAAGGTTAGCCTTCTTGATTCCAGGCAGGGGGCTTGCGAGTTTATGGACGGATTCATAAGGTCTTCAGGGCTTTCCAGGGTAGAGGTAATCCAAGATAGGGCTGAACACGCCGGGCACAAACGGGAGTTCAGGGAAAAGTATACTCTTGTTAGTACCAGAGCCATGGCCCGGCCCCGGATTGTGCTGGAACTTTGTTCTGGGTTTTTGGCTGTTGGAGGAAAGGCTGTATTGTGGATTGGCCCGGGACAGGAGATCCCGAAGGGAGGGGGCCTTGAGGAAATTGGCCTGTCATTTTTGGAAAAGCATACATACTTGTTGCCGGAAGGCATGGGAACAAGGATATTGGCTGTGTACTCCAAAGAAACTGCGTTACGCGAGGAATACCCCCGTCGGTACAATCGTATTAGCAAAAAACCCCTGAAATAGGAAATAGGGGCAGGAAATAATTTCCTTTAGGCAGAAGAGTCACCGTGGAGGTGGCTTGTTATGTCTGTTAGGGCAGCTAACCGGTTTGAAACCAGGAATATACCTATAGGCGGCATTATATTGAGGGCTGGAGCGTGTTTGCCAGGTGGAGATGCAGCTGTTTCCAGGGCGATTATTGCTGAACTTGTGAGAGGTAGCAGGGAGCCTCTCCTGGTGAGGCCTGTAGGAGATAAATTTGAGCTGGTTGCAAGGGATCTTGAGTATTGGATAGCGCGAAAGAGGGAAGAGGCGGTAGTTGAATGTATTGTAACGGAAATGGATGATCTTACTGCGATTGTGACGAGGATTTCAGAAGGGGCCAAGCGTAAGGATATAAATTCTGTTGAAGAGGCCGGATTGCTCCGGGAATTGTCCTCTCAATACGGAATGACCCACCAGGAGATAGCCATACGGTGCGGGAGAAAGCAGTGCACAGTGTCTAATAAGCTGCGGTTATTGCGATTGCCCGGTGAGGTTCTCAGGGCGTTACAGCAGGGGCAAATCGGCGAACGGCAGGCCAGGGCCCTTTTGCGGGCCACAAATGCTGAACGGCAGCTAGAGCTCTTTCACCGGTGTGTTAAGATGAGGTTAACTGCTGAAGAAATGGAAAACCTTTGTGGGTTTTCAGCCGGCGGAGCAAGGAAGAGGATTTCATTGACTTCCGGAAAGAGGAAGGCAGTGTACAAGGATCCGAGGATCTTTCAGAATACTTTGCGGAAAATTGTCGTTGAGATGAAAAAGGCAGGACTTGATGTAGTGTACAGAGAAGATTCTTATGAAAAATCGTGGGAGTTTAAGGTGTTGGTAAGAACATAACTATGTCTAGAGTCATTGCCATTGCCAATCAAAAAGGCGGAGTGGGCAAAACCACTACGGCAGTCAACCTGGGAGCTTGCCTGGGAGAGTTAGGGCGCTCGGTCTTAATTGTGGATACAGATCCTCAGGGAAATGCCACAAGCGGAATTGGAGTGGACCGGAGCAAACTGGATTGTTCTATTTATGATTGTTTTGTACGTGATACAGAGCCGGTGAAGGCTCTCCGTGCCACAGAGTACAAAGGTGTGTGGCTGTTACCGTCATCTATCGATCTCGCAGGAGCCGAAATTGAACTTGTCTCTGTTGAAGAGCGAGAGCACAGGCTGAAGAAAATTGTCGGCAAACTCAGGGACAATTATGATTACACCCTGATTGATTGCCCTCCGTCTCTGGGCCTTCTTACTGTGAATGCCCTGGCTGCGGCAGACTCGGTCCTCATACCCATTCAGTGTGAATACTACGCCCTTGAAGGGCTTACGCAACTACTTGGGACGGTCAAATTGATAAGAGGCAGGCTGAATTCCAGTTTGGAGCTGGAAGGGGTGCTTCTTACCATGTTTGACGGCCGCACAAACTTGTCCCTTCAAGTGGCTGACGAAGTAAAGAGGTACTTCAGGGATAAGGTTTATACAACGATAATTCCCAGAAACGTCAGGTTGTCAGAGGCGCCTTCTCACGGCAAGCCCATAACAATTTATGATAGCAGGTCCCGGGGCGCGGAAGTGTACAGGGAACTTGCAGAGGAGGTGTTGCGGCGTGGCCAGGAGAGGCCTTGGTAGGGGTATTGACGCGTTAATTCCTGTTACTGCAGACGAGGAGAAAGAAGAGATTCTGGAAATTGATCCGAATGAAATAGAGCCTAATCCTTATCAGCCCCGTCAAAGATTTGATGACGAAAAGATCCGGGAGCTTGCTGCATCAATGAGGGAACATGGTGTTATTCAGCCCTTGATTGTTAGAAGGAAAAGTGCTGGGTACCAGTTGGTAGCCGGCGAGAGACGGTTGAGGGCGGCCATGGAAGCGGGCCTGGATAGGATCCCGGTAGTAATAAGGGCCATGAGCGACCGGGAGGCCATGGAAATTTCCCTTGTTGAAAATCTACAAAGAGAGGATCTTGGGGTGCTTGAAGAAGCAGAGGCCTATCAAAGGCTGTCTGAGGAGTTTGGCTTGACCCAGGAGGAGGTCTCCAAGAGAGTTGGTAAGAGTCGCTCAGATGTGGCCAACACCCTCAGGTTGTTACGGTTGGAACCTGAGGTAAAAGAACTGATTAACCAGGGCAAAATGACCGGAGGCCATGGGCGGGCTCTTGTTGGCCTGTCAAGGGACCGGCAAATACGGCTTGCCAGAACCGTTGTAAGTAAAGGTTTATCGGTTAGAAGCACTGAGGAGGCCGCGTCAGATAAACCTGCAGCCCAAAGAAACAAGAAAGTGGGGCCCAGGGCTGTTAGGGTTAGGGAGGCTGAAGAAATGTTGACTGCTGCTCTTGGAAGTCCGGTTGTGGTTAAGAAACAAGGGAACAAGGGCACTATTAGCATTTCGTTTTTCGGGTCTGAGGATCTTGAGCGTTTGGTCGAGGCTATGCAGAGAATATTGGGGAATGACCCAATATAACCGGGTGCAACAGCGTATTCAAGCAGATCATCTATTCGTGTGTTTCACGTGAAACATTTCAGACATATCTGCAGCACAGGAGGCTATTGAAACCATGACTAAGCCAGAGCATTTGAGGCCCGTATGGGCAGAAATCAACCTGGAAAACTTCAAGAAGAACCTGCAGGTGGTAAAAAGCTTGATTTCCCCACCTGCTCAGATACTTGCTGTGGTCAAAGCAGATGCCTATGGGATTGGAGCCATACCTGCATCGAAGGCGGCCCTTCAAGTCCCTGGCGTGCTGGGGCTAGCGGTTGCTACTCCCGATGAAGCAGTGGCCATTAGGAAGGCGTCTATCGACTGCGAGACATTACTGGTCCTTGGCCCTGTAACCCTGGAAGCTGCCAGGGCCCTTGTAGATCTTGGAGTCTCCATGGCGGTCACTTCTGTTCAAGGCATAGAGGATGCTGAAAACGCAGGCGAAAGGGCCGGGCGAAAAGCCAGGATTCATATAAAAGCAGAAACAGGCATGGGGCGTATCGGGTTTATGCCGGGCTCAGAACTGCAAGAAGCCCTGGATCTCTTGACTAAGTGCAATCACGTAGAGGTTGAAGGGCTCTTTACCCATTTTTCGGCCGCAGACATAAATAAGGAATACACAAAACAGCAGTGGGCGAAGTTCAAAATGGCAGTGGATCAGGCATCCAGGGCAAATATCCACCCTCGCTACCTGCATACCTCGAATTCAGCGGCAATACTCGATTTTCCCGAGTCGCACCTGGATTTGGTCAGGCCCGGGATAATGATCTACGGTTGCTACCCGGATCCTTCCCTTGCTGCCAGGGCTCCTTTGTATCCGGTGTTCTCATTGAAAGCACGCATATCTCATCTAAAGCGTGTAAGCGCGGGATCATACATTGGATACGGTATGACCTACAAAACCGTTACAGACACGACTGTTGCTACAGTGCCCCTCGGTTATGCAGACGGCTACCCCAGATCCCTCTCTAATTCAGGTTCTGTGCTGATAAAAGGCAAACGGTATCCCATTGCAGGCCGGGTCTGCATGGACCAGCTCATGGTTGACCTGGGGGATGCAGCAAACATTCAATATGGGGACTTGGTTACCCTCATAGGACAGGACGGAGATGAATCCATAACCCTGGACGAAGTGGCGGAACTTGCCGGGACCATTAGTCACGAGATCCTGACCGGGCTGCCTCCAAGGGTACCGCGAATCTACACGTAGGATTCTGAAGGGCCGCTGAGCCAATTCGTCGATTTTAGCACGGATCCGGAAGGACTTTTGGGACAAGCGTCGAATTTGTTAATGTCCAGAAGTCTTCTTGAAACGCGGGTATCGATTGATAGTTCGGAGGAAGTATGCGTTGCCTATTCTAAGCACTACCAATAGAAACAAGCATGGCCTTAAGAAGCCACACAGTAACCGGGAACGCCGGTTTACTTTTCTCTTGGTATATTCCCATGGAAAGACCCATACCTTTAGCTACAGTCTAAGGACTCTTGGGGCTCTCCTTGCCGTCATTTGTCTTTCCATTACCACCCTTGGCTTTTTCGTAAACTCCTATATAGATACTAAGAAAGAAAACCAGGAACTGACTTACCTTCATGAAGTGGCCGATCTTCAAGAAAAGAAAATACGGGAGATGCAAGATCACCTGTCCAGCCTTACAGACAGGCTCAGGCAAACAGAACTTGCAGAAAGCCAGACCCGGAGCATGCTTGTGCAAGAAGGGCTAATAGAGCAATCCTTCGATGAAGGCTTAGATGCAGTCGTTGCGTCAAGACAGTCCATAATAGGAGTTACCTCAAGGGATGGGGTCAACCGGCGAAACACTATTCCTGTCCAGTCTGTCAGCTCAGTCCTTGATTCATTGGGTGAGTATGCAATACAGCTGAATGCTCAACTTAGCGCCCTGGAAGAACGCGTAGATGTGCTTCATGAAGACGCTCTTAAGGTTGTATCTTATGCAAGGGCGCAACCAAACATATGGCCGGCTACGGGAAGTGTGACCTCCAGATACGGATGGAGGAGGCATCCGGTCTCAGGACGAAGGGACTTCCATGAAGGCATTGATATTGCAGGGCGATATGGCGGCCAGGTTAAAGCAACGGCAGACGGCACAGTGGTGTTTGTGGGTTATAAGGCTGGGTATGGGCGGACAATAAAAATAGGCCACGGGTACGGGCTGGAAACTTTATACAGTCACCTCAGCTCCGCTAAAGTAAGAACAGGCCAAAAAGTACAGCGGGGAGATATTATAGGCAATGTGGGCACCTCCGGTATTGCCACTGGGCCGCATTTGCACTACGAAATTCACAAGAACGGAAAAACCCAAGACCCTCTGGACTTCCTTGCTAAATGAGCCAGGGAGGTGTTGCTATTGTTCAAGTCGAAAGACACCGCCGTAAAGTCAGGAGCTTTTGAGAGTGTTCTGGGTAAGGGCATTGAAATCGAAGGAACGGTTCACTCTAAAGGAAGCATAAGAATTGACGGCAAGATTAAGGGAAAGGTTCAAAGCGGTGCCGACGTAATGATTGGCGAGGGCGCCATTATTGACGCGGATATTGAAGGCAACAATGTCACAATTGCAGGCAGAGTCTCAGGTAACGTCAAAACTACCGGACGCCTGGAACTCCTTTCTACGGGCAGACTAAAAGGAGACGTGATTTCAGGTAGCCTGGTTGTTTCAGAAGGTGCCAGGTTCTCAGGTTCTTCTGCCATGACAGAGGCAGCAGAGCCTGGAAACAAGGTGCCTGCCAAGCAGCATTAGGAGTACCAACGAAAAGAAAGGCGGATTATTTCGGTGTATAGAGACAGGCAAGATGCAGGCAAACGCCTCTCTCAGCACCTGAGCCAATTCAAATTGGAAAGGCCCCTGGTTCTTGCTATCCCCCGTGGAGGCGTAGTGGTTGGCGCGGAAGTAGCCAGGGAAATTGGCGGAGATCTGGATATAGTCATGGCCAAGAAGATAGGAGCCCGTTTTAATCCCGAGTTTGCCATTGGTGCTGTAGACCTGGATGGCCATGTCACTCTTCCGCCAAGGGGCACGCAGCATATGTTGCTAACTGGATACATAAACGAACAGGCTGCCAAACTAAAAGATGAAATTGCAGAGCAGATGAAGTTCCTCCGTGATAATAAGCCCGGAAAGCAAATTACAGGCAGAGACGTTGTACTTGTTGACGATGGCTTGGCCACAGGACTGACTGCCCTTGCGGCTGTCAAATATATA